>OVEP010001825.1_pt5 | contig 65079 bp, 73 predicted proteins | sample 1779801 | NCBI WGS metagenome assembly OVEP01 (sample SAMEA3914791, study PRJEB12502) | metagenome | biome: forest; material: soil | place: Canada | collected 2011-07-03 | depth 0.1 m
GTGGGCCACTCGTGCTGATGTACGACGATCAGTCAGCAGAATCGTCGTCACACGAAGCACGGGGCGGTAGCTCAGCCGGTTAGAGCAGGGGACTCATAATCCCTTGGTCGTGGGTTCGAGTCCCACCCGCCCCACTCGAAAGAAGTATGGGCTGACCAGCACATACGGTAGAGGAACGGCCTGTCGATGCGTGCATCGACAGGCCGTTGTTCACTCGAATGGGCCCGTGTGGGACCAGAGTGGGACCGAAGGAAAGTTGATCAAGGTCTGTGGGACCGAAGTCCGTCAGCGCCTTCGGGCACTCGTCAGGCGGCGGTGCCGGGCCGGGTGGGCTGTGCGACCGACCTCGGCGCAGTGCTCCGGAGCGGGCTCCGGCTTCGGCTCGACCTTCACGATGGCGGGCTGACCCTCCCTGGGGATGACGGAGACGATCGCCGCCGCCTCCGCCTGGGCGAACTGCGGGATCACGCTGGTGTACGTGTCCGAGGTGATCTGCATGCAGGAGTGGCCCAGAAGGGCAGAAACACCCTTCATGTCGATGCCGGCGATGCGCCCGAACGTCGCGGTCATGTGCCGGGCGTCGTGCAGCCGCACGGGCGGCAGGCCCGATTTCTCGACCAGGAGCCCGAACCGGTAGGTCAGGTAGTCCGGGTGAAACGGCTTACCGTCGTCCTGGGTGTAGATCAGATCGGACTCGTGCCACTCCCCTCCCGCGGCGAGAACCTTCTCCCGCTGCTGCCGCTGGCGCTCCCTCCGGGCGAGGAGCATGCCCTTGTTGACGGGGTCCATCTCGACGGTGCGCACCGAGTCAGCCTTCGGCGTCTCCCCGTAGACCTTGTGGGAGATGGCGACGATCTGCCGGGTGATGCTGATGAAGTTGTTCTCGAAGTCGGCCTCGGACCAGGGAAGCGCGCAGGCTTCGCCCCGGCGTGGCCCCCGGGTCATGAAGAGGTGCCACATGTCGTACAGGTCGTCCTGCATGGCGTAGTCGAGGAACGCACCCGCGAGGAGCGGCGTCCAGACCATCACCGGGCCGGGCTTCTCCCCGGTCTCCTGCCACCTGGCGATGCGCGCGGCAGTCCACACCAGGGGCTTGGGGCGAGGGGCCGGTGCGAGGGTCACCAGGGCGGCCCAGTTACGCTCGATCTTGAGCTCCCGTACGGCGTCCTCCAGGGCGCTGCTCAGGGTGGCCTTGATGCGGTGCTGGGTGGCTATGTTCGTCAGCCGCTTCTGCTTCTTGCGTTCGACCGCGAGCTGCGCCCTCAACGCGTGCCACGCCTGCCGCAGCTCGGGCGACCGGGGTGCGGGCGAGCTACGCCAGGCGTCCCGCAGCGCCGCAACCTCCTCAGCCATAGCGGACACCATGTCGCGGTGGAGCTGGCGGCGCTCGTTCTCCTCGTCGATCGCGTCGAACAGGAGGCGGATGTGCTGGGGCTCCAAGTCGAGCATGTCGAGGTGCCCGAGCTGCGGGCTCAAGTACAGCCGGATGTGACGGCCGTACGCATCCTTCGTGGACCGGGCGAGGTCCTTCTTGCCTGCGAGCCAGGCGGCCAGGAAGGACTCGACGGTCACCCTGTCGCCCAGGATGCCGGCATTGTGCAGCCGGTACGTCCTGGAGGCTTCCTCGGCGGCCTTCGTCTGAGTCCGGAAGCCTCCTTTCTTGACCCGGACCCGCTCCTTGCCGGTGGTCGCCGGGAAATCCAGGCTGAAGTACCAGCGGCCGTGGTTCTTCTGCGTCAGCTTGGGGCAGTCGGCGCCCAGCTGCCGCATCTTGGGCTTGCCACTCTCAGTGATGGCTGGCTTACCGTCCTCGCCGAGCACGGCGATCCGGCAGCTGCAACGACGGTACGTCTTGTCCTCGAACATGCTTTCCCCAGGTTGTGATGTTGAGGACTAGTGTTACTCACTCTTGAGTGTTGTGACGTATCTTTCCGGGCATGGCGTGTATCCTGTTGATCACTAAGTTGGCGCGGGGGAGAACGCGGCAACAGACATGACAGCTAACACTCCGGCGAGCACCAAGCAGCGCGGGATGGGCCTGGATGAACTCCGGGCGCTTCCGGCTACCGTCAGCGTGGTGACTGCGGCCCGCGCGCTGGGCATCGGTCACAACAAGGCGTACGAGCTGATCAAGGACGGGACGTTCCCCGTTCCGACAATTCCGCTCGGCAGTACGGTGCGCATTCCTACGGCTTCGCTGTGGGAGGTGCTGGGCGTGTCCAAGGACCAGGTGTGAAGCCGCACGGCAAACGGCTTGACCCCTCTGCCCGATCTCCTCGACAGAAGGTCACCCGACTCGTGCTGCGGCGCACCCTCGGCATGGACACGCGCGGCGGGCCGGGGTCCAAGGTGATGAACCGGGGTCCTCATTCATGGCACGTTTGTTCGGATTCGCCGACCTGGCGCGAACCAGGCTCCGCGACGACGAGGTGCCGCCTGCCCGCGAGGCGGTACGCCGGGTGCTGGCGCAGGAGCCCGTAGCGCAGGCCGCCGCATGGCTCGCCTCCGAGGGCTGGACCGGGACGCTGGGTGGGGAGTGGAACTCCATGACCCTCGGCCGATGGTTGAGCAACCCGGCTATCGCCGGCCTGGCGAAGGACCCGAAGACGGGCCAGCTGGAGCCGACCGGCGGCCCGGCGGTGATCACCCCGGAGGAGTTCGTCCAGCTCCAGGATCGGCCCTCACGTCCGGGTGGTGTACGCAGTGACCAGGAGCGGGTTCCGGACCACGACTACGCCTGTCCCTCCGGCCTGGGCGAGTGCGGGGAGTGTCAGCACTACCTGACCGGCATCCGATCGGGTGCGGGCACTCCCAGCTACCGGTGCAACCACAAGGGCTGCATGAAGGTCCTCGTGCAGGCGGCGCTGCTGGAGGACTACGTGGGCGAGCACGTTCTCGCCGAGCTATGGCGGCCCAGCTCGCGTGCGGAACTGGAGGCCGCCAGCGTGCGGTTGAAGGCCGAGGCCGCGTCGACCAGGATCCGCATCGAGGAGTTGAAGGCGTCTCGCGAGGACTTGGCGGTCCCGTATGCCACTGGCGAGCTGAGCCGCACGGCGATGGTGGCCGCCGACAAGGAGATCAAGCGCCAGATCAAGGACGCCCGAACGCGTCTGCGGTTCCTGGAGCAGATCGGGGATCTGCCGATCGGGTCGGTGGAGGATCTGGCGGCATGGTGGGAGCACGCCCCTGCCAAGTCAAAGGGCGGTCTGATGATCCTGCTTCTGGAGAAGATCACGGTGAATCCGGCCCGGTCCAACGGCGTTCGCACGATCGAGCCGGGCCGGGTGGTCCTGCACTGGCGCTCCGCCGCGACTGCTACGGCGGAGTCTGCCTCCTGACCTACTCTGCGCGGGGGAGGGTGCATCTCATCGGATCAGCGCCTTGTCGTCCACGGTCGACAAGGCGCTCGGTGCGTTCAGTTCGCTTGGGCGGGGGCGGCCGAGCGCGGAGGGTCGGCGCGGTGGGCTTGCTTGCCGATCAACATGGCGCTGAGGCCCGCGAGGGTGAGGGTGGCAGCGAGGGCGATCATGGGCGAAGTGATGGCTTGCTCAGCCTTCGGCGTGGGCCCGCCGAGGTGAAACGAGGCGAGATAAGTGATCTTGAGCGCGGCGTAGGTAAAGGCGAAGGCACTGCCGAGGGCGACCGTGGCTTCGGCCGCGCCGGATCTGCGTCTTCCCTGCCGGAACGATGCCAGGGCCATCCCGATGCACAACGACGTGCCCTCGATGGCGGCGTAGGCGACGAAGAGGAGGAACGTCAGCAGATAGGTCGTCACCCGGTGGCTGACTGCGTAGGACGTGGTGAAGTCGAACTTGGCGTGGTTGACCTGGTGGAACTGGACAATCAGGAGGCCGGACGCCGCCAGCGCGGCAGCGATGCGGGTGAGGACGCCGCCGATGAGGTACCTGGAGGAGTACATCCAGTCGACCATCATGATCTGAAGGCCAGTGCAGCACATGACCGTGCTCAGGTGGCTGCACAGCATCGCGGTGTCGTCCAGGCCGACTAGAAGGTCGAGCCGATCAGCTAGGGCCGGCATGGACAAGAGGGTGGCGGACAAGCCCGCGACAGCGGCGAAGGCGCGTGCCCATCGGGCGACGCGGTAGTTGGGGTTTCCGCGCCTGTCCCACGCGTAGCGGGTGCAGATGATCGACGCTGCCAGTGCAGCTGCCGCCGCCAGTACGAAGGCGACGGTAGTCACGGATTGTTTCATCTTCCTTCCATGTCCTCTGCTGCACGGCGAGCTGCTTCATCGAAGCTCAGCCGTTTGCGCGTGCGCGGACGCCCACGGGTGTTGGGTTCCGCCGCGACAGGCAGGTTCGGTGTCTCGGCCGGAGGAGAGGTTCCTCCGGCTAGTTCCTCGCGGATACGGTCCGCTGCGGCAGCCAGAAGGGCGGCGCCCTCTTCGCCGAGGCCGGAGATAGTCCGAAGGGCCCTGCGGGCCTCGGGCTCCGCAGCGTAGACCGACAGGGACGCCAAGCCGTCCCATCCGGGCAGGAGGAACGGCTGTGGGCATCCCAAGGCTTGCGCGAGTGAGCCGATAGTACTCGAACTCGGATTGGAAGTCGCACCAGAGAGGAGATCACTCCACGCTCCCGTCGACAATGCTGCTTTTGCGCCGGGATAGGGTGCGGTGGCCATCGCGAGTTCTCGCAGCGTGGGCTCTCGGCCGTCGGCTTCGCCTTGCATCGCGCGGAGCATTGTGAGCTTCTCGGCGAGGGAAAGCGGCGGCGAGTTGTCGGCGTTTTGACCGGTCGCGTCGTCCATGCTCGTGTCCTCCTGATGGGCGGGGGCGTCGCGTTCGGCAGCCTCCGGGAGGATGCCCCCGTGCCACAGCCGTCGCCCTCGTGGGGCCACTTTATTACAGAGTTGACAGGGATCCGCAAGCGGGCGGAGACTTCGGCCAGCGTCGGATCGCAGGCGATCGACGGGCATCCGGCCACGTCAGAAGCCATGGTGACGCGGTGGGGCACTCCTCGCCGCGGGCAAGCCACGCTGAACGCGTGCGCCATGGGGGTGCCACGCCTCTGGGGAGGTGGGAGAGGTGGCCGTCGACGTGGCGACCATCGTGAAGCTCGCGCTGGCTCGCGAGCGCGAGGGGACGGCGGCCCTCGGGGGGCTCGGGGGAGAGGAAATCGCTTGGCGACTGCATCACATGGACCCGGCTACGGTCGACGCGTCGGCCCATATAGTTTATCCAGAGTTGAATTCCTTGGTAGATTAATACATGTCGATTGTCTACTCATTGTGAGGGACGGGAGTCGCGGGCGCGGCTTCCGTCCCTTTTTGCATGGAAAAAATCTCGCACGGAGTTGCCGTGCACATGCCGGTTGTCATATAATAAAAGCACAGCAGGGAGGGGATTCACCCCGACCACCGGCCTCTTGGAGCGAGCCAAAATGATCAAGAACCTCCGCATCGACCAGATCATCCCCAACCCCCGTCAGCCCCGGGAGTTCTTCGACGAGGACGCCATGACCGAGCTGGCCGAGTCGATCAAGCGGTACGGACTGATCCAGCACGTGGAGGTCCGGCAGCTCGCCCCGAAGAAGTACGAACTGGTCGCCGGAGAGCGCCGGTGGCGCGCGCACCACCTCATCGGCCTGACCCACATCAAGGCCAACGTCATCAACGAGGACGTCGAGCTGGAGCGGTTCAAGCGTTCGGTCAGCGAGAACCTGACCCGGGAGGACATGACCCCCCTGGAGGAGGCCCGCGCGTTCAGGCGCATCCTGGATGAGGAGACCGGCTCGACCCCCGAGTCCGTGGCCGCCGAGTTCGGCAAGAGCATCCAGTTCGTCAAGCTCCGCCTCAAGCTCCTCGACCTGGTGCCGGCGGCAGCCAAGCAGGTCGACTGCGGCGCGATCGGCACGCAGGCCGCCGTCCAGATCGCCGCGCTGACCCCCTCCAATCAGGAGGCGGTACTGCGCAAGTGGGCGAAGGGCGAGTTCGCGGGCGACAACGAACTCGTCCACTTCGCCTACGCCCTGAAGGGCCAGCAGGACCAGACCTTCGCCCTGCTGGTCGAAGAGATGGACGAGGGGCAGCGCGAGGAGCGGCGCGCCGAGCGCAGCGCGAAGCGCAACGCCCTGGACCGTATCGAGCGAGTCCGGACACTGCTGGACGAGATCGCCAAGGCCGATCCGATGAAGCTGGCCCTGGCCCTTGAGGGCGAGGTCGGCGCCCGGCTGGCCCAGCTGGACCGGGTGGCCGACGCGGTCCAGAAGGCCCGGTTCAACCTGCGGCAGGCCAAGGCCCACGCCGAGGCCCGCGAGATCGTCGTCTCCCCCGAGGCCGCAGCTGAGTCCGAGACCGAGCAGATCAACGAGCCCAGCGAGACCGTCGAGGTCACTGCGGCGATCGAGGAGGAGACGGCCGCCGGGGCCGAGGCGGCTACGGAGACCCAGGAGCTGGAAGACGCCGACGAGGCCGCCGAGGACAACGCGGAGGTTCGCGAACTGGTCGCGGCCTGACGCTAGGGTGGCCCGGCCTGCGGGCCGGGCCGCCCGATCACCGTCCCGCCATTCCGAAGGAGCTCACCATGACCGACCGCCCGAACTGGCTGCGTGTCAGCCGGTCCGCGTACAGCGACCGCCCACTGCCCAAGCCCGTCCAGGAGGCGCTGTTGCTGGACCATGTCGAGGACGCCTGCGGCACGGAGGCCCTGCCGGGGCTGGGGTTCGGCGACAGCCTGTTCGAGGATGACCAGGACGCAAAATAGATCACAACTCTTGGCCGTGCTAACGTTCTGTTCGCTGAGAGGCACGGCCGCAGCCGTGGAACCGGCCTCCCAGTTCGCCGTGGCATGCGGCCCTCACCGCTGCCTGGCGGGTGGCCCATCCCCCGCGCCCTACCCGCCAGGCAGTCGGCCCGCACCAGAGACGAGCCACAGGACGGCCCGCGCGCCACCGACGAACCAGACCCGCCCCAGCCCACCCTGGGGCGGGTCTCTCACACCCGGGAGCAGCACATGCCCGCGACCACGCGCACCGCCGGCGCCGTCGACCCAGACCTGTACGAGCGCCTGCTTGAGGAGCGATACGGGCCTCTGCGGGAAGTCTTCGCCGAGCGCCACCGCCCCTCCCCCGCGTGGCCCGCACCGCCCAAGGCGGCACCCGGCCCCGACCCGCACGCCGCCCGGCACCTCGCCGAGCTGCAAGCCGAAATCGCCAGGAGACGACCATGACCGACCACACCGACCCCGCGCCCGGCCGCCCTGCTCCCCCGGTCCCCGGCTCGGTGTGGTGCAAGTCCTGCGACTCCTGGTGCCTGCCGTCCGGACTGTGCCGGTGCAACAACCGCTGAAACCCGACACCGCGACGGCCGCCCCGGCGGCCGTCGCCCGTCCGACAGGCGATGCGATGCGGTACTTCCACGGCGGCGCTCCTGGCCTGAAACCTGGTCAGCAGCTTCTGCCTCACCCTCCGAACTACCTCGACGGCTGCCCGATCTGCGAGGCCCGCCGCACCGGGGCGGCCTTCACCATCGACGGTCGGCCCATCGACCCGCCGACCGGGAGACCCGACCGGGTGTACATCACCACAGACCGCGACTACGCACGCTGGTACGCGAGCCGATACGGGCGCGGAGACCTCTACACGGTGCAGCCGGTCGGCGGCATGGAGCCCTCGGTCGAGGATCCGTTCCCCACCTGGTGTGTTCCCGCCGCGCGGGTGGTCTCGGTCTACGATCGCGCCGTGCTCCTAACCCCTGGACAACGCCGCTCCCTCCTACGCCGCTGGACGCAGGCCGACCTCAACGCTGCGAGGTCCCGGTGAACGACCCGTCCCGGCCCAACGCGAGCCTGATCACCGACGACCAGCTCGACGCCCTGTACGCCGAACTCGACGCACTGCGCGCCCTGGTGGCCCGCTGCCTAGAGCCTGCGGACGAGACATTGACACGCGCCTTGCCGAAGTGGCGCTTCGATCCCCCGCCAGGGTGGTGACGGGACCGCCGGCCAAGCTCACGAGGAACTGCCACGACAGACCGACACGGGAGTGTGCGATGACCAGGGGAAGGATCGTCCAGCAGCGTCCGGCCGATGACGTCTGGGGCGTCACGTCGGTGGAGAGCAGCCCCGGCATTCCGGCGTTCCGCAGGAAGCCGTGCGGCGACAGTGGACATCAGCCCTGCCCATGGCGGCGGGACGCGCCGACCGGCGCGTTCCCCGCCGAGGCGTACCGGTTGTCGGCACCGACCGCCTACGACATGGCCACCCGCACATTCGGCTGCCACGCCTCGGGCACCGACCGGCCCACGACCTGTGCCGGGTTCCTACTCCGTGGCGCGGGCGACAACCTCGCCGTACGACTGTGGCGTACCGACCTGTCTGTGGTGACGAGCGACGTGGAACTGTACGACTCCTACCGGCAGATGGCCGAAGCGAACGGCGTCCATCCGGATGACCCTGCACTCGCGCCATCTCGGGGCGACAACGTCACCTGGACTCCATCACCATCCCCCGCGGCGGGCAGCTGAGCCACCGGACCAGCCGCCAGGGGTGCGCGACAAAGCCACACGGGTCACCATGGCGACATGGGTACCCCTGACCCGAACGTGCTGACTCCGGGCGGAGAACGGCTGGCACAGCACTACGCCCACGCCATGGATCTGGTGCACCGCTGCCAGCGCGCAGCCGAGGAAGGCAACTGGGTGCTGCTGTCCGACCAAGCCGGCGCGCTCAGCACCGCTGCGGATGAGCTGAGCTCAGCAGCAGCATTCGTGACCACCGAGGCCATGCCGACCTCGCCCACGTTCATGCTCGCCGCCGCCGAGCGGCTTACCAGTCCGGAGGGCTGACGATGCACCTATTGGTCCCCGGGCCTGCTTCGCGTAAGGATCTCCAGGATTTGGAGGGCGGCGCCACGCCGGTCTTGATCATCAGTGAACAGAGCGACGACCACGGCGAGGCCAGCCAAGACCACCACCACCGCGATCAGGGCGAAGATGGGTGTACCGAACCCCTGCATCAGCGCAGACAAAAGGGCAGCCGACACGGTTCCTCCTCGGAGGATTACGTGCCGGATGCCTCAAGTCCGACGCTGGCGAGCGGCCCCGCCTCAGGCGATCTGTTGTCCAGTCAGGCTACCGCGGTTCGCCTGGGCATGCTCGCGTAGCCACGAACCGCTTCTTTCGCCCAGTGGCGCGGTAGACCCCAGCTGCAGCCCGGCAGTCGCGAGCGGTGACGGCAAGATCAAGATGGCCTCGCCAACACTCCACAGCCGCTCCCTCCTCGTCCGGCATCTCGTCGTCGATCAGCGCGTGCAGGCTCCAGCCGACTCGGCGGCCGGTTGGGTCCGCGACCGCAGCGTTCCTGGCGGGGATCCAGCCGGACAGTGCGATCCCCGCCGTCTCATCGAATAGCCGTGCGAGGATGTTCTCGCACTCGGGACACAGGAGTTCCCCGATGCAGCGCCGGTCTGGGAGCGCCGTCCGGGGGTCACCTTCGTAGTAGGGGCCGAGCTGGGCAGACCAGAAAGTCATGACGCCACGCTACTGAGTTCGGCGGTTCGCGGTGGTGGTGAGAGGCAGAGGGCGAGTCGCTCGAACGGTTCACCCGGTCACCAGTCTTCAGCGCCCGGCCAGCAGGCACCTTGACGCCACACGAGCGGCTACGCGGCGGTCTCGTCCAGACCGTGCGCCGTGAAGAATGCCCGCCACTCGCTGACGGCCAGGCGCGCCGTCGTCAGGGCATCCTCTGTGCCCGTGCTCCCATCGTTCGTGTCCTCCCAGTCGATGCTGAACGACGCCAAGTCCTCCGTGATCGTGCCTCCAGTGGCGTGGGCTTCACGTTGGCCAGGCTTCCGCTTGCGGTGCTTGCTGGTGTTGGCGACGTCCCGCGCCATGGCGATACCGGGCTGTCCATCGGCGTATTTGTCCACGACGGCCCGTGCTGTCTGCGGCACAGTCGAGTCGTTGCGCAACCAGTCCTTGAGGTGCCAGGCGTCCTTGCAGAACTCCGTGGGCAGCTCCCGCCAGTCCGACGGCGTATCGGCCCTGCGCGACGCCACGGCCTCCAGCCCCTCCAGGCCCTTAAGTACCGCGCGCCACCGCTCCTGCCACGGGCGGTCCGTCGCGTACGTGACGGACACCTGCGCCGAGTCGACGGCCTGCGCAGTGTCTTCGTTCGTGACGAGGTACGTTCGGCCTGTCGCGCCGCAGTCTGGGCACTCCTCGCCGCTCGGAACGCCTCCGAGCCCGGCACCACACTCCGTGCACGACACAGGCCACTCGGGAGTCTCGGGCGTCGCGTTCTCTTTACTGCTCGTCATGAGCCGATCGTCCTACCATCGACCGATGGCTCGCAGGCGCAGTGAGCCAGACGGCTTATCATCAGGCTGGCCGGAGCGGAGGGCGTGCGTTCAACGGTCGGGGCCGAAGTTCGCGGTCACCTCCGCTATCGCTGCGGCCGAGAGCTTGAAGTACTTCCCGAACCGTGAAGCCGAAGCTGGCACACCGCCGCGGGTTCGAGGTGATCGACTAGGGTTGCGGCCGTAGGGCGCGGGGACCGGCCTACGTGAGGACCCGCTGTGCCCCAGCCCGAGCCCATCGACCGCATACACGATCATCTGCTCCCCCTCGCGGTCCCAGTCGGCGACCTGACCCGCTACCACCGCAATCCCCGCCAGGGCGATGTCGCCGCCGTCGCGGAATCCTTGCGGATCAACGGGCAGTACAAGCCGATCGTCGTGAACAAGGGCACCCTCACCGGCAGGCCCAACGAGATCCTGGCCGGAAACCACACCTACGAGGGCGTGGTGCGGCGCGGCTGGGAACAGGTCGCCGTCACCTGGCTGGACGTGGACGACGATGCGGCGGCCCGCATCGTCGTGGTCGACAACCGCACCTCGGACCTCGCCGGGTACGACAGTGCGCTCCTAGCCGACATCCTCTCCGAGCTGCCCGGCCTGGACGGCACGGGCTACGACCAGGACGACCTTGACGAGCTGCTGGACGCGGTGGACATACCCTCCGCGCTGGCGTCGGAGACCACAGGGAACGAGGGCGAGAAGACCCGCGACGAGCACCTGCAATGGGGCTACGTGCAGTGGGGCACCACCCGGGTCCAGATCACCAAGGCGGAGGTCGAGCGCCTGGATACGGTCCACAACGCCTTCTACGAGCGGCAGGGCACCGACACCGGGTTCGCCCACTACCTGCTCGACGCCCACGAAGCCGAGGAGATGGCCAGTGCCTAGCTTCGTCGCCGACTACCCGCTGGCCGGTCTCAAGGCCGCCCCCTACAACCCGCGTCGGCTGTCGCCGGAGTCCTTCGACCGGCTCAAGCGGTCGCTCGACCTGTTCGGGTGTGTGAAGCCGGTGATCGTGAACGGCAACGGGGTCCTGGTCGCAGGCCACCAGCGGACGAAGTCCCTGACCGCGCTCGGGGTGCCGACCGTGCCGGCGCTGCTGCTGGACGCGCAGGTCAACACCACGGACGAGATCGCGTTCAACCTGCTCCACAACTCGGTGGAGACGGACGGCTCGAAGGTCCGGGTGTCGGCGGCCGACGAGTCGGTGCACGGCTGGGAGTGGATCGACCCCGCGCACCTGACGGTGGTGTCGCGCTCGAACGCGGCCATTCAGGCCGAGGTCCGGCGGCTGGTCACTCGGTATGGGCCGTGGGGATCGATCGTGGCCGACCACGCTGGCAGGGTCATCCTGAACGCCGACTACGCGGTGGTCGCCCACGACCTGCGCGAGCCGGTGCTGTGCTACCGCACGTCGGTGCAGGAGGCCGACGAGCTGACCGAGTGGCTGCAAGGCGACTACGGGGTCTACGACTACTCTCAGCTCGGTGTGAAGGCGTACAACCAGCACTGGTGCCAGATGCACCGGCTGGCCGGTGACGAGGGCGACTCGAACAAGTCGACCACCTATGAGCGGTACGTCCTGCCGGCCATCCGCAGGGGTCAGCGCGTCGTGGACTTCGGCGCCGGTGAGGCCGCGTACATCAGCAGCCTGAAGGCGCGCGGCTTCGACGCGCACTGGTACGAGCCGCACGTCAAGGCCGAGGGCAAGCTGAACGCACTGGACGTGGCGGCGACCGTCGCCCAGATCCGGGACCTGCAACGGGACGTCGCCGCGAACGGCCTCTACGACGTGGTGGTCCTGGACTCGGTCCTCAACTCCGTGACCAGCGTGGAGTTCGAGCGGCACGTGCTGACGGCCTGCAATTCCCTCCTGGCGCGCGGGGGCACCTTCTACACCGGGACGCGTTCCCTGGGCTCGGTCGAGAAGCGCAGTTCGGGCCGCAAGGCGCGGAACAACAAGTACCGCCGGTCACTGGAGTTCCTGGACGAGAACCAGTTCTCTGCGATCTTCCGCCGCGGGGTGTGGACGATGCAGCACTTCCACACCCACGAGACCCTGCACGCGGTCCTGTCCCAGTACTTCGGCCAGGTCGAGGTCAAGGGCGCGGCCAGCGGGGGCAACATCTACGGGATCTGCCGCCAGCCCTTGGCGCTGCCCGAGGAGCAGCGCAGGGCGGCTCTGGAGACCGAGTTCAACATGGAGTACCCCGGGGACTACCGCCACAACCGGCACAAGCCACTCACCGAAACCCTCATCAGAGCGTGCGCATCTCGTAACTCCGAGTAGACAAATGATCATCTATGACATATAATAATAGCTACTAGTGACTTGACGAGAGGTCGGCCGTGGAGGCTCCGCACATCATCATCGAACAGGGCGAACGGGAGAACCGGTACCTGTGGCTGAAGTACGTCACCGGCATCGATCTCACCCGGCACTGCGCCCGCGCCCTCCACGGCCGCTACAGCCGACACGTCCAACCCGAGCACCAGTCCATGGACGTCGTCCTGGACGAGTTCCCGCACGCGCCCATCCTCGCCTACTACCTGTGCGCCGTCACCGCCAACCCCTACCGCTGGGAGGACAACGCCCACTTGGCGCTCCAGGCCGCCCCCGGCCACAACGAGGAACTGCGCATCCAGGGCCTGACCGTCTCCATCTTCGGCGCCCTGCCGATCCCCTTCGACGACTCGCGGATACCCGACGACGACCCGCACGCCCAAGACCGGCTCTACCGCACCTGCCGCAACTGGCAGTTCGCCCACTGGCTGCGCCACGCCGGCGTCAACAGCATCCGGGGCGAGAACCGTCGCGGCATCGGCTCCAACTCCCCCGTCACCGGGCAGATCCCACTGCTGTAGAGGCAGCAACGACTCCCGACCCTCTTGCACAATGCAGCCATGACAGACGGAATTGAGCAGATCTACGACGCAGCGGTGGCCGAGGAGAAGCTGAAGAGCGGCACGAAGTACGAGCGGCTTACCGCGATCGTCTTCAAGGCCCTTGACGCGAGCAACGCGGTTGTACACAACGTCACCATGCGCGGAGTCGGCAAGGAGGCCAGTCACCAGATCGACGTGCAGCTGACCTCCGGTAGCGGGCAGCGGCGCATCCTCGTTGAATGCAAGGACTACGGCACCGAGAAGATCGGCATCGGCATCATCCGCGACTTCAACGGCGCTCTGCTCCATCTTCAGCCTGTGCAGGGCATCGTCGTAGCCTCCTCCGAGTTCACATCCGGCGCTCGGAAGTATGCGCGAGACGAAGACATCGTGCTGGTCCAGCTCAGGCCGTTCACCGAGGACGACTGGGACGGACGGCTGCGGAAGATCGTGGGCACGACCGAGGCAAGGTTCAAGGGCGAGCCCACGTTGACGTTCCGACACACCGGGAACCTGGTAGAGCTCCCGTCCGGTCTCACGGCATCAACCGGACGGGTGTCCATCCACGAGACGAGCTACTTCGACAGGTCGGGCAACACGCAGGGGCTCCTCAGCTCCCTGCTCGCCGAATGGAACGACCGGTACAGCCGTATCACCTTGGGAGAGCCAGGCAGCATCCTTTCGGGCAGCTACGACTTCCCGGCGCCGGTATGGCTGGCCGCCGACAACAACCTGATCGAGGTCAGCGGATTCGACTGGGAGACCGTCGTCCTCGGCAAGACCAGCACATTCACCGTAGACGCAGGCGAGCGGATTGCCGACCTGGTGCTGCGTCTGGTGGATCTCCCAGCCGGTGCGTCCTTGACGGAGTCCATCGCCTCCGGGCTCAACCCGGCAGGCTCGCTGATCTTCCGTGACCAGCTCATGAACTGGGCGGTGGTGGACGGCGTGATCGAGGCGCGCGCTTGACCAATACGACTGGTCCGATCCATGAACCATCCTCGCTGCGAGCACGAGGTGCGATCATGGTCATGGGCGCGGGGGTGACCCTGGAGGAGCACCGCGCCCATGGCCCGCCCCGACAAGGCTGCGCGCGCCGCCATCGCGAAGCGGCGCGCGGACGCCATCGACCTGAAGCTCGCCAGCGTCGACTGGCTGACCATCGCCCGCAAGCTCGCGGCCGACCCCTCGGTCAACTCCGACGGCATCGCCTACCCGCAGGGCTACGGCGTCGACCGGTACCGCAAGGGCCTAGAGCCGCCGACCGAGGCGCAGCTGATCAACGCCGCGTGCAAGGACGTGCGGGAGGCGCTGAAGGTCCGCAAGACCGAGCTTGACGAGAACGTGGACGAGCTTCGGCGGGTGCACCTGGAGCGGTTGGACCGGCTGTTCTTCATCGCATACCGCAAGGCGGTCCGGGACGGCGATCTGGCCGCGATCGACCGCGCGGTGAAGATTATGGAGCGACAGGCCAAGCTCCTGCCGCTGGACGTGCCAGTCCGCACGGAGCTGTCGGGGCCCGGCGGCGGCCCGTTCGAGGTGGAGGCCGCGACCGCCAACGAGTTGGACCGGCTCATCGCACTGGCCGAGGACGGACCCGGTGCCGACGAGTGACCTGGCGGCGCTGCTCGACCGCTACCGGACCCTGGGCCGCGAGCAGCGCCGTGCCATCGCCCGCAGCGCCAGCCCCGACCTGCGGGTGCGTCTGGCTGCGGTCGAGCGGCGCATCGCCATGGAACGCTCGCCGGGTTCGCTCGCCGCGGTCCTGACGGACGGCCGAGAGCGCCAGGCCCCGCACCTGGACCTCATTGACCAGGCGTTCCAGCGCATAGCCGACGGCGAGTCGCTGAAGGTCTTGATCACCATGCCGCCGCGGCACGGCAAGAGCCGGCGTGCCGCCCGCTGGTCGATCCTGTGGTACTTGATGCGGCACCCCGATCACCGCATCATGATCGCCTCGTACTCCGGGGACCTGGCCGACGACCACGGCCGGTGGATCCGCGACGCCATCAACACCTGGGGCGACCAGCTCGGCCTGCGGCTGCGCCCCGGCAGCCAGGCCGCGAACCGCTTCGACCTCGTCGGCACCGAGGGCGGACTGGTCGCGGCCGGCGTCGGCGGCGGCCTGACCGGCAAGGGCGCCCACGTCGCGGTGGTGGACGACCCGATCAAGGACGACGCCGACGCGCAGTCCCCCACCATGCGCAAGCGCCTGTGGGACTGGTGGACCTCCGTCCTGAACACCCGCATCGAGCCGGGCGGCTCAATCGTCGTCATCCAGACCCGCTGGCACGAGTCCGACCTCGCCGGGCGGATCCTGGCCGGGGAGACCAAGGACGACTGGATCGTCATCGACCTGCCCGCCCTCGCTGACAGCGACGACGACCCCTTGGGCCGGAAGATCGGCGAACCCCTGTGGCCCGCCCGCTACGGCCGCGAAGCCCTCGCCAAGATCCGGCGAGCGGTCGGCGAGCGCGTGTGGTGGTCCCTGTTCCAGCAAAAGCCGAGGCCGATGGACGGCGGGGTCTGGAAGCGCGGGTGGATCGACAGCTCCCGCCTGACCACCATCCAGTTCAGCGGCCTGGAGATGGCCCGCATCGTCGTCGCCGTCGACCCCGCGGGCGGCCAGTCCGAAGTCAACGACGAGACCGGCATCGTCGGCGCAGCGCGCGGCTACGACGGCAACCTGTACGTCCTGGAAGACCACTCCGGGAACATGGGCGCGAACGACTGGGGCCTGGCAGCGTGCCGCCTCGCCCTCGCGCTGCGGGCCGACGCCATCGTGGTGGAGTCCAACTACGGCGGCGACATGGCCAGGCAGATCGTCACCCAGGCATGGGAGGAACTGCGCCGCGCCGGGGTCACCGCCGGGCTGCTCATGCCGATGGTGCTGGAAGTCACCGCGAAGATCGGCAAGCGGCTGCGGGCCGAGCCGATCGCCCAGCTGTACGAACAAGGCTTGGTGCACCACGTCGGCCACCACACGGCCTTGGAAGGCCAGATGGCCACCTGGGTTGCGGGCATGGACTCCCCCGACCGCATGGACGCTGCCGTGCACGCCCTCACCGAACTCGCCGACCCAGACCAACTAGCGGTCGGCGCGAACCACACCGACGACTCCCGCCTCACCGGCCGCCGGTAACCCCCACCCCTAGAAAGGCACCTACGTGAACACCTACGACTCCACGGTCCTGGCCGACTCCCCGACGCTGTACCTCACCCTCGGCGGCTCCAACGCCACCGAGACGTCCCTCGCCGGCGGCCACCTCGCCAGCTTCAGCGGCAACCCCGGCTCCACCACCTTGCCCAACGGCGACCAGGCTGCCCTGTTCGACGGCACCCTCGGCCAGTACATCCAGATCCCCGACGCCGACGACCTGTCGGTGCCCACCACCGGGGCGCTCACCATCGAAGCTTGGCTGCGCCCCGATGCGCTGGTGTTCCCCGCCGTGGAGGGCACCGGCTACGTCCACTGGCTCGGGAAGCTCGCCTACGGGCCGAACGCCTGCGAGTGGGTCGCCCGGATCTACTCCCAGGGCAACACCGAGAACCGCGCCAACCGGCTCTCCGGCTACTGCTTCAACCCGTCCGGCGGGCTGGGTGCGGGCAGCTACACGCAGGACGCCGTGACCCCGGGCCAGTGGATCCACTACACCTTGGTCATCAACACGGCCTCCAGCCCGAGCTACCCCACCGGCTACACCAAGCTCTACCGCGACGGAGTGCTCCGCGACCAAGACGCCCTGGTCGACTACTCCATCGTTCCCACCAACACCACCGCGCCCGTACGCATCGGCAGCGCCACTGGCCGCAGTGCCTTCCTCGGCGGAATCGGAAAGGTCGCCATCTACCCCTGCGAGCTCCCGGCCGACCGGATCGCCGAGCACCACAAGCTCATGATCACAGGGCAGTGACCCTTCGCCCCCACCGGACGGGCGGATCAAGGTCAGCTCGCCGCCGGGCATCGCCAGCCGGAACGGGAGCCGACCGGCCTGGAGAGATGAGACAGAAGGCAGCGACAGCTACCCAAAGTAATGATCAAGCTACATTGAGGTCACACATAGTGCAATGCTGATCCAGAAGTGGAATGGGCACATCGGGCCCGACCAGCACACCTGCGGCGACCGCGCCGAGCCGACTTAGGCTATGGCAGCCGTTATAGCCTAAGTCCCACGGATCGCGGTGACTGCGGGCTACCCTTGGGGCACTGCACACGCCGCAGCGTGTGCTAGAGATGCGGGACCGTCTCGCCCTCGACGACTAGACGGCCCCGCGTGGCGCAGAGATGAGATCTGCCGCCGGTCAAGCTACAACTGGTGCATGATCAGCTCGCGGAACATCTCCGCGAACGCTGCTCGGACCGCCAGTTTGGCGACCGCGCGGCAGATCTTGCCCCAGTTGATCGGGCGGCGTTTCTTCGCCATCATTCCCTCCCTTCCACTCTCACGGCACTGTGCTCGGCCAGACGAGTGCCTGAACCTGATGTACAGCAGCCGAGCGAGCGGGAGGGACGATCGCGCCAGGACTGACGATATGCCGCAACGGGGCGCCACGAAGCCCAAACCCTTGATCCTGTGGACAGATGACACCCTGTGGAAAACTCCACCGCCCAGATCGCCCCAGCTGACTGATCATCGGCTTGTCCGAGGTACCTGTTACCCTCACCGGCCATGATCATCAAGGGAGAGCGGGCACTGACCGTCGCATCGGTCGTGCTGGTGGCAGCCTGCGGGATCGGCCTGTGGGCGGTCTGGCCCGACCCGACCCCACCAACAGCGGCTGAACGGCAAGCCCAGGACAAGGCATTGGCCGACAAGGCCGACGCGGCAGTGGCCTGGGGGCGCAGCGAGGGGACCCTGCTTCAGCAAGTCCTCATCGGCCAAGGCGTCCCGCCCGGATACGCGGTCCCCACTTCGGCGCAGTGCGAGCAGCGGTGGTCCGAGGTGACGCAGGGCCAGCAGCGGACCGACGGGGAGCACGTCTCGTTCGTGGGGGCCTGCACGGACGTGCCGCCCCTGGTCGGTGGCCAGTAGGCGGCGTGCCCAGGTCCTTCGGACAGGTCGAACTGCCTTGCTGCCGCCAGTCAGGGGCGACGGCGTGCCGGCGGCGGATCAAGCTCCGCCAGCTGGGGCGGTGGAAGCGGTGCAGGGCTGCGCCGGATTGAGGGCAGGCGGGTGAGTTGGCGGCGGACAAACCTGCCCGTCTTCATCAGCCATGACCAGCGAGCCCAGTAGGGGCCGTTGCGCAGCTCGGCGTAGCGGACCACCGACTCGGGACTGGCCGTTCGCACCCACAGCGGACGTCCGACGATGATGCGCTGCGCTCCGGCCAATTGCCCGTCGTGCTGGAAGTTCCAGCGACCGGATGTAAGGACCACGTCGGTGTAGACCTCTGCCATGAGCTCGCAGTCCTCTGCGTGGCCGACTGTGAAGGCACGGGTCTCAGGTCTCCCGGCACGGGTGGCGCGGCTAGTTCCGTGTTCGAGGGCGATCTTCAACGCCTCGACGGAGCGGGACTCCTCGTCGTCCCACTGGCTGCGGTTGGTTCGGCCGCGGCTGTCCAGCAGCTCCTCGATGGCGTGCCAAGCAGAGGAGAACCAGCCGTCAGCAAAGTGGTCGAGCGCCCCGTACCCTCGGACATTGTCCATGCTCCCGAACAGGCACAGGTCCACTCGCTGCCCGGCGGTGCTGTGGGTCTGGAGGTGGACGACCGCGCCCTTGTTGTGCGCATAGCTCCCAAGGAACTCGGCGAAGTTGACCCGCCCGACTGCCTTCACAAATTGGGCTCGGGGCGGGGCGTCAAGGGCTTTCACGGCGTCGGTGCCGATCTTCTTCTCGATTCGGCGGGTCTCTTCGAGTCGGTCACGGGTAGTGCGGTCCGAGTTGCCGACGGCGGCTTGGACGATGCCCAGGACGGACAGCGACAACTGGCCCTTCAGCCGCGACTCCAGCTCGACGCCGTTGTCTTCCGCGAACTGCCGCACGGCGCGCTCGGACCAGTAGAGGAACCGGCCGAGTGACTTGCTTGTGCCCAAGGTGTCTGCCTTCCGAGGTCGACTCCCACCGCTGCGCTGACCGTCGCGGCGCTGACGCCCGCTCCCCCTGTGCAGGCATGTCGCACCAGTCAAGCACCACTGGCGCGAGGCGGATTCTCGGGCACACCGTAGGCTGCTTGTCGGGCGCGGGGCCTGAACGCTCGGAGGAGCATCGTGGGTCTGCGCGCTCTCGTGATCGACGCCTGGTCGTGGCTGAACTACAAGCCGGTGATGGGCGATCCCCGCCACCGCGCTGTGCGCCGGGCGTGGCCCGAGCTGGCATCGTCGTGGATTCCCGAGAGCGACCTGCGGCGTCTGGCCGCGTACAAGATCCTCGCGGCCTACGACTCCAACCAGGCCGGGCAGTTGGCGCAGGCCAGCGGCGACGATGCCGGCCAGGAGCGGCGCGAGCTCGGCGACGCTTCGAAGTTGATCGACACCTCCCTCGGCTACCTCCTCGGCTCGGAGCAGGTCGTCGTGGTGCCGGGCGCCGAGCACGCTGCCGACAGCGGGGCCGACGAGCGGACGCAGTCCGCCGCGGTAGTGCAGGCGCAGTTGCGTGACTGGGCCGACAAGGAGCTGTTCGAGCTGCGGGTGCAGCAGGCCGAGCGGGCGGCGATCCGCTACGGGGACGGGGTGTACACCCTGGCGTGGGAGCCGTCGAAAGGGCGGCCGATCCTGCGGGTGATGGACCCGGGGTTCTACTTCCCCGAGTGGCCCGAGGACGGCGAGGACTCGGCTGACTTCCCGATCCGTGCGCACTTCGCGTGGGAACTGCCCGAGAATCCGGCGCTCGGGCTGAAGGCCCGGATTCGGCGGATCACGTACGAGCTGGGCCCGATCGGGCCCGCCACGAAGCCGGGCCAGGCGAAGAACGGGCAGCCGGTCCGTGAGTGGATCTACGGGGAGGACGGGGAGCCCGTGCTGATCGTCGGCGACACCGCCGACCCTGCCACGGGCCAGGTCACCCGCCGGTACCCGTGGGCACCGGACAGGCCGTCTGGGGTCACCTGCTACCTGACCGACGCGGAATGGCTGCTCGACGACGTGAAGGCGGGCACCGACGTGTACTCGCTGCCGCTGGACGGGGCAGCGTTCCGGGTCCGCTCGGACGGGGAGGCCCTGGACCGGCTCGACCTGATGGTCGATTTCATCCCGGTCGTGCACGTCACCAACAGCATCCCGGACGGCGGGGAGCACTGGGGCCAGTCGATCCTGGCGAAGGTCATGCAGGCCCTGGACGAGTTGGCGGCCACCGACACCGACAGCGCCTCCGCCTCCGGGACCACGGGCGCGCCCATCATCGGCCTGTCCGGCGCCCGGTTGCCCATCGACCGCACCACCGGGCAGCCCGCGCCGGTGCGCGTGCAGCCCGGGACGGTGTGGCAGCTGTCGGACGGCGGCAGCATGGACGTGCTGAACACGGCCCCCCAGTTGGCGGAGCTGCGGGAGCGCACCGACCACCTGCTGGACCGGGTGGCCACGAACTCCCGGCTGACCGCGGCCGGCATGGGCACGCTCGCGCCCACCGCGCTGCCCTCCGGGTACGCACTCCAACTGGCCCTGGGACCGCTGGACTCCCTGGTGTCCTCGATGCGGCTGGCCCGCGCCCACAAGTACGCGATCTTGCTGCGTATGGTGCAGCGGCTCCACCAGGCCGGTCAGGTGTGGCCCGCCGGAGCGTCGCTGCCCGCCCGGCTCATGTGGGGCCCGCACACCCCCACCGACCGCGCAGCGGTCCTCGATGAGGTCGTGAAAGGCTACGAGGCGGGGGTGCTGTCGCTGGAGACCTGCATCCGGATGCTGATGGACGCCGGGTACGCCATCGAGGACGTGCAGGAGGAGATCGCGCGGATCCAGCAGCGCAGCTTCGCGTCGGCCGGGCTGCTGGCCGACGCGACCGGCGACAATGCGGCGGTACGGCAGTACCTGGGTCTGCCCGCCGCCGACCCGGGCATACCCGCCGTACCGCCGCTGCCGCAGCCCGCGTAGCGGGCACCGGGGCCTACGCTGCGTCCACCTCGTCCAGGAGGACCCACAGAGGGCTGTTGTCGGTGATCACCTCCGGTTCCTCCTCAGCCAAGAGTTCGTCCAGGACCGGCAGGTAGAACCGGATCGCAGCGGTGAGGCCGCCGCGGGTGTACGGGTCTGGCGCGTCCGACAGCCGGGTGACCCACAGGTCCCAGCGGCTCCCGCCGAAGCGGTGATGGGTAGTGCCGGCATGCCGGTCCCGAAGGATCATGGCCACCACCAGCAGGTGTCTGGGGAGTTGGAGGGTGAGGTGGGAGCCGATCAGCATGTCCTGGCGGGCGGCCCGGGTGGCGGCGAGCACGGCATCGAACCGGAAGGCGTTGGCGATGCCTGCCAATTCGCTGCCGGACTGCCTCTTCGGCGGGGAGGATGAGGGTGGCGTCGTGGACCGGGCACCTTCGACGGTGATATCGAGGCGTCGCAGGTCCCGCAGGACCAGGCGGATGCCGTAGCGTCCGGGGGAATCGTCTCGGCTGAACGCGAACACCGGGGCGATCTCGGAGGCGATGCGCTGGGTGAGGTCGTCCGCCACCGCCTCCGGTTCGTCGGCGCGCAGCAGTACATCGAGGTCGGACCACGGGTCTGTGCCAGCCCCCTCGACGGCTGCCGAGCCGTAGGTGCGCAGTTCGTGGATTCGGTCGTCGGTTTGGGTGAGGTCAGCCAGGATGGGCAGGGTCCGATGCTGCCAACCAGGCGTTGGGAGCCCGTGCAGCTCCTTTGCGATGGCCATGATCGCCATAGTGCCAGCGAGCAGCCGCCCGGCTCCTCCAACTGCCTTGAGGGAGGGGCGATCCACTCGCAAGGATGACCTACTCCCCCTTCGGGACCGGTAGATAACGGGCCCAGGCTTTGGAGCAGGTAGTGCGCTTGTGATCGCTCCGCCGTGCCCGCGCCAGTGGAGGGTTCGGCTCGGTGATCTGTAGACCGCGCCGCAGTTCGCTTGGCTGGTCGCGGGCGTGTCAGCAGGTGGCGGACTGTGCCTTGTCGGCGGCGCTCTGCGCCTCGCTCTGCATCGTGTCTACCTGGTCCTGGTAGGACTTCCCCTCAGCTGCCCATCCACTGACCTTCGAGGCGGCCTGGTTGAGGAGGGCTGCCAGGGTCTGCGAGTTGGGCAGCGCCGCCCCCTGGTAGCCGGGCTGTGCGGACAGCGCCGTCTGGTAGGCCGCCTGGTCGGTCTTGAGCTGCTGCTCAGCGGCGTTGATGGGCTGAAGCACGGAACTGAGCTGGTTGTTGTCGTACTGGATGCTGCTCTGGTCGTACTGGACGCTGCTCGCGTCGTACTCCGCGGTGCTCGCGGTGTAGCAGCCGGTGCTGTTGTCGCCCTGCGCCTGCGCCTGGGCGGCGTCCGAGTACGCCTTGGCGAGGTCGGACTTGGCGGTGTTCATGTCCGTGGTGAACTGGGAGAAGTCCGGGCTCTGCCCGAGAAGGTTGGTCAGCGTCGCATAGTCGGACGACACGGACTGGGCGGCCTTGTCGATGGCCTGCTGCTGGGCGGTCGTGGCCGCCTGCTGCTGTTGCTGCTCGTTGGTGGTGCTGGCCTTCCCTTCCAAGCTGGTGACCAGCGTGTTGTAGCTGGTGATCGTGCCCGGGGTGAGGGTGAGGGTGTCGATCGTGCCGTCTGCGCTTGGCGCTTCCAGGCTGATGGTCTGCCCGGAGATCGAGCCGGTGATCGTGGTCTGATCCAGGCCGGAGCTCAAGTTCAGGGACAGGGCCGTGCCGGAAAGCGTTCCGGTCACCGTGACGTGGTGCGGGGTGGTGCTCGCGCCGCCGGTAGCAAGGTCGGTCTCGTCCAGGGTCCCTGTCACCTGGCCGGCGGCCACGGCTACCTGAAGCAGGTCGGCGGAGCTGGAGTCGTGCCCGACCCATACCCGGGCCAGGCCGCTACTTGATCCGCTTTCACCAGCAGGATCGATCGGACTGCTCTGGGAGCAAGCAGTGCAGGCGAACAGGAGACCGGCGCTCAGCGCACCAACTGCCGCGGTTCGAGGGGTACGTGTGGGCACGTCGCGAAACTAGCGGTCGCTTGTCGTGGAAGTGGCCACATCCACCGGGCGTGATGCAAGCGAGACCTGAGCGCCATCTGTCTTCGTGGCAGCCGCACGTCGCACCCGCAACTGCCGCCCTCCCAAGGAGGGTTGTGATCATCTCACCGCTGCACGGTGATCTTCATTAGGGTAGCCAGTTTCGTTTTTGATCAGTTGAAGACCGTAATTGACCACCTGGTCGGGCGCGCCGAGATGGGATCGCACGGCGGACAATCGGGGCCGGACTGCCGGTTTTGAGGTAGTAGCTTTATGGCGAGGCCGACGCCCCAACTGGGGTTGCCCCGACCGGTGTTAGTGCACCGGCCGAGGCGTGGGCCGATCACAGAAGAGGTTCTCCAACCATGTATGAACGGCCCAGTCGAAGGCGCATTCCGATGCCCTCGACGATTCACCACCGTAGCAGCGACCGTCAGCCTCAGGCGGGGAGGCCGCGCCCGGAATCCGCCTGCGCAGCGGTGCAGCCGAACCTCTGGCTGCCGTTCCTCCTGATGTTCCTGTGGGCGCTGCTCACTCCCGGCCCGATCGACCGCGAGCGCGTGCTGCTACTGCTCACGCTGCTGCGCTTCCTTCAAGAGGCAGTCGCCCGCGGAGCCGGGCGCCGGCAGAGCTGACCCGGGTGCGCGGATGGCCCCTTCGACAAGGGTCCATCCGCGCGCACCCAAGACAGCGCAGCTCACTCGGCGAGTCCCCGCAGACGGGTACGCCTCCTTCCCCTGCCCCAGCGTGGCTGCCCAGTGACGCCCAAGGAGTGCACGGTGACGACTTCCCGCACGGCGGAGACCGCGGCTGCGGCCACGGTGGACTTCACCGCCTTCGTGCAACTGCACCAGATCGCCTACGAGGAGTATGCGCAAGCGCGCCTAGTTGACCAGGCGCTCAGTCGACGCGCAGTTGCCGCAGCACTCCGGAGCGCAGAACTCACCTGGACTCTGCTGCTGAGCGGGCCCTCAGCGACCGCCCGCGCCTGGCTGATCCTGCGCGAGACGGTCACCTCAGCACGTGGGCAGGTGATCTTGCCCAACATCGACTTCCTGCACCTGTCACTTCCGGCCGGTGCCGCCGACGCGGCTCTGCTCTACGGCCGCCTCGGCTATCAAGTTGGGGAGGCAGCCCAGTTGATGGGGCTGCCAGAGCCCGACCTGCACGTCGGGCTGATGATCGCACGGCGGGCACTCGTTGCCCGCCAACAGACGAGGGAGGGGTCGCTGTCGCACCGATGACCCCGCCGACCAGTCCGGGGTGGCGGATTCGAGCGCCACCCCCGCCAGGGCCTTCGCCATGCCGCGCCACTCTCACTCTTCCGAGTGGTGGTGCGGCTCAGCCATGCCTGCGTAGGATTGCGAATGCGTCATATCGGTCTTCGGTGACGCGGTCCACGCAAAGCGAGGGGGAAGTCGTGAGCGGACCATTATGGCATGATCCTGTCAATCCCCATGGGGCCATCAACACCAGCGTGCCGAGCGCGGCCCGCATGTACGACTGGCTGCTGGGCGGCCACAACAACTTCCCCTCCGACCGCGAAGCCTGCCAGCGGCTGCTGGAGATCGCCCCCAGCACAAAGGAGTTGGCGCTGAACAACCGCGCCTTCTTACGCCGCGTCGTGAAGGAGATCGCCGAAAAGTACAAGATCCGGCAGTTCATCGACCACGGATCGGGCCTGCCCGTCCAGGACAACGTGCACCAAGTCGCCCAAGCCGCCTCCGCCGGCGCCAAGGTCGTCTACGTGGACAACGACCCGATCGTCCTCAGCTACGGCAGGGCCCTGCTGGAAGGCGACGAGAACGTCGCCATCGTGGGTGCCAGTATGACCGACACCGAAGCCATCTGGGAGAACCAGCAGGTGTCGCAGCTGATCAACCGCAAGGAGCCGGTAGCGGCCCTATTCGTGTCAGTGATCCACTGTCTGCCCGACGAGGCCGAACCAGCAGCGATGATCCGGCGCACGGTCGAACACCTCGTGCCCGGCAGCGTGGTCGTGATCTGCCAACTGGTGAGCCCTCACCCCAAGATTCGCCAGGACGTGACCCAGCTGATGGAGGAAGCCACAGGCGGTAGCTGGGGACGGGTGCGCACCGAGGAGGAGGTCCGGGCCTACTTCGACGGGCTGCACATCGAAGATCCCGGACTCCTGGACGTCACCGACTGGCGGCCTGACCGGGAACGCGGCCTGGTGCGGCGCCAGCAGAGCGATGAGTGGACCGAGTACGGAGGACTGGCCATCGTCCGCTGAACGGCCAGCCGCCGCGACCGGCGGGCCCTCCGTCAGCTACACCGCTTCCCACCACCGTAGGAGCTCACTCAGGTACTTGCGGGTATCCTCCCGCCCCAGCGCCTGGACCATGGCCTCCTGGTAGAGGTCTTGGAGTTCGTGGTACTCGCTGGCCTCCTCCTTCTCCTGCTTGGCCTTGGGGTCCTTCGCCTTGTCCTTGTCCTTGTCCTGCGGCAGCGTCCAGTACTTGCCGCGCCCCTGATCCTCGTTGTAGATGATGTCGGGCAGGCCATCGTGCTCGAAGAACACCAGTCGGGTCATGGACGAGGCCCGCTGCATCCCGGATGCACCGCGCGGGACGACACGCACGTTGATGTTGGGGTGCTCGTCGTACTTCAGAAGCTGCCGGACCTGCTCGGCCATGACTTTCGGCGTGCCAACGAGGTCTTCGAGGGCGGAGTACTTGATGAGATACAGGGACTCCGGCGGCCCCGCCTGCATGTACCGCTTACGCCGTAGCGCCCTCAGTTCGATGAGCCGGGGAGCATGGCCGAGCAGGCGCTTGGGCAGCGTGCTCGGCGTGATGGCCTCGGTGTAGTCGTCGGTCTGCAACAGCCCGGGAACAACACTGGTCTCCAAGGAGAACAGGGACTCGGCGCGGGATGTCAGCTCGATCAGCCGGTGCATCCACTCCGGGGCGACGTCTCGGTAGGTGTCCGACAGCCCTTCCACCGCGGCGTTCCGTGCCGTCTCCATCAGACCCTTGCGTTCGGGCTTGCTCAGCTTGAGCCCGTGCGCCTCCAGGACATCCAGAATGACGGCAACGTCCTCCGGGTTGTGGAGCCGGCGGTCGCCGATCTCGATCCTGCTGATCTTCGAGCTGGACATGGGCGCCCGCGGCGAGCTCCGGGCGATCAGGTCGGAGACCTTGCGCTGCGTCATATCCACCTCCTCCCGCAGCGCCCGCAGACGCATGCCAAGCAGCGTCGCGGCGATCCCCCAAGTCGCGTCGGCACGCTCGGGGCGCCTGAAAGGAATCGCGTTGCCATCGAACGCGCGTGCATTTTCGCTCATGGCACAATGGCCCCCCTCCTGGAACTTGCGGCACACTGAGATGTGCCCGCATAGATAGTTCCACAAGGGGGGCCTCGCCGTCACGCCCTGAGAGTCACCTCAGCGGCTTATGGCATTAGTGAATAGCACCCAGGTGATCAAATTCCCCGGCCTTCGCCCCGGCCAGGAAGGCGCTGAACTCACCATGGGTGAAGATCAGCGTGGGGCCGGTTGGGTCGGTGCTCTGCCGCATTGCCACCCTGCCCGCAGGCAGGTCCTTGGCCTCCGCGCACTGCCCCTGGCCCTGGCTGGCCCGCGCCTTGATCCACGGTCCGTCGTGCAACGCGTCGATGACGTCCGCTTTCATGCCGTTCATAAAGGTGGCCACGCTACCTTCCTTTCTCCTTTGTGCGAATAATCGCCCCGTGCGCCGATCATCACACTGCTGCCCGTTTTCGCAGCTCACGGACCCGTGCGATCCCATGTGGGTTTGCACGGGCGGGATAGATGAATCCTGCCGCGCAGAAATCGAACACGTCTACCCCCGTACGGGTGACGCCAAGGACAAGCAAAATTCCTACACAAATAGAGGGCCACCTCTTCGATGGCGAGCAGCCAACACACCTGCCGCCCACCCCGCCTGGCTGCGGCTTGCCCCCTCAGGCCACTGCCAGAAGCGGCCCGGCCACTTGCGGCGGTGGCTGGTTAGACTGATCTTCAGCGCGGGGGCGCTGTTGACGGAGGACGAGATCCGCATGGCCCGGCCCCTGCCCCATCCCCGTACCGTGCTCGGCTACCGCCGTGACGGCCGCCCTGTCTACCCCATCCTCGGCGCGTCCGACGACGACCCGTCGAACACCGACCCGGCCAAGCCCGCAGCAGGCGGCCCCGGTCCCACCGTCGACCAGGACACCCTGTCGCGTCTGCTGGCTCGGGAGAAGGAACAGGGCGCCCGCGCCGGCGTGAAGAGGCTCCTCGAAGGGCTCGGGTTCACCAAGTCGGAGGAGCTGACCTCCTGGGTGAAGTCCCAGCGGGACGCCGAGGCCGCCCAGCTGTCCGCGCTGGAGCAGCGGGAGAAGGCCGCCGCCGAAGCCACCGCCGCGGCCAAGCAGCGTGAGGATGCCGCCGCTGCCCGCGAACGATCCGTTCTGCGCCGCGCTGCCCTGATGGGCCACGGGGCGACCGGCGATGGGCTCGCCGACGCCGAACGCCTGCTTGACGCCCCCGAGGACGCCGACGACCAGGCGCTCAACGATGCCGTGGCTCAGCTGAAGGCCAGGCGGCCGGAGCTGTTCGGCAGCACCGCAGCAGCGCCGCCCGCGCCTGGGGGCTCCCCCGCTGGCGGGCCGCCCGCACGCGGCGGCAGCACTGCCAAGCCCGGCGCGGCCGGGCTGGAGATGGCCAAGCGGCGCGGCTTCATCACCGCCTGACACAGGGCCCCGCACAGCGGGGTCCGCATCCCACCGGCGGGACCAGGCCGGAGTTCGGGGACCACGCCCCTCCAGACGTGGACGGCACCACCGGCTCGGTGAGTGCGCGGTATCCCGCACCGTCCACACGAAGGAGGGGCTGTGTCCATCCAGCCGTTCACGACCGTCTCGGCGACGTACTCGGCGCAGCGCGACTGGCTCGCCAGCCTGCACGGCACCGACCAGACCGAGACCATCACCCTCGACCTGAGCAAGTTCACCAGCGGCACCCACTACACCCCGTCGGCCGACCCCGCCCAGCCATACTCGCGGTTCCTGTCCGGTGTCGCGGTCGGCAAGATCACCGCGAGCGGCCTGTACGGCCCGTTCACCCCGGCCGCGACCGACGGCACCCAGGTCCTGGCCGGCGTGGTCTTCGCCGACACCCCGTTCGCTCCCGCCGCAACCAAGCTGCCCGCCGCGCTGCTGTGGCACGGCGTCGTCCGGGCCGCGAAGGTCCCCGGCGGCATCGACCCGACCAAGGTCACCTGGTCGCCGTCCGGCGCCCTGATCCGCTTCGTCTAAGGAGGCACCACCATGAGCATCCAGGACCTCCTGAAGGACGTCACCGTTCAGGACCTGACCACTTTCGCCCGCGCCATCCCGAGCCCCGCCGACTTCCTGCTCACCGGGAACGGCGCCAACGGCATCCTGCCGAACGTCCTGCTCAACGACGTGAAGTGGCGGCTCACCAGCGACGGCAGCTACGTCAACGTCGCCAAGTACCGGGCCTACGACAGCTCCGTGCCGTTCGGCACCCGCGAGGCGTGGCAGACCGCCAAGGAGGGCTCGCTGCCCGCCCTCGGCCAGAAGCTCCTGGTCGGCGAGCAGGAGCAGCTGCTGCTCGACGCCTCCCGCGGCGCGGACGCCGACCGTCTCGTGGAGCTGCTGTACAACGACGTGGAGCGGCACGTGAAGTCGATCCGCTCCCGGCTGGAGCTGGCGGCAGGGGATGTGCTGATGGACGGCAAGCTGACCATCAGCGAGAACGGATTCACCACCGAGGTCGACTTCGGAGTTCCGGCCGCGAACCTGCCGACCGCCGCGGTGCTGTGGTCCGATCCGACCTCCGACCCGATCAAGGACGAACTCGGCTGGATCGAGTACCTGGCCGACCAGGGCCTGCCCGAGCCGGAGATGGTCCTCACCTCCCGTCGAGCCTGGTCCTACCTGGCGAGCAACAACAGCTACCGGGCGGCCTACTACGGCAGCGTGAACCCGTCCACCACGCCGACCGCGTCGCTGAACCCGGCGCAGGTCAACATCGTGCGCGGGAACTACGGTCTGCCGCCGGTGACCCTGTACAAGGCGCAGGTCCGCGTCGACGGGACCGCGACCAAGGTCCTGTCCGACGACCGGTGGCTGATGCTGCCGCCTGACCGGCAGAACTGGGCGCAGACCCTCTACGGGGTCACCGCCGAGTCGCTGGTCCTCTCACGGGGCAGCAACCCGGAGATCGCCGCCGAGGACGCGCCCGGCATCGTGATCACCCGGGGGATCCAGGACGATCCGGTCCAGATTTGGACCAAGGGCGCCGCTGTGGCAATGCCGGTGATGCACACCCCGGACGCCTACATCTGCGCGAAGGTCCTGTGATGGGTCGCCTGGCCGCCGCCGTGTACGTCGAGGATCCGGTCACCCGGCAGCGGATCATCCTCCAACCGGGTGATGAGCCCTCCCCCGCGCTGGCCGAGCTGATCACCCACCCGGATGCCTGGGACACCGACATCCCAGCCCCGGGGGATCCCGACACGCCCGAAGGGGAGCAGCCGGACGCTCCGCCCTCGGGCCCCCCGGAGGCAGACGAACAGGCGAAGCCGGACGGTGTCCTCCCTGGCGAGCCGGACTCGCAGGAGGCCCCGGTCCGCAAGCCGAGCCGCCGCAAGCCGGCTGCGGAGTAGCCATCTGGTCGGGTCCGGCACCAGTCGACGGTGCCGGACCCGACACCCGTTCCTTGGAAGGACCGCCCGTGACCGCCGACGTGCTCGCCTGGCTTCTCGCCCAGCTCGGCACCACAACCGACCAGCAGGACCTGGCCGCCCGCTACGTGCGGCTGGGGACAGCGAAGGCCGTGGCCGCTGAAGTGCTGGCTGAGCGCCGAGCCGCCCTGCTGGGCGACCCGCTGCGGCTGACCGTGGACGGCGTGGTGACCCTCGACCAGACGGGGAACCTGGCCGGTGTCGAACGCCAGATCGCTGCCTTGGCCGCCCTCACCGCTCCCGACGACCCCACACAGGCCGATTCCGGGCTGGCGGACCTGGCCACGGCACCGCTCGTCTCCTCGCGCTGGTGCCGGTGACCGCGCGGCCGGTCGGCGGGTCCGACCGCGAGGGCGTCGCCCGGACCCTCGCGGCTGCCCTGGCCACAGCCTGGCAGTCGCTGGAGGATGCCAGGCAGAGCGTCCTGGCGGCTTTCCGGGCCGGGAGCAGAGCACCGGTCTTGCTGGAGCTCCTGACCACCTTCAAGGACACCGTCGACAGGTTCCTGGCCCAGGTGGACGCTGCGGTCGCCGACTTCGTCCACCGGGAACTCCCTGCGCTCTACCGGCTGGGGGCCGAGCAGGCCGCCGTGGCCCTGGGTACGCGCTTCACCTGGTCAGCCGTGCACACCCAGGCGGTCTCGGCTCTCGGTGCGGACGTCTCCAGCGGCTTCCGCCGACGGGCCCGGGAGGCCGCCCGCCTCGGCGACGCCTGGTACCGGGCGGCCCGGAAGGCCGTCCGTGACAGCAGCCCGGGGGCTACCTCGGGCGACAGGCCAGGGACGGCCGCACAGGCGGCAACCGCTTTGGCGGGAGCCGGTCTGGCCGTCGTGGTCTATCGCGGCGGCAGCCGCATGCCGGCCAGCGCCTGGGCTGAGGCCGCCGCGCTGGCCGCTACCGCCGTCACCTACAACGCCGGGACGCTCGCCCAGGCCGCCGACGCCGGGGCGAGCGCGGTGGAGGTGTTCGATGGAGCCGAGTGCGGGTGGACCAGCCACCGAGACCCGGACAGGGCGAGCGGAAGCGTGCGCAGTCTCGGGGACGCTGTGCAGGTGCCGATCTCGCATCCACGCTGCCAGCGGACTTTCGTGCCCCTCAGCGTCTGAGCTACGGATCGGCGCTGGAGGATCGGCAAGCCCGCGTCGTGGAGCAGTGTGCCTGCGCCACCGCGTACCCCAAAGCGGGAGACGAGGCGTTCATCCCCACGAGAGTGGGGCGAGGTGACCTTCAAGAACTTCTTGGGTTCATCCCCTACCGGCAGGGCGTCGGCGGCCATCGTGCACGGCGCAGCAGCTATCGCCGCCGACCGTTTAGCTGGGCGTCATCCTAGCGGGCATGGGCAACCAGCGGCACCCGGGGGCCCAGCCGGCCGGGCCGCAAAGTGTAGACAAGTGGGCGATCACCAGCGGGACTTGGGTCGATAGCGTTGTTTTACCGACTGATCGACAAGCACACCTCTGGGGAGTCCATGAAGGACGCATTAGGCATCGAGATCACCCGTACCGACTTCCGTGTCCTCATGGAGGCGGACCCGGTACGGCTGTTCGTCCAATCCGGCGATTTCCGGCAGGAGTTCATCCCGCAGATCGGCATCGACACCGCAGCGGGGCTGGATCGGACGGTCTCCACCGGGCGGCCGGTGTTGGAGGCGCACACCGACTTCGATCGCATCACCTGGCGGGAGTGGTCCACAGGCTGGGCGAAGGTGTACCGCGTCGACGTCCACAGCGATCATCTTGCTTTCTGCGTAAGGGCGTCGGGCTCGGGCAACGTGGACACGGTGCGGTACTTCGACACCATCGCCGCTTCCACCCACCTGGAGCACTTCGCGCTCACCAAGCACTTCAACGACCACGGCCGGACACCCGCCCGGGTCTACTCTCGCGGGTCCGTGCCCGCGTTCACCAGCCTCCTGTGCCCAGACCCGACATCGCACGCGCGCCAGACGTTCGCCCCGCACGAGTACGCCCAGGTCAGCGTGAACGCCGATCTCGACTACCACGGAGGGAACTTCGTGGCCTCTCCCCCGATGCTGGCCTTCGCGGTCACCAGCGCGCCCGAGCGGCAGTGGTGGGTGATGGGCCTGGCGGTCGAACCGGGACAGCACCACTTCTCCGAGCTGGAGTACCTGGGCGGCAGCGACTTCGCCCTGAGCCTGAACTGCTGGGGGGCTCTGCGCGTCGATGAGTCGTACTCGCCCCCTGGCATCATCATGGTGCCCGGCCGGAACGCGGCAGCGGCCTTCACCGCCTACACGGGCATCCTGCGGTCCACCGGCCGGGCGCCCACGCCCGCCCGCGAGCCCGTCGCCTGGTGGAAGCGCCCGATCCTGTCCGGCTGGGGGCACCAGGCGTACCAAGGCGACCTGTTCCGCATCCGGTCCACGGCCGAACGCCAGCCCGACAATGCGGTGTACACACTGTGCACGCAGACCAACTACGCGGACATCGTGGCGCGCATGGACGCAGCCGGGCTGCCGTTCGGCACCCTGATCATCGACGCCCGCTGGTTCCTTGCCGGCGGTCGCAAGGATGTGGACGCAGGCCGCTGGCCCGACCTACCGGGCTTCGTCGCGGAGCAGCACCGGGCGGGACGCCGGGTCGTCTTGTGGTGGGGGCCGTGGGACGGTGAAGGCGTCCCGGCTGACGAGTGTGTCCGGTGGCATCCCGACCAGGAGCTGCACCCCAACCGGGCCGGGCGACTGGCGAAGTTCGGAACCCCGCAGCCGGGCGCGAAGCTCGGCGTGGACATCACCCTCGAAGCGGTCCGCGACCGCATCCGCGTCCAGGTCCGCCAGCTGCTCGGCAGCGGCCCCGGATGCGTGAACGCGGACGGCCTCAAGATCGACCACCAGGCCGCCACCCCGGGCCTGTACGGCATGCAGTTCCCGCCCGGCTCCCGTCGGCTCTTCGGAGTCGAGGCAGCCCACGAGATCCAGCTCGTGGTCTACCAGGCCGCGAAGGACACCAAACCGGACGCCTTGATCATCGGGCAGTCACCGAACCCCTACTTCGCTGACGTGCAGGACATGCTGCGGCTCGGCGACATCTACGCGCACCGGGCGGACACGGTGCTGCCCGAGATGGAGTTCCGGGCCCAGATGGCCCGCGCTGCCGATCCCGGGATGCTGATCGACACCGATGGGTGGCCGCTTCCGTCGCTGAAGGCGTGGCGCGAGTACGCAGTCAGCCAGCCGGCCTTGGGTGTTCCTTCGCTGTACTACGCGAGCCACCTGGACACCACGGGTGAAGCCTTCCGCCCGGAGGACTTCACCCTGCTGCGCCGCCTCTGGCAGGAAGGCGGCGACGGCCTCACACGCGAGTCGGCAGCCGGGCGAGCGAGAGCTGCCATGACCTGATGAGCTTCCGCGCCGAGTCGTCCCACGACGGGGCGCGGAACCCACCACCGCGGCCGGGTACCGCCTCGGCGAGTACGTCCACAGCGGCCTTCACCAGTGCGTCCGGTTCGTCCGGCGCGTAGTAGTGCGCGTGTCTGCCGACAGCCTCACGCAGCGCGGCAATGCGGGTGGCGATCACCTCGCTGCCGCACGACAGGGCCTCCAACGCGGGCAGGCTGCTGCCCTCCGCCACAGAGGCTGTCACCCATGCGGACGCGCCGGTGTAGAGGGCCGCCAGCTCGTCGTCGGGAAGGCGTCCGGTGAAGGACACGAAATCACCGGCGTGCATGTCTCGCAGGAGGCTGGCGACAGCGGTGACCTGGTCCGCATACCCGCCCACCGCGACCAGCCGCGTGCCCGCCGGCAGCAGGTGGCGGGCGGAAACCAGCTGAGCTGTGAGCCAGTCGAACCGCTTGTTCGGGTGGGTGAGGCCGACGAACACCAGGTAGGGGCCGGTGAGGCCGAGGCGACGCCTGATGCCGTCTACCTCCTCGTTCGAGCGGGGCTGGAAGACCGTCGTGTCCACTGCGCAGGGCACCAGGTCGAGTCGGCCCTGCCCGAGCAGTGCCCGGATGTCCTCAGCGGTCGCCGCGGAGACGGTGGTGACGCGCTGGGCTCGGGCGGCCAGGCAGCGGTTCAGGGCGATGAAGTATCGGGTGAAGAGCGACTGGCCGGGCTCGGCTGGGTCGAACTCGGCCAGCTCGGCGAGTTCGGCCCGGAGCCGGTCCGCCTCATTGCTTCCGAACCGGCTCCGGAAGGTGGCGTCGGTGTAGGACAGATGCGGCATCTGCCAGCGCGTCAGATCGTGAATGGTGAAAGAGAACGGCACCCGCAGGTGCCGGTCGACGGTGTAGTGCGAGGTCCAGTACAGATCGACGCCCGCCTGTTCGAGCAGGTCGCGCAACCGCGGGTTGTCACGGATGAACCCGGTGTCGCCTTCCACGACTTGCACCTTGTGTCCGTGGACGCGGATCGACTCGGCGGCCTGCTCCTGGCCGGGGCGCACGATGGCCAGCAGATCGAGTCCGGCCTGCTGAGCCATCGGCGCGGCAGCGGCCAGGAGACTGCGGCCGTAGCGGGCTACCCCGGTGTCGTGGATGGAACGGATGTCGACGGCGATAGTGGGCATGGTCAGAAGCTCCCTAGTCGGGCAATGGCAGTGAGCCAGGCGGCGGTGAACTGCGCGGTCTTGTGCAGCACGCCTTCCATTCCGATTCGGCGTGCGGCCTCGACGTGCTCGGAGCGGTCGTCGACGAAGCAGGCGTGGTCGCGGACACGTTTGTCCATGTCGGCCAGCACCTCGAAGAATCCGTCCGAAGGCTTGCGGTGGCCGATCTCGAAGGACAGGCAGGCCGGGGCGGTGATCTCGGCTTGCGCGAGCAGGTGTTGGATGACTGCCCAGTGGGGCTCGCTGGTGTTGCTGGCGATCAGCAACCTGTCCTGTCGGGCCAGCTCGCGGGCTGCTTCGGCGACGAGCGGGTCCAGTTCGACCACCGTGGCGCAGAACGCGGCCCGCATCTCATTCAGCTGGGGTGTTCCAGCAGCTACTCGTCCGCACAGACGACCGGCGAAGACGGAGAAATCGATCCGGCCGAGCTCCAGGGCCTCGGTGAGCCCGTCGTCGGCCGCGCGTGCCCAGAGGGCGGCAGGCACACCAGTGAGGCCCTGCAACTGGTCGTACTGGGCACCGGGGACGGTTCGCACCAGCACGTCACCGAGGTCCAGGACCACAAGGGGGGGTTGTGTCGTCATCGGCCGACACCAATCAGCTTGCCCTCGATGTCCGCCGCAGTCACGATGCCCACGGCAAACCCGCGAGCCACCGCGTGGGCGCGATCCCGTGCCTGGAGACTGGCCAGGATGTGGGTGATGTGGTGCTTGATGGTGTGCTCGGACAGTCCGAGCCGGACGCCGATGGCCTTGTTCGGGTGCCCGTTAGCGACGAGGCGTAGCACGGTCTTCTCACGCTCGGTCAAGTCGATGCAGGTTGCCGGGGCGGGCGCGGTCATCTGGTGGTCGTCTCCTGGCGTGGTCGAGGTAGGCGGGAAGGACTCGGCGGCCCGTGATCGGACTGTGTGTGATCACAGCAGGGCCTTTCGGTAGGCGTCGATGACCACCGAGGCGCAGGTGTCCCAGCGGTAGCGGGCAGCCCAGTCGGCGCGGGCCTGCCGGTGAAGGTCGGGCTCCGTCAGGAGCAAGCCCAGGACTCGGGCGGTCGTTGCCGAATCTGTGGGGTCGGTGTAGCTGGCGTGTCGGCCCAGGGTTTCCCGCAGCACCGGCAGATCGGACACCAGGACGCGGGTGCCGCACGCCATCGCCTCCAGCGGGGTGAGCCCGAAGCCCTCGTGTGCCGACATGTGCACCAGCACGGCGGCGTTGGCGTACAGCTGGGCGAGGGTGAGGTCATCGACCTCACCCATCACAACCACGCCGGGCGGCAGTTCGCCGGAGTCGGGAAAGTCCGGGGTGAAGTCCCTGCCGACAAGGACCAGAGGCAGTTCCGGATGGCCCTCCGCTACCGTGCGGTAGGCCGCGAACATGTCGGCCAGGCCCTTGTGTGCTCGGGCTTGACCGACGTACAGCAGGTAGCGGCCCGCCGTCAGGTCCGGCGGCAGGTCACCCGGAGCAGCAGGGCTGAGGTGGTCTGCGCCCCACGCAGCTACTGCCGTGCTGACGGGACGCTGCACCGCCTCCTGGAGGTGGGCCGCGACGGTACGTGACGGGGTGATCGTCATCGCGGCAGTCGCGGCGACGTGGGCGATCATCCGGGCGACGAACTCTTCGTGCCAGGACTGGGGAGGCCGTACGACGCCCGACGGGTACTCGGCGAGGTCGCGCAGGGTGCGAGTGACCGCCTCCAGCCGCCACAGCGGTCCAGGCCCGAAGCGGGCGCTGAACTCCTGGTCGGTGTAGCAGTACTGCGGGTGCCGGACGCGCAGCAGGTCGTGCACCGTGGCGACCACGGGCAGGTCTTGGCTGTTGAGCGGTACGCGGTAGTCGAGCAGGTGCAGCAGGTCGGCTCCGTGTCGGCGGGCAGCGGCCATCAGGTGGTCGCCTTCGGCGCGGGTGTATCGCGGGACGCCGACGGGCGGCAGGACGACCAGTTCGATCCCTGCTTCGGGCGCCAGGCGGGCGAGGGCGGAGGCCAGGTGACGGGTGACGCGGGCGATGCCGTCCGCCCCGGTCACCTGGCCGTCGAGGACGACTCTCACCGGTGCCGTCCTTCCTCGTCCTCGGGGGCGGGCGGGCCTGTCCGCCGGTACGCACGGATCTGCACGTCGACCTCGGTGTCGAGGCTGTCCAGTTGGGCGATTCGTGTCCGTGCCGCGTTGCCGACTGCCCAGTAGAAGGGCGTCATGAGCAGGAGGTTCGCCACCGCGTCTCCGCCTTGCAGGTGCAGCGGGTGACGGATGCTGTGGACCGCGATGGGCTCGAATCCCTCGATGTCGGCCAGCGGGTCTGCTGGCTCGTGCTCGACCGGCGTCTCGTACAGCTCCTTCTTCAGCGCGTAGAGGTGTCCTTCTGCCGGGCCGCCGACCAGGACAACGCCGCCGGGTTTCACGACCCGCCGGAAGTTGTCGGGTGCCACCGGTGAGAAGTGCGTCAGCAGCACGTCGACGTGGCCTCCCAGCATCGGCATCCGATGAGTGCCGGCCACGACGTACAAGCTCTCGGGGTCTCGGCGGGCGGCTAGGCGGACGCCGTGCTTGGAGATGTCGATCCCGCACAGCAGCGTCTCGGCCTCGCGCCCGGTGGACGCCAGCCGTTCGCGCAGTCTGCGCAGGTAGTAGCCCTCGCCGCAGCCCGCGTCGACCACCACGCACCGGCCGGTGACGGGCAAGTACTGCGACAGGACCCGGGCCACCTCGTCGGCCAGCGGCTCGTAGTGGCCGGCGTCGAAGAAGTCACGGCGACCCGCGATCATCGCCTTGCTGTATCCGGGGTCGGTCGACCGCCGGTGCTGGGGCAGCAGCAGGTTGACGTAGCCCTCTCGGGACACGTCGAACAAGTGGCTGTTCGCGCAGGTGAAGCGGCTGGCCGAGAGCTCCAGCGGTTCTGCGCACGCCGGGCACGCCAGGAGCGGCGGGAGGGTGGCCCCCTGGCCGTTCACGACGACGGTCCCGTGGTGCGCGCGGTGTCGGTGTACCAGTCGTCTCCCACGACCATGTCGCTGACACCGTGGTCCTGGCAGTACCGGATGAGGTCGCTCATGCGGTTGATGAACCCGCCACCGGGGAAGTTCAGGCTGGTGTTGCACAGCACACCGAGCCCTTGCTCGCCCGCGACCCGGCCGAGGAGCCGGTGGAGCTCCGGATTGGTGGCCCGGGAGACGGTCTGCACCCGGGCCGTGCCGTCGACGTGGGTGACGGCGGCGAGTCGCGGGTCGCGGACCCGCCGGAAGTACAGCATGAACGGGTCCTCGAAGTCCCGGTCGAACGCCATCGACAGGTCCTCGACGCGGGCGGCGGGGGCGATGGGCCGATAGTCCTCGCGTCGCTTGATGGCGTTGAGGATGTCCTTGCTGCGGGGCCTTTGGGCATCGGCCAGCAGGGAGCGGTTCCCGAGGGCACGGGGGCCGATCTCCCATCGGCCCTGGACCCAGGCCGCGACCCGGCCGCTGGCGAGGGCCTGCGCGAGGGCGCCGTGGTAGAGCGGGCGGTGACTCCATCGGTGGGGGTCCGGGGTGCAGTCGCGGACGAACGGGAGCCCCGCGTAGACGTCCCAGGCGATGCGCGTTTCGCCGGTGAGGTGCATGTGGGCGTCGATCGCCGTGCCCAGGGCCGACCCGGAGTCCGAGGGGCAGGGTGGCACGAACACTTCGGAGAAGTGCCCGAGTTCCCTCCACTGCTGGTTCCAGTCGCAGTTGAGTCCGCAGCCGCCGGAGATCCGCAGCGGGATGCCGGTCGGCAACTGTGCCTCGGCGACCTCAGCGAAGTGCTGGAAGATCCGGCGGCTGATCACCGCAGCGGCCATGGTGCCGACAGTGGACGTCACCTGGGCGTCGAACAGCGGCGTGTCGCGGAAGTCGGCCTTCGGCACCGGGTAGTTGTTGGGGATGGCCAGGACCCGATCAACTGCGGCGATGATCTCCGGGTCCGCGTCGTCGGGGTTGGAGAAGGCGGCCAGCGCCATGAGCTTGCCGGCGTCGCTGAGGCGCGGGTAGCCGCCGTTCGCGGGGAAGCTGGGGTCGAGGATCGCGAACAGCGCCCCGTACTTGGCGCCGGGCTGCTCCATGACCTCGATGGTCTTCACCACCTGGTTGTTGTTGACCAGGTAGAAGTTCCCGACGATGCCCTCCCAGACCAGGACGGCTTGCTGCGGGGAGCGTCCGGGCGGTGCCATGCCGATCGCACCGAAGATGTGGGACCGCTCGTGCGACGAGGAGAAGTAGGTGACGTCTTTGCCGAAGAAGCGGGCGGTGCGGGTGCTCGGCGTGTCGGTGCCGTAGTAGCCCGCGCCGACCTGGGCGTGGGATCCGAGTCCGAGTTCCTGCCATCCGCCGACCGCGACCACATCGGGCAGTTCGCCGAGCTGTTCGGCGATGTCGAGGACGGTCGTGGGTGTGAGCTGGCTGTACCGGGGGTTGCTGTCCTTCTCCGACTCCAGGGAGTAGAGGAGTTCCCCGTCCCGAACCGCGGCTATGCCGCCGTCGTGTCCGGGCTTGAGCGCGACGATGAGCATGGTGCCCCCTCTGTTGCGGGTGGTCGTCTGGTGGTTGCGGGCCGAGTTCAGTTGGTCGCGCTGTGCGTCGCGGTGCCGAGGTCGGCGGACTGGGCGAGCTGGTCGGGGTCGGCGCGGGGCACCTCGGCGGCGGGCATGTGGTGGCCGAGCTGCACGAGCCACGACGGGTCGGGCAGCGCGAGGCGGTTGACTCGGTCGGCGTTGAGGGCCCATAGAGTCCCGTCGTTGCTCACCATCACGGTTCCGCCGCGCTCGGCGTGGTAGTGGAACCAGAGCGACCAGTCGACGTCGGTCTCGATGAGCCGGTGGCGGCCGTGGCGGCGCAGGTAGTAGTCCAGGTTCCGCTGGTTCTCGTGCATTGCCGATGGATGCTTGGGGTGCCAGACGTGCAGCGCCCACAGGTCGTCGCTCGGCAGGCACCGCACCCCTGCCTCGCAGGCCCTGGAGCCGATCTCCATGTCCTCGTAGCCGTAGCCGCTCATCCGCTCGTCGAAGCCATGGATCGACCAGTACGTCGAGGTGGGCCACGCGGAGTTCAGCGGCAGTGCCCACTCCGGCAGGAGCGGCACCGTCCGTCCGACGTGCTCGAACAGGCCGGTACGCAGCTCGGTGCCGACGAACGTCCCCTCGACCCGTCGAGGTGTCCCCGTGGGGACCTGCTTGCGCAGTTCGCCGAGGGCTCCCGTGTTGATGGCCTGCTGAACATTGTGGTGGCTGCCCGGTGACAGCCACTCGACGAGTCCGGCCAGGACAGCGGAGGGGTGCTGGCGGTGGAGGCGGGTGAACGTCTCGATGGCTTCCGGCTGAAGGACGAGGTCGGAGTCGAGGAAGACGACGAGGCTCGTGTTCGGCCGCAGGTTGGCGGTGCCGATGTTGCGGGCGCGGCCGGTCCGCACACCCTGGTCGGGGCCGCAACCTACCCAGTCCAGACGCCCTTGCCACAGCTCGCTTACGGCAGCGGTCGTGACCATCTCGCGGGTGCCGTCCGTGGACCCGTCGTCGGCGACCACGACGTGGAACGCGGTCGTGGTCTGGACGGACAGGGAGGACAGCAGCAGCGCCAGGTTCTCGCGGCGGTTGCACGTGGGGATGACCACGCCGACACCGCTGTCCGTTGGGTCGCGGACATCGGGGGCCGGAGCATCGGTCAACTCAGTGGGGCGCATTCGCTCCTCCTGTCGTTCGTGGAAGGGCGGCCAGTCAGGTCCGGCCGGCCAGGCGACGTGCCAGTCACTCGGTGTCGGGCTGGTGCGGCGCGACCCTCAGCGCGACGCACCAGCCCATTTCCGGCCCTCACCCACAGGGGGGCCGATGCCTGCCGCGCCCGGGCGCGGCAGGCTGGCAGGCCCGGGTACGGGGGCCTGCCTTGCGGGGCGGCGAACCGCGCGGGTGGCCCCGCGCGGGCATCGGATTCGCCGAACCGCAGTCCCGACTCCAGCGGCAGCGTCACACGCACGCCGGGTCGGGCGTTGGCTCCCCGGGCCCAGGTCAGGTGATCACTGGGCGCGGGGAAGACTTGGTTAGGCGGCGGAGTCGGATCGGCCGCTGAAGCGGTGCACCACCTGGCGCGGGCGCGCCTGGCGGACCCGGGTGAGCAGGGTTCGGCGGCGGTGCCCCGTCAGGGGTTCCGGCATGGCCAGAAGGAACCACACGCCCATGGCGCTATCGGTGGTCTGGAAGTCGCCCCAGTCCGTGGCCAACAGCTCCAACAGGGTCCGGTCACGCCCATCCCGCTGCTCCCCCGGGCAGGGCTCGGAAAGGTCGTGGCTGACGGCCTCGAACAGCAGTTCCCGGCCCGTCACCTTCAAGCCGAGGCTGATCTGCGCCGTGCGGCTGTACCTGATCGCGTCCCTGACCACCTCGGCCACCAGCAGCGAGATGGTGCCGGACGTCTTCAGGTCCACCTGGACGTCCCACTCCTTCAGGCGGTCAAGTACACGGCTGCGCTCCCGGTCCACCGACTCCACGACAGCCGGCACGAACCAGTTGATCTGCTGGCGGGTCACGGCAGCAGCTCCTGCTGCACAGCGCGGTCCGGCGGGGCGGTCGGGCAGCCCAAGATGTCCTCGGCCGTCGCCCAACGAACGGGCAGGCGCTGCCGACTCTCCTGACTGCGGAATTCGGGGGAGATCACGGGGATTCTCTTGTAGGCGGTCGTACGGCGGTTCGGCAGCTGCGCTCGGGGACTCACACGACGCTCCTGTATCGGGGGAAAAGAGATGCGTGTCGATGCGCTCACGGGGGTTCAGGGAACTCATGAGGATGGGCGGTTGAGGCCGCCACCCGGATGCCGATTCGATTGGACGAATACGGCCGATCGGGCTGTAAGACAGTCAATAGGGCGCTACAAATACAGGGAACACCCTTTGGCTGACCCTTCCTCGGCAGTGACCCTCCCAGGTGGGCCAGAACAGTGATCCTTTTCGCGCATGGAGTGATGGGGCGCATCATGGATGAGCAGAGCATCGGCGCTGTGCTGCGCGTGCTACGAGACGAGATGACACAGGACGACCTCGCCCGGGAACTCCAGAGAGAGTCGGGGCTCACGATCGACGGGCACTACATCTCCCGGTGGGAGCGGGAGGAACGGTTACCCAGTAGGTCCTGGCTGCCCCACCTGGCCGTCGTCCTGAACGTTTCCGAGGACGTGCTGACCCGCGCCGTCAAGATCGCCCGGCAACGACGCCGCTTGGCGAAGGCATCAGCGCAGGTGAGGGAAGGCTCGGACGTGGATCGTAGGCAGTTCTTGAGCGTTGCCGCAGTCGCGGCCGGGGCAGCGTCGGAGCCCTGGGGCAGGCTGGCCGCCGCGCTCGCAGGCGGATCGGTCGACCATCAGGGCGTCCGAAGCCTCATCGAGGGCACCAGAACGCTCTACCTGGAGGAGCACGGGGTGCCCGCGAGGCTGATGAGGCCGCGGGTGTACGCACACCTGGACACCATCATCAGTCTCCTTCCTCGCGCAGGGGAGCACCGCAGCGAACTGCTGGTCGCAGCAGGCGAAACAGCGGCGCTCGCCGGGTGGATGACCTGGGACCTGCGGGACGAGGACAAGGCGCTGCACTACTACGGTGTCGCGGCCGAGGCCGGCGTCCAGGCCGGGCACCCCCCGCTGACCGCCCTGACGTTGATCTACAGCTCCTACATCTCAGCCCACCGCGGCGACCACGCCACCGCCCGCCAGCAGCTGGCATCGGCGCAGGAGAACCTGCGCGGGGCGCCGTACGCCGCAGCTCGCGCCTGGGGAGCGGCGCGGGAAGGCGAGGAGGCCGCGATCACCGGCGACAGCGGCGAAGCCGTCCGCTCGGTGGACCGGGCGCAGCTGGTCTTCGAGTACGCGGACCTGTCGCAGTCGCAGCCGTGGGTCGCGTTCCTCGGCCCAGCGCGCCTGGCCTCCATGTCTGCCAGTGCACTGTCGCGGATCGGTGGAGACACAGCGAGCGCCGCCGAGCGGGCCTTGGCCCATCTCCAGGGGCAGGGCAAGGCCAATGCGGTCGCACTGGCCGACGTAGCCGTCTCGTATGTCCGGTCGGGGATGCTCGAACAGGGCGTTGCTGTTGCTCGCCGCGCCGCCGGGGAAGCGGCGCGCGGCGAGGTGAAGCTGAGCCGGGACCGGCTGCGTGACCTCACTAGCCTGGTGAGCGAGAGGGACGGTGAGCAGGGCCGTTCCCTGAGCGAGGAGCTGCACGCCCTCCTGGCGTGAGACCGGCAAGTCCGGTACCCGTCAGCGGCGCTGGATTTCACGAGTGGGGAACGGCAGGATCAACGCATGCGGATTCTTGTGTTGGGCGGTACCTGGTTCCTGGGCCGAGCGGTCGTCGCTGATGCACTGGCGCGCGGCTGGGAGGTGACCACGTTCACGCGCGGGCTGACGGGCACTCCGGTGCCCGGGGCCGTCGCCGTGCACGGCGACCGGGAGAATGCGGACGACGTGGCCCGGCTGGCGACACATGGTCCTTGGGACGCGGTGGTGGACACCTCCGCGTCCGAGCTGACCCCCCGCACCGTACTCCAGGGCGCGCAGGCCCTCGCCCCCGTGGCTGGCCGCTACGTCTACACCTCGACCGTTTCCGTCTACAGGGGCTGGCCCGACGAGCCTCTGTTCGTGGACTCAGAAATCCTCGACGGCCCGGCCGACGCCGACGCGGACTACGGTCGGCTGCCCGCCGACTGGGTAGGGGCGGACACCCACTACGGCAAGCAGAAGGCCGGAGCTGAGCGGGCTGTCGCTGCCGCCTTCGGGCCGGAGCGGTCCAGCGTGCTGCGGCCTGGGGTGATCCTGGGGCCGGGCGAGTATGTGGGGCGTCTGCCGTGGTGGCTGAGCCGGGCGGCGCGCGGCGGGGACATCCTCGCCCCCGGTGACCCGGCTCAGTCCATCCAGCCCGTTGACGTGCGCGACGTAGCCCGATTCGCCCTCGACCAGACCACAGCGTCGGGCCAGCAGATCCACAACGTCACAGCGCCGCTCGACCGCGAGACGATGGGCGGGTTCCTGAACGCCTGCCTGGAGGTCACCGGCAGCGCCGGACGCCTGGTGTGGGCGCCGGACGAGCACCTTCTCCGATACGACCTGGTGCAGTGGTCTGAGCTACCCCTGTGGCGTACCCATCCCGGCGTGTGGCGGATCGACTCCACGTCAGCGTACGCGGCGGGCCTGACGTGCCGCCCCTTGGCGCAGACCGTCGCCGACACCTGGACGTGGCTCCAGGGCGGCAACCTGCCTGTGCCGCACCAGCGGTGGAAGAAGCACGGCATCGCTCCCGCCAAGGAGGCGCTGATCTTGTCCGGGCTGGTCGGCTGACCTCTCAGCTGCCCGGCCCGAGGCCGTTCGGTCCGGACAGCTGCACGAAGTCTTCGATCTGCTCGGCCAGTTGCCGCGCGTCCGGGGCCTCGCGGAACGCACCCAGCGCCAGTTCCTTGCGGACGGCATTGACGCGTTCCCGCAGCCCCGGGCTGCGCCACTCCCGCGGCAGGTCGAAGACGCGGTGCAGGGCGTCGCTCGCCCCGTCGAGATCGTCCCGGAGCAGCCTCGCCATGGCCAGATCGGCACCGGCCTTAGCGCCGATCGGCAACGGCGTGGACCCGGGTCGACCATGGGCGATCAGGTCCAGGGACTGGCTGGCCGCCGCCTCGGCCTCAGCTCCCTCGCGCAGCAGCAGGAAGGACGTGCTGTTGGACATGGCGATGCGCTCCATCGGGAAGTCGAACTCGCCGCCCGTCTCGTCGTGGATGTCGTCGCGCGCCCCAGTGCCGGGCTCCAGAGAGGCATGGATGGCGCGCTTCGCGTCGGCGGTGCGGCCGAGGTGGCCGAGGGCGCGGGCCTCGATGGCGAACAGCCTGGCCTTCCCGGTGTCGCCGACGCCGGTGAACTGCTGGGCGATCTTGACGAGGCGTAGCGCCTGGGCGGGTGTGCCGTTCATGTAGGCGAGGATCGCCAGGTATCCGTGTGCGTACGCCTGAAGGGGACCGTGCTCGGCCACCTGCCCGTACAGGGCGCTGGCGCGCAGCAGCTCGACTGCGGTGGACATCGAGCCGAGGTCCGTCGAGCAGGCCGCGAGCAGCGACGAGCTCTGTCCGGCTACGACGTACAGCCGCCGTCGCTGGGAGAGGACTTGGGTTCTGTCGAGCATGACCGTGGCGAGCTGGAGGATCTGCTTGCCGCGCATGTAGACCGTGTAGGGCGGGGTCGTGGCGTGTGCGCGGACCAGGTCAACGAGGTCGTCCTCGATCTGGTCGAGGGTGAGGTCGGGCAGGACGTGTGAGGCGGCATCGCCGGCGTGTGCTGCGGCTTCGTGCGCGGTCATGCGTAGTTCGCTTTCGTTGATCACCTGCTCGATCGCCCGCTTGGTCCGCCTGCCCGAGGGTGGCCCCATCAGCTCCTCGATCGGCGTGTTGAACATCCTCTCCAGGATCCGGGGAGCGGGCTTCCTCGGCTTCCCCGTGGTGCCGTTGAGCCACCGCCAGAAGGTCATGGGTGCCAGGGCCACGTCCTTGAACTTGCGGTCCAGGGTCTCCCGGTACAGCTCCTCCGCGCTGCGGCGGTACTCGTCGTGGAAGCCATCGTACGTCCACCCGCGCTCTTCAATCATGGTCTTCAGCAGCGTCTCCGCCACGGTCGCGCCCTCCCGCCCGATACTTCAGCTGGGCTTCGCCCGGCATTTCTAGCCTGCTGGTGCATATCACCGGAATCCCAGTCTGGTCACACGGTGTCGCCCAAGTGTTAGGAAGTGATATGGAGCTAACACTTCCTCACTCAATGGTGCGTCAAGTGATATGGATAATGAGCTAGTTCTGTTATGGAGTTCCGTTGCACGATAGTTATCCGCACACGATCGCCACATCCGTGACAGTTGATCCGATGTAGCTGATCGCGCCCGTCTGCTGTTTGCATTCCGCCTGGCGGCGTTGACACAGGTCGACCTCCTGCCCGGCCAACTGGGCGCGCTCAGAAGGAGGACCATGCCTACCCCTTCGATGCCCCTCCAGGGCACCCCCCATGCTACGGCCGTCCCCTTGGCGGCGTACGTCCATCTCGACGTAACCCAGGACGGCCCCGAGGCGATCCGCGCCTCTGTCCGGGCCGGCTTGGACTACCTCCAGGCCGCAGTGCTCCCCTGGGACGTGCTCCAACCCGGAGCCCTGACCGATCTGCTGCTGGCCGGAGCCGAGCTGGTCGACAACGCCTTACGCCACGTGGGCGAGTGCACCGTGCGGGTGCGCTGGATGGCGGACGAAGGCCGGGCCCGGCTGGAGGTCGCGGACACCAGCGCCGCGCTGCCGACCTTGGGGGCACCGGGCAGCACGTGTCGGGGCCTGCGGCTGGTGCAGGATGTTTCGGCGTTCTGGGGCTGTGAGCGATCCCTCGGAGCAACGGGCAAGGTGGTCTTCGCGGAGGTCTACCCGCACCAGTCGCTGACCGGCAACGATCGGCTGGTGGCCCTACTGCGCCGGCATCCGCAGCGGGCCACGGGCGGGCAGTTGGAGGCCGACATCGCGGCTGCGGTCGTCCGGGCGGCAGCGGAGCGCCGGGAGTTGGTGGGTGCGTCATGACCGACTCCTCCCGGCGACCGACGACTGTGCCCGAGGCGTTCGCCCGTACAGCAGTCGAGCATCTGATTCACCCCGTGGGCCTCGACACCCCGCAGTGGACCCTGGTCGAGGACGGCTGGTGGGTTACCCGAGCGGTGGGGCCGGTACAGGACAGCGGCTCGTGGCAGATCCAGAGCTTTCGCGGGTCCGATGACCTGTCGGTGATCCGGCGGATCCGAGTCGACCTGCGCACGGCAGCCGCAACCGAGCCATGCGAGCGCAACCAGGCGGCGTGGGATTGGACGGACGGCGGCGGGTACCGAAGCACCCTCGCGTTCCTCCGTGCCCGCCAAGTTTGCGACGTGGCCTTCACCGTCAGCGGACGCCGCATCGGCTGGCACTTCCTCCCCGTACGCTTCCTCCGCCAGTTGCCCGCGATGCGGTCCTCCGACGAGGCGGACGACCGGTTGATGCCGCTGCTGGGCCACGTCTGGGCGACCAGCTTGGAGAGGGCGTGGACGCGATGCTGAGAGAACGGAGCACCGCGGCTGCCCCGGCGCCGATCGAGGCACCCAGGATGGGCCTGGCCCGGCCCACGATGGTGCCCTACATCGCCGCCTGGACGGAGGAGGAGTCGGATGTCGGCGTGACCCTGGCGCCCTTCGGGCAGGGAATCGCCTACCCCGATGAGCAGGCCGACGACCGGGACCGCTACGGCGTTCTGTGCCAGCGCATCCCCAGCAACCCGGGGCGTGGCCGCCCGGAGTACCAGCGGGTCCACGCGCGCCGACAGCGGGAAGTGATGGCCGGTTTGCTCTGCCAGGGCTGCAACGGTCCCGCGTCGCAGACCGAGCTGGGGTGGCTGTGGCTGCTGCACGACGACCGCGCCACCGAACCCCCGCCGTGGCCCGAGTACGTCGGCGCGACGCACCCTCCAGTGTGCGTGCCCTGTGCCCGGCAGGCGACCCGGCAGTGCCCTCACCTGCATGGCACCTACATCGCCGTGCGAGTCGCCGACCCCCGGCCGTGGGGGGTGTACGGCAACGTCTACACGCCTCCTCCGCCGGGCCGGGATCCGGTCCCTGTGTTCCGGCGCGGGGCGCTGGTCCGCTACACGGACCCGCTGATCGGCTGGGTCCTCGCCGCACAGGCGGTGCGGCTTCTGCGCGGCTGCACCCAAGTCGACCTCGATGACGAACCGGCCACGCCCGACGCTGCCCCAGGAGCTGCCACATGATGGTGTCCGACCGGGAGGGCTCGGTCATCGCCTTGGCGCGAGAACGGAAGGCAGGGAACCTGGTTGTCGGCTGCTACCTACGGGTGCTTCGGCTTGACCAGGGCCGCACGCGCAAGAGCGCGGCCGGCGCGGTCAAGATCGACGACAGCCGCCTGACGGGCATCGAAGACGGCACCGTCACCGCGTCGGCACAGGACGCGGTGCGGCTACTCAGCCTCTACGGCGTCCGGGACTCCACCCGCATGGATGCCGTCTCGGCGCTCCTGTACCAAGCCGACCGGCCGGGCAGCCTCTCCAGCGGAGCCGTCGACTCGATGCCCGGGTGGGCGGAGCGGCTGGCTGCGGTCGAACTCCAGGCCGTGGGCTTCCGCAGCTGCTGCCATCACAGAATCCCCTCACACCTTCAGATTCCCGCCTACGCTGAAAGGCGTCTGGCGGGATTTCAGGGCAAGCTCGCCACCAGCTACGACCGAGTTGCGCTTCTCGCGCGGCTGGGTCAGGCAGGAGGGCAGCGCGTGATCACGACCCTCTTGGACGAGCCACTGGTCCGGCGCTCACCGGCCGAACCGGCGGTCGCAGTCGACCAGTTCACCCACCTGATTGACGAGTCCGCGCGTGGACGTGCGGACATCCGCGTGGTCAGGCTTGACAGCGGGCAGGTGATGCCCGGCTACCAGTTGACCGAGATGACCCTCGATGGCATCCGGGGGCCGAGGACTGTCCTGGTCGAGGAGAGCATCAACGGGGCCTCCTACTCCACCGGCCGCGACGAGTTGGAGCACTTCACCTCCCGGTTCGGGGCCGCGCTCACAGCCGCGGAGACTCCACAGGAAACCGTCAGCTTGCTGAGGCAGGCCCGTTCAGCAGCCGAAGCCGATCTCCGTGCCCGGCGCCCGAAAGATCCGGCATGACACACCGCCACCTCGGCCCGCGTGAGTCGAGTGCATCCATCTCAGTCACCGTGTTCGGCACACGCCCTGTGCCCGAGGGCCCTACGGCCAGGTGCTTGTCGCCGCCGGCCGAGTCCGCCCTACGCGCCTACTACTGCCCAACTGCATACGGTCGCTATACCTGGAACGAGCTGCTGCCCTGTGGTGCTCCACGATCGCGGCGGTCGAGCTGCCGCCGGTGACGGTGAATCCTCGGCCCCTGCGCTGACTCTGGGAGGAAGCAAGATGGTTGCAGACTTACGCTCGGCGGGGGTCTCGGCTCGGGTGGGGCCGAACCCGCTGCCGCATCGGCCCCGCACCGACGGTGTCTTCATCACGCTTGACGGACCGAGCGGTGTGGGGAAGACCACCATGAGCAACCTCCTGGGCAGCTTCCTTGGCAGCCGGGGTCTGACGGTGACCTCCACCACCGAGCCGTCTCACTCCGCGATCGGGGAGCTTGCCCGGTACGGCACCCACGAATACCACGGGTACACCCTGTCGTGCCTGATCGCCGCGGACCGGTATCACCATGTGGAGACCGTCATCGGCCCGGCGTTAGAGCGTGGCGAGGCAGTGGTCTGCGACCGGTACCTGCCCTCGTCCCTGGTGCTCGACCAGCTTGACGACGTGCCCTTCGACTTCGTGTGGAGCACCCAGCAGGCCCTGCCCTGGCCACGCCTCGCGATCTTCCTGACCGGCGACTGGCAGCTGTGTGCCCAGCGCGCTGCGGGGCGGGGAAACCACAGCCGCTTCCATCTCGCCGATCAGGCAGCGAAGGCGCGGGAAGCGGAACTCTTCGACCAAGTGGCCAGCGAACTCGCCGCCCGAGGCTACCCCGTGTGCCGGTACGACATCGGCAACCAGGGCGAAGGCGCGGTACACCAGGCGCTCGCCGAGATCGTCACCACCCAGTTGGCGCTGTGAACGCTTCCGCCCATCGGCCCGCACCGAACCTGGAGACGGCATGAGAGTGGCACTGCTCTACCCCGAGGTCTACGACATGGCCCGGTTCCGTGAGGAGCGCCGGGAGTTCCCCCCGTTCGGCGTGCTGTACCTGGCCGCGGTGTGCGAGCAGGCGGGGCACGAGGTGGCCATCGAGAAGGTGACACCCAGCCGGACACGGCTGGACCTGGCCGGCTTCGACGCCGTGGGATTCAGTCTGGCGTCGTCGGCGACCTACGGCATCATGCTGCGAGCCCGGCAGCAAAGCATCATCCGTGACGACGCACTGGTGATGGTCGGCGGTGTGCACTGCAACTTCTACCCCGAGTCCAGCCTGCGCGACTTCCGTGCGCACCTCGCCGCCGACGGCGAGTCGGAGGAGACGATCCTGGCCGTCCTGGAGCAGCACCAGAACGGAACTCTGGCGGCCGTTCCCGGCATCCTCTACATGGACGGTGACCAGGTCCGGCGTACGGCCAGCCGTCCGCTGCTGCGCAACATCGACGATCTGCCGCTGCCGGCACGTCACCTGCTACCGCGTCAGGACATCGTGATTCCCGACCGGCTGGCTGGGACGGATCTGGTGATGGCGCACGTGATGTTCTCGCGCGGGTGCCCGTTCCCGTGCAGCTTCTGTGCGGCCGGACAGACGCGGATCCAGTACCGCGGTGGGGCGAGCGCCCTGGCCGAGTTGGAGCACTTGGTCGAGGCGTACGCGATTGAGGGCTTCGCCATCGTGGACGACAACTTCATAGTCGCCCGGCAGAAGGTCGGCGACATCTGCGATCACATCGCCCACCTGGGTCTGCGGTGGTCAGCCCTGTCGCGCGTCGACACCGTAGACGAGGCCCTGTTGGCCAAGATGGCGCGCGCGGGGTGCATCGAGATCAAGTACGGCATGGAGTCGGGCAGTGAACGCCTCCTCAAGGCCATGCGGAAGAACACCAAGCGCGCGCAGATCAAGCGCGCCGTCCACATGACCAACGACGCGGGGATCGAGGCGAAGGTCTTCGTGATCCACGGCTTCCCCGGCGAGACCAGCGAGACCACCGAGGAGACGGTCAGCCTCCTACAGGAGCTGGGTGCCAGCGTCAGCAGGGTCTCCCTGTTCCGGTTCGTCCCTCTGCCCGGAACGGAGGTCTACGACCATGCCGACCTGTACGGCGTGCGGGGCACCCACCTCCAGCACGACTGGGACGGCGACTGGGACAAATTCCACATCCACCACAACACCAGAAGGTGGTGGGGAAACGACCACGAATGGGCAGAACTCGAAAACGCGTACACCCGGCTGCATGAATTCGTCGAATCATCCTGGAACCCCCAGGGGTGAATATCTATCCTGAGCGACCCTGGTAGTATCGCGCCCATGCCCACGCCCGCTCGCCCATTACCAGCAATCCGGCCGCTGGACGATACGACGTCGCAAGACCTTTGGAATTGGGTTTTGCGACGCCAGGGACTCGCGGAGGAGACACGCCTCGATTCGGTTGAATCGATCGCACGAGCGAGCCTCGGCCTGCACGCAGCGAGGCTGCCTTCTCCGTTTGCCACCGTCGCCGCCCGAAGTACCGGCAGCGATGTGGCCACCAGTCTGTTCGCGCAGCAGACACGCGACCGCGTCATGACGGTCCGCTGCATGCGCAAGACCCTGCATGCCCTGCCGCTGGACCTCGCCGGCGTCGCGCACGCGGCGACCCGCCACTACCGCGAACGCGACGCCCTGCGGGCCGTGGTCAACGCACAGGAGCGCCTGGCGGACGTCGAGGGCGCCGCAGACGATCTCGCTGCGCTCCTCGCAGCCCAAGGCCCACTCCACCACCGTGACATCGAAGCCCAGTTGGCTGCCTACGGGATCAGCACCGTCCGGTCGCGCCTAGCCCTCAAGCTGGCGTGGGAGCGCGGCGACGTGGCCTACCTCAACGCCTCCGACTCCTGGAACAGGGAGCTACGGACCTTTGCCTTGACCAAGCAGGTCTATCCCGAAGCCGACCTCGGCCTTGAGCGGATGAGCGCGACAGTCCAGCTGGTTGAGTCGTACTTCGACCGCTACGGCCCCGCCTCACTGTCCGACGCAGTCTGGTGGTCGGCGCTGTCCCGTACCTCAGTCGTGGATGCCTTGGCCAAGTCCGGCCGAGAGGTGGCTGCCGTTTCCACCAGTTGGAGCGAACAACCGCAGTACATGTTCGCGGACCGCCTGGAGGAGTTCCTGTCCACCCGAGCAGTCGGCCACAGCGACGGCGTGAACCTCCTCGCCCACGAAGACGTAGCCCTCAAGGCGTACTTCGAGACCAGGCGACGCTATCTCGGCAACCTGCCGCCCCGGCGTGCCTTCAACCAGATCGGCGAGGTCCTGCCCACTGTCCTGCACAGCGGTCAGGTCATCGGAACCTGGAGCTGGGACCCTGCGAAGCGCCGCGTCGTGACCAGCCTCGTAAGCGGAGGGTCGACCCCGGAAACACGTCGAGCCGTCCGGGCCCGCGCCAACCTGCTCACGGAGATCCTGCGCTGCGGCTGGGCCTCCAACCGCCCTGGCCGCACGGTCCCCATCCCAGGCCAACTGTCGCTGCTACCACAGCACAGCCCGTCGTAGCCGAGAGTCGCGCAGTCGCGCAGGCGATCATGAATTGGCTGCTAACCTGCTGCCCCAGCGTTTTCCGACCTGACGCACAGCGAGGCTCCGCGTGATTCCTCTCGAACCGAATCAGTCACTCGAAGAAATTCAGCGGTACGTGGCTAAAATGGAGACCGAACGGGGTTTCGGCGGACAGCCTGTTGTCGAGCAGTGCCTGAAACTCGGAGAAGAAGTTGGTGAGGTTTTCAAGGCGGTACGCAAGCAGACGAAGATGCGCCTAGATCCGAACTCGGCTGTCGGCGAGGTCGGGGAAGAACTGGCCGATGTGCTCATCTATCTCTGCGCCATTGCCAACCGCCTGGACATCGACCTGGCCGACGCCCTGCGGAGCAAAGAAGCCATCAACGAGACCCGCACCTGGGTCTCCGCCTAGCATCAGGCCATGCCGTGTTGGAGGGTTCCCTCGGCAGGAGCGAACGCTGCTCTCCCGGTCGGGGACCCGGCGAGGTTCGGGGCTCGACTCCCGATGGGCTGTCACTATGTCGCCTTACGCTCGAAACATGAGCACTCCTCCCGCTGCCTCCGCTGGGCTGGCCCTGGGGACCGCCAGCTCGATTGTTGAGACGAAGGTCCTCACCGACACCGTTCAGATCCTCCAGCCAGGGCCGGAGGTCCTGGATCCGGATTCGGGCGAGTACAAGCCTGGACCCGACGTCGTGGTCTACGAGGGTCCTGGTGCCGTCTTCGCCGTCGACGGCTCCGGGCTGGTGCTGTCGCTGGCTGGGCAGGCGTACTCGGACAACTCCGCGCGATTCAAGCTGTTCACCCCGCTGACTGCTCCGCTGGCATCGGTGGGGAACTCCGTGAAGGTGTCCGCCGCCAGGCTCGACCAGGGCCTCCTGCACCGCACCTGGAACGTCACCCGGGAGTCCGACGCCAACAGCCTGACGGTGGTCCGCACCACGTGGTTGAACGAGAACACCCAGACCACGAGCGGGAGCGGGAGCTGACGTGGCCTTCGACCTGAATCAGAGCCGGGCAGACCTGGAGCTGCGCTTGGTGGACACCGTCCGGGTCAGCCGGATCACCGGCACCCCGGATCTCGATCCGCACACCGGCCAGCCCGGGGAGACTCCAACGACGGTGGTGTACGAGGGGCCGGGAGCGGTGCTGTCCACGCACGGGCAGATCGTCTTCGCGCAGATCCTCGAAACGGACTGGGCGTCGCAGAGCGCCGCTTGGTACCAGCTCATCACGCCGTTGGCCGCCGAGGCCGCCAGACCGGGCGATCAGGTCGAGGTGACCGCCAGCGCCGCCCCCGACGCGGCCACGATCGGCAGGGTCTGGCTCGCGGACGCGGCAACTCAGGTCTCCACGTGGGAGATCGCCCGGGTGACGCGGCTGACCGAGCAGCCGAACCCCGCCGACGCCCTCTCATGATCGAACTGGTGTCCGCATAGGCCCTTACGCTGGTCGTATGGAAGATGATCAGCTGCGGCGGGTGCGGATTGTGGCCGGGCACTCCACAGCAGATGTGTCGATCGACGGCCATGACGTCTCGCAGCGGGTGTTCGGCTACTCGGTCACCCATCAGGCCGGCCAGCCCGCCGAGGTGGTGCTGCGCCTGAGCCACCACGCGACCACGGAGTTCGACGGGTTCGCCCGCGTGCTGGTGGGCGCCGAGCCGGACCCGGGCCCTGCAGCAGCGGCGTTCCTTGCCGCGATCGACCCGGCCCTGCTGGAAAAGCAGGCGCTCTCGCGGCACGACCTGCTCGACGGCGGACCCCACGAATTGACTCGGGCGATGCTCGCTCAGCTCCGGGAGTGGGCGCAGGGCTGCTGGGAGCGGGACGGCGGCTCGTCGTGACGGCCGGGGCGTCCAGCAACAGCGAGGAGATCGCCGCTGCCCTGGAGCGCCGGGCCGCACTGACGCTTCCACAAGCGGTCTCGGTGGTCCGGCACTACGCCATGCTGCTGGAGGCCCAGATCAAGGCCAATGCGTCAGGGCGGCCTGGGCCCAACGCGCCGACGGGCGACTACCGGCGCAGTTGGCAATCCCAAGTGAACGTGTCCGGTGAGGTCGTGACCGCGGTGGTGGGCACGGACGCGCCGCAGGCGATGCGCCTGGAATTCGGATTCGTGGGCCGCGACAGCCTCGGGCGCCTCTACGACCAGCCGCCGTACCCGCACGTCGGCCCCGCCGTGGAGACCATCCGACCACTGTTCCTCGCCGCACTCGGCGGAGAAGTCGTTGAAGGGAGCGGGACTTGACCCTCGCTGATGACATGCACGAAGCCGTTGGGCGCGTGATGGAGGCCCACGGTTGCGGCCTGCTGTCGCGGATGGTCCTGGTCGCCGAAGTCGTGGACGAGGAAGGCGCTCTGGGGTTGCTGCGCGGCTCCAGTCCCTTGGACATGCCGATCTGGTCAGAGCTGGGGCTTTTCCAGTACGCGCTGGCCGACATCCAAGGGCAGCTCACCGCGATCCGGGTTGCCGGCGCCGACGAGGAGGACGAGTAGATGCCGGTCCCCGGGCGCCCGGTCGCCCTCGCGCTCCAGACGATGTTGCAGAACGCCACCGGCCGCTCCTGCGGCTACGGCACCATGCCCACGGCGACGTCCCTACCCACGGGGACGACGATCCCGTATAGCGTGATCTACGAGGTCGGGCAGGCGAGTTCAGGACCCCCGTTCGGTGACGGCGACGCGGACACCCGCATGGTGTTCCAGGTGACCTCCGTGGGCACGACGGCCGAACAGGCATCGCTGATGGCGGACAAGGTGCGCGTGGCGGTGCTCGGCCGCGCCGTGCCGGGGAGCCCAGTGTTCGCCAACCCGATCCCCGTGCCGGGCTACGCCGTCACCGGACGCGGGATGGACCGCGAGGACGGAACCACTGTCGTCAGCGGGACCTACACTTACCTACAGCGGTTCGCGTTGACGATCACGACCGTCGGCGGATAGCGAGCTGCGCCCTCACCGCGGAGGCCCATACGCGGACGCCCGCCCATCAGGGACGGGCCGACCCCCCTTAGCCACACTCGACTGTGGCGTGCCGGGGACGGGCCTCCCGAATGCGCGGTCGTGCCCTGGTCCCCAGAAGTGCGAGACCTCGATGGGCACCACGCAGCAGCGGTTCATGCGCCGCGGCGTCACCAAGTTCTACTTCCTCAAGGCCATCACCGCCGACACGAACGTGCCGACCCGCGCGGAGCTGGCGGCGACCAACGCCACCGACCTGTCCGGTGCGATCGCCGACATCGCCGGTTGGTCGCTGGCCAACACCCCGATCGACACTCCGGACCTGGGCTCGACGCTCACGACCAACATCCCGGGCGAGGACAAGGCCGACTCGTCGACGCTGACCTTCTACGAGGACCAGCTCACCGACACGGTTGAGCAGCTGCTCGCCAAGGGCACCACGGGCTTCATCGTGATCCTGCGCAAGGGCGATGTCGCCGCGTCGAAGTCGATGGACGTGTTCCCGGTCCGGGTGGCGTCCCGCGCTCCGGCGTACTCGACCGGGTCGGACCCGGCCAAGTTCACCGTCACGTTCAGCGTGGCCGCCGAACCCACCCTCGACGCTGCCGTTCCGGCCGCCGCCAGCTGAACGGGAGGGGTGCCGCATGTCCACGATCGAACTCCCCCAGCCTCCGGCCGCTGCCGTCGCCAAGGACGCGCACTGGGCCGCGAAGATGGAACGCCTTCGCCACCGCCAGCTGGCCGAGCAGCCCGTCTCGTTCTGCGACGACCAGCAGGCCAAACGTGCCGTCGGCGACGCTGCAATGGCGTTGGCCAGGGCCCGCGCCGAGGCCGTGGCCGCCTCGATCGCCGAAGGCGTGTCCGAGGAGCAGCGCGAGGAGTGGGTCTCTGCCCACCCCGGGACTGTTGCTGCCGGCCACGCGCTCGCCGATGCCGAGCGCGCCTTGGACGACGCCACGATGGAACTGACCTTCCGAGCACTGCCGAACCCAGTGTGGGAGGCGCTGCTGCTCGAACACGCGCCGACCGAGGCCCAAGCCGACTCCGGGCAGGAGTACAACGTCGAGACCTTCCCGGCGGCGCTGATCTCCGCGTGCTCGGTCGACGGCATGAGCGAGGCCGACGCGCAGGAACTGCTGGACACCTGGAGCAGCAGCGATGCGAAGGCGCTGTTCACGGCGGCCCTGCTGGCGAACCAGAAGATGCGGGCTGACCTGGGAAAAGGCTGATCTCCGACCCGGGCTTCCGGGCGGAGATGGAGCTGTGTGAACGCTACGGCATCCCGCACTCGCAGTTCACCGGCGCCGGTGAGGGCCGCTGGACGGCGCTGGACCGGGCGAAGGCTATGGCGTTCCTGGCCTACCAGCGGGCGACGTGCTCGGGCTGCGGCACACGGCTGGAGGAGTGGCGGCCAGAGCACGGCGGCGACCGGTTCGCGTACGTGGTTGATTCGCATACCTGCCCAGGGTGCGAGCTGGTCGAGATGGAACGCGACCAGACTCCGGACGGTCCGGAGGGGCGTGGGGTGAAGATCGGGCTCACGCCCAGAGAGCACGTGACCTGACGTGTCGTCGTCTGCTTACGAGCTGTACGTCAACCTGACCGCGAACACGGTCGGCTTGGCCGCTGGCCTGCGAACCGGCGGAACGCAACTGCGCGCCTTCGACGGGCAGTTGCGTACGGTGAACGCGTCCATCGACGCGATGACCGACGCAACTGTCCGCCTGGCCCAGGCCCAGGCGGCGCAGGCCACCCTCGCGCGCCAGCAGCAGACACTGCTCGCCGAGGCCGTCACCCGCACTGCGACGGCACAGAACGCCGCATCGGCTGCCGCCGACCGGGCCGCGCGCGCTCAGACGGTCGCGGCGCAGGCCGCGACCCGTGCCCAGGCCGAGCAAACAGCGGCCGTCGCCGCCACCGAACGCGCCCTTCGCACGCAGCAGGTCGCGGCTACGATGGCGGCCCGCGCGCAGGCGGCGGCCGGAAGCGGGGCAGCGGCAGCACAGGCAACGGCTGCCGCAGCTACCGAGGCGGCAACCCGCGCCGAGCAGGCCCAGCAGGCGCAGGCCGACCGGTCGGCTGCCGCGCAGGCGGCGGCCGGGCGCGCTGCCGCGCTGGCTGCACGGACCCAAGCCGCCGCCCAGAGTGCCGCCGCCGAGGCCACAGCGGTGGAGAACGCGCAGCTCGCAGCGCAGAGCATCGCCGCCGAGCAGGCGGCTATGGCTGCACGCTCGGTCGCCGCAGCACAGCGGCAGGTCCAGCAGGAGGCCGTGGCCGCCGCCCAGGCCCAGGTCTCCACGTATACGCGCACCGGCCTGGTCCTCTCGGCGATCCTCGCGGCCGGCGTCGCCGAAGCCGTCCATCTCCAGACGGCGATGGCGAACGTCCTGACGATCTCCAAGGAGATCAACGGGAGCAACCTGTCGGCGTACACCGACCAGATCGTCAAGCTGTCGACCGAGGTCCCGCAGAGCGCCACCCAACTCGCCCAGGGCCTCTACCAGATCGTCTCGACCGGCTTCGACGGCGCGGACGCGATGCAGATCCTCGGCGTCGCGGCCAAGGGCGCATCGGCCGGTCTGAGCACGACCGATGTGTCCGCGCGGGCACTGCTGGGTGTCCTGAAGTCCTATGGTCTGGGCGCCGGAGCGGCCAGCGACGTCATGGACACCATGTTCCAGACGGTCAACCTCGGCGTCATCTCGTTCGAGGAACTGGCCCAGCAGCTCGGTGATGTGGTGCCGATGGCTGCCGCCGCCGGGGTGTCCTTCGGTGATGTGTCCTCCGCGCTGGCCGCGATCACCTTGGCGGGCATCCCCGCCGCCGAGTCCTCGACCGCGCTGAACATGCTGCTGACCCGGCTCATGCAGCCCTCGGCGCAGCTCCGGGATGTGCTCCACTCCCTCGGCTACGAGTCTGGGGCCGCCGCCGTCCAGCAGGACGGCCTGTACGTGGTGATGAACAAGGTCGAGAAGGCCACTGGCGGCAACGCCGACGCCATCACGAGCTTGTTCAAGGACATCCGGGCCTCGCGGGCGGTGCTGGCGCTGGCGGCCAACGACGGCCAGAACTACGCGGACAGCTACGCGTCCATCGCCAACGAGGTCGCCCGCGCTGGCGCTACCCAGCGCGCCTACGAGATTCAGATGGACACCGCGTCCGGGCAGTGGTCCCTGTTCGAGAACCAGGCCAAGGCCGTGGGCATCTCCCTCGGCTCGGCGCTGCTTCCGGCCCTGGAGTCGGTCGGCAGCACGCTGCGGGTCTTCGCCGGTGCCGTCAACGATCTGCCCGGGCCGGTCAAGTCGCTGGCCGGAGTGCTGCTCGCGCTGGCTGCGGCCGGTCTGCTGCTCAAGGCGGGGATCGGCAAGGTCAGTCTCCAGCTCGGCGAGTTCCGTGCGGCGCTGGCTGCGACTCGCGCGGGCGGGTCGATGCTGCCGACCGTGCTCAGTGGCGCGGGCCTTGCCGTCACCGGCTTGTCGGCGGTCCTGATGCTGGGCGTCGCGGCCTACTCGGCGTACTCCGCCGCGAAGGAGAAGGCGAAGGAGGCGACGCAGGACCTGGTGCAGGCCCTCCAACAGGAACGCAACCAGGGCGATGCCGGGGCCGGCATCCGGGAGCTGACGCAGCAACTCACCAACAGCGACGACATGGCGAAGCTGAACAAGCTCGGGATCTCCACCGAGGCGGCCATCGACGCCATCACCTCCGGCGGCGCGAAGCTCCAGGAGCTGTACTCCCAGATCGCCCAGGGTCGCACCGCCTCGTTCCAGATCAACGGCGACATCGCCACCTACAACACCGACTGGGACCAGGCGAAGGGCATCCTCGACAAGGAGCACTCGATCTGGTCGAACGCGGTCAAGCAGGAGGCAACGCTCGCGTCCGAGATGCAGATCGTCAACACGAAGATCGCCCAGTCCCGGATCAAGCCGGGCGACGCGTTCTCCCTCGACCAGCTGCTCCCGGTCGGGCAGGACGGGCTGCCGCAGTACACCGACGAGATGACCGCCATGGCGAAAGCCCTCGGCGGGATCGTGGATCCGGCGCAGGCGTGGCAGGACGCCCAGGACAAGGTCGCGAAGTCCAACAAGAACGCGAAGGCGTCGCTGGCCGACTACATGAACGAGTTGGAGTCGCAGCTGCGGGCGCAGCGGGCCTTCCAGGACAACTTGGTCACGCTGTCGATGAACGGCTACACGGACCTGGCGGACCACTTCGCCAGCCTCGGTGTGTCCTCGGCGGGCATCCTCCAGGAACTGGCCACGCAGCTCGGCAAGGGGCAGACGCAGGTCGCCGACCAGCTCGAAAGCGTGATTACCGAGTCCGCGTCCCGGTCGCAGAACAGCTTCCGGCTCGGCCTGGAGCAGCTGCCCGGGATCGCCGCGACCTACGGCAAGGCCACAGCGGAGGCGTGGGCGAAGGCCGCCGAGACCAACGACAGTGCGGCGTTCGGGCGGGCGATGCAGTCGATGGCCGTCACCGACATGACCCGGGCCGTACAGAAGGGCAACACCGCCGCCAAGGGGGAGTTGCAGAAGGGCATGGACCTGCTCACGCAGATCGCCCAGAAGAAGGGCGTCGAGGCCGCGGCCGGAATCCGTGACGACCTCCTCAAGGGCGACTTGGCCGGCGTCCAGACGCAGATGGATGCGATCTTCGGCGCGGACCAGCCCATCGACCCGCCGAACCTGTCCCGGATCGTCGCCGCCTTCAAGACCGCGGGCGCGCAAGCGGACGGGGCGTGGTCGGGGATGCTCGACCTGATCGCCCAGGTCTCGAAGACGAAGGGGCAGGCCGCCGCCCAGGCACTGACCTCGGCGCTGCTGTCCGGCGACATGGCCAAGGTGCAGGCGACGCTGAACGGGATCGGTGCCAGCGTCCGCGAGATCCCGGGCAGTAAGAACATCACCGTCAGCGTCTCCACGAACACCCCGCCGCCGATCACCATCCCGGTGTACTTCCAGCGGCAGGCCACGAGCTGGGACAAGGACGCCAACGGCATCCCCGACGACATCCAGGCGCCCGGCCACCAGGCGCGCGGGTCAGTCCTGGACTTCTACGCCGACGGCGGTGTCCGCAAGCCGGGCCGGGAGCAGCACGTCGCGCAGATCGCCCCGGCCGGGGCATGGCGGATATGGGCTGAAGAGGAAACGGGAGGGGAGAGCTACATTCCCCTGGCCCCGTCCAAGCGGGTCCGGTCGCGCGCCATTGCCGAGGAGACGGTCCGCCGCCTGGGCGGGAAGTCCATCCAGTGGTACGCGGGCGGCGGGCTGTCCGGGGACTTCTCGTACAGCGGCGGCGACCCGATGACGTCACCGGGCGATGTGCTGACGGGATTCTCGCCGAAGAAGATCAGCCGGGCCGACTACGAGAAGGCCCTGCGTGCCCAGGCGAACGCGAGCGATGCGCTGCGTGCGGCCGAGCTGCGGTTGGACGCGGTGGAGCGCAACCGGCACCGTACCCAGGCGCAGTTGGTGTCGGCGCAGAACGCGGTCGCGAGGGCTCAGCGGTCGTTGGCTTCGGCCACGGACGCGGCGGCGTCGGCCACAGCCCGCTACCGGGGCGGGTTCGACCTGGACGGATACGCCAACGCTCTGGCGTCGGCCGCGAACTCGGCCGCCGCGTGGGAACGCAACCTCAACAAGATCGGCAGCCGCGCGGGAACCGACATCGAGGAGACGCTGCGCGGTATGGGCAGCGACGGGCAAGCCCTGGTGGCTGCGCTGGCCAACGCCTCGAACAGCGAGTTCGGCAAGATCGTCGCCAACCTGAAGCGGCTGGGCCCGGATGCGGCGGCGGCCCTGTCGGACTACACCCGGCAGTTGCAGGGCGCGAATGCGGGCAGTGTGGCGTTCGAGGCCAACATCGCCCGGCTCTCCGCCATGGGCTACGGCTCGCTGGCCGCGCAACTCGCTTCCCAGGGCGACGCTTCGGCGCAGGCCGTCGCCGCGCAGGCCGTGCAGTCGTCCAGGGACGCGGCGCAGGCCAACGCGGCAGCGCAGGCCAACGCGAACGTCCTCGACTCGACCCAGCTCGGGGAACTCGCGCAGATCGTGGCCGCGATCAAGTCAGCAACCACTGGCCTGCACGCTGTGGCGGACACGACGGGGTTGGGTGAGGACGAGATCATCACGGTCGCCGACAAGGCGCGTGCCCAGATCAGCCGGGCGCTCGGCCCGCGCGCCGCGAAGTTCCTGGCGGATCTGGGGCGCGCGGACAAGGGCCTGTCGTACGCGCAGGGCGGCATCCTCACGCCCGGGATCTACGCCACGAGCAACGGCATCGTCCGGTTCGCTGAGCCGTCCACAGACGGTGAGGCGTATGTGCCACTCGGCTCGGCGCAGCGCGGCTCCGCCACCGCGGTCCTCAAGGACGTGTCGGCGAGGTTCGGCTACCAGCTGTCGCGACACGTCGACGCCCGCCCCGCCGGGGCCCAGGTCGTGGTCGTGCAGCAGGCCGCGTCCCCGCTGATCGGCCAGATGCCGGTCTCGGTGACCACCGGCAGCGGCGGCGAGCAGGCCGCGAGGGAGTTCGGAGCTGAGGTGATGCGTCGTCTTCGGGCTGCGCAGCGAGGAGGACGGATCTGATGAGCGCGACCCTGCTGGACTATCAGTTCGATGTGGCCGGGGTAGTGATCGGCGCGGGCACCCTCGTTCCGGTCTCGGAGGCAAGCGGGCTGGGCGCGCCGGAGTTGCGCACGGCCGATGTGGATAACCCTGTGGAGGACGGCGGCTTCCCCGGCGTAGACCTGCTCTCTTCCCGCAAGGTCTCAATCGAGGCGGGTATCCGTACTCCGGGAGACCCGGCGACCGGCCTGGACCTGCTCGCGCAGCTCCAGCGGGCGGCCTTGGACCGCTCGGTGCGGTTGACCCCCGGCGCCTTGGCCGTGCTGCGCACCAAGCTCCCCGGCCGGCCGGTCCGCAGGTTGTACGGACGGGTGCGCGGGGCCGAGCCCGCGTCGATGGCTCAAGCCGTCCACGGCTGGATACCGATCACCATCGACTTCACCGCGACCGACCCGGCCTGGCAGAGCGACGACGCGCAGTCGCTGACCCTGCCACTGGACGTCTCGAACGACGCCCAAGGCTTCAAGGCCCCGATGGTCGCGCCGATCACCACCGGCGTGTCCAACCCGGCCACCCGCCCCGGCTGGGTCCACAACGCCGGTGACGCGCCCGCCTGGCCGCAGCTGACGATCAACGGGCCGGTCACCAACCCGCGGGTGTGGATCGTGGAGACCGGCCGGTACCTGGAGCTGGCGGTCACCCTCGGCGCCGGGGAGAGCATCTCCATCGAAACGCGGCCCGGGACCCGGTGGGTGCTGCGCAACGGAGGTAACGCCGCCACGGCCTTGACCTCCGGCTCCCGTCTGGACCTGTTCACCATCCCGCCCGGCACCAGCGAGGTCCGCTGGACCGCCACGGACTACACCAACACCTGCCGTCTCGCCGTGACCTGGCGCGACGCCTACACCGCTCTGTGAGGACACCGAGATGACGCTGATCCAGCCCCCGATGATGGTCACCGGCGGTACCCACCCCGCCCGGACCATGCGGATGATGATCCGCGACCTGTCGCGCGGTTCGCAGGGCGTGACCGAATACAACGACCTGAAGGTCACCCAATTGCTCACCCCCGGCGCCGGGGTGCAGATCGCGGACGGCTCCGGGATCGTGCGCGGCGCGGCGTGGGGCCAGGGCTCCTACACCCAGTACAACGTCGGGTCGGCCACCGTGCCGATCGCGCCGACCGGGGCGAGCGCCCGCACCGACCTGGTGGTGCTGCGCGTCGAGGACCCCGAGTACGAGGGCACCCGCAACCCGGCCACCGACGACATCGGGTACTTCACCATCGTCTCGAACGTCTCCGCCACCGCCACGCAGCCGCCGGCGGGGATGACCGCGATCCCGCTGGCCCGCATCTCCATCCCGGCGAACACCGCGACGGTCACCAACGCGATGATCACCGACCTGCGGACCATCGCCAACCCGCGCCGCTCCCGGCAGATCTACATCGCCTCGCCGCCCGGGGACCAGAACTGGAATGGGAACAACGGCGCGTGGGCAGCCTGGCCTCCTGCCGCGAAGTGGAGCATCGACGTGCCCGCGTGGGCCGTCACCGCCCGGATCATCATGAACATCGCCGCCGTGCAGGTCATGACCGGCAGCATCTGGGGGCAGGTCGCGTTCCAGCTGGGCACCGTCCAGGGCCAGTCGATCAACATCGACACGGGCAAGTCGGACGGCTCGGAGCGGATCAACATGATCTCCGCCGACACCCTCGCGGTGCCCGCCGCGATGCGCGGCACCACCGTCAACCTCCAGGCCATCCTGTCGTTCACCGCCGACAACCCTGGCATCCTCCAGGCCGACGCCGCCACCACGGCCGTTGCGGACGTCGAGTTCGAGGAGGGCGTCATCTGATGCCGTCCTACCGGTACCTGACCCAGGACGCCCTCACGCGGGAGGTCCTGGCCTGGGACTTGCCGCTGACGGACGTGTCCTTCGGCCCGGAGTTGTCCGGCCCGGGGTCGATGACCGGGACCTTGGAGCCGCACCTCGCCCACCTGCTCACCTCGCAGGCGGACCCGGGCAACACGCTGATCTGGGCCGAGCGCGACAACACGCTGATGTGGGGCGGGGTGATCTGGCGGGCCGAGCCGGTCGGCGCGAAGTATCCGATCGAGGCGAGCGGCTTCGGCTCCTACCCGGCCCGGCGACACGACGTGCACGGCAACCTGGCCGGGCGCGGCCCGTACGTGAACGCCGACCCGTGCCAGGTGATCCGCGATGCCTGGGCCTACTGCCAGGAGCAGCCGGACGGCGACCTCGGCGTCACCGTCGAGGCCACCACCTCCACGGTGACGCTCGGCACCTCGGCGCAGCCGTACGCCACGAACTGGTGGGAGGCCCCGGCGCTGTCCGATGTGATCTCCGATGCCGTCGCGGTCGACGGCGGCCCGCAGTGGACCGAGCAAGTCACCTGGGCCGCCGGCCAGCCAAGCGCGCGGATCCGGATCGGCTGGCCCCGTCTGGGCACCCGCCGCACCGACATCAGCTTCACCACCGGAATCAACATCACCACCTCGGTGCCGGTGACCTGCGACGCCGACACCTACGCGCAGGTCGTCGTCGCCCTGGGCACCGGCGAGGGCCGGTCCCGGCAGCGGGCCATCGACGCCGTACGCGACGGACGGCTGCGCCTGGAGGAAGTCCTCGACCTGCCCGCGGTCAAGGGCACCGACCAGCTGTCGGCCCGCGCCCGCACCGAGCGCACCGCCCGCCAGATCCGAGGCTCGATCGAGGAGATCACCGTCATCGACCACCCCGCCGCACCGTTCGGCTCGGTCCAGGTCGGCGACGACGTGCGCGTGGTCGTCCACGACCAGTGGACCGACTACGAGGGGTGGGCCCGGATCACCGGCTGGACCCTGACCCCCGCCCAAGGCGACCAGGGCGAGCAGATGACGCTGCGCCTGGCCCGCGCCGACGGCTTCACCTACGGAGCCTGAATCCCACCACCCATTCATCCGGCGCGGGGGAGAAACGGCACCGGACATGCCTACAACGAACAGCGCCCTGGCCCAGCTGGCAGGGCGGATCGCCGATCTGGAGCGCCTGGTGCAGCAGCTGTCGCGCACCAGCCGCCTTGGCCAGTCCTCGATCGAGGACGGCGCGATCGAGGTCTACGACAGCGACGGCACGCTACGCGGCAGCATCGGCGTCCAGGACGACGGCACGGTCGGCCTGGTCACGGTCAACGGCCCGCCGCCGCCCGCGCCGACCGTGCCCGCGCTCGCCTCGGTGCTGGGCGGGGTCCAGGTCACCTGGGACGGCGAGTTCCGGGACGGCACTGCGCCGGCGGACTTCGCCCAGGTCGAGGTGCACACCGCGCCCGTGGCCGACTTCACCCCCGGGCCCGACACTCTGTTCGCCAGCCTGTACACGGCCGGTCCGGGTTCCCTGGTCGTGCCGGTCACCGGGGCGGTGTGGGGTCGGCTGGTCGCGGTGACCACCTCCGCTGTCCGCTCGGCGCCGTCTCCGACTGGCGGCCCGGCCACGCCGGCCCCCGTGGTCGCGCAGGAGGTGCTGGACGGGGTGGTGACCGAACTGGCCCTGGCGGACGACGCGGTGACCAGCGCCAAGCTCGCGGCGGGCGCGGTGGACACAGCCGCGCTCGCAGCCGGGGCTGTGGCCGCGCAGAACATCGGGCAGGCCGCCGTGACCGCGACCGCGCTGGCCGACGGGTCGGTCAGCACCGGGGCGCTGGCGGCGGGCGCGGTCACCGCC
>OVEP010009068.1_pt1 | contig 61417 bp, 89 predicted proteins | sample 1779801 | NCBI WGS metagenome assembly OVEP01 (sample SAMEA3914791, study PRJEB12502) | metagenome | biome: forest; material: soil | place: Canada | collected 2011-07-03 | depth 0.1 m
CGTTCTGAAAGGTAAGCCTGAACCTGAGCATTTCTGAGCAGGCGCGCGGCATTAACTTCGGCCGCATTGCCCTTCGCCGCGTAACCGGCGCGCTTGTAAGCCGCCGATGCGTTGAAGTCGATCAGATACTCGTCAACGAAGCGGCGCTGTTTGTCTGTCAGCGCCATAAATATGTCCTTTTGAGTGATTCATTTCTTCCAGCCTCGCGCGAGGCCGGGAGAATTCACTCGTAAAGACGCTGTTTCAGCAGATAGCCTTCCAGCGCCCAAATCTTGTTGCGGGCATTCTCACGCGCGATCTTGCGTCCGATTTCCTCATCGAAGTTCTCGAGGCTCACTGCGGCACTCTCGCCAGTCACCTGAAAGCCGTTGCGCAGCGTCAACGCACAGATGGTGAGCGTCGTACCGGGAAACACGTGATATGCCTCACCGACAATCGTTGCGTCGATGTGTGCCGGTATAAGGCGCGGGGCATTCAATCCCTTGTCCTGAATCTCTTTCTCGATCGCTGCTTCGCTCATGACGCTTTCCTTTTGGTTGAGGTGAGAAGTTGCCAGCCGCCCAGCGCCGCTTGGAAACCGGCTTGCGCCGGAAAAGGAGGTGGGCAGTACCCTGTCGGCTGGCTGCCGCGGTTATCCGCACTCACGGCTTGCGGGGAGAATCAACAGAAGACAAAGTGCCCGCGTCGATGAGGCGCGGGCGAATCCAGCGACACAAGGCCGATGGAGGAGACGCTGTTCAGGAGAGCGGTCGCAAGTATTCGACGCTGTTGACCGACGCGATACCGCTGTCGGAGAAGTGCGGATCATGGACCATCGCACCATTGCTGTAGATGACGGCGTGAAGCACGCCCCGCGCGGAGCGGCCACACGCTATATAGAACTCCGGCAGCTCGTCGACCGGATGACCCTGAACCCGCACGCGCTCCATCTTGTGGGCCTTGGCGAGCCATTCGTCGATGCGCTCGTACCAGTCGGAGCGACCAAACATGTCCTCGAACGGCGGCACCATCCAGAGCGGCAATTCGAGCAGCGATGCGTAGGCTGCCGCAAGGCAGTTGCCGTTGTGGATGCCGTCCGGCGAATAAAGCTTCGTTTGCTTGACTGGTTTCATGACAATTGAAGAGAGAATCCGCAAACAGCACTGACGTTATTTCGCGTCCTAGCCTAAGAAGCGGCGGCGCAATCTGTTGAGCCACATCAAATGCAGCAATGTCCTCTACCCCGAGCTAGGCGTCGGCCAGTTTTGGGAATAAGCACTCTGCGGACATCAAAGGTCGATTGCGGCTGTCACCCTCATTGAATCGCTGCAACCCGTACGCCCTTAAGGCGCGTTCGACCCGTGAGGGCAGTCTCAGCGATTCAATCAGGGAGCCAGTCCGGGAGTACTCTGCGGCGCCGACCGCCGCGTGACTGGCGAAGGAAATCAATGGCGGGTAGCGAACATGGCTTGCGCGGCGTCGGCCGGCGACAGGCCGACTGTGTAGTAGCCGTGCATCTGCTCGTATGCCTGAAGCGTCGGACGCCATGGAGGCACGATGTAACCCGCTGCGACTGCTTCGTCGAAGGCGACGGTCGTCCATTCGGTCAGTGCAGCGCGCTCAGCCTCTGTGAGGTCGTCCACGATCAATCCTGCGTGAGGATGTCGTGGAGCGCGATCGCACCGACAATCACGCAGACTACAATCGCCACGGCCTTGATGATTAGCATGGCGATCTCCGCCGAGCGGGCAACAAAAAAGCCCGGGCCGGTGAGGGCGTCGGGCTTTTGCGCAATAATGGTACGGTATCAAAAAACGATGATATTGGGCATTTTTTGCACAGTCAAGTACTTTCGGCTATTTCTTCGCGAATAAGCATGCCCGCTTCCTCCAGTGCCTCGGTATAGGCTGACCATGCATTGCCCTCGAGATCCTTCAGGCATTTCCGGATGGCGTTGTTCTGCGTACCGGCCGTATTGCGGTGCACGCCGCAGTCTTCGGCGATCTGTTCGATCGACACCTTGCGCCCGAAGTGTTTCTCGACTGATGCGATGCGCAGCACGCGGCTTGAGAGCGAGCCGCTCAGGTGCGACAGAACATAATCGCTCAACTGGTTGATCGACTCGCGCCAGAGCGGGTTGGGTTTCCAGCGGCTGCAGCACGGCCGGCCGCATGTGCACCGGTTCTTTTCGACCGCGCACCGTGCGATCAGCGACACGGCCATGAAGTAGTTCGTGTCCGCGAGCCTGCCGATCTCGGCCATCACCATCCCCGCTTGGCCAGCTCCATCCAGCCCGACGAGGCCGCGGCCACCGCCCAACGCTCCCTGCTGCAGGATCTTCGCCATCGGCGACATGGCGGACTGCTGTTCGCAATAATTGAGAGCGAACACGACCGACTCGTGAGCGCTGTGGAAAATACCTTCGTGCTTTTGGGCGTCCATTAGTAGTCCTTTCGGGTAGAATATGGGCGCTTTCACTTTTTAGCCGCCTTGTTGGCGGCTTCTTTTTGACTGTACTTCGGGCACCGGTCCGTCTCGTACAGGTCCTGCACTGCCTTGCGCATGCCTTTCTTGCAGGTGAACTTCTCGAAGCCTGGTGTTCTGTCCTGTTCGCTGAACCGGCAGCCGTGGCAGCATTCGCGCTGCTTGCGCTGCAGGACGATCACAGGATCGTCGGCCGCCGGCCAATTGGCACTCACCGGCCGCCCCGCAACGTCGGGAATATCCTCAACAATCCTTCGTGGCCGGTGTACTCGCGCCGATCTTTGAGCGCGTCGTAATAGCGCTGGTCGATCTCCACGTACTGCGGCGGTCGCCAGTTGCGCGATTCCTCGATCACGCGTCGGATGTCGTCGAGGATCTCGGCGTTGGTTTTGAGCGGGACGTTCAAGCATCCTCCTCGCCGGTCACGCCAAGGAAGCGGTAGTCGATTCCTCGCTGCTGCAACTCGGTCTGGGCGCGCATTGCGGCTTCGGCAACATCCCAATCGGTCGCGAAAGGCTCCGACGAGTCGAATGGCGCAGTGCGCTCGCGGCCGGCGATCAGCCGCTTCAGCCAGTGGATCATTCCTCAGCGCCTCCCGCTCGAGAAACTGGACCGCGACGAATAACTGGAATAGCTAGGACGTGACGAATACGAACCCGAATAGGACGTCGCACGGGGCGGCGTGTAAAGCGGGGCTGCCTTGGGCGCGGGCGCGCTGTACGACGGCGTGGGTGCAGCCCGGTTGATGATGGTCGTGTTGTTCACCACAGTGGTTGATCGGCTCGGCGCGATATAAGCCGGGCGCGGAGCATATTGATGCACCACCGTAGTCTGGCTTCCTCCGAAAATCATGTGGTAGAGAAAGACGTTTTCCCAGAAGCTGTCGTTGCTTGGCTGCTGTGCCACGACGACTGGCGGTTGTGTCGCTTGCTGAGGCGCATAGGTCGCTTGTTGTGCTGCCCTGTCATCGCAAGAGGCGAGAATAAGGATTACCCCGCCGATCACGACTAAGGTTGCTGCTGCAATCCAGATTTTTTCGCTTTTCATGCTTCGCTCCATTCGAGTTTCTTCGGCATAGCCGGGATAGTCTCCAGTGTTGCCAGGTTGATGAACGTGAAGTAGCCGTCGCGCAGCCAGCCGCCGGTATCGATGTGGTAGACGTTGCCAAGAACAGCGGGGCGCTTAAGCGGCGTGTGGCCGACGATTACCGCGCGCACGTCATCAACGCCCGACTGATCCTCGGATTGAATGCGATCGCGAGACCACATGGCCGCGTCGATTGCCGCCTTTCTGCCGCTTCGCGTCATCGCAGGATCGGTCAAAGCGAATAAAAGGTCGGACCAACTTGCGAAAGGGCAATCGGCGTGCACGATGCCAACCGGCCCACCATCGGTGTCGACCTGCATTGCGACCGGTAGCATGTTGAATGCGTCACTGAACTGACGGCGCACGTCCGGTGTGTTGGCAACGTTCCAGCCACCGCCATTGCTCGTGTAGTTGCCGGCATCCATGAAACCGTTGGGCCAACGGATTGCCATGTCTTCGTGATTGCCCTGCACAGCATGAAACCAAGGCTTGGCGAGCCATTCGAGTGCACGATGCGACTCGGGCCCGCGGTCGACCAGATCGCCAACGCTGAACAGGCGATCGGTTGATTCGTCGAATCCGATTGCCGCAAGCGCGGTGGCGAGGCGCGAGAAATGGCCGTGGATGTCGCCGACGGCGAAATCGCGGCCAGCGACATTAGGCGCAAAACGCTTGACGACTGACATTACGCTGCCTCCTTTTTGAGCCGACGCACTTCGGCCCGATAGAACGTCTTCATATCCAGAATCTCCGGTAAGGTGAGCTTTAACGGGAGGTGGGGGCCTTCCAGGCGCTCCACCGCTGCCAAGCCGATCTTCTTCACCAGACCGGCGCGGTATGCAATGAGATTCCCTGACAGGTGAACGTTGCAGGGCCCGCACTGTTTGTTCACGTTGAGGGGATCGAAGCGGCTGGCTGGGTTCGAGCCGACTGACCGATAGTGACCGGCGTCCCACTGGCCGCGCCACGACGCTGGTCGGCCGCACGAGATACACGGCAACCCAGCGTCCCGGCAACGGATCCATTGGTTGAACGCCGTCTGCAACTCCTTCAGGTGCTGCCCTCGCGTCTTGGCCTTCTCAAGTGCCTGGCGGAGTGACTTGCGTTCATCACGCTTCGCGCGCGCCGCCTTCTGCTCCGCGAGCTTCTTGGCCCACGCATGTGCACAGACGGGACCGCATACCTTCTGCATGGAGCGGCCTGGCGTGAACACGACTTTGCAGGCGGCGCATTTGCGTGGCTTAAGCGAAGCACGGATCATCGTTCGAACACCACGCCTAAATCGGTCGCCGCGTATGCTTCGACCTCTTTGATGAATTTGGTCATCCGCTTCAGGCTGATCTTGCCGCGCGCAACCGAGCTGCGCTTCAGCACGATTTCGCCACTCGGCGTGACGATCTCGCGCGTCGGTAGGAACATTTTGGCCAGTTCCTCGTGCCATGCGTCCTTGTCGAACCGGCGCCCCTCGATCCAAGCCTGCTCAGCGATCGTCTTCACGACGACGCCGAAGTAGTAGCGAATCTGCTCGTCGAGGCGATCCGTTTCCTCTTCGGTGATGATCACGCGCAGCGGCGTACCCTTATCAGCGAATGCCGGCGCGTTGGATTTGACAAAGGCGACGAGCGATGACCAGATGCCGCCGTCGCGGAGAACAAACTCGCGGTAGAGGGTGGCTTCGCTCATGGATCAATAGCCCTTGTGCGGGTTGCGCTTCACATCAGCTGCAGCTCGTTCGCGCTCGACACGCCAGCGAGCCTCTCGCGGCGTCTCCTGCTGAGGCACCGGTTTCTGCTCAGCCTGCTCACGGATGGCCTTGGCCTGCTCACGGATGATGGGGTCGTGTGAGTTCATGCTGCTTGTTCCTCCATTTCGTCATCCCGAATGCTCATGTCCTGCTTGAACACACGACCAGGTTGGCCGACGGGGACAGGCACCATGCCGGCAGCGGCCATAAATGGGTTATTCGCCCGCGCAGTTTTAGCTGCCGCGGTATGCCGAACAAACGGTGCGGCCGCATCGGGTTCATCTCCGTATGCCCACCTACGTTCCCATCGACCTTTTGATTCAGGTGGCTCCCAGCCCGCGATGTGGACCTCACGTTGGTGTTGCGTGAGCAAGTAGTGCGCACGCGACTGTTTCATTTTCAAGCGGTCAGCTATCTGACTTATCGTCAGTTCCTCGTTCTTTAGAAGCGTCGCTATACGGTCCCATGCGGGAGCGGGGCGCGGATCGCAGCCGGTCGGTCTGACCAACCCAAGCTCTCGCGCCGCGTGGCTGCGGATTGCGTACCAGGTGTGACGCGGCACCATCGCGCAGATCTGGTCGCGTGTTGCTGACGTCTCGTAGTGGTCGCGCACTATCTTTTCTTCGGCTGTGGTCCAAGGAACGTGAGTTTTCATTCAAAGCCTCGACGTGCTTTCTCCGGAGCCTTACGCGGCACAGGAGGGGCTGCGTATCCGGGCGCAAGATCCGCGAACATGGTCCGCTCGCCGAAGTAAGCTGCACGCACGACGCCCGTGGGACCATTCCGCTGTTTGGCGACATTGATCTCGGCGGTGCCGCGATCAGGAGAATCGGGGTTATAGACCTCGTCGCGGTAGAGAAAGAGGATCACATCGGCGTCCTGCTCGATCTCTCCGGAGTCGCGGAGATCGGACATCATCGGGCGCTTGTTTGTGCGCTCTTCACATTTGCGCGAGAGCTGGGCAAGCAATACGATCGGTACGTTAAGTTGCTTGGCTAGGGTCTTCAGGCCGCGGCTGTTGGCGCCGACCTGTTCCGTGCGGTTGGTTCCCTGAGTCGCAGCCATCAGGCCCAGGTAATCGACAACGATCAGGCCCAACCCATGTTTTCGTTTGGCGGCGCGCGCGCGTGCCTGGATCTCGGGAAGTGATATGCCTGCGGTCTCGTCGATCAGCAATGCCAGCTCCGCCAACTTGCTTACGCCGGCTGTCAACATCGTCCAGTCCGGATCGCCGCTGGCGCGACCGAACTTGGCACCGTCGAGGATCTTGTCGAGCGGCAAACCTGATGCACGCGACAGGGAGCGCGCCGTGAGTTCTTCGCCAACCATTTCCTGCGTGAAGAACATTGACGGTTCGCGTGTCTCGGCAACTGACTCTGCGACGCCCAAGGCAATAGCGCTTTTGCCCATGGACGGGCGGCCGGCCACGATGATCAGCTGGCCGCCTTTCATGCCGCCGCCCAGCTTGGCATCAAGGTCAATGAGTCCGGTCGAATAGGCCTTCCGGTGTTCGCCACTTCCGTGAAACTCCCCGTCGATACGTTCAACGATGGATGTGAGGTAAGTCGCAATGAAGGCCGGTTCCCGTGTGGCTTCATCGGCCAGCGGCTCGAGCTTCGATTGCGCCAGCGCGATGATTTCCTCAACGTCGCGACCATCGGTGTGGTAGGCCATGCTCGAGATTTCGTCGGCAGCACAGATCAAGCCGCGCAGCTTTGCGCGATTGATGACGATCTCGGCCCATCTGCGGATACCGCCGCTGCCGGGCGTGTTCTGCACCAGGGTGTTGAGATACGGCAGGCCGCCAATCTCCCCGGCTTTGCCGGACGTACCCAGCGCCTCGTAGACCGTGATCACGTCCGCATTGCGGCCCGAGACGATCAGCTTCGAGATGTGCTCGAAGATCATCCGGTGATCGTAGCGATAGAAGTGGGCCGCACGCAGGTCGGTGATACGGTCCATGGCGTCGTTGTCGAACATTAGCGCGCCCAGCACTGACTGCTCGGCTTCGACGCTATGCGGCGGCACGGAGAGCCGATGCTCTTCGGGAAGGTCGTTGGGAGCGTTCATTCCTTACCTTTCATGAATTGCCCACCTTTAACTTTGGTGTAGCCATCGCGGCTGATCAGATAGTCCAGACCGCAGTGCGGCGGGACATTCACGTTGGCGGCCACCCACGGGAAGTAGCGCTGCCAGAAATTCGGATCCTTGGCGTGGAACGTCAGGAAGTCATCAATTGCGCCGGCGCGGTCTTCGCTGAACGTCGCCGCATCGATTTCGCCGAGCAGATCGCCGAGGGAGGTGTTGTACGCGTCAATCACGGCTACCTGCTTTGCCGTGTAGGCGACCATCAACTCGTCCTGCCAACAGGCCTTGTTGAGCCAGACGGGCGGTTGTTTGATGAACCGGCGCGTTTGCCATTTCTGCGTTTTCTTGGCCGTCTCGACGGCTTGCAGAATCGTTGCCAGCAAATCGTCATCGGGGTTGATCTTCTCGAACGCCTTCAGCGCATCCTTTTTTTCCTCTTTCTTGGGATAGGCGGCCCAAAAAATATCGAAGCGTTCGCGAAGCGAGCGCGGGAAGGTTTTTGTCTTTTGGTAGTTGTCTTTTGAAGGGTTGTCTTTTGTGGTTACTGATTCGGTAACGGGGGGAGTTACTGATTCGGTAACTGCGGGGTTACTGATTTGGGAACCCTCATCAAGGGTCTCAGGGGTTACTGATTCGGTAACCCTTGGCGCATCCTGCTCGCCGCCATCAGCCTGCGGCACTTCCGGTATATCTTGGGTTACTGATTCGGTAACCCCTATCCAAGCCTTGTGATTCTTGTTGATACCCAAGCGATGCCCGTACGTACCCATCTCGCGCGTCAGAATGCGGCGCGCGGCGAGTTCACGAACGGCGACACTGACATGAGCCTTGGCAATGCCGGTCATGCCGACGAGCTGACTCAGGCCGATGTCGTCGTCCTTCTTGTTGAACCCGTAGGTTTTACGGACTACCGCCATAAAAACCGCCCATTGCCTTGCTGTTAGCTTTGCGCTGATAAGCGCATCCAGAAGCTCGTTAGCGAGCCTCGTGTAACCGTTCTCGAGTTGCGGTGATGCATCTGACAAGCGTCCGCCTCAATTGCTGTTTGTCTGTTTTGCCACGTACTCGCGAAGCTTCTTGATCGCCTCGCCAGCCATCCGTGTTGCTGGCGTATCCTCCTGACACACCTGCATGCGATGCAGCAGCTCCGACAGTGCGGCGAGATCCGGGTCGGCGATCGGGAATGCGTCGGACGGCAGCTTTTTGACCAGTGAATCCATCGCCTTAGCAATGCGCGTTTCGGCTTTGGACAATCGGCGAGGCGTGTTCACAGCGGCCTCCGGTGCTTCGGCTTTTCCGTCATGCGCGCGAGCGACGCGCACAGGAGGGTCACCAACTGGTGCTTTTCCGCTTTCTTGCGGGTCTGCCCGATCTTCTCGGCGATCGCAGCCTGCTCACGCCACGCGGGCGGCGGACAATTGAAGAGATCACGCTTCATGCTGCCTCCGATTCTTTCTTCGGCACCAGCGCGGCCTCGATCTCCTGAAACTGCTTCACGCCCCACGAGATGTTTCGGACAATGCCGGCAAGTTCTTTGACGGTCGTGCTTTCCTGCGCGAGCGCGATCATTGCGTCGAGCCTATTACTCATCTTCCTGATGTTGGTCGGGTCCGGTTCCATGCCGACAACCTTGGCAAGATCGCGTAGCATTTCGCTACATTCGCGGTCTTCCGCTTGGCGAGCGGCGTCGCGACGCTCGTCGATTCGCTTCAGGTCGGCCTCAAGGGACGCCGTTCTAGTGGCGATTGCGTGCCGAAGACTATCCAGTCGACGAGTGGTTTGGCTCAGGTGATCATTGATTGCCGCTGCGACCACGTCGCCGAACTGCGTGCGCAGCTTCTGCTGGACTGCATACTCGTTCAGGGAGCGCTTGCAGTGCTCTTCCATGTACGCCTGCCGTTCGTGGTCACGGCGCTCGCCGTCCATCACCAACTTTAGCCAGAACGAGCGGGGTAGCTCGGGACACTTGGAGAGCGTCGGCGCCTTCAGCGTGTGCCAGCCGTCTTCGCCGCGCGTCATCAGACCAGCGCCCTTGGGAATATCGTCGCGTTTCAGCAGGCCGGCGGGACACGCGAAGATGACGCCGCTCGCGTATCCGAGATAGTCGGTGTACTTACCCTTAGTCACGTCTGCACGGAAGTCGGAGACTGAGACCTTGCATTCATAGGCAATGGGTGTGAAACGGGAGAAACTGCACGGCATCGTGTAGACGTCAGGGCGGGTGCTGCCGGCCGCGCCGAGTTGCATATCAACCCAGACGCGACGGTCAGACAGGCCGCGAAGGTGCGACGCTAGATCGTGCGCAAGACCGTCATGCGTCCATTTGGGCGTACTGACGGTATCTTCAGCAGGAGAGAGTAGATCGCGTTTCACGCAACCTCCTCGGTATCGCTCGACTCGAACAAGAACTCATCGTTCTGGCGATCGAACTGATGCCCCTCGGCCGCCGCGGTAACATTCTTGATGGCCTGTCGAAAATAGCTGGCCTTGAGTTCAGCGCCGACGCCTCGGCGTCCGGCGACCACGGCGCCGTAGACCTCGGAGCCAACGCCCATGAACGGCGTGAAGATAGTTTCACCAGGATTGCTGCGCAATGCGATCACGCGATCGATTACGTCAAGTTGCAAGGGATGGACGTGTTTCTCGTCTTCGGAGTCGCGCGCCTCTTTGAATGGCAGTACACGGTTCAGTCGGATGTCGTCCCACATGCAATCCGCGTATTGGCGCCAGATCCAATGAGAAAAGCGGTTCTCGGTCTGCTTGCCGGTCCATCCGCGATATTTGAGAATATCTGCTGGAGGCTTGCGCTCGCCGGCATACTCGAGCATGCCGGTAGGATGCGCAACGGGCACAGGGTTCACACCGTCGCGGCGGAACAGCAACAGGTAGTCGGCCGATGCCACGCCACAATCGATCGAATCAGCGACCAGCGACGCATGTGCAAGATTCTTCTGCATAGTGCGCAAGCGCACGGCCAGCGGTTCCTTCCAGATTGCGTGCCGCCCGGCGTAGCGCCAGCCCTCGGCTTCATGCAGTTTGATGATGTCGCCCGGAAAGTCGATCAGCGTGTCGGTGCCGCTGTTGCTGCGTGGCACCTCCATGCAGTGCACCGCGGTCATCCGGCCTGGCATAGTCACGCGCGCGAGTTCGCGCACGACAAAGCCGTAATGCTTGAAGAATTCGTCGTAGTTCCGGCAGTTCGACAAGTCGCGGTCGCTGCTGCTGTAGTGGTACAGACCACCGAAAGGCGGCGAGTACACCGAAAGGTGAATGCAGCCGTCCGGCATCTGCTCCATCACGTCGACGCAGTCACCTTGATATATCGCGTATTTGTCGCTCACGCGCTGGTCATTCACAGCCATTGAGGAAGCTCCTGAGGTTGAGTGAAGGTCGCAGTGCGGTCAATGGCCATGGCTGAACTCATGTGCGACACGAGTGATGTGAACATCGCATCAGCTTGGGCGGCTTTACGCTGCTGGTTCTTCAGGATGCCGCTGTCGCCTTCGGTGCCGACGATGTCGACACGCACGCTGCGCCGCTGCCCGAAACGCCAGAAACGGCGGATCTGCTGGTAATAGCGTTCGTAGCTGTGCGTCGGGAAAAGAGTGGTATGGGCACAGTGTTGCCAGTTCAGGCCGAACGCGCCGATGGAGTCCTTGATCACCAGTTTTTTGAGTTCGCCAGAAAGAAAAGCGTCGTAGATCTCCTCGCGCTCTTCCTCGCTCTGCGTGCCCTTGATCTGGCGAGCGCCATCGATCAACGACTCGAGCAGATCACCCTCATCGTTTAACTGGCACCACGACACAGACGGCTCAGATGAACTCACCAACTCGGCGACGCGCTCGCACCGCTCGGCGATGGTGCGGCGCCGTTCTTCGCGCTGCTCATGCAGCCCTGCAGCTGGCAACGCAAAGAGCATCCCATCCGCCAAGGTCTCGGTGTCAACGAGGTGTTCGGCCTCAAGAAGAGGCGGCAACTCGAATGCGCCGTCATCAAAGCCCAGGTCCGATGGTCGACGTAGAGCTCGAGCCCATGAGCAAACCCAGCGCCAGAACGGCTCTTCAGCATGTCCCTTCAGCCGCCATTTGTTGTCGCTTCCCATGAAGCCGCGGCCCGTGCTGCTGTTGTTCAGGTCGTTTTTGAAGAACCTGTTCAGCATGTCGACGTAGCCTAGATAACCGAGAGCTTCCGAGGACGTGCCGAGTTCGGTGTAATCGTTCGGCGCGGCAGTGGCGGTCCCGTGCAACCGGAATGGCATGCGGCGATCAAACTCGGTGATCTCTGCGCGACGCGCGCCGCCGTAGTTCTTCAGAATGCTTGATTCGTCATTGACCGTGCCGACGAAATCGCTCGGGTTGAACAGGTGAAGGCGCTCGTAGTTCGTGATGTTGATGCCCTTGCGCAACACGCCATCACGTGAGACGTGCACTTCAATGCCGAACTTATCTGCCTCGGCCTTCACCTGCTTCGACACCGCCATGGGCGTCTTAACCAGAACATTCCCATTGGTCTTGCGGACCACGTTTTCAGCCCAGACCAATTCCTGTAGGGTCTTTCCCAGACCACAGTCCTCAAGCAGCGCGCCACGTCCGACGAGAAGTGCCCACTCAACCATGGAAGCCTGAAAGTCGAACAAGCAATCTGGCATCCAGATCGGCGCGAAGCCATCGCGACTGCCGATCTGCGCCTTGGCATCAAGAAATGAACGGTAGTCAGGCGCATTCATTGACACACCTGCCGCAGAATCCCGACCACCCACGCGAGCGCGGTCAGCCCCAGCACGATCGACGCAAACAGGATCAGCGATTTCATGCTGCCTTCCCCTGAAGTAGCTGGCGCAGCAGTCGGTTTTCGCGCTCGGCCTCTTCGGCGCGGTGCTCGGCTTCGGCTACCCGGCGTTCCAATTCCGAAACGATGTGATCGCCACCAAGGAATTTGCGGACAGTCGGCATGGTGAGCGCGGCCTCCAACGACAAGCCGCGTTTCAGGCGCATGCTTAGCGTCTGACTGCTCAGGCCGAAACGTTGCGCCCACTCGGCCGCACACAATGTCTCGCCGCGGAACGTAAGATTTTTCACGCCACGTTTATTGCGATTGCTCACCGTGCGGGTCACCCATCGGCAGTTACCCGGCTCGTAATTGCCATCGTTATCTTTGCGGTCGAGGGTCAAGCCTCTCGGCTGCAATCCCATATCGTGGATAAACATGTCGAGCGTGTTCCAGCGCTCACAGACCTTGATGCCGCGACCGCCGTAGTTCGGGTATGACTCGCATTTCGGGTTCTCGCAGCGATATCGCATAGCGCAATAAATCTTCTGCGTGAGTTGATAGGGAGTAAGGCGACTCATGCGGCTCTCCCAACCAGCAGGTTGCGCAGCAGTGCGTTTTCCGCCGCAAGCTTTTCTTTTGCTTCCTGCTCGACGCGCAACCGGCGCTGCAATTCATCCTCTTTCGGCTTGAGTTCATAGCCGCGGGAATCGGCCCACCACATAAGGGGCGCCTCATTGCCACAGAGGTTGCACAGGTCGTTGAGCTTGTTCACGGGGAAATGCGCATCGCCTTTCATGATCCGCGTCCAGTGACCAGCATCGATGCCGAGGGTGAGATACACCTCCTTGTCGTCCAGACCGGATACCTGAACGCACAGGGCAATCGAGCCCGAAAGGGAGGGTTGCTTGACTACCAAACTGAGCGGGACGTCCATCTGGTCGGCCTTTCGGGAGAGCGCGAGTTCAGGCTGGTCTAGCCCGTTCAAAACTTGAGACTGCATTTGCCTATCCCCCCACCCTCAAAAAAAGGGACTATTCGTCCCATGCTGCAGTGCCGCTCGAAGCGGCTTATCGATCCAACAACCAACAAAACCTCTATGTCCTACTTTGCTTCCGGTCCAGTCAGTACTACTAAGGCCTCACACAAAAATCATCTTGCTAAGCTTGTCATCGGGATCGACGCTGCCGCCCAAGGGTTGGACATCATCCGACGCTGCAGCTCGGTCGATCACGCCGTTCTTGGCTTGCGCCAGTTGCGGCCATATGGATTGCCAGTCATCCGGACGCAATTCGCACAGCGCAATTTTTTTGTCGCTCGCCAGATGAATGCCCATACAGTTCTTCGCGTCGGGAAGGCGATCTTTATAGGCATATCGCCATTGTCGAATCTGAGCGTTACTCTTGACCTCGTACCCGAGGTCGGCCATGCGCTGCCGGAACTCGGTAACAGTCGGCGCGCCTGGTGCGGAGAGGTATTCGTTCAGAGTCATGGCGAGAAATTGGTAGCAGTTTCAGGTCATGATAGGAGCGAACGCTACGAGTGTCAAGGAGCGATTGCTGCGCGTAGCACATGCTACGCTACAAGCCATGAATGAGATTGAATTGGGCCAACTGCGCAGCGACCTTTTCGAGGCCGCAATGAAAAAGGTGACCGCCAGTCCTGAGCATCCAGACGGCAACCGCACTCAGTTCGGGAAGCTGCTGGGTTACAAGGACGGCGGCTTTGTGCGCCAAATGATTGCCGGCAGCAAGCCGGTCACGGAAAAGACCATCCGGAAGGTAGAGTCACTCCAGGGAATGAGCGGCTGGTTCACCCGCCACCCTGCGTTGACCGCAGCGGGCGCGCCGACCCCGAGCGGGGTACACAGCAAGCATGAATTGTTAAATGGTGATGCGCTGAATAAGCATCATTCGTTGGGCATGTTTGATGGTTCGTCAGCCGAGCCCAGTTCTAACATCAGAGAAAACGACACGTTGCCAGGCCCGACGATTCAGGGACAAGTCCCGGTGATCAGTTGGGACCAGGCTAGAACCTGGGATACTCTGATGCACTCCTTTAGTAAGGATGACGCCGAGCGCTGGCTGCCGTGCCCTGCGCCGCATAGCGCCAGTACCTTTTGTATCGAAAACAATACGGAAGCGATGGATGACGGGACTGCCACCGGTTACCGGGAAGGCGAGATTCTTTTCGTAGATCCAGAGGTGCCCGCCGCGGCCGACAAAGACGCCATCGTCATTCTGCCCAACGGCAAGATGCTGTTCCGCCGCCTGAAAGAGGATGGGGAAGGGCCTTATCTGCTAGCACTCAACGGTAGACGCATCGACCGCTGGGAAGAGGGCATGATCGTCCGCGGAGTCGTCATTTTCTCGGGCGTATTCAGATAAAAGGCTGGCCATATGACAAAAACAGCCGCAGCGGTCGCGGGGCTTCTCGTTTTTCTTAATTTGGGAGGGTGTGGCAACGACGGTTCGCCCTCACCACCGGGCGCCCTCAACTTAAAACCCGAACAGATCGTTTCATTCAAACCGAACACATACGCATGCGTGAGCGAGGATGTGTTCAAGAGCGCCGTCAAATGGGCCGTCGAAGGCGCCAAGACGAAATTCCAGGGCATGTTCGATAGCCTCCTATGCATTGCCGTGCCGACGAGCGAAAAATACAAGGTGCTGCAGGTGGATGGCGACAACTTTGAGTTCACCCACATTGACAACCAGGCGACTGATGGGATGTGGTCTGCGCCCGAGTTCGTGAAATAGCAGCCCCCCGCTTTGCTGATAGCCCGCCGCGCGCGGGCTTTTTTACGTTTGTCTTCCGTTAGCAATCGCTCCTATCTACGCGATAAAAAAATACAATTGATACTAGTAGCGTTCGCTCCTTGCTTATGCTCGTAGCGTTCGCTACTATTCGATCCAAGGCAGCACACAAAACACATCGGGAGTCGGACATGAACACCACCACGTTGAACATCGGCAGCACGCCATTCGCACCTCAGCAAATCCTGATGAGCTGGATCGATCGCCACGACCGCCCGGAGCCGACTGTTGATAACGGCGATGGCACGTTGACGGTTGCGTCGGTGTACTGCCTCGACGGCGTGGCGCATGTCCAGCGCGATGTGATCCCGGCAACGATGCCCGCAGCGCGTGAGCTGCTCGGTTACTGAAGCGCGGTGTAGGGAGATCGGTATGGTCACGCTCGGCGCGTTTCTCGACGGCAAGCTGGTGTGCACGATCACCGTGCCGAACAAGCCGCGCGATATCGAGAGCGCAAAGCGTTGTCTGAGCAACTCGTATCCCGAAGCATCGATTTATCGGAAGTTGTGAGGAGATCGCCATGAACACCCGCAAAGCCCTTCACCGCGCAGCTCGCAAGTCGCTGGATGGTCATTGCCGGTTCGTGGCGCGCGTTGATCGGACGCTGGTGGTGATGACGCTTTCGGATCTGGCGCATTGCCCGAAGGCACGGATTCAAGTGGCGTTCTCGTGCGGTCGGCTGGTTGCGCCGCGGTAGGAAGCAATTCAAATCAAAGGAGCAGTCGTGAGCACTCTGTTTAAAGATTATCTGGCAAGTATCGGCGCACCGAACTTCGGCGAGTACTGGGAAGGTCAGGGCGGCATCCTCGCGGCTTTCCGGCCGGGCGAAGACGGCCATCCGGATAGCTTCCTGATCCGTTCGGTCGACGTTGGTCAGGATCTCGAGTGGGGCCCGTACGGCGTGCGCATCGAAGGTGCCGACAGCCACTACGACGGCCGCGCGAATACGACCGCATTGGTCAAGTCTGAACACGAACATCCGGCGGCACAGTGGGCAGCGGAATACACCCGCGATGGCCACAAGGATTTTTACCTGCCTGCGCGCCGCGAACTGAATTTGATCGAGGCCAGCGGCACCGCGAAGGAAGTGACTGGCTGGATTCATTCCAGTACGCAGTGCTCGGCCGACTACGCCTGGAGCCAGGGCTTCAACGTTGGCAGCACCAGCTACTGGAGCAAGGACGGCAGAGCCGGCGCGCTGGCCGTCCGCAGCATTAGTTTTTAATCATTCAGTCCTTCGGGTTCGCCCGAGGCAAGTACCGAATCATTCGTTAGGAGTTTCCAGATGTTGAACATCGAACCGATCAAGTTGCTTTCCGGCAGTCATGAGGACACGGCGCAGACGGGCAGCGGCTGTTTCATGAACGTGATCGCCTACCTCAACGGCGAACCGCAGATCACCGACGAGTCGCCGTGCGTGTGCCGTGCGATCCGCAAGCCGGCCATCTGGATCAATGACTTCCTGAACGATTCGGAGCGCCATCTGCTGTTGCCGTTCGTGCAACGCGCCATGGGCACTGCGACCGATGATGAAGCGGTGCTACGTCAGCGCTGCGAGGTTGTGCTCGGGTACATCCGTGATCTTGACGCGCTTGCGAATCGATTCGCGCCCAACCGTTCCGCAGCAGGCAGCACGGCATTGAGTCTGCATCTCGCCGAGATGGCCATGAGCCATTCGAATGCGCCGTCGAAGTCCGTCGCCCTCCTGGGCCAGTTGGCGGCCAATGCAGCCGATTACGCAGCTCGCTCGAGCAACAGTGCGGCAGATCGTAAGGCGCTGGTCGATCGCAGTCTGGCGTTTATGGATGCAGTGTGCCCTGTGGCCGACGCACCGAGCCGTGTCCTGATCGAGCGCGCGAATCGCCTGCTCGAACTTGCAACGACGCGCGGAGAGTAAGCGATGAACACCGCACACCTCGAAATGTCGTCTCGCCGCGCACTGGTTCCCCAGTTCGTGCACTCAGTGGAGTTGGGTGGCGTAGACGCGGGACTGTTCTTTCCGCCCGATGGATCAAGGCCGTACAACCTGATCGTCTGCCTGCTTCCCGAAGCGCACCTTGAGGCGACCCGTTGGGGGCCGTACGGTCTGGATGTCGACGCAAACAGCGACTGGGACGGTCGCGCCAACACCGATGCGATCTTGCGCGCCGATCCGTCGAACGCGATCGCGCAGCAGTTCAAGGACATTGAGATCGACGGCCACCGCGATTTCTACTGGGCATCGAAGCGCGAGACGGATCAGATTTACCGGACCATGGGAACTCTGGTGCGGCAGTTCCTGAGCGGTGGGGCGGCCTGGACGAGTACTGCGTCCTCGGCCAACCACGCCTGGCTCCAGTACTTCACCACTGGCACCACCAACCTCTGGGACAAGGTCAACAAAGCCGGCGCGCTGGCCGTCCGCAGATTCTATCCTTCGATTCTTCAGTAATTCAGCAGTACGCCGCGCGTCGCTTACGCGCATCGAAGCCACGGAGGCTCAATAATCCGCAGCGGTGAGATGCCGCTGGGTGCCGGGAATTACCGGCGCCCTCAGAAGTGGGTGTTCGGCGAGCGGCCGGTGGGCTCGGTCGAAAGAAACCTGACACGTTGCGCGGCGCAACAACCCTGCCACATGGGAGCGCCGAGCATCTACTTCCGAGGGTGAACAAGAATTTCACCAGATTAGGAGTACTGACATGGGCAAGCATGCAAACGCAGAGATTTATCGCCAGTTCGACCGCCAGATGGATCACGGCCTAGACGAGGCGATGGGTGATGCCGAGCCGCAGTTGACCGAGGCCGAACGCGCTGCCGAGTGGGATCGCGATTACTGGGATCGAGTCGATGCAGCGCCGCGCTCGGTTCGCCTCGGCGACGAAATGTATGCGCCGGGACTGCGTCACGTGCGGCTGGGGAGCGAAGGGTGATGGACGATTCGACAAAAAGATATCTCGACCACGTGTACGGCGCCGTAGCTGCACTCGGCGCGATTGCGGTGGTTGCGATCCTGATTCTGGTTATGACGTGGAGGCCGACATGCGGTCTTTGATGCGGGCCCGGGTGCTCGAACTGCAATACGAAATGCTGTGCCAACGCACGGCACGGCGCCAGCAAGCGGCAAAAGCAGCTCTGGTGCGTCGTGGTGTTGAGCCTCGCATTCGCATCGGCCGCGCTTGGGTGCCTCCATGCGTCGCTCGCGTCTTTCTCTACACGAATGTGCGGGGTTTGGCGTAATGGCACGCAAAGACTGGGTTTATGCCCACGCCGAAGGCAATCGCACTGGTTTGATGGTATGCCACGCATGCAATAAGCCGATCACCGAAGGGCAATACCGATATCGAGACGCCGGGGAGAAGTTCGTGTTGGCACACCGCCGCTGTTCCGCAACTGATCCGCAGTGGGTCAAGCTGGACAAAGAGTCAGCCGAGGTCAGTGCATATCACGCCAATTGCTATCGGGCGGCCAAAGCCTTTGTGAATGAGTTCGGTCTGATGGACCTTGAAGAGGTCATCGAGGACTACGAATCACGCTATGGAGTTCCACAATGATCCGCGCCATGGACCGCTTCTATGCGAAGCACCCACGCACCGCCTTCGCGATCGCAGTCTTGGCCGCGTTCCTGCTTATGTACATCGCGCGCGATTGGGACAAATCAGACTCTGCGGCGCTGCGCTTTCAACTGTGGTCAACAACCCAAAGGAGCGCAACGTGAGCGCTGAAAACCAACAACTGGCGACTGTCGAGCCGCCGCAGCAACTCATCACCATCGAACCGAAGGTGTACGTCGATCTGGTTTTCGAACCGTTTGTCAAGCGGTACGCGGATGGTGTTGATGCTATCCGCGAAGTTGCATACGACATCAAGACAACGGCGGGCATGGCGGTCGCGGTCAAGTTTCGCGCTCTTTTCCGAGCGATCCGGACGGAGAGCGAGAACGCACGGAAAATCCGCAAGGCGCCGATTCTTGAAATCGGCAGACTGCTTGATAGCCGGAAGGGCGAGATCGAAGCGATTTCCCTGCCGCTTGAAACATTGTTCGATGAAGAGATCAAGGCCGAAGAGAACCGCAAGGAGGCTGAGAAGCAGGCGAAGCTCGCGGTCGAGCGGCAGCGCGTTGAATCCATCCAGGCAAAGATCGATGAGATTCGCCACGTGCCGGCCACTTTCGCATTGAAATCAGCGGCTGAACTGAAGGCAGAAGCCGATCGCCTGTCTGAGACCGTGATTTCGCTTGACGAGTTCGCAGAGTTCACTGGCGAGGCGATGCAGGCACGCGGGAAGGCAGCCGAACAGTTGCGCGAACTGCAGGAGTCAGCCGAAGAGATGGAGGCTGCCCAGGCTCGTTTGGCGGAAGAGCGCGCGCAGTTTGAACGCGAACGCGCTGCTGCCGAAGAAAGCGATCGTCAGGCTGCCGCAGCTCGTGCCGAGCAGGAAGCAAAGGACCGTGCCGAACGCGAACGCGTCGAGGCTCAGCAACGGGCTGAACGCGAAGCCGAGCAGCGCAAGCTGGACGAGCAGCGCCGCGAGTTCGAACAGCAGCAGGCAGATCTTCTTGCTCAGCAGCAGGCATTGCGCGAAGCAACCGAGAAGCTTGCTCGCGAACAGCGCGAACGCGAAGAGGCTATCGAAGCCGCAGCCAAGATCGAAGCCGACCACGGCGAAGCGCTGATCGAGAACGCACGGATTGATGCGGAACGGGCATCGGCAGTCGAGGCTCGGCGTATTGCCGACCAGCAGGCGGCAGACGCCGCACGCCTAGAAGCGGAGCGCGTTGCTGCGGTGAACGAGCAGGCGCGCCGCGCACAGATCCAGTTCGAGGCAGTTGGTCCGGATGCTGACGAGATTCTGAGTGTGCTGGCCGACCACTATGACGTCACCAAACAGGTCGTCCAAGGCTGGCTGTATCGCCACGCTTGGGCTCAGATCGAAATCGCCGCTTAACCAGAATTCCGAAAAAGGAGCATCACGTGAGCAACCAAGAATCCAGTGTGCGTACGCTGCAGGTAGCACCTGAACCGTCCGCAGAATTGCCGGGCGAAGACACTAGCAGCGCAGCACTAATCCTCAGCGGTGATGCCATGGATCGCGCGATCAAGTTCGCCGACATCATGGCGACTGGCCGCTCGACTGTACCGAAGCACCTGCAGGGAAACCGCGGCGATTGTCTGGCAGTGACTATCCAGGCGATGCAGTGGGGAATGATGCCCTTCGCCGTCGCACAAAAGACCCATGTCGTCAACGGTACGCTCGGCTACGAGGCACAACTCGTGAATGCGGTCATCACCGCGCGGGCGCCTGTCACTGGCCGCATCAATTACGAATGGTTCGGCGATTGGGACCGTATTGCCGGTCGATTCAAGGAAGTCCCGGCGAAGAACAATCCGGATGAAAAGCGCATCGTACGCGACTGGACGATCAAGGACGAAGAGGGCCTTGGCGTGCGCGTGTGGGCAACGTTCAAGGGCGAGACCGAGCCACGCGAATTGCGTCTGCTGCTCGCTCAGGCCGGCACACGTAATTCGCCCCTGTGGGGCCAAGACCCGAAACAGCAGTTGGCGTACCTCGCGGTCAAGCGCTGGTCGCGTCTGTATTGCCCGGACGTGATTCTCGGTGTGTACACCCCCGACGAGCTCGATGAGTTGCCAAAGCAACGCGATATGGGTGCGGCAGAGGTCTTGCCGCCTGAACCGTCCGAAGCGTTGGTCAACGAAGCGCGTAACGCTGCAAGCAAGGGCGTCGCTGCATATCAGGCGTTTTGGGCGTCCACCACCAAGGACAACCGCAAGCTTCTAGCCACTGAACACGAGACGCTGAAGGCGACGGCGCTGCGCGTCGATGCGGAGCGCACCGTCGACAACGGGGCATCGGGTCCGGCCGCCAGTCAACAATCGGCAGCACAGAAATCCGGCCCGACCGTCACCTTTGCTGAGGTCATGTCGAGCATGCGGAGCGCGGTCGAGCGCAGCGATCTCGATGCGTTGAATGCAGCCGCCGACATGATCCGAAGTGTGGCCAATGAAGACGAGCGCAACGAACTGAGTGGCGAGTATCGCGCGTTCGTTGGGACCATTGAGGGAGCGGCGCAATGAGAATCATCCACTGTGATCAGGGATCGCCGGAATGGCACAAGGCACGTGCTGGCTGCATTACGGCGTCAATGTTTAAGACCGCGCGTTCCCGCGTGAACGGACTCGATGAAAAACAGTTGGCCTACGTCAATGCGATTCGATCTGGTCTTGACGAAGCCACTGCACGCGATGCTGCTGGCTACAAAGCACCGCCGAAGTCAAAGACGGTGGAGCGTGCGATCGCCGGCGAGAAGGTCGGCGATCCTTCCGAAGCTGCTTTGAACTACGCGTTCCGCACTGCCATCGAGCGCATCAGCGGCACCCCGCTCGACGAGGGCTTCGAGACGTGGCAGATGCGTCGCGGCCATGACCTTGAGCCGGCCGCGCGACTCGCGCACGAAACGGCGGCAGGTGTCATGGTGCAGCGCGCCGGATTCGTCACGACCGACGACGGCCGGTTCGGCGCGAGTGCCGACGGCCTTATCGGTGATGACGGCGGCAGTGAATACAAGTGCCTTGTCTCGCCGGAAGGACTGCGAGAAGTACTGCTCTCCGACGATATCTCTGAGTTTACTGACCAGATTCAGGGCTGCATGTGGATCACCGGTCGGCGCTACTGGCACTTCGCGTTGTATTGCCCGGCTCTGGCTTCGCTCGGAACAGAACTCTACTGGCGCCGCGTCGATCGCGATGAGGCGTACATCGAAGAACTCGAAATCGATCTGCTTCAGTTCTCTGCGCTGGTCGACCAGTACGAACGCACGCTGCGGCAGAAAGCCGCCTGACGCCTAGCAGCATCGAATCTCTCACTCAGGAATCAACGATGAACGCACCAACCGAGTCCGCGCAACTGACGATCGACGGCGTGGCTGCCGCCGAGCCTGAATCGAAGGAAGCGCCGCACATGATCGCTCGCGTCAACGCGATGACGATCAAGATCGCGTTTCCCTTCATGGCGCAGAACGACATTCGCTATTACCTGAACGGCATCAATGTGCGCCCGCTCGAAGACGACACGGTGATGATCGTCGCCACGGACGGTCACCGATACATCGTGATCCGCGACCAGCACGGTTATGCCGAGCAGGAAGTCATCGTTTCGATCAAGAAGGATGCGCTCAAGACGTGCAATGCGAAAAGCACACTTGACGTCATGTCGAATGGCTCAGCAATCATCAATGACGAAGTGGGGCAACCTCAGTTCATCCAGCCCGGCAAATCCCTGATCGAAGGGACGTTTCCTCGCATTGAAAACGTCGCGTCGGCGATTGGCTACAGCGAAGGAATTTCTGGCGCGATCAACCCGGCGTACCTGAAAGACGCTTTGGTCATCGGTCAGCACTTCGGGAGCATCCGTTTTTTCACGCGCGACGCGGACAGTCCACTGATGTTTGTCGTTGGTGGCCTGGGCGATCTCGAGGTGTTCGGCGGAATTATGAAGGTGCGCGATTCGTTCGAACAGTTGCCTACATGGTTTCCGAGACCGACGCCGTTTGATCTGGCACATACGGCGATTGATGCGGAGGCATCGTGAGAGAAGACATCCAAAAGTACCTCGGCACAGTCGCGCAATCGACGGCCAAGACCATCTCCCACCGACTCGGTTTGCCGATGCAGGACGTGTGCCGGGAATTGAACGGAATGGCGAAGGACGGGACGCTCGAGCGGGAGATGAAGAAGGGTGAGTACGCGTACTGGCTGACGCACAGCGACGCGAAGCCGGTACCGTCCGCCGAGATTAAATCGGAGGCCGTGCCGTCGGCACCGGTCGCAGGACCGGAAGTGTTCGAGCCGCCAGAGTTCCGCGAGGTCGACGAGTCGATGGCAATTCTATGCGCGCTGCTCGACATCGATCTTGAAACGACCGAAGCGCCATTGAAAGCGGCAATTGATCGCGTGCAACTTCGCGCGGAGGCAAGCACGAACCTAGTGGAAGTGAACGCGCAACTGCAGCAGACGATCGCCAAACTGCGCGCCAACAACGCTGATCTGGAACGCAAGATCGACGAACTTACGATCGTCGATGCGGAATTCGTGCCGTCTCAGGTGTTCGTGACCATCGGCCGAACCGCGGCTCCGAAGCGTCATAAGACGCTGGAGAAGGCACAACGCCGCGCGCATCTGCTCGTACGTAGCGAAAAGGAATCTGAGGTGCTGGTGTTAGAACCGGTGGGCCGGGTCGTGCGCGGTGCCGAGTGGCGATCGCAGTAAGTACGGCGCCGCGCTCACCCGATGGCGCGGCGTGTGTTTGGAAGGGGCGCAGTCCCGGCCCCGCTTTTTCGAATCCGATTACTTGGAGTTCATCCATATGAGCAACGAACAGACCTTATCGCGCCGCTTCGGTGCCGCCGAGGTGAAGGTGCCGGCCGACGAACTGTTTTCGGCGTGGTTCAAGCAGCAACTGGGTATGACCGTCAACGTCGGTCGTGACGTGCCCTCCATCGGTGCCGTATGGCCGGGTGAGGGCGGCGTCAACGGTGGACTGGGACGGAAGGAAGATGGGACGCCCGAATGGTTGATCGTGCCACCGATCGAGACCGGCTATTTCAAGGAAGTCACGTACGGTGGCTACGGCAAAGACGTGCCAGGAGCGGCGAGCTGGTACGACGGCCGGGCGAATACCGTTGCATTGCTGGCGGCTGGTGACGCCTATCAGGCAGCGCGTAAGTGCGCTGAGCTGTCGCACGAAGGGCATGCCGATTACTTCCTGCCGGCGAAGCTGCAACTGGCACAGATCTACGCCAGTCTGCATGGCGTTATCCCGAAGGAGTGGGTGCTGTCGTCTACGCAGTACTCGGCCGACAACGCCTGGGGCCAGCACTTCAACAATGGCGACGCCCACAGCTGGCTCAAGGGCAGCATAGCCGGCGCGCTGGCCGTCCGCAGTATTAGTTTTTAATTCTTCAATCCTTTAACACCATGGCAATCCACACAGACCTGTCGATTCACAAGTCGTGCTGTGACCTTCTCGGGGTTTCGATGGAGGCGACGAAGCATATGCCGCGCGACTTCAAGAGTTCCCTTGGTGCGGACATCCGCAAGTTGTGCATCAGCATGATTCTGTCTGTGATGCGCGCCAACAAGACCTTGAACGAGTCGAAGGTGACGCACATCGATCAGGTTCTGGAGGATGTCGAGGTGTTCAACGATCTGTTCCGGGTCTGCCGTGACATGCACATGGTTTCGACCAAGCTTTACGCACGTGCCACGGAAATTACCGGATCAATCGGTCGTCAGGCTGGTGGATGGAGGAAGAAGTCCGCATCGTCGCCCGTTGCATCACCGTCACGGCGGTAATGCCTGTGCGATTTTCTAATCTGGTCACACCGCTGTCTCACGAGGACACCGCCATGCACATCAAAGATACCGCTGGGAGTCACCAGGCCCGGTCTTGTGCAGTTTCCCAACTGATCGGCGATAGCCTTCGGTCGGGCGATGTAGATAGTGTGAACGACCGCAGTACTCGGCCAACAACGCCTGGAACCAGAACTTCAACAATGGCAACACCAACAACTGGAACAAGGACAACAAAGCCGGCGCGCTGGCCGTCCGCAGATTATTACGATGCGCCCCTTTCCTACGAAGAACTCGTCGTCGCCTACTTCGATTGCCGGCGCACAAAGCGCAACACGCGAAACGCGCTTGCATTCGAATGGCATCTCGAGCGAAATCTGTATCAGCTTTACGTCGACCTGATCGAAGGAACATATCAGCCAGGTCGCTCCATCTGCTTTGTGGTGACGCGCCCGAAGGCGAGGGAAGTATGGGCGGCTGATTTCCGCGATCGCATCGTGCACCACGCGCTGTACAACCGCATCGGCTCGCGCTTCGAGAATTCGTTCATCGCAGATAGCTGCGCATGTATCGGGGGGCGCGGCACGCTGTACGCAGCCAAGCGTCTCGAATCGAAGATCCGGGGCATTACCCAGAACTGGTCGCGGCCGGCCTATTACCTGAAGCTGGACCTCGCGAACTTCTTCGTCAGCATCGACAAGCGGATCCTGTTCGAGTTGCTTGCCCAGAAGATCAGTGATCCATGGTGGTTGCGCCTCACTGAGACGGTCCTGTTTCACGATCCGCGCACTGATTTCGAGTTTCGCGGCGATCCGGCTCTGCTCGACCGCGTGCCGCCGCACAAACGCCTGACGAACCAGCCGGATTACCTTGGGCTGCCGATCGGCAACCTGTCGTCGCAGTTCTTCGCGAATGTCTATCTCGATGTGCTGGACCAGCGCGCGAAGCATGTGCTCGGCGCGCGGCATTACATCCGCTACGTCGATGATTTCGTGTTCCTGCACGAGTCGGCCGACTGGCTGAACGCGGTGCTGGCTGACGTTGATGCCTTCCTGCCGGAGCGGCTCGGCGTGCTGCTCAACCCCACGAAAACTATCCTGCAGCCTGTCGAGCGCGGCGTGGACTTCGTTGGGCATGTGATCAAGCCATGGGTGCGCTCGACGCGGCGGCGCACGGTCAATAGCGCGCTGCGGCGCACGGCCGAAGCTGAGCCAGCCGATGTGCACGTGCTGGCGAACAGCTATTTCGGTCTGCTCGGGCAGGCATCGGCCAGCCACCACGACCGGGCGCGGCTCGCAAATGTCGTCCGCGATCGCGGACATGCCGTCAACCATGCGCTCACGAAGACCTATCGGGGCACTGCGGTACATCAACCGGGACAATAAGAATGACGAATCTAACATCTTTACCAATTGAAATTAAGCACTTCCACCTGTTCTGCGGCCTCGGCGGCGGAGCCAAAGGATTCAACCGCGGTAGCGCTAGGGTTGGCACGCTAGAAGCGCGTTTTCGCTGCATCGGCGGCGTCGACGTCGATCCGGCATCTATCAGCGACTTCGGGCAGCTCGCCGGCGTGCGCGGTACGGTGCTCGATATGTTCGATCGCGACCAGTACAAAGCATTCCATGGCAACGAGCCGCCGCGCGATTGGCGTGAGGCGACTACGGCCGACATCCAGCGCGCGGCCGGCGGCGAACGTCCGCACATCGTGTTTCTGTCGGCACCGTGCAAAGGTTTCTCCGGACTGCTGTCAGAGTCACGCAGCAAGACCGACAAGTACCAGGCGCTCAACCGTCTCACACTGCGCGGCGTGTGGTTGATGCTCGAAGCGTGGGCAGATGATCCGCCGGAACTGGTCATTTTCGAAAACGTGCCCAGGATCGCCACGCGCGGCCGGCACCTGTTGAATCAGATCGTCGCGCTGCTGCGCCAGTACGGCTATGCGACGAATGAAACAACGCACGACTGCGGCGAGATCGGTGGCTTGGCGCAGTCCCGTAAGCGCTTCCTGCTCGTGGCGCGGCACGCCGAGAAGGTGCCTCCTTTCCTCTACGAGCCGACCAAGAAGTCGTTGCGCGCCGTTGGTGATGTACTTGGACGCATGCCTCTGCCGGGCGATGCGGCCGGCGGCGCGATGCACCGCGTGCCGCAGTTGCAATGGAAAACGTGGGTGCGCCTCGCGTTCGTTGAAGCTGGATCGGACTGGCGCTCGTTGCAGAAGCTGCGCGTCGCCGACGGCATCCTGACCGACTTCACGATCGTACCTGAGCGCGCATATCACCGCGATTACCTCGGCGTGCGTCAATGGGACAAGCCGACCGGTACCGTCGCCGGCCGAAGCACGCCTAGCAACGGCGCTTTCTCGATCGCAGACCCGCGTTATAGCGGCAAGGAATACAGCCAGTACGGTGTGTTGCCATGGGACGAATCGATGGGTGCTGTGAGCGCGCAATCGATGCCTGGGGGCGGAAAGTATGCGGTGGCTGACCCGCGCCATCCTGGCCCGGCTAAGCACAGCAACGAGTACCGCATCGTGTCATGGGACGGCGCGGCCATGGCAGTCACCAGTGCGCATGGCACCGGACAGTGCATCGCAGATCCTCGAACGGGAAAGACCAGCCATTCAGGATTCGGTGTCACAGCGTGGGAAGCAACGGCGAACACGGTCGCAGGCGAATCGCTTCCGTCAAACGGAAGCATGTCAGTCGCTGATCCGCGACCCGTATGGTCGAAAGACGCGCACGGCAGCAAGCTTGCGCTAATGCGCTACGACGAGCCGGCGCACACGGTGACCGGCGCGCGCTTCGGAAGTGGCGCGTTGTGCGTCGCTGACCCGCGCGAAACCGCAACTTGCGAAATTTCGCAAACCGGCGATTCGGCGGGGTTGCCAGCAGCTCGCGATCACCTTGTCGCGCGTATCACGGCACTCGATGGGACGTGGCACCGTCCGTTCACCACTCTCGAGCTGGCAGCGCTGCAGAGCCTTATTGATCCGGAAGAATACGTCGAGCTCTACGGTTTATCCGATCAGGACTGGCGCGAGCGGATCGGCAACGCGGTACCGAGCGATGCTGCGACGGAAATCGCGAACGTCATGGGCACAACGCTGCTGCTTGCGTGGTCTGGAGAGACGTTCGTGCTCAGTTCGCAACCAATCTGGGTACAGCCGGTGGCGATCGCTCTGTCGCTCGCACAAACCGCTAGCGAGTAACGCATGACGGCCGAGCGCGATTGGCACATACGCATGGCGCGCACCTATCTGGCTCAAGCCATGCATATACGCCGGTTCCCACAGCACTCGGGCTGGCACGCAACGCTGATGTCATGGGCCGCGAAGCGCCGACTGCAAGCGATGGCCTGCAAGCCTGAACCGATTCAAGCCGATCTATTTGGAGACTGATGTGACCACTAATACAGACGCAGGACTCGACCTCACGCGAGTCGAATTCGAGCGCGCATGCTCGCTGCTTCCGCCGGAGTTCGTATGGGGCCTGCCAGTGACACCGCGCCTCGTATTGGATGTGGCTCAAGCCGCCCTGCTATCTGCAAGCAAACCTGCCGCGCAGATGGACGACGTGCGAGCGCTGAGCGAGGGGTATCGGCGTGGCATCAAGGATGCATTTCACTCTGTCAACATGATCAACGCTAATCGACAAGGCAGAACGGCGGACGAAACATGCTCATACATTGTTCGCACGCTGGCTGAACAGGTCAACAATGGCGAAACACCTGCCGCGCCAGCGCAATCGGGGGAGCCGGTATTGTCCGCTGAAGTGGTCGCGTGGCGAGACGCCTATCAAAGCTATATCGAGGCCACTGCCGCGTACAACGCCCATCTTGCGTATGTGCGCGAGCATTGTCCGTTCGGCACGAGCGTCGATGCTCAGTATCAGGCAATGAACGAGGCTCAGCGCAAAGCGTTCTCGCTTCTGAAGCCGATGCATGACGCTCTCGTCGCCGCCCCGCAGCCAGCACAGACGGAGCGGCCGGCGCTAGAAGCGGAAATTGCCCGTCTGAAAGCGATTATCCATACCCCCGAGTCGGATGACTTCCTGAGGGGTGTCTCGATCGAGGCCGAATACCAGCGCACACTACACGGCGTTGACGACACCGCCGCGCGCTTCGACTGGCATCAATGGTTCTGGGTGGCGGGCTACCTGCTGGGCAAGGCACTCGGCTGCTGCAAGACCGGTGCGGGTAACGGCGAAAAGGCCAAACACCACTTGGTTACGACGGCCGCTTTGCTAATGAATTGGCACAACGTGTTGACCGGGAAGCCGGCGGCGAGCGTCCATTCGAACAGCGGCAAAGCCTTCGTCGATTTGATCGCCGCGCAGCCAGCAAGCGGAGTTGACCATGACTAATCCGATCGACACTGAGGCGCTCCGCAAGGAATTCGCGGATTATTTGGCCGACACCGAGCCCGGCATTAAAGCCAGAGCACCGGGACTAAACCAGATCGAGACCCTAGCCATTATCGCCATGTCGCTGTTTCAGGCTATACGCGAAATTGCAGTGGAAAAGTCGGAGAAAGCGGAAGCTCTCGAAGCTGCTAACTCCCGCGTAGCCACGCTTAAGGCGCAGCTAGCCGCAGTAAATTTGCAAGAGCCGGTCTATCAGACGAGGTGGGAGCATCCTCATAACATATGGGGTGACGTATCTAAAGAGGTATTCGACTGTTTCACGGACCATCGCTATTTTGCGCGCCGCATTGTCTACATCGCTCCGCAACCAGCGAGCGCGCCGAAGCGCGGCCGCCTGTCCCATCAGGAAAAGATCAACGAGAGCCGCGAGATCGTCGCCGCACGGCTGCAGCGCCTCGAACGCCCACTCAACGGCCGGTGCGCCGCTGCGAGAGACGGCGATTGCTCGCACAGCCAGTGCCCGCAACTGCGTGACGGCGAACCGGTGAAGTCTGGCCGTCACTGTCCGCTCGATGTTCAGGAGGATGAATCGTGAAAGAACGCCCGATCCTTTTCAGCGGCGCAATGGTGTGCGCACTGCTCGACGGCAGTAAGACGCAGACGCGACGCATCGTGAAGAATCAGCCGTTGGAAGATGTCTCGCCCATCCGTGTCTCGCACTATCACCCGACCGTGATCGACCGGCGCGGCGATGAACAGCCGGGTACCGAAATCTTCGGTGCATACAGCGACGGTGGGGAATGGGGTAGCAAGTGCCCATACGGTGAACCCGGCGAGCGTCTGTGGGTGCGCGAAACGTTCTTTGCTTATGGACGCTGGGAGACGCGATACAGCGCAAAAAAGGGGCGCGACGAATGGCACTTCATCGACATGACGCTGGAGTGCGATCGCATATACCAGTATGCGGCCGACAATCCCGATCTTCCTTTGGCGCACAACCGTGGCGGTGTATTGCCGGGCTGGTGGAAACGCCCCGCGATCCATATGCCGCGTGTCGCATCGCGTATTGCGCCCGAAATGACCGATGTGCGCATTGAACGGCTGAACGACATAACAGATGCAGATGCCGAGGCGGAAGGCTGGCCCGGCTTCACGGACGACAACGGGCTAGATTCAATGGCCTGGTATTCGGAACTGTGGGACAGCCTCAACGCAGCGCGTGGTTTTGGCTGGGAAGCCAACCCGTGGGTATGGGTGGTGGAGTTCAAAAGGATCGAAGCATGACGACTGCATACCCACTCCAGTGGCCAGTCGGCTGGCCGCGCACGCCAGCGGATAAGCGCGCCAGTGGCCGCTTCAATAAAAAAGAACGTCGGCACGTTTCGGATTCGTACTCGTATAACGCCTCGCAGCAGCTAACTGTCGCAGATGCGGTGCGTCGTGTGCTTGACGAGATAAAACTATTCACGCGCAGCGGCCAGTCATGGCGCATCGACCCCAATGATGTGATCATTTCGACCAATGTTGCCGTGCGCAACGACGGCCTGCCACGCTCCGGCCAGAAGGCACCGGCTGATCCAGGTGTGGCGGTCTATTGGCTGGAGATCGTCAAGGGCGTGCTAGTGCAACGGGTGATGGCGATCGATCAATATCTAACCGTCGCTGACAACCTTGCGGCGATCGCGGCCACGCTGGATGCAATGCGCGCGATCGAGCGGCACGGCGGCGCACAGATCCTTGATCGTGCATTCACCGGATTCACAGCGCTGCCGGCACCGAGCGCGCCGCGGCACTGGCGGGAAATAATCGGCGTCGAGCCACACGTTCGCGACCTAGCAATGGTCCGCTCTGAATATCGGCGTCGCGCCGCCCAGCATCATCCTGATCGCGCCGGCGGATCGCACGAGGCGATGACCGAACTCAACGCCGCGTTGGCAGCCGCCGAGAAGGAGTTGTCCTGATGCAATACCTGACCGAAACGGATCTCGCCGGCGAGCGCGGCTGCATCCTGAGCGACTGCGGGACGTACCGCCTGCGCCTGTGGCGTGAGTGGGATAAGGCCCTTCCGACGCTCACCGCCATGTTGCTCAATCCATCGAAGGCTAGTCATCTCGTAACTGACCCGACCGACACGCGCATCTATACGCGCGCGGTCTCGATGGGGTTTGGCCGTTACGAGATCGTCAACCTATACCCGCTGCGCGCAACAGACCCGGATGAGCTGCTGACCCATCCTGACCCGCTCGGACCCCTGCGAGGCGGCGTTACGGCCGACGGCGCAATCCTCGACGCGATCAGCAGCGCTTCAATGGTGATCTGTGGATGGGGATCGCACCCTGTGGCGGCCACACGCGCCAGCGACGTGATGCGGCTCATCCAACTCACCGGCATGCGCAATAAGCTCTATCACCTCGGCCTGAACAAGGACGGCAGCCCGAAGCACCCGCTTTATATAGCCGCGAGCACGCGGCCACAGCGTTTCGAGTGGAGGGAATAATGGACTCGATGTTCCTGACCGATGGCGAGCTCACCGAACTGACGGGAAAGCGCCAGAGCGCGGCGCGGATCCGCGTGCTCAACAGCATGGGTGTGCAGCACAAAATCCGGCCGGACGGCTCGATTGCCGTGCTGCGGGCGCACATTGAAAGGCTTTTTGGCGAAAAGGGCAGCAAGCCTAAACTTGCAGAGTGGCAACCAGCCTGGAATTGACATGCCGCGCCCGAGAAAAAAGGAAAATCAGGGGCTACCATCGCGGTGGAAATTGCACCACGGCGCCTACTATTACCTCGTGCCGCCGGGGCTGGAGGCCGCTTGGGATGGGAAAAAGAAGTTCCGGCTCGGCGCCACACTGCCGGAGGCGTATTCCGCATGGGCGGAGCGGGTAGGGCGCATCGACAAGATCCGGACCGTCAGCCAGTTGCTTGACCAGTACGCGATGGAAGTCATTCCGACAAAGTCGCCGACCACTCAGACGCAGAACATCGCCGCGTTGAAGCCGCTGCGGGAGAACCTCGGTACCGCGCCACTCACATCGCTGAAGCCGCCAATCATCTATGGATACGTGCGGCACCGCGGCAAGACGGCCAAGGTGGGCGCGATGCGCGAGATCGAAGTCCTATCGCACGCGCTGACCAAAGCTGTCGAGTGGGGCTATATCGACGCGCATCCGTTCGCATGGCAATTGCGCTTCGAGAACGAGTCGCCGCGCGACCGCTACATCGAAGACTGGGAGTTGGAAGAATGCCTGTCGTTGAAGTCGCGTCGGAAGAAGGGCAGCGTGAACGCCGCGCAGGCCTACATTCGTATCAAGCGGATCACCGGCATGGCGCGCGGCGATCTGCTGCGGTTGAGGCCGGCCGTCGACTTCGGAGAGGAAGGGATTCAGATTCAACGCCACAAGACGGCGAAGAAGACAGGGAAGCGCACGCTTTATCTGTGGACGGACGAGCTGCGTGAAGCAGTCGCCGACGCGATTGCCGCGCGTCCCGTCGATATCTCCCCATGGCTGTTTTGTAACCAGCGCGGGGAATGCTATTTTGACGAGGAAAGCGGCCGGGCGGGGGGATGGGAGTCGCTGTGGCGAAACTTCATGGCCCGTGTGTTGAAAGAAACCAAAGTCACGGAGCGTTTCACCGAACACGATATTCGTGCGAAGACAGCGAGTGATGCCGATACACTGGAGCATGCTCAGGCGCTCCTGTCGCACGCTGACAGCCGCACGACGAAGCGAATCTATCGGCGTAAGGCTGAGCGCGTGAAGCCTCTGCGATAGGCTGGAATCTGGGTTATTGACCATCTTCACAAGTAAACGAATCAAGCACTTGCGAACGACGACGGGAAATTATATAACCCACCGTTGATCCTTGAACCATATATGCGACAAGGCTTTGAGGCGAATACATGCATCGGTTAATAACCTATCCGGGGTTCGAATCCCCGTCTCTCCGCCACCCGACAGATAAGGCTCCCAGCGTGGGAGCCTTTTTGTTTTGGGTTATTCAAACGGGTTTGGGTTATTCAAAAGAAGAAAAAATCACTCAAGCGCCGCTAATATACTGTATGCCCGTACAGTGTTCTGACCATGCCGTGACTCTGCCGCCCTTCATCCCTCCGACGCTTGCCGAGTTGCGCAAGTGGTACTGCCTGTACAAGGAAAACGGAGATGTCTGGCGCCTGATCCTTGAGGTTCAGCATCAGCGCGAATTGCTGGCGCACCTGAAAGCGCTTCTCGCGAAAGCAACGCGCGCGGCGGAACGCTCCGAGTTCGGAAGACTGACGGGCGAAGATGCGCCGTTGCGCGAAGCCTGCGCCGTGATCGATTCGGAGATCTTCCGCATCGGACCAATCGGCGGCAAGGGAAAGAAGTATCAGCAACCGGAGCGATCGATTGAAGGTGCGGCCGCCTTCGACTTTGATCCGGACGATCCGGCGGACCAGGCGGCATACCTGATCGCCCGCGCCCACCAGAAACGTCGTTAGGCAGTTGCCGGCGACGGCATCTTGGCGAGTGCTGCCTTCGTGGCCGCATAGCCATCATTGAACAGTCGCTGCCGGGTCGCGAGCGGCATGTTTCGGTCTAACGTCCCGGCATAGCCCGTCTCACAGAACACCATCGTCGCGCCCGCCTGCTGCGCCGCGGTCACGTGCGCCGTCTCGCACGCGGACAACATCAGATCGATGATCCGCATTCCGAGGCCGACGACGCTGAGCCGCACATTAGGCTTGAGCGGCACATCCTGGCTGACGAGCTGCACGCCGAGCCGCGGTACGCTGTCGATCACCAACGAGTCGGCAGCTATGTTCGAGACCATGCCGCCATCTTGCATGATCTGACCGTTGAAGATGACTGGCGAGAACACGAACGGGATAGACGCGGATGCGCGCACCGCCAACGCGACAGGCGTGTCGGGCGTCGAGGCCTTCGAAAACATGAACTTGCTGTTGGTGCTGAGATTCGAGGCCACCGCCGAAAAGTCCAGATCAAGGTCGCTGAACTTCTTACCGCCGGTGTGCTCGTTCAGGAACGCCAGCAGGTTGTTGCCGTTGGAGTAGCCCTTGCTGAACACCGCCAGCGGGTTCCACGACATAATGTTCGACCAGTCGTGCGTGAGCGCGAGGGTCTTCATGTCGTCCAGCGACATGCCGCAAGCGAGCAGCGCGCCGATGATGCTGCCGGCCGATGTGCCGATAACCTGCGTCGGTTCGAGCCCTGCGTCTGCGATCGCAAAGAGCGAACCGCAGTGCGCAGGGATACGAAATCCGGCGCCCGAGAAGGCGACGCGGATTGGCTTCATCACGCGCTTGCTCCGATCGGAGCCGAAGCGGGCGACGGAACCGCCGGTGCGGTGGCGGCCGGCCCGTAGACGTTCAACCAGTTCGACAGGGCCAGCGACGCGGCACCCATGGCGATGCGGATCGTCGTTTGCGTTGCCGGGTCAATCGGCATGAGCGAGACGAGGCCAATCGCTTCCGGGATGACCGTATTGACGAGACTCTGCACATTGGTCGGATCGAGCGCTGCGACGGCCGCACAGACCTTGACATTGTCGTCGGACAGTTTCGCCAGATTCGCGTCGCCGGGCACCGAGGCGCTTAGGTCGAGCAGCACGGGCTGGACGATGCCGCAGGCGTTCTTCACCTGCGTTTTGGCATTCGCCGCGAGCGTCGCCAGATTTTGCTGTTGAGCGACGGTACAGCCAGCGGAGAGAGCGAGCACGACAAGGCCTGCCACGAGCAGCATGATTCGTTTCATGATGGGATTTCCTGAGGTGGTTGCCGCGGATGCGGCGGGGATTACTGCTGTGCGTTGGCTGGAGCGGTGGGTACTTCCGGAACTGTCCCAGCAGGAGTAGAGACCGCAGTGTTCAAAACGGTTACCGGTGGGCTGTATGTCACCGCAGTGCCGGGCGGCAAAGTGGGCGCGCGCGAGGATGCCGCGACGTGCCCGGCGAGTGCCGTGATCAAACCGAGCGCGGTGGTGATCAGGACGCCGATCTCGTAGACCACCGGATCGATCGAGGTCTTGCCGTAGAACGCGAAGACACTGAGGATGCCGATCAGGATTAGGATGAACAGCGCCGCCGCAGCGCCAGCGATCAGCTTCAATACGTTTGTGCTCATGGATGCTCCTATTGCAGGTGGTGAATCACTTCGGAACCGGAGAACTGATAGCCCTCCTTGCCGTACTTCTGCGCAATCCAGATCGGAAAGGGCAGTGCGTGCATGCCTTCGTCCTTACCGATGTGATGGATCTTGCAAAGCAACATGCCGTTGACGGTCATGTCATCAACGAACTGGGTCCAGTCGGTGAAGCCGTCCCAGTCGAATGCGCGGATCGCTTCGCCCCATACGCCCGCAAGCGCATCGGCCTTGAAGCGGTCCCAGTCGATCATTTCGGCGAACGAGCGCTCGATCGGGTGGTGATGTGCCTCGAGCGGATGGCCGGATTCCTCGGCGGTGGCGTTACAGATGTAGCAGCGGCCGCCCTCGCGCTCGATCAGTTCTTTGCGCGTACGCGTGAATAGCGCGGTGGTCGTGCGCGGGTCGTGACCAGGGATGTTGACGTCGACCGTCAACGTTTCTTTCTCTTCGTGGATTTGGGTAACGTCGGTCATGGCCGTAAACGAAAAAACCGCCCGGAGGCGGTTGGTTAGCCAAAACGCGGATTCGCGTTATGGAGTCAAATCGAAGGCTTAGATGCCGAGTGCTTTCTTTGCTGCGGCATATAGCGCCTGCCGGTCGGCGAGACCGTTCGTGCCGCCGTTGATGCGCCGCGTGAGCGTGACGAAGTCGCCGGCGTTGGCGATCGCACTCAACTTGTTGTTGAACCAGAACCACCCGGCCGACATGGCAGCGTTCGCTGGCTGCTCGAGCAGTTCCGGGTGGTTCAATAGGTCGAGGTCAAGCCCGAGCGCCGCGAGCGTGTAATTGCGCCGGCCGGTGATCTGGATCAGGCCGCGCCCGCAGAACCGCTCGCCATCACCTGGTTGCGTGTTGCCGAGATCGCTCGCCTTCTGCGATGGCGGCTCGTATGCGCGCTGCGCGACCGTCGGGCCCCACAGCTCCTTCGTGAAGAGCAGGTGATCGGACTCGTGTCCGGTCTGCGCGAGGAACGCCGCCACGTCGAGCGGCTGGCCGATCTGGTAGTGATCGCACGCGAGCTGCATGAACGGCGCGAACAACGTGGCGCGCGACAGGGCCGCGCCGCAGCCGGCGGCGACAATCTGCGGGGTGAGGTTCATAGCCACGCCATGATCAGTTTGACGGCGGCGCTCATCCAGTCTGGAAGAGATTCGTGATTCACGATCCGGGCAAGCGCCCAGAGGCAAACCATCGGCAGCACGACCGGGATGAAGACCTTTCTCAAGAGAAAGGTCCACGCCTCTGCGAGCCGACAGAAGAACCGCTTTACCGCGACGCCGTCATTCCACGCGTCACGCATCGCCTTGGTGTCTTCGGCGATCTGCCTGACGGCGGCCGCAGTGCTGTCGATCACCACGTCCTGATTGCTCAATCGGAGATTCATCGCTGCGAACTGCTTACCGACGTCTTTCCACCGCTTGTCGTCGGTCGTGAGGGACTCCAGTTCGTCTTCGCTGATGCCCGCGCGGTCCTGTTCGTTCATTGGTGCCCCGGAAATGAAAAAGCCCTCCGGAGAGGGCTTGGTGGTCGTGATTTTTCGTACTTGACAAAGGTACCTTTAAGGTACATTCTTGGACGTATGGGCTACGCACTTCGCGGTGCCCGACTCTCCGAAAGGAATGACCATGAAGCTCATCTTTCGCGCGCTCGCGCGCCTCCCTCTATTTCGCCTCTATGACTCTTTTCTACGTGCCGCCGACGCCCGAAGACCTGCTGCGTCTTGCCGACGAGCTCGATTACAAGCGCGCGCAGATGGCGGACCTTGCGCACGTCTCAACCGGGCGTCAGTGGGCGAAGTACACGTGGAACGAGAAGACGCCCGAGGCGGACCGTCGGGACCTGGGGTTCGACAAGGCGTTTCTCATCGCGACGCGGCTCGAACTCGCGAAAGGTCCCATAAAGAATGTCGAGCAGATTCACGCTCGCATGCGCAATTTCGGGTGTCACGTCGAGGCGGTGAAAGATGGAGAGTCGCAGCCGTAGCCATGACGCTCGGTTGCGCTGCGGCCAGCGCGCGGGCCGAAGAAAGCTGGTTCCAGTTTGAAGCTGGTCTCGGAATCACGTCGGCGACGAAGGTCGGAGACGGCATCTTCTACAGCAAGGGCTTTTCCCACGACACGCCGAACGGCTCCTACGGCGGCCGCGTCGGCATCGTGTTCAATGCGATCGAGGCCGCGCCGCGTTCATGGACGCCCGGCCTTCGCTTTCACCTTGCATACGAAAACTTCGGCAAGGTGAAGTGGTCGAGCATCAACCCGCAGGACGAAGCTGATTTCACGACAGTTGGCCAACAGGGCGGCTACAACGTGGCCACGCAGTCCTGCGTAGACGGTAACTGCGGCACTTTCCGCAAGTTCGACAGCACGGGCGGCATGCAGGCCGTCTCCCTGACTGTCGAGCCCTACTGGGACCTCGGCAGCGGCTGGCAACTTGGCTTGGAGGCTGGCCCGGCGCTCTACCGCAGCACGTGGACAGCGGTCGCCACAGCACTGTCGGATGGCCGATTCGGGCCGGCCGGCACACAGGAAACGCTCACGCATCCGCCGAAGCTGCAGGTCGGCGCGCTGGTCGGCGCATCCGTTGGTAAAGGACCGTTCTCGGTTCGCGTGAACTATCTGTATGCGCCGATCGGGGCGTGGGCCGGAAAGAACGTCCCATCGGGCGTCAAAGGCGAATGGATGCTGAGCGCGAACTACACGTTCTGACGGCTCGGTAAGTTCTGGTAACATCGCCCGACTATTACCGAGCGGCCAAATGCGCAACACAAATCTCGATGGAGTCCGAGGGATTGCGGCTCTGACAGTAGCAATCGCTCATTGCGAACTCCATTTCGGCGGCATGCCCGCTTGGGGATTAACCGTTTTTGACTTTCCTCAGGCGACCAGAGATGCCATAACTGGCCGACTCTGGTATTCAGCATTCCCGGCGGACGCGGCCGTTGCGGTATTCTTCGTTTTGAGTGGTTACGTGCTAAGCCAGATGCTAGAGCGCGCCAACTTGGGGTGGAGACCGCAGTTAGCTCCATACATCGTAAAACGGTTGTTCCGATTGCTTCCGACTGGAATAGTCGCAGCGCTTCCATTGATGGTCCTCGTTCCGATGAACCTCGAACAAATCATCGGAACGATGATGCTATTTGATCACACAGTCAATGGCCCGATCTGGAGTCTTAGAGTGGAATGGGGCGGCTTCCTAGCCGTATTTGCAATTTGGGCTGTGGGAAGCCGGAATTTTGCACTTGCAGTGATCTTCGTTGCCGAATGCATTGCATTTCTGATTCCCGACTCGTTGCGCCAATACCTCATAATTTTTACCCTAGCCCCGACTTTTGCACTCGGCTATCTGATTCCAACCGTAAGCGAGACAGTTTGGAAAAGCCGGCCGTTGCTTTGGCTTTCCCTCGCTTTTTTAGCGCTATTCGATTTGGCAGCAGGCAAGACGTCTTTGCTCAACTATGCCGTAGAATGTTTAGCTGCTTTCGGTTTCGTTGGTTGCGCTGCACACCAATCTATCCCACTCCTAGAATCGCGTTTTGCCCAGTTCTTTGGGAAAATCAGCTTCCCGTTTTATCTATGCGGGATACCCGCAATGATGATCGCGGCTCCCGCTGTTGACTCGCTTATTGCCGGTCACCTAGTGGCACGCGGTCCCGTTTTCGCCAATGCCTACGCGACACAGAGCAACATGCTTTTTCACTCGTTCGTCTTGGCTGTACCGACGGTCACGATAGCCGCCGGCTTGGGCTGGCTTATCCACAGATTCATCGAAATGCCAGGGATTAGGGTTGGCGAAATCCTTAGGAAGCGCATTCGGCAAAGCACGACAGCATCAGCACAACCCGACGCACCTTAATCTGGAGCAGGCAGTCCCGCATTGGCAAACGGCGCAAGGCCGGTCGAGTTTCGGGCGTTGTAGTAGGCTTGCCATCGCTCATCCGACGTTTCGAGAGTGCCCTGATATGGCCAGCTCTCTATCGGTTGAGGGCAGATGGCATAGCCGGAAATAACCGCCTCGGTTTCATCGGCAAATTGTACGTAAATTGTCGTCACGATCAGATCTCGTAGCTTGAAACATTGAATGAGAGGGTTGGTGTGCCTGCAGAATTTGTCGTCTGATAGAACAACGTCTGCGGCGTCAGCAGATCAATCGCATAATCACCAGTTGCTGATGTGCCGCTCGACTGGCTAACGTTCTGATTGCCAAGCGCTGACAGGCCGTCCGCTGACACGTTCATACCGCAATTGCTGGCAACCGTGGACGATACGACCATACTGCCAGACACACGAACTGCCGCCTTGGGAATAGCGCCGGACAATGAAAAGCTGGTAGGCGTTCCGACAACCGTACTGACTTGTAGCGTGAGCAGCAACGGTACCGTGATGCGCCGCCCATTCACTACGACGGCTTTCAGTTGTCCAGCAGTCGAACTTACCGGAATCACCACTAGCAACGCACTCGCCGTATAACCGGCCGGCATATTCGCGCCACCGTAAATCGTCGGTGCCGCAGCGCTTACTTCCAGCGTGCCAAGAAGAGCGGCCGTAGCGGTCGTCGGATTGTAAATAGCGTAGACAGCCAGCCACGCTCCAGCGGTCGCAGTGCCTGTGTCCATCCCGCCGGCGCCAGTCGTCGCCAGATTCAGCGTCTTATTGAAGCTCGTCAGTAGGTATTGCAGGCCCAATAGGCCAGTCGCCACGGCAATAGCATCCGCCGTGAACGCAATAGTCGTCGCAGCAGCAAGGCAGGACGCCTTCAGGTTCACGCGGCTGCCGACGAGGCCCGTCAACTGTCCGAACTGCACGGCATGCTGACTTGCAGTTGCGGGAGAGACTTGAATCGCTGCGCCCGTGCACTCGACAAGTACCCATGACGTAATGTCTTGCCGCCAGACAAGATTCGCCCGCCCGCTCGCTACAAATTCACCGCCTTGCAAAGCAGCATGAGCCGCGCCAACGACAGGCGACGGGCTGATGACACCCGGATTTGGCGTGAAGGTCGATGCGGTCGTATTGGCGGTTTTGATCTTCACCCACACGTCCATCCCATCGACCAAGGTCGTGACGGGAATGGGGAAGGTAGCCTGATACGTATTCGCCGTGCCGTTATCGATGCCGTACGTCAGATTGCTCGTGATGAGCGACTGGAGGATGCCGTTCGGCAGGATCGGCGAGCCCGTGTACTGCGCAATGTTTGCGCTGGTGAGCGTGGCAGCGCCAAACGGTACAGTAACGACCCACAGTCCAATCCAGCCAGTGTCGGGCGACGGCGTGACCTGTGAACCAGTGGTGGCCGCAACACCGGGCTTGATCGTGTAGGCGATGACGCCATCACGGAACGTGTTGCTGGTTGAGCCGCTGTTGTTCGGACCAGACCAGGGCGTCGCAGGATTCGTCGAGTTGTAGAACTGCAATACGACCGGCGAAGTGCCAGTGGTCGGATCCAGGCTGATATCCGAATCCTGATACTGGGCTTCGATCAGATAGTTGATCGACTGGCCGCTGGTGCCCGGCGTCGCAAATGTGCCCGTCGTGAAGGTGCCGAGCTGGATGCCCTGCTTGAGGATCGTGTTCGTCGTGTTCGCCGGCAGCGTGCCGCACGTCGTTGCCTCGAGCGGTTCGATCTGATAGATCTCGCCCGCGCCGATCTGGACGGTCATCGTGGCGGGGCTCGTCGGCGTACAGGCGAGGCCATTCACCGTGCCGTTCGTACCGAACAGCGCAGCGCACACCTTGGCGATTGACGTCATGGTGTACTGGGCCTGAGCAGAAAAGGCCCACTCGTACACCTGCTGGCCCACGTACGTTTCGATTCGACGCATGAATGCTCCGGACAATAAAAAAGGGCCGCGCAGTGCGGCCCTTCAGGGGATTGGTAAGGCGATCAGTTCGAGATGGAGACGCCGATGTTGGTGGCGATCGGGCGTGTCGCATTGATTGCGGCGTAGATATCGGCGTCGGACGCCGCAGTTACTTCTTCGGATAGCGAACCGGTGTACCCATGAGATAGCGAGGTTGCCAGTGCTGACCATGCCGCCGCGTTGCAGTACGCCGCGCCGGCGGATCCTCCAGTCACGAGCGGCCGGAATGCGGTGATCAGGCAACTGAACGGGGCTGCGATCGAGCCCATGCGGGACACACCGCAGAAGCTGGCGACCCCGGTGTTTGCGCCCATACAGCCGCTGTCGAGCGGACGCGCGGGCTCGAAGATGATCGGCGCGCGACCCGTCAGCTGCGTGAGCACGCTGATCATTGCGGGCCGCGTGGCGCGCTGCTGGAAGATCGCGATCTTGATGCGAGCGATGTAACTCGCATCGGACTCGTTCGGCTTGCGCGGCAAACTACTGCCGAGGAAGTCCGATGCCCAGATATCGATCCAGCCGCCGGTCGAGGTCTGCAGGCGCATCTGCGCCCAGAAGAACATGATCAGCGTGTACATGATCGCGAACACGGACGCGATCCCGGCCAGCAGCCCTCCTATGATCGGCGCTTGGGTGAGGTCGCCGAACCAGCCGCGTGGCAGATAGGACTGGAGGCGCGAGACAATATCGTTTTGGTCGCCAGTGGCCATATCAACTTACCGTGATCGTGCCGGCCGTGATCACCTGTTGTGGCGTCGCGGTCAAATCGGCAGTTCCGCCGTTCAGTAGCACGTTCGTGACATTCGTCACGCCGGCCACACCGTAGGCGATCGAGGACAGAATCGACCAGGGCAATGACTGTCCCAGCGTAAGGGTGGCGATGTACGCCTGGAGCGCCGCGACAACCTCGGCGACAACTGCAGAATGCGTGTACCCAGCTGCGGTCGTGAGCGTCATCGAGATCGTCGCGGTCTCGACGGTCGGACCATGCACGCCGAAGGTAGAGCAGAGCGGCCGCACCGCCTCGATCGCATTCGCGACGTTCGTGAGCGTGGCCGAGGGCGGGTTTCCGGACCCGTCATTCACGATCACAGTGAAATAGCCGTATTGCGTCTGGCCGTTGTACTGCTGGTTTTCAGCGATCGTGTCCGTCAGGTTCTGCTGAACGCTGGCGATGGCGTTCTGCACAGCCAGCAGCGTTGCGGCTTCGAGGCTGGCGATGAACAGGACAAACCGGGCCCGCGCGGCCGTATCGGTCTCGGCCGCAACGCCGTTTGCAATGACAGTGCTGTTCGAGACGAAATCGATGCCCGAAATCGCAGTGCCCAGTGTGTTCAGCGCGCCGGCCGCGACATTACCGATCGTGCCGGCCACCGTGCACTGCATAGTGACATTGACGCTCGCCTGCCCAGCTGGAAGCACATAGCCGCCGAGGCTGGCGCTATACGCGGCGTTCGTCGTGTCTGCGATTACGCTGTACTGCACGGTGCCGTCCGCCGTCTGTACGATCGCACCGACAGGAATCAGCGCCTGATTCGTCGGCGTGAACCGTGAGAACGTCTCTTCTGTCGTAGCGGCGTCAGCGGGCAGCCGCGAGAAGCCGAACTGCGCGAACCAAGAATCGAGATCAGCGCCATTCGACGTCGCCGCGCGGGCAAGTGCGGCGACCTGCAGGATCAGGCCTTGCAGCCAGAGCGCTACGCCGCCCATGGCCTCTGCGATCGCGCGCAGCACGGAACCAATCGTTAAGTCGATCAATTGCGACGCCGCGCCCTGCACGGCCGTGGCGAAGTTCGACACGATCGCCGAGAACGACTGAGTGTTGAGGTTGGCCATTTAGGTGTTGATGTCGAACGTCACAAACTGCGGCGTCGCGGTATTCGCGTCGGTGTACTGGATCACTGAGCTGACGGCGTTGTTTGTCTGCGTCAGATTGATTTGCGGAGCGGGTTGCGGAGCGACTGCGGCCTCGAGCAGCATCTGTCCGCGGATCAATGCGCGAGTGACCGGCACATTGCCGGGAGAGCCCACCTTGCGCGGCACGCCGGCGCCGTACGTCGGATGCCATGTGTAGTCGGGTGACGCCACAGGCTTGCCGCTTGCATCAGCCAGTTGTGGATTGGTCAGCAGCCGCCGGTACACGCGTTGCGTGCCGGTCGTTGGCACATCGGCGAGCAATAGGTCACCCGAAGCGGACGCCGATAGGTCGCCGCCGTAGTAGTGCGAGATGTCCACCATGAGACCTTTGAACAGGCGTAAAAAAACCCGCCGAAGCGGGCCTCAGGACTGCTGTGATGGATGGCTATTCAGCCTGTACGATGGATGTCTGGCCGCTCGCCGGCGGCGACGTGGTTGGAGCGCCGGTATTAGCGCCACCGTTGCCGTTCGAGTGCACGTGCGTCGCTGCCCATTGAGAGAACAGCGTATTCAGCAGGCTCAGCAACGCTGAGCCCGAATTCTGCAACTTGATTGTCGCCGCCTGTAGCACGGCGGAGGCAGCCTTGATCGTGGCGCTTCCGGTCGCCGTGACGTTCGCATTTCCTCCGACAGTCGAAGTCATGTTCCCCGTCACTGTCGCATTGAGGTTGCCGGCTGTGCTGACGTCGATATCGCCGTTCGTTACCATCTTGATGAACGAGCCAGTCTTGTGCACCGCCCAGATCTCGCCGGGCGGCACCGAGATGGCTTGCTGGGCGACCGAAAAATATCGGCCGACGATGCAGCCTGAACTGAAATCGCCGTTCTCGAAGACCACCAGCACCTGATCGCCGAGCTGCGGACCGACCGCGACACCCCAGCCGTTACCGATCCCGATCGCGCCGAGCGGCATCCAGTTCGACTCGGTTATGCCGACGTCTGGATCAATGGGCTGGACCGTCACTTTGACGGCGTGATTGCCCTGGTCATAACTGCTGATAGTCGCGATGCGCGGCGTGGTGACGTCGTTACCGGCCATGCGGGCCTGCTGACGCATCGCATTGGCGAGCTGGCTCATGCCTCTCATGGAATCACCTGCGAGTCAGGAGCATGATTCTTCGCGTTGACGGTCATCGCGTAGCTGTTATCGAAGCTCATCGACCGATTGATGCTGTCCGGGAAGTACTGCTGGTCGAACGCTGTGCCGGTGCCCCCGAACTGGATGATCGATGTGATGTCGAGATCGTTGTCGCCCGGCATTTCGAGGTTTTCCAGCACCATTTCGTGCGCGATGAGCTGCTTGTACCAGTTCTGCGCGTATTGCAAAGCCTGATCCTGCGTGAGGTTGGCGATGGTCTTCGAATAGATCTGGCCGCCGGCACCGACCGATGATTGTCCGACCTTGATCGTCTTCACATTCGATGGATAGGCCACCGTGAAGCCCTTCGCATATTTCTTGTTCCACGAGCGGATCTTGACCTGAATGCCGCGCGAAACCGTCAACGCGCGCTTCATTTTCAGGTTCTCGAAGTTCGCCTTCGGACCACTGCTCGTCGTGGCCACCTGATAGACGATTTGGTACGGCGTCGTATTGGTCGGTTCCGGCGGGGGCTGGAAATACAGCGACTGACCGCGCACCCACACCTTGAAGCCTTCGAGGTCGGCCAGATAGTTCAGGATGTCCCACTCCGATCGCTCGTCGGACATGTTGACGTGATCGATCTCGTAGTACTTCCCGACCTTCGTCGTGGTCGCGGTGACGACCGGCGTCAGACCGTGCGACTGCGCGAGCTTCGTCGCTATCTGGCTCGATGTCTGGTTAGGCCACTTCTGCGTGGTTTTCGTGTCGATGAAGACGCGCGTCAGGTCGCGGCCGTCGACCTCGATCATGTTCGTGACAGGATCGACCACGATGTGATCGACCTGCCCATAGATCCAGCTTTGCAGGTCAGACGGACTGAACGCATTGACGTTCTGCGGAAAGCCGATGAACAGCTCAACGTACATGTCCTGCTGCTGCGAAAACCAGATCGCGTTCCGGTCCGTCGGCAGCAGCGCGCCCGCGAACTTGCACCGGAAGGTGTCGGCCGAGAAGAAGTTGTTGTTGTCGACGTCGAAGTCGATCCAGCCTGGGATCAGTTCGCCATTGAGTTTCACCGCGCCACGCGGTTGACGCCCGGTCGAAGTGAGGAATGCCGTCATGGATTAAGCCGAGAGAATGCCGCCACTGGTGCCGTTGTTATACGGCGGGATGATGAGTGTCGAGACGCCGACCAGAGTCGGATCGCTCAGGTTGTTCGCCTGTGCAATCTGCGTCCACGCGCTCGGATCGCCGTACTCTTTAGAAGCGATATCAAACAGGTTGCCGCCACCGACCGTTATGACGCGACCGCTCGAGTTGATCTGGCTCAGATTCGTTTGCATGCGGCCGAGCAGTGCGCCGATTTGCGTGTACTGCACTTGCAGCGTCGTCGCATTCAGGATCGACGAAAACACCCCGACGTTCTGCAGCAGCGGAATGGACGGCAGCACTCCGGCGGGTACGCCGACGCTGGCCAGCGTGTTGTCGACCGTTCCGATCGCTGATTCCACATACGACACCGCCTGATGGATCGGCTGGAGCACCGACGCCACCGTACTCAGCGATGCACCTACGAACGTCTTGACGTTCGAAACAGCGGTAGATACCGAGCCCATCAATCCGGAAAGCACGCTGTCTCCGGTCGAGGCGGTCAGTGTGTTGGCCGAATCCAGATCACCGTTAATCAGATCGTCGGCATCAGGGCCTGCATCCGCGTAGACCGGTGCCGTGAGGTCTTGCAGCACCTCGCAGACGATCTTGTACGGGATGCGTGCGAACCGGTAATCCGGCTCGAACGACCGGATATAGACCATCAGGTACAGTTCGTCCCACGACAGGGTGACCGGCTGCGCCGCAGCCTGCATCTGCTGCACCGTCAGCGCCCGGTCAAGTGCTGACTGGCCATCCGGCGTAGGAAAGAACGTACCGGACCATTCTGGTGGTCGCGGGTCGGCACCCATCGCATCGATCACACGCGCGCCGCCGACCAGCTTCTTGATCGACAGACGCTGGTCACCACCAAACCCGATGACTTCCGGGATCTCCATGCCCTGAAACACGAATTCGCCGAGAACGAGTTCTGTGGTCATTTGAGGCCCGGCATTGGAAGGCTGAGGTTGCTATCCACGCCGCCCGTGTACATGCCGGAGCCGAGCGGCCCGGCGAAGTAGGGCGAAACGGCGTTCGCAACCTTCTTGCCATCGATGTTGATCGTGGTATGGACGTTGCCGCCCTGATGCTGTGCGGTGGGGTTGACCGTGTTGACGCCGCTCAGCGCCCCGTGATCGATGCGTGCTTTTGCACCCGGGCTCAGCTTTACGCCGCCTTCGGTTTTGTACGAGTCAACCTCTCCCTGCGACATGGGGCGGAAGGCATAAATCGCAGCGGCCAAAGTCGCGAGCGCTGCGACCGCCAACCCAACCGGGTTGATCAACGCCAGAGCCGCGCCTCCCAATCCACCCACACCTGTCAGGCTCAAAGCGAGACTCAAGGCCTTGACTGCGCCCGTTACCAGCAGAATCGATCCGGCGACGGCAGACAACGCCGACAACCCGAGGAAAGCGGCAACGAACGCTGTTACGGTGCCCTGATGCCGCTCCATGATCCCAACCAGAGCGGATATTTTCGGCGTGATCCAGTTGAACGCCTGAATCAGTTTCGGCATGACGTCGTAGGCCAACCGTACCTTCAGGTTCTCCCACTGGGCTTCCATCTGTGCCTTGGCCAGCACCGGATCCGTCTTCGACAACCGGTCGTAGGCCTGCGACGAATCAGGCGCGCGCTGGATCAGGTCGCGGTCGCGCTGAAACTGCACTGCCTTGTTGACGAACGTCTGCAGGCCGAAGGCACCGATCCGGTTCTTCGTCAGTGCGTAGTAGGCGCTGAGCTCGTCAATGTGCTGCGTCTTTTCCAGGCGCTCAATGGCCGGCTTGACGTACTTGACCGCCCACAATTCCGGGTTGCTGAATTCGGACTGCCCGACCACACCGCCCGGCAGAATCTTGGACTTCGTCCTGTCGTGCGGATTGTCGACGACTTTCCGTTTGTCGATGAGGCCGGCCGACACCCAGTTGGCGATGAGATCCTTGGGGATCATCTGCCCCAGAACGATGGCGCCCGTCGATGCGATGACGTTACCCGCACCAGATGCGCCGCCGCCCTTGCCGGTCTTGAACTCCTGGATCAGTGTCGGCAGGTAGTTGTACTTGAAGTCGTCCGACAGGTACGGTGCAAATGCGCGCGAGTATTTCAGCGCCTGGTGGAAGTCGGAGACATTCACCGTGCCGTTCATGGCGATGATGGCCTTCGACATCATCTCGGCCTGTCTGTTGACACCCTCCTGGGTCAATGCGCCCTTGGTGCCAAACTCGATCGCCTTGACCATATCGAAGCCGATGCGGTCCTGCGGCGCACCGGTGATCGACTGCATTACTGCGCCCATACGCTGGACGGTTGGCAGGATCGCAAGCGCCTCGTCGTACTTGCCCTCACCAAAGGCAGAGCGGAGCTCGAGGAGCGTTTTGATGTTCTCGGATGCCTTGGTCGACATCACTTCATGCGTCGTCTCCCACGCTTTCCGGACGCTTTGGGCGACCTCAACCTGCGACATCCCCACATTCTTGAGGATGGCGAGCTGGTGGTAATATTCATCTGCTGACTTGACAGCGCCGTCGAAAAGCTTTAACCCGAATGCGCCAGCGCCAAGCAGCGCGCCGCCTTGCAGCATGGTCAACTTGATCGAGTCGAGCTTTTTCTGAAAGTTAGCTGCCTGACCATGAAGCGTTGAAAACTGCTTCGACATGGCCATCAGGGCGCCGCTGACCTGATTGACGACCGAGATCTTTACAGCGATGGAATAGGCTTCGAACATGTCGACTCTTGTGAAATGGCGGCTTACGGCGCACGAATGGCTGGCTGATCATGTCGGCTGGGTTCAATACCCCAACGTCCGCCAGATAAGTCCGCAGCCAAAACGGCGACGGCTTGCGTTCAAAACGCAAATGCCCTTGAGCACCCGAATTACGCTGGCATTGCTGGGACTGATGGCGCTCGCCATCCTGCTTCCCGCTATGGCGGCCGCTGCTTTCTTCCTCTATGCGTTTCTCGGAGCCGTTTTCGGCTGGATTCCCAAGCCCTAAACGTCGTGGTCGTACTGGAACGTACTCGGAATTGCCGTCTGACCCATCACTCCACGCACTGCGGCGCCCCCGAGGATCTTCGTGATCGCAGCGTGGTTGTATTCAACGGCCGGCCCCAACACGGGCCGCGGCGGAATACCACGAGAAGTGCCAAGTTCCTGCCACAACGCAACATCGTCTTTCGACCCGATCACCGCCTCCACACCGTGCACTTCATGCTGGTATGAATCGCGCAGATGACCGTTGCGTAGCAGCGGATCATTCTCAGTGAATCCTTGTGCAACGCGATCGGCCTTGGTCGAGTCCGCCAGTTCGGGCCACGCCGAGAACGGTCCGACGGCCGGCTGGTATTTGCCGATCTCGGCCTTCGCCGTCTTTTCGATGCGTACCGCAACCGCTTCCAGCCCACTTTGCATAGCCACCACCTGGCCAGCGGCTGTGGCCGCCAGATGCAGTGCAAATGCACCGAAACTCGTAAATTGCTGGGCCATTACTGCTTTCTCCACGACATGGAGTTGAAGTCGAATTCACCGCCCTCCAGTTCGGAGAAGGTGATAGACATCGCCATGCGCTCGAGCTTGTCGAACTGGACGACGTTGGGATCGTCGAATCGCTTGCCGAGAGCAATCTGGAACGGAACCCCGTTTTTCACGAGCCAGCAGAACTCGCGAAACTCGAGGTTCCTTACGAGTTTTTTAGGGCTTCGGCTTCCGCGTTGGCCGCTGCATCACCCTCTGCCTTTGCGTACGCGGCTTTGGCTTTCTCTTCGATGTGTGTCAGCACCGCAACCATGCCTTCACGACCCAGACGCGCAATGGCGGCCTCGATCTGCACGTTGGTCGTCGGGAATGGCACGAACACGCCGTCGATGTGAGTGACCATCACCGCGGGCATCACGTACGCGAGCACGTAATGCTGGTTCGATGCCGCATCACCGAGAGCGCGCATGATTCGACTCTCGGTCAGAAAGTCCGGCTGCTCAATCACGAGACGACGCCCGCGCACGTCAACGACAACGTTGTCAGCGGTCGCCGCTTCGGGCTGCTGCGCTCCCGGTGCGCCGACTTTTACATTCACTTTTGCGCTCATCGGTTACACCCCGACCGACAGAGGAATCTTCTTCGACGCCTTCCAGCCAACCTTCGGGTTGACCTTATCCAGACCTTTCCACGCGCCGGCGTCTGTGAGATTCAGTTGCACGCCGATGTACTGGAACTGGGTGACCGAGCTATCCAGTTCATTGATGGTCTGGGTGATGACGGCCGTCGGGGGAGGCAGGCCGGCATAGAAATTCGCTTCGTACTGAGCGAATGCCGCTTCGACGCTGGCGTCCTGCCGGTCGAACTCGAACGAACCTTCATGACCATTTGGCACGAAACGGAAGCGCGTCGTGCCGTCGATGCCCTCCGACTCCAACTCTTTCGTTCGAGGTTTCGAGTCGAACGAGATCATGCCGTTGAAGGTGAGTTGGCCGAGGATCGAATCGAAGATCGTGATCTGCGACCCGTCGCGGCCTACGTTAAAACTATTGGCGCCCATTTACGGCTCCTGAAAAAGAAGAAGCCCGCGCGCGGCGGGCTATCGGGACGGGAAGAGAAGGGATCAGCCCGGCTGGACGGTGACGCTCACCGTGCCACCGCCCTGCAGTGAGATCACGAAGACGCGCACGATCGACAGATACGTGACCTTCACGAGCGTTTGCATCAGGCCGGTGGCGACCTGCGACGTGGGGTTGTTCGCGGCGTTGGTCTGAACCGAGAACGGCACCTGCGTCGGCGCATTCACGTTGCCGATGTACCCGAGGTTCAACCACAGGTTCATCAGGAAGCCCGTGATCGCGTCGTTGACTTCCTGCCGCAGATCGGTCGTCTGCGGGTTACCGACCACCCAGCCGAAGTTCGAGGCCAGCGTGAGCGCGAGGAAGTTCGTCATCGACGTGTAGGCCTCGGAGTTCGTCGCGGCGAACGTCGAGCAGTTCATATCCGTCTGGAAGGCAAAGTAGTTGCCGCCAGGAGACGGATTGGCGAGGTAATCGAGGCGTCCCTGCGTCGCGGCGAGTGCTTCCGGATCGGAATACAGCAGATTCTGCGTGGAACGCTGCGTGCCGATGATGCCGTTGACGGGCTTGTTCAGCGTCGACTGGTTCGGCGCGAGGTTGGCGCGCATCGGCCCCCAGAACGTTGCCGGTCCAAGCAGGCGTTGCACATTGTTGACGGTGTCCTGCCAGTACACCCAGTCGCCGACCAGGTCCTTGAAGCTGTAGTTATCGACGCCGGCGGATGCGAGCAGCGAAGCAGTGCTGGCGACGTTCGTACCCACCGGTGCCTGACCAGCCCCAAAGATCCCGTACAGGATCCCGAACTGCGCCATCGTGTTCCACTGCGTGGATGTCGAGTGGTCGATCAGGTTCATCGTCAGCACGTTCGCATTCTGCAACGCGTACATGCCTGTCGGCGGCGTCGAATTCGTGCCCACCAGCGTCGCATCGGTCACACCGGCCGCGCCGTCCGTGCCGCCCGTGAAGGCGTAGGTCGCAAGCGCGGGCGCTGCAGCCGAAGTGCCGATCGTTGCGACGACGAGCTGCGACGGTCCGCGTACGCCCGACTGCCCCTGATTGACCGCGGTGACAAGGTTCGTCCAGCAACCCACGCCGAAGGTGTACGTACCGGCCGTGCCAGCACCGCCACCAGTGAGCGTGCCCGTAGCGGAGGTGTAGCCCGAACCCGGTTGAAGCACGACCGGCGAACCCAAGCCCCACACGAGGTTGATGATCGCTCCGGTACCGACACCTGACGTCTGGATCGGTAGATTGCCCGACGTCGGAGCGGCGCCACCGCCGAGCGAGCCCGCATTCGTGACGGCGAGCGATGTGATCACGCCGGCCGTAGCCGTCACGGTCAACACGACGCCGTTCGCGAGTGTGATTGTGTCGCCGGTCACATACCCCGTGCCGCCCGATGCGCCGCCGCCCGTGATATTGGCGGACAGCACCTTGAGCGTCGCCTGTGCGATCGCCTGAATGCCGCCCGCAGTTTGCGGCGCGCTCATCGCCAACAGTGGCACCGACGTGTAGCCGGTACCGGGCGTCGTGGTGCCCGGAATGACGCCCACGCCGAGGTTGTCGTAAATCTCCGACAGATAGCCCGGGAGCGCGACCGTGCACTTGAAGGTGCCGGGCTTCGTGCCGTTGGCCATCGTGGCCTGCAGTGTGTTGCCGACCACACCGGTATAGAAGCCAGTGAGCGTCACGCCAGTCGTAGCTGCCCCATCCTTCAGCGCACTCGTCGCAGCCGTATCCGTGCCGTCGGTCACACGCACGGCGACGTTGCTCGTCTGGCCGAGAGCGAACGCGATCGCCATCGCCGTCGCAAGATCGTATTTGCGGTTCGTCACAGGACCGAGCGACAGACCTGCGATCTGCGGCGAACCCACGGAATAGGCGCTATTGACCGGCCCCCACGAAGCGACGCCGACCTGCCCGAGACCATTGGATGCAATGCCCTGGACGACAGGTGGCGGCGCAACCACCTGAACGTATGCGCCAGGCGGCAATTGCCCGGCGAGATTCAACTGGCCGGCTTGATAGATCGGCATCGACGTGCTCCAAACAAAAAGGGCGCCCGGAGGCGCCCTTGGAAGGAATGGGGAGGGGGATTACTGCGGGATCGTCTTGTGGACGTGGTGGCTGTTCTCGCCGCCCATCACAGCAGCGATCTCGGCGGCATCCGTGATCGGATCGCCGCGGCGGTATTCGCCGAAGGGATGCACCACCACAAGGTGGAACTCGGGGCGTGCCGGCGCTTCTGATGCGTCGTCCTGCGTCTTGGTTGCCATGTCGGCTCCTAGTAGGTGCGGGTGATGATCGGCACGCCGCTTTGCGTCTCGAACGTAACTTTCGTCGCTACCACTGTCGCGAGCTGCTGCGTCGTGGTCGTGGCGTACTCGACCTGATAGTTCAGATCGCGCCGGTAGATGCGCGTCTTCTCGGCCTCGTCAGACAGCCGATTCGACTGATACCGGATGTTCGCGCCGTAGCCATCGATCATCGTGAGATCGTGGATCTGCGCGAAACCAGAACGGATGGCCGCGCCGACCGTCTTGCGCGTCGCAAAGTCAGGTGCCCAGACAGTGACCTGAAACATCTCCTGCTGGCGTTCCCATTCCGTCGTGACAACACCGGTCGTCCCAACGCGTGCCACGATCGGCACTGTGCCGCTGGGAAGCGTGATCACAGGGCCCGATGACGTCGTACCGGGATAGGTCACAGCGAGCAGCGTTGCGAGCCCCGTAGCGATCGACGTGAGAGAATCGGTCGACTGCACCGAGTAGATAAACGGCGCGCCGCCGACCAGCACCGCTAGGTTGTGCGGCGTGAATGGCGACGGCATCGCGCCGCCCACCGTGACGACGTTCCTCGAAGCCGTCAGTGTGAGCGTCGGTGCGGCGATCGACATAACCTTCTGCGCCGGCCGGTACCGCGTCGTGTTGCGATCCATCCCGGGTGGCACGAATACGCTCACGTTGATGATGTTCTGCGGCAGGTCGCTGTCGAGCTGCTCCGGCATCGGCCAGTCCGAATAGACGCGAATCCCCGCGCCAGCGACTGGTGCATCACCCGTGCCGTTTGGGTAGACATATCCGGCAATCTGGGTAACCAGCGTGTCGAGAACGTCCTGTACGTCGGCCATTACGCCTCCAGCCGCTCGACGAACAGGTCCGTCCCGAGCGAATTGATATACGGCGCGATGACCTGGTGACGCTGGCCGAATTCGTCGATGACGATGTCACCACGTAGCACCGATCCGGCCAGCACGCCAGCCGAGAGCGGGATTAGCACTCGCCAGAACGTACGATTGACTGCGTCGGCCGGCACGCGCGCATCGGGTCGCGAGCCGGTGCTTTTTTGCTGGATTGACGCAGGAATGCCGCTATACAGCGTCTGCTCCTGCGCCGGCTGTGATCCCGATGGTGGCTGCGCGCCAAAGCCCGTCTGGAGCGACTGACGGACGATGGACACTGTGCGGGGATAGATGAAGCTCATGCGAACATCCGCGCACGGTAAGGACCGAGCATTGCCTTGATGTCATCGCCAAACAGGCTCGCCGTGAACTGCTCGATCTTCGTGTCGCCAGCCTGATACAGGCGCACGTTGCCGAGCGGCGGCAGCGATACGAGGGACGTGATCAGTTGCGCACAGGCCAGCTTGATCACCGACGGCAGGTTCGCATACTGAAACCCCGCCACATATCGCGCCTTGATCTCGCTGTAGTAGGCCAGCATGATCCCGGCCGGCACCCAGACCTGACCTGTTTCCGCCTCAATACCGGCTGATGTGTTCGCCGGCCAGACTTCCCATGCTGGCGGGCCGCCGAATTTCATCAGCGAGGCCAGCAGGTTGAAGTTGTCCGTGTTGTAGCTGGCCTGATCGACGCGGCGGCCATAGCCATAGCGACCCGTGCCGCCGACGATGCGCGCGACAGGAATCTTCGCGAGCGAAATCTCGCTGCGGTTCTTCGGCAGGTAGCGCTTCTCGGTGATCAGCAGCCCGGTTTCCATCGTGCAGCCGGATCCGTGGGCAAACATGACGCCGTTCGGCACATTCGCGGCCGTGGTGCCTAGCGTGAGCTGTTGTCCGTTGATGTTTGTGATCTGCACTGCCTCGACCAGCGTCGGATTTGCGACGCGGTCCAGCACGACGCAATCGCCGACCTGCAGCATGGCAGTGGGACCGGTGACGTTCACCACAACGCCGTTGCCCGGGCCGAAAGTCGCCTGCGCGGTGAACAGCAGTTCCGGGCTGAGCGCGGACATGTAGCAGGGTTGCCCCGTGGCGTCCGGCGTATAGATCAGGCCTTCTGGACGGCGAAGATATCCGTCGATCAATTCGCTCGCCTGCGTGACCTGCGCCGCCGTGGTACCGGCAGGTAAGCCATAGGCGGCGTAATCAGCCGATTGGATATAGACGCTGGGCATGGATCAGATCGAATAGAGGACGACACCGGCGGCACCGGCCGTGGCGCTTTTGACGAAGCGGAAGATGCCCGGATAGGCCATGACCAGCGCGGGGACCGTGGGCGTCAGTTGCGGGGCGATAGCCGCCGGCACAGCCTGCCAGTTACCCGATGCATCGAGCACCTGCATCGTCACGGTTTCGGTCGTGGCGAGACCGCCCGCAACCACCGTGAACGGACCATCTGAGACCGTGCGCTGGATGTTGACCGAGTTCGCCGCGCCGGTCTGCGGTGCGACTACGATTTGTGCGGCGACGCTCATGTGACACCTTGCGGAAGGATCAACGGCGAGCGCTTGGCGATGCCGCGGTCGAGCATGTACTGCCCGAGCTGGTCATCGACAGTCGCCTCACCATTGATAAACGGAATGGAGAACATCTTCGGCTTGCCCTGTTCATCCATGAATTCGGACACAGGAAACTCATTGCCCGGCTGGACGAATGTCGTCTGTTTGCCGCGCGCGCCAGGTAGATAAACCTTCATTCAGCCCCTCAAAACAGAAAGGGCCGCCCGAAGGCAGCCCTTATCACTCGATTCCGACCGGGTTACGGACGGTTCACGCAGATCGTCGCGTGCGCATACGAGGCGCCCTTGAAGATCACGGTGTCGAACTTCACACCAACGAACTGACCGGCCAGGTTACCAACGAGACCGAGTTGGAACAGGCGCGGGTTCGGGTTGTATTCCTTGCCCGAGATCACCGGAATTTCCACTTCCGACTCCATCAGGATGGAGATGTAGTAGTTCTTCCCGCTTGCCGGCGTGCTGAAACCGTACTTGCCGGTGGTGTCCGTCGGCATAAACGGATCGCCGATGATCGGCAGCTTGCCGACCTGCGTCGAGATCGCCGACACCGATACGCCCGCCACCACTTCCATGGAATCCAGCGTGATGCGCGTTGCCTTGGCTTCCTGGTCGATGTAGTCGGCCATGATCGGGTTCATGTAGATCGCCGTCGGGCGAACCACATAGGTGGCGTTCGCCACCATCGTTGCGACGACGGTCTTGATCGCGTCGATGATCGAGGCACCCAGCGCGCAGTTGAACTGCTGGGACACCTGGGCGAGGCCGCCCATCCATTGCAGCGTGGTCGGCGCCGACATGCTCGTGTCCGTACCGGCCCAGAACATCGACGCGCGCAGCAGCTCGATCGCGCTGATGACGTCGTCGACGTCCTTTGCGACCACCGATGCGAACTGGCCTTGCTGCTCGGTCACGTCCTTGTCGAACAGCGACAGGTTCGATTGAGCGGTCATGGCCTTGATGAACGCGGGACGTTCGAGACGGGTCGGGCCGGTCGCGGTTGCCGCCAGATTGCGCGGGTCAACGGCAGCGGCCTGCGCGAGCGCAGTCTGCTCGAAGTAGCGGTGCGGGTGACCGGTTGCGGGACGCTGCTCGACGCGCTGCAGCGGGATGGACGAACGACGCAAGACGTCCATGATCTCGCGGTCGAATTCGGGCACTTCGATTGCGCCGGTACCGAGAAAGTCGGCCGCCGCATCGAGGCTCAAGAGTTTGGCATCAACACCCATGTTCTTGCTCCAGAAATAAAAAAACCCGCCAGCGGCGGGTCTTGGGTGATTCGGGGAATGTGCTTAGCGGGTGCCGACTTCCATCAGGCCGTCGTTGCGAAGCTTCAGCTTCATCACCATCGCCTGCTGGCCGTGGATGTTGCCTGCGTCCAGAATCGCGTTGACCTGGCTCGTCGACAGCTTGCCGTCCTTCACATCAGCCTCGACGATGTTGGCCTTGGCCAGCAACGTCTTGATGTTGGCCGGCAGCGTGGCGCGTTCCGGAGGCGTTGCACCGTTGAATGCCGAGGCCTTCAGGTCGACCAGCTTGGTGTTCGCGGCTTCGAGTTCAGCCTTCAGCGGAGCCACGGCCTTTTCAACGGCAGCAGCGATCGCTTCGTCGTTCTTCTTCGAGGCGTCCGCCGCCGCAGCAGCAGCGCTCGGCGATGCGTCGAAGTAACTGTGATCGTTGAAGATGTGCGGCACTTTGCCGGTCGCAGCTTCCACGGCCATGTGACGACCGATCTTGCGCAGCGCGGCAGCGTGGCCCATCGTCGGGTGCGAGCCCACACCAGCGGCTTCCATCGCGTCGGCGCACGCCATGCACGCTTCCACGTGCGGCTTCACCTGGTCGATGATCGGGCCACCGAGCGATGCGCCCGATGCCTTGAGGTCGGCGAGTTCCTTGCCTTGAGCGGCGAGTGCGTCGGTGATCGGCTTCAGCGAGGAGGCGAGCAGATCCTCGAGTTCCTTCTTGTCCATGTCGAATTCCTGTTCGGCCTTGGCGGCCAATGATGTGGTTCGGTAGGCGGCCAGCTCCTTGTAGAGCACAGCAGCACCCGTGAACACGCAGTAGTCAATCACCCACGGATCGGCGTCGAGGTCCCGGATGCGGGCGTCGAGTTCGTAACTGAACCCGAGCGCTCCCTTTTCGGCCTTGATCTGCTGACATTCGTCAGGGAAGTCTCTTGCGTAGAAAAATCCTTCAATTTCAACCGCGTCACCGACGATGGTTGCGCCGGTGATGAGGCCAATCTTTCGTTTGCGGTCATGCCCTTCGAAGCCGGGCTTGTAGTCCACCGCCATGCCGAGCAGACTCGGTAAAGCGGCCTCAGCAACAGCCTTCGGCAAAACCGTCCGTTTGCCGGTCGATCCTTCCGGAGGCGCGTCGCTGGGCTGGTCGATGCGGGTCAGCACGCCAGAAAACGGCATGCGGTTCGGGTGATCACTGACCGTCGGCACGTCGAGCGCCATCGCCTCAAACGAGATCGTGGCGGTGACATGCCATTCCTTCGTGTCGATGCCCAGTTCCTTGGCGCGGCGTAGGAGACGATGACGGGCCTCGCGGCGTTCATCATCAGAAACACCCTTTGTACGGTCCACCATGTCCCAGCCAAGTCGCGTATGCGTTTCGTCATTCATCGGGACCTGACGTGTCCGCGGGAAGGCGAACATGTCATCCGACATTGCGTCACGCTGTTCTTTTGTCAGGGACATAGGAATCCTTACAGCAGCGACTTGACGGCGCCGACGGGGCCATCAAGATCGATGGCGGCGAGGCGCATGCGAGCGGTGTACAGCGCGAACAGTGCAGACTCCAGCGCGGCATGCTCAACGTGTTGCCCGGCCTTCAGGGCTTCTCGCGACGCGATCGTCAACTGCTCGACCGCGCCGGGCGTCGGTGCCTGAACGTCATCCGACTCGATCTGGGCGTCGGCAGCGGGCTTCTCAGCGCGCTGCGGTTTCGTCGATGCACCCATGATCAGGCGAGCGTCGTCGCAAGCGTCTGCAACGTCGTCTTGTTCGTGCCAGCTGGCAGCACGCTGACCAGGTAGTTGACGTTCTTGATGATCTCCTGCAGATCGCAGAGCATCGCGGACTGCATACCTGCCAGATCAACGACGGACGGCAACGTCTGTGCGGCGGCGGTTTCTGCGGCAAGCCAGGTGATTGCGGCGAGGGGAGTAGCGGCGGCCATTTACGGCTCCTGTGTCAGTAGGGAGTGGAGTTACGCGACGACCGTCACGTCGATCGTGCCGGCAGCGAGGGTGACGCTGGAAAGCGTTGGTGTGAGCGTCACGGTGAAGCCGGCACTCGTCTTCGCCGAAACACTGGCAAAGCAGGCCTGACTGGCTTCGACCATCACGCTGTAATTCGCGGGCAAGCGCAGGCCGCTGAACGTTTTGGTGACGGTCGCACCAGCGCCGCCACCAGCAGCGGTCGCCACGTTCGGCAGGTTGCCGATAATGATTCGGTCCTGCAGCGCGAGTTGAAATCCCGTCGGCGATTCGACGGTATGTACGGGTTGACCCATGGAAAGCTCCTGTCGGGCGAACGCCCAGAGATAGGTACAGCGGGGAAACGGGCGTTCGGCCCTATTCGTTGTTCACGATGCGCGGTGAGATCTGCTTTGCGCCCTGCGCGCCCTTCGTTGCGATCTCCATTTCGGCGAACGTCATGTCGCCCCATGGGTTGTCCATCGGCGGACGTCCGCGCGCGGCCCGATACTCGTTCGGCACGATCGCGTTGTTCTTGTATTCGGTCTCGTAGACCTTGGAGAGATTGAGCTCGTCGTCGCGATTGAGGCCCTTGAATGCGAACTCGATCTGACTGAAGCCGAGCTTGCCTTCGATCGCCTCGCGCGTCAGATAGGCGGCGAAGTTCGTCGCGGTCGGGATGATTGCGCCATCCCAGTCGCGATCGTCGGCCACCTCTGAAGTGTTGCGGTTGACGTCGGCCTCGACGCCGAGGTTCTGCGGGCTCAGTTCGAACGAGGTTGCGATCTCACGCAGCAGGAACTCCTGATACTTGAGGTACAGCGCATCATCGGTCGCGCCGCGCAATTTGTGCACCTTCAGTTCGTCGCCACCCAGAAGCGGCGTCTGCCCCTGACCTTCAATCTCGTTGCGCCACCAGTCGCGAAACGAATCAAGGGTGTTCCGATCCATCCCAACGAACTGCACCAGGTTCTCAGGCTGTCCGTTGCTCGCCACGTTCCCGGCGTATTCGCCGGTACCGAGCTGACGGTTGATCGAATTGAATGCGACCTCAAGGCAGCCGTAACCGAACGGGTTCTCCGTGTTCGGATCCTTGCGGACGTAGATCAATTGATCATTGCGCAGAGGGATGCCTGACACGCCACCGACATTGCCGTAGCCGTGCGTCTGGATATAGCGCGCTTCGTTCTTCTCGCCGCTCCAGCCCGCGTAAATCTGGATGCTCAGTGCGTCGACCGGCCACATCCACAGCGGCCGCACCTTGTCGCCGCCGAGCTCCTGCTCGATCACCCCGGCACCGCACAGCAGATAGTCCTCGACGACCTGTTCGATGAGTGTACGAAAGGAATCGTCGGTGTTCGGGCGACGAAAGCACTCCGTCGCAATATCGATTTGCCGCTGGATCTCGCTGTTCACCGTCACGTCCGGCTTCGCGCGGATCTCCCACTCGAGCATGGCGATCGCACCCTTGATGCGATTGATCGCCTTGCGCGCATAGGGCGTACGGCTGAACATGCGCAGATTCGACGGCGTCGGCTTGATCAGCGGCCGGTCTTTCTGGTACCGGACGCTCCCGAGGTTCATCAGGCGCGAATACGCCGTGGTGACGCGATCAGGCAGGTGCTTCGTGCGGCCGGCCCAGATCATCCGGGCAACGCGGTTTCCCGCCCACTCCGAGATGCGCTGTGTAAAGGTCGGCTTTTTCAAAAGGAATCTCTCAGAATGCCCAGCGCGGAGCACTAATCAGGCGGTGAAACGCGCGGCTAAGCGCGTCAACCTGGTCGTCAAAGCTCCCATTCGGGAACATCTTCATTTCATCGGTGAGCGCCTTATTCCACGGTGCGCGCAGCATGAATACGTTGCCGCCCTCGACCTGCGCTGCGAATGGAGATGCGCGTGTGACCTTGCTGCCCGTCTCGGGCGTTGCCTCGACGTTGTAGCCGGCGAGCATCTGGATCATGTGGAAGGCCTGCACCTTCCCAGCCTGCCCGGGATCCTGCGGCACACTGATGTGCACAGCAGGGCCATCCAGTGCGGCAGTGCCTTTGATAGCCGTCTCGACCTCGAGCGGCCCACCGCGGAAGCGGTTGACGTCGCAGATATAGAAACGGCCCAATGCGTCGCGTCCGAGCAGTCCGCCGACTGTCCAGTCCGGCTTCTTGTTCGATGTCTCTTCGGTGGCCGCCAGATCCCAGCCGCGAACCATTTGCATGTCGCGCGGCAACACGTCGATCAACCGGATCAGCGCGGGCTTGAGCAGTGCGCCGTCAGGAGGCGCGGGCCGTTGCTGATAGAGCGCCGACCACGTGCGGACGTTGCTCTTGAACTGCTCCCAGTGCTTCTCATCGAACCACTGTGGCCAGAGATATTCACCGCGCTTGCGGCCGAGCGGATCGTCGTCGACCTCGCACTCAGCCTGCAGGCAGATGACCTCCCATTCATTGCCGTCGCGACAGAGGATCTTGCCGCTCTTGCCATCCCAGCCTTCAGGCAGGATGCGACCAGACAGGTCGTCCTCATGCCAGCGCGTCTGGATGATGACTATCCAGCCGCCCGGTATCAGGCGTGTTTTGAGGTCATCCTCGTATGCGTCCCACGTTTTCTGCCTGATCGTCTCTGAATCAGCCTGCTCGCGGCCCTTGATCGGGTCGTCGATGATGATGCCGTGCGCGCGATTGCCGGTGATGCCCGACAGGATCCCGCACGCCATGTACTCGCTGCCATTGGTCAGCGAGAATTCCTGCGCGGCCTGCGAATCGGAAGCGAGCTCGCAACCGAAGATGCCTTTGAACCGGCGCTGCCTGATGATCGAGCGCGTGCGCCGCCCCATCTTGCGAGCCAGATCGTCGCCGTAGCTGGCGAGAATGACCTTGCGGTTCGGCTGCGCACCGAGATAGCGCGAGGGGAACACCACCGAGGCGTACGTGCTCTTGGCAGAGCCCGGCGGCATGAACACCATCATCCGGCCATGCCGGGTGTTGGCGACTTCCTCGAGCTTCGACAGCAGCAACCGGTGGTGATCGGCGACCGTCGTCTCGATCGGCTGAAAGAACTCCGTATCAGGATCGTCACCGACTGGCTTACCGGGGACGTCGATCGCGTTGGCGTAATGGAGGATGCTCTCCCGAGCCCTACGCCGGGTCAGTAGCTCCCGTGCCGCTTCCTGTTGCGAGGGACAAGAGCTCATCGTCGGTCATATCCTGGAGGCTCTTGCGGAACTCGACCGGCCCACCGTTTTTACCCGTCAGTTCGACGGTGTTCTTGAACATGCCGATATGGCGCGCGACATTCTCGAGCGCCTTGGCCTGATCTTGCATCTTCACTTCGAGGCCTTCCTTGCCGCTCTTCACGCCCGCATAGAGCAGCCGCGCCGGACCTTTCAGGTGCCGCGTGTCGTTGACGTGGATCTTGCCGCGACCTTCGCCACCGCATTCCGGGCACTCAGGATTCGGCTCGCGATTCACGTCGTATCCAACGCCGCCGCCAACGTCAGGCGCGTCCTTGCCGTTTTCGTCAGCATCGCTCTGAGCCTTCGTGAACTCGCTCTCAGTCCACTGATACTGGTGGTCGATACCCCAGCAGTGACGGCAGCACATGCGACGGTACTGAACGAGATCGTTCGGGTCGGCCGTGGCGATTTGCCACCAACGCTTCAGCACCATTTCCTGCGTGATCTCGGTTCGTTCCTGTAGCGCTTTCTGACGTTCTGAAAGGTAAGCCTGAACCTGAGCATTTCTGAGCAGGCGCGCGGCATTAACTTCGGCCGCATTGCCCTTCGCCGCGTAACCGGCGCGCTTGTAAGCCGCCGATGCGTTGAAGTCGATCAGATACTCGTCAACGAAGCGGCGCTGTTTGTCTGTCAGCGCCATAAATATGTCCTTTTGAGTGATTCATTTCTTCCAGCCTCGCGCGAGGCCGGGAGAATTCACTCGTAAAGACGCTGTTTCAGCAGATAGCCTTCCAGCGCCCAAATCTTGTTGCGGGCATTCTCACGCGCGATCTTGCGTCCGATTTCCTCATCGAAGTTCTCGAGGCTCACTGCGGCACTCTCGCCAGTCACCTGAAAGCCGTTGCGCAGCGTCAACGCACAG
>OVEP010008926.1_pt1 | contig 54523 bp, 73 predicted proteins | sample 1779801 | NCBI WGS metagenome assembly OVEP01 (sample SAMEA3914791, study PRJEB12502) | metagenome | biome: forest; material: soil | place: Canada | collected 2011-07-03 | depth 0.1 m
CACCCGCGCCCACCCCAGGTGCCCGCCCACCTCCAACCCCTCCTCCCAAAGCTCCTGCCCCTCCCCGGAAGTCAGCCCCGCCTGTACCGCCATCCGCAGCCCCCCGTCACGCAGCACCAGCCACACGGCCCGAGACGCCCGCTCCCCCGCGCTGTCCGACGGGTACACCCCGCGAATCCTGCGCTGCGCCTCCATGCGCGCCCCCTCGTCGTCGCCGTACTCCGCCTCCACCACCCGCACCGGTGCGCCCACCTCGCCCAAGACCGCTGGGTCACTCCAGCGGGCGCGCTGGTAGTCCACCAGCGCCACCACCGCCGCCTCCCGATCCGCACCGGCCGGGCACGGCACCCGGTCATGGACCGCCGACCGCCCCACCGGCTTCCAATGCCCCTCCCCGCCGCCCGAACCCGCCACGAACAGCACCGCACCCAGCGCCCCCCTGCACACCGGCGACGACACCGACCACACCCCCTCACCCTCAGGACCCAGACGCACCATCAGCGGGGGCACCTGCGCCCCGCGCTGCTCCACCTCGCCCAGGGGAGCAGCAGCGCCCCCCTGAGGCTCCCCGGGGCCCTCTACCGCCCCGGGGACGTCCACGGCCGCCACAGGGCCGTCCAGGGCCGCCGAAGGCGCATCCAGGACGCCCACCCCCAGCGCGATCCGCCGAGCCGGGACGGCACCCGGGTCCAGGTACTCCGTGCCCACGGTCCACCGCCGCCCCTCCAGCGCGTCCACAACCCGCGCCAACCCCTCGTTGCGCGCCTGCCGCTCCCGCTCCGGGCAACCATGGCCGCCCCGGGCCGCGTAGTCCCACCCGTCCAGCAGCCACGCCACCCGCACGGGCTCACCCTCACGCGCACTGACCACCGCACCCGTCGGCGGCACCATGTCCGCCCGGCGCTCCCCCACGACCGGCACGCCCGCAGCCTCCAGCACCGCCTCCACCCGGCCCACCATCCCCCGCTGCTCCTCAGACGCCACCTGGGGCCCGGCAGCCTCCACCACCTCCACGGCCTCCACAGGGGCACCGACAGCCTCACTGGGCGCAGCAGCGGCCGGGACCACCCCAGCCTCCACCGCCCGCCGCTCCTGGGGCTCTCCCTCGGCCATGGGGGCAGGCGCACCCGCCGGACGCTCCGTCACCTCGAACGCGTACGTCCGCCACGGAGCCATCACGCCGCTGAACAGCGTCAGATCCTTCATCACCAGCACGGGCCGCGAGCCCGCGTGCATGTAGCCGTTGTTCCGCTCCCCCACCTCCACCGGCGCGCACAGAGCCTTGATCAACTCCACCAGCAGCGCCAGCGCCCACTCCCGGTCACCCGACCCCCGGGTGTAGTCGCAGCGGACAACCCGGTCGGCTGTCACCGTGAACCACTCCCCCGCCGGGAGCAGCGCCTCAGCCTCAGCCTCAGCAGCCGCCGCCCGCGCGGCCCGCCGCTCCATGTCCCAGGCGTACTGCTCCGGGAGCACCGCCAGGCCGCGCAGCCCCCGGTGAACCGTCTCCACCACCGCGTACCCGTACGCCTCCAGCGCAGCCTTGGCGTCCGCCACCTGCTGCCCGTGCCCCTCCTGCTGCGGCAGCAGAGACGGCCGGTCCTCATTGCGCTCCCCGAACAGCTCACGCGCCGCCCGCTGCGCCGACATGGGGTAGCGCCACTGCACCTCCACGATGCCGCCGCGCCCGTCGGTCGGCTCGAACCCGTAGACGCTCTGGCCGAACATTCCGCCGTCCACGTACCGGATGAGCCCGGCCGCCTTCAAGGTGCGGGTGATGGTCGCCTTGACCGGCTTGCGCGGCCCGGCCGGAGCCTTGGTGGTGCGCTTGCGGGGGGCGGGGGTGGTGGCGTCGGTGCTGCTCATTCGCTGCTCCCTGTTGATCTTGTTGCTTGGCGGCGTGCTGAACGGTACGAGGGGAACAGTACCATACTTCTAGTGATGCATAGTAAGGGTTGCGGTATGGCGGGGCAGCCCCCAAGATCGCGGGGAGGGGGTGGGCCGGGCCGGGGTTGGCCCCTGAGCAGCGGCACTGTCCGGATATCCGATCTATCCCACATGATCACAAACGGGGGAAAAGAGGAGGGGCAGGCCCGTGGTGGAGCCGCCCCATCCGCCCTACCCTCCGGCCCCCGCTACGGCCCCGTTAGAACGGGGGGCCGACCCAGGTGCGCCCCGGCTCTCCCATCCCCGGCACGCCGTCCTCACCGGCCACCGAGTGCACCGCAGAGACCGCCCCAGCCTCCACCGCCTGACGAAGTTCTCCCATCACCTCGGCCCGCGCTCCCGGCGCAAGCGCGTTGCGGTACCAGGGGATGAGGTTGTCCACCGCGTCCTCCGCCGAGACACCCAGCTCCATACCGGGAACCTGCTGCCTGCCCTCCAACGCCCTGGTGACGTAGGCGGCAGCGATCAGAGCCCCCTTGTCCTGCGGCAGGCACACGTACGGGCCGTTTACGTCGCGCCCCTCGTCATAGCCGTCCCAGTAGCCGAGAACACCCCGCCTGTGTGCCTCGCGCAGCAGATCGGCCGCCCGGTCCTCGGTGATGTCCTGTGCCTCGGCCAGCAGTTCGACCGCGCGCCAGAAGCGGATGAAGGTCCCCTGGTGGCCGTCGCCCCCATAGGTGTGCCGGGCGCGGCGCAGGACGTTCGCGGCCACGATGGACACGGGCGAGTCGGTCTTGGCCCAGTGGCGGGTGAACGCGTTGGCGGCGTACTTCTGTGCGGCCACTGCGCCCAGGTGCGGCCAGCGCTTCCAGACAGCCTGCGCTACGTCGTCCTCCTGGGCCAGGTACGGGCGTCCGCGCTCCGGCTTGATGAACAGCGCCCGGTCCGCTTCCTGCTCGGGCGACTCGGCGACCCCAGCGGCCCCGGCCGGGCTGACCTTCCCAAGCATGACGTCCGCCTGGCGCTCATGGGTGGCCGCGCCCCCGGCGGCGTTCAGGTACGCCCACCACATGCCCGCGATCCGCTGGAGCCGCAGCGCCGTTGCGGCCATGGCCGGGGTGTAGCCGGGGAACAGGTGCCAGGTCTCCAGCGACGGCGGCAGGATGGCCGCCTCGGTGGCCAGGTTCTCCAGGCGCAGCCACTGCCACCGCAGCAGGCGGCCGTACTCGGCCGCGCGGTCCCTCAGCTCTGCCTCCTGCATGGCATGGACGCTGGCGGGCGGCTGCACGTGGGTGATGTGGGCCCAGGGCACGCGCAGGGCCCCCGCATCCCCGACCATCCACGACTGAATGGCGGTCAGGTGGTCTTCCGCGTTCGCGAGGGTGGTGTACGGGTAGCAGCACCATGCGCCGTCGGCGTGGGGGAACTCAACCCAGAACTGAGCACCGGTCCCCTGCGGGGCGTCGGGCGTGTCCACGGCGCGTGCGATCCGCTCGGCCTCGGCGGTCATCAGTGCGGCGATGGCGTCGTGAACGATGTTCTTGTCCGCGCCGTCGGGCCGCGAATCGCCCGTGGACAGGTTGCGGCCGTCGGGCGCGAAGAGGTGCTGCTCCCCTGCGTCGTCGCCGGTGTCCCTCCACGCGTAACCCTCGGGCAGCGTGCCGACCCAGGTGGACGGGTCGGACTCACTGAACGGCTCGGCGGTGGTGGGCCAGTGCCCGGCATCCGGCATGGTGGTCTCCTCGGTGATGGTGCCCCCATCCTCGCGCGGAGGGGTGACAGCCGGGGCCGGATGGGCGGATATGGTCTCCATGGCGGCCTTCAGCGTCGGCGCGTCCTGCGGGCCCCGGTGGGCCGGGGTCGCGGCGATCCCCCTGCCGTACAGGCGCAGCCTGCCGGGGGCGCAGCCTGCCGGGGGCGCAGCCGAAGGAGTGCCAGGTGTAGGTGTAGCGCCAGGAGTTGCGGGGGGCGTCCTCGGGCAGCTGCTCGGGAGTGCCGACGTGGCCGGTCTTGACGACGACGTACGGGGCCCCGTCTTCCTCCTCGGTGTGCAGCCACTGCACGAGGGTGGTCCAGCCGTGGGCCTGGGCGTGGGCGACCAGGCGGGCGGCGGCGGCCGGGAGGGTGTAGCCCTCGGGCGGGGTGGGGCTGGGGGCGGTGCTGGTACGCACTGCGGACTCCTTGGTGGTGGTGGCTTGGCGGCAACGAACGCCACTGTAGCGCACTCCTGTCGATGCGTACACAGGATTGCGCTACAAGGCAGGCGGGGGCTTGGATGAGGGGTACTCAGCCGGTCGGCTGCGCCACGGGGGCGGCGGCGTCGCTCTTGCGGGTCACCAGGACTCCCCCGCCGTCGGCCGGAGTGCGGGCCTGCGCGCCGTAGGTGTCCGCGAGCAGCGCGGCCGCCTGGGGGATCACCTCGTTGCCCCGGACGCGGGAGGCGTCGTATCTGGGGTAATCGTTGTGGGCGGCGTGGCTGTGCCAGTGGACCTCTACGGTGCCCGGCTCGCCCTTGATGACGTACAGCCCCTCCGTCTCGTGGCCGCCCCATCCGTTGGGCTTGGCCAGGGTGAGCCCAGCGCGCTTGAGGGCGGCGCGCACTGCCGGGGTGGTGGGCGCCTTGTGCTCGGCCACGGGCGCGGTGACCTTGGGGCCAACGTCCAGGCCCTGGGCGATGGCTTCCGCGCGGGAGTACACCCACAGGAACCCGTTGGGGTGGGGTACCACGTGCAGGCCGTGCGCGCGCAGCGCCTCGCCCATGGGCACCAGCTTGGCCGTGTCGTGGTCGTTGAACAGCGACACCGCGCGGTGCTCCTGGTTCCCCATGGCCAAGAAGCCGTGCGGGGCCCGGCGCTCGTCGTACGCGGTGAACCCGGCGGTGGCCAGCAGGTTGGACACCGACGCGCCGGTGATGCCGTACCGGCGCGCCTTGGCTCGGGCCTGCTTGACGCGGTGGCTGACACACCCCCGGTCCATGCACTCCTGACCGGTGAAGCGCAGGTGCTGCCCGTAGGCCGCGCCCCGGTTTCGGGGGCACACCTCCACCGTACCGGGGGCGTACCAGTGGGCGCGGGCGGTTACGTGGGGGGCGCGGGCGTCGACGGCGTCGATCTGACGGCGCACCTCGGCCAGCTGGTCGGCGACCAGCAGACCCGGGGTGCCGTGCCAGGTCTCGCCGCTCATGGTGATCTTGCAGCGGATGGCGAACGCGTTGCCGAGCGTGGGGCGCGTGATAGTGATCTTGCGGCCCTTGTACATGGTCTCCATCGTGGGTGCCTCCTGACAGGGGATTCGAGCGGTGGGGGTGGTCACATGCCGATAGCGTTGCCGGGTGCAATGCGCACGTGCCCGTACTCCTCGCGGATGTGGCGGTCGTGCGGGGCGCAGAAGTACAGGCCCTCCGCCTTGGCCCGGCCGCAGTACGACTCCCGGGACGACCACGTCGTGTGGGTGAGCTGGTAGCCGCAGGTCTGCCCCTCGCGGGGCGGCTCCTCGCTCAGGATGTGCTTACGCCGCTGCGCGCCGCTCTTGCGCCGTGCCATGGTGGTTCCTCTCCTTGTGGGTGCCGAACGGGAGCCCGCCCCCTTTCCGGGGCCGGGCGGTGCTGCTGATCAGTCGCGGGCCGGGTGCGTCTGGGCCGCCGGGTCCCATCCGGCGGGGATGGCGTAGTGGGGCCAGCCGCACCCGGCAACCTCCGTGTGGGCGCCGGGGTGTACCTCGCAGTGGACGAGCTGCTGAGCGGCGGGCGGCGCGGTGACGTCCCCGTGAACGGAACAGTCGGCGTGCGCGCCCATCATGGCGCAGTCGCGGGGGCACTCGGTGATGACCTCGCACTCGGAAGCCAGCCACAAGGGACCGTCTTCCACCTCCACCCGCAGCGGCTCGCCGGGTGTCTCCAGCATGCGGGCCACGGTGTGCGTGCTGCCGTCCGCGACCACGATGCGCTGACCGGCCGTGAACGTCGGGGCGTCGGCCCGGTTGTTGGCGAAGGTGGCCAGGTCCACGCGCATCCCGGCCGAGATGGCCAGGAAGATTTCCGCGCACATCAGCCGGGTCAACGCCGACCGCCGTGCGCTCCCGGTGGTGGCTGCTTCCATCGCCCGCTGCGCGTCGTCGCGCTTGGTCTGAAGGTTGGTGGTGAGCCACTGCGGGGAGGCGCCGCTACGCCGCTCCTTGGCCAGGTGGTTCGTGACGAACGAAACGGCCATCGCGAGCACCTTGTCAGCTTCGGTGCGGCTGATGATGCCCTCTGCGACCTTCCGGGCCATCAGCTTCCGGGCCGCGTCCTCGGTGGCGTTCAGGAGCTTCGCCGAAGCGGGGGTGTCCAACGCGGCCTGGATCTCCGCGCGAGGATAGGAGCAGCGGGTGCCGTGGCGGTCCTCCCGGACCCAGTGGTAGCCGTTGCGCTCCGGGCCCTGGTAGGTGCCGGTGAATTCTTGGACGGGGCCGTACTTCTGGTTGAAGGTGTCGTAGGAGCGGTGACGCACGATGACGGGCTGTCCCAGCTCCAGAACCGGGAAGTCCTCGGCGGCGTCGGGCTGCTCGGGCTGCGGTTGCGCTGCCTCAGCGGCGGTCGGGGTGCTGGCGGCGGGAGCGGTCGGGCGCCTGAGCTCGTACCACTTGTTCGAGTGCAGGTGGACGGTGTACTTGTCCGCGTCGGTGCTCTCGTGCAAGCGGGCAAAGTCGTTGGCGGTGAGGGCGTCCCAGGCGTGGAAGGCGTCTACGTCAACCATGCGACCGGTGCTGGAGTCGTAGACCTTGCAGGCGGTGAATTCGGCCTTGATCTTGGCAATGATCTTGGTGTGGTTGCGGGCGATGGTGCGCACGGGCACTCCCTTGGGTTGTGGCTTGGCGGCGACAGGCACAACCATAGCGCAATCCTGCTGATGCGTACACAGAATTACGCTATGGATTATGGGTGTGCTCAGAGTGAGGTGATCAGGGCAGCCGTCCGGCTCTGGCGGTGCTCGCGGGCGCGGCGCGCGGCGTCGGGGCGGTCCTCTGCGAAGGTGGACCAGTGGCAGGCGCAGTTGGCCCAGCTGCTGCGGTCGTAGCCCCGGCCGCCCCGGTCCTGGCGTCCTGCCGAGTGCGGCATGCTCACCCATCCCCGGGGTTCGCCGGTGGAGGTGTGGTGGTCGGCGGCGTGCATGGCCAGGCGGGCGACCAGGGACAGGCGTACCGAGGTGTACGTGCCCAGGATGGCGCCGAATGAGTCGCGGGCCCAGTCGCGAGCGGGGGTGATCTCGCCCAGGGTGAGCAGGCCACCGGTGATCAGGCGTTCGGAGGTGGCCGGGGGGATGGAGTACAGGCCGCTGCGGATGCGCCCGTGCCCCGGGGTGCGCGCGTCGGGGGCCAGGAACAAGGCAGCGCCCGGGGAGTCGTCCACGGCCTCCAGGTCACGGCGCACGGCGGGGGTGATCCTGGCCGGGGTGACGGGGTCCAGGGCAACGCTGCGGGGGGAGGTGGTGACCTGGCCATCGGCGGGGCCGAGCCGTTTCACGGTCCAGGTGATCAGGGCGCCCCCGCTGCGGGTGGCTTCGACGGCGTATCCCCGGGTGGCGGCGCGCCGCAGGAGGCTGCGGGCCTGCGTCTCGTCCAGGCGGCCCCGGGCGTTGGGCTGGCCGGGCGCGGTGATGGTCTCCACGAACAGCAGGCGGCGGAGCGGGTTCGCGGGTGAGGGGGGCATGGGGGCGGCGATGGTGGTCACAGGTGGGCCCTTCTTGGCGGTAAGGGTCGGCGTGGGTGGCGGTGTCACCCGGTGGACGGCGCGGGTTCCAGGTCGTGAAGCTGGAGGTAGGCGGGGATGAAGGTGCGGGCAACGGTCACATTCTGGGGAAGGAACCGTTCGTTCGGCAGGTGTGCGGGGATGGGGGCGCGGCCCAGTACCTGCATGGGCTCGGCGTCCACCAGAGCGACGGTGCCGCGCTCGCCCTCCCTCAAGGGGAACGCCTTGATCACCTCGGCGTCGCTGCGGGGGCCCTCGGCGTCCCATAGGGTGCCGCCCGGGGTGCGTACCAACACGTGCTCCCAGTCCAAGAGCACGTACTCTCCGAGCGGGTGACGGGTGATCACGGCCACGACCTGACCGCCGATCACCTCGTGCAGCGCGACGGCGAAGGCCGGGCACTGGCCGTTCATGCAGGCGCGGCGGGCGATGTCGTCCCACTGCCCGGGCACCACGGGGGTGCGGTAGTGAGAGCTGGCGTGGCTGCGGACCTGGGCGTGGTCGGGGTGCAGCGGGCGCGTGGTGGATACCAGCTGAGGCTTTCTCGGCGCGGTCATCGGTTCCTCCTGGGTGCGATGAACCCACCGTACCGCAATTCTAGGGATGCGTATACATGAGTGCGGTAGAAGCGATGGAATCAGGCCGGGCGCGCGACCACGTCACCCATCCACACCCGGCGGCCGGGCTCCACCAGGTCGCGCCGCTGTTCCTCCCACATGGGCATGGCTCGGGTCATGCGGCGTGTCCACTCGGGCCCGTGGTGCTCCCGCTCGCCCGGCCGCGTCGCGTGGACAAGCTCGTGCACCAGGACGTACCGCACGAGGTTCGCGGGCAGCTGGAACAGCGACCAGTGCAGGTCGACGGTGTGGCTCTTGCCTCGGTAGACGCCCCACTTGTGGCGGCCGATGTCCCGCACGCGCACGGTGGGTTCGGCCCCGGCCAGGCCGAGCCGGGCGTACCAGCGCTCTGCCTCCTCGGTCGCCCAGGTGATGGCCTCGGCCTTGTACCAGTCGATCAGCGGGCGTCCGCCGTGCGCACGCAGGTCGGCGGCCGGAGCGTGCAACCAGGGCCCGTGGCCGCCGGTGATGCGCTCGACGCGCCCGGGCAGCTCCACGACCCGAAGGCGGGTGGGGCGCCCCAGCCACGGGAAGTCCTCTCCGCCTACAAGCTCCTTGGCGGGATGGAGGGGGGCAACGGCGGCGGACTTCATGACGAGGGGGATGATGCGCGGGAGCATGCCGCGCAGGGCCGCGATGAAGCGCTCAACCTGGTCGCCCACGTACAGGGGGGCGTGGATCAGCAGCAGTCCGCCGGGCTCGACGGTGACGCCCAGGGTCCTCCTGCGGGTGGAAACCACCAGGCGCCAGGGGCAGGAGTCGAACAGGTGGGCATCGGCGACGGCGGCCGTCAGGACGGCGGCGGCGTGCTCCACTTCGGGGGACACGGCAGCGGTGGGCACGGTCAGATCTCCTGGAGTTGGTGGCGGATGTAGCCCCTCGGGGTGGCGGTGCAGTTCAGCGAGCCCCACGTGTCGGTGGTGTCGACGCCCTCTATGTAGAGCTCGGCCCGGCACTTAGCGCAGACTCCGGCCAGCTGGGGGCCGGTGACGGGCAGCGAGAGCGGGTGGCGGACAACGTAGTCGGCGGCCTCCAGCATCCGCACGGCCCGGGCGATGCGGTGGATCTCGCCCACGACGCCCAGGGCGGCCGGAAGCGCGAACACCCCGGCGGCGCCGGGGACGGCCTCGAACCTGGCACGCTCCAGCAGCAGGCGCGGCAGCAGCGCGCTGGCCGTGGCCCGCACGCGCACCGTGGCGCCCGTCTCGCGGGTGATGACGACATGGGGGCCGAGCTGCACGGCGGGGGCCTGCTCGGCCCCGGTACGCACGTCCACGGGAGAGTTCTCCTCTCAGGGGGTGGGGCCCTGGACCACCGCAAGCGGCGCGGTGGTCCAGGGCCGGAAAAGTCAGCGGGTGGTGATACCCAGCTCGGCCACGAGCCGCGCCAGGGCGACGGCCTGCTCCGGCCGCAAGTCCGGCAGCTTCACGTCCACCGTGGCCCCGCCGTAGTGCACGTCAAAGGACCAGCCCCAGCGATCGCGGTTGATGGAGCCGGTCGGCTCTCCCTTGTCGTCCGTCTGCTCCACAGTGCCGGGCAACGCGGCGAGCAGCTGCCCAACGACATCCGCCCGGCCCCGCGCGCTGGCCGCGCACTCCTCGGCGCGCTTCTGGGCCTTGTGCAGCTCGGGGAGGTAGACCGGCAGCAGGCGGCGGCGGATCTCAGCGGCCATGGCGCGGGCGCCCCGGCTGCGGCCGACGTTGATGGAGTGGCGCTCGCACAGGTGCTTGCCCGCCTCGGGGTAGTCACCCCAGATGTGGGCATGAGCGGGGCTCTGCCAGGTGCTCACGTTCAGCTTGCTGCCGTCCGTGGAGGTCAGCGTGCCGTGCTTCCCGTTGCTGTCGAGCGCGGCAGTCCACTCGGGGCCGAGCTCAGCGGCAACAGCGGCCAGCAGGTCGGTCAGGGCGATGTTCTGGGCGGTCATTCGGGTGTCCTCCTTGGCGGGTGTGGACACCACGATAGCGTACTTCTGTGTATGCGTCTATAGACTTACGCTAGTGATCCTGGGTAGCCCCGACCGCCCTTCCGGCACAGGTCAGCCCGCCGACCGCCTAATGGTGGTGCGGGCAACTCCGCTGAGTCGCTGGATTTCCGACTTCGACAGGCGCGCGGCCTGGGCGATCTCGATCAGGGGGCCGCGCTGGTCGCAGGCGGCGGCCCAGCCCCGGAGCAGGTGTCGGATGATGTACCGCTGGAGGGTGCGCTGGCGTGGGGTGTTCTCTTCCCTCAGCATGGTGTCGAAGGGGCCGTGCTCCCACCCGATGAGATCAAGGGGTGCGGTCGGGCGGGCCATCATGGCGACGCCCTGACTCTGGCTGATCTCGTAACGCAGCCGGTCCGCGACGATCGTTCCGAGCCTGGGCCAGTCGAGTCGCGTCGAAACCGGCGGCAGCCCCGGGCCCTCCGCCACGGTGGCCTGCTGCACCTCTTCGGGCGTGGCTGTGGCCATGAGCCAGTCCCCCGACTGTGTTTCGCCCTCGTCCTCCCAGCCGGTCCAGCTCAATGCCGCCTCCTGGGCGGCATTGCCGTCCCACAGCGCGGTCTGCACCGCCTTCTCCTTCTCCTCCAGCGGGGCGAGGACCCGCAGCACGCGTACCCACGGCTCGATGTCCCGCACGGCACTTTCGGAGATCTCCTCCCAGGCGTCGCGCTTGCACGAGTACTCGGCGTAGGCCAGCGTCGTCCTACCGTTCATCAGCCACAGGTGGCCGCCGCGCTCGCGCCAGGAGGCCGTACCGCCCTGGACCTGCCAGCTGACCCAGCCCCAGGAGGAGGCGACGTAGGTACCGGTGTCCCGCAGGACGCGGCTGCTCCCGGGCTCCAGGGTGAGAATGTCGAGCGGCATGGTCGTTCCTTCCGTCGGGGGACTATGACCACCACTGTAGCGTTCGCTCCACTCAATGTGTAGCGAACGCTCCAATTACTATTCGGGGTGCTGCTCGTACCAGTCGGCGACGGCCCGCGCCGCAGTCCCCGTGGCCTCCACCCGCGTCATCCGCCCGGCCACGGCAGCGATAGCGACGCGCCTGCTGCGGGGCGCCTCCATGGCCCCCGGCGCCACCCCGGGGGCGCCCTCCAAAGCCCACACCGTGCCGCTCGGCCGGTGGGAGTGGAAGAACTGGCACGGGGCCGTGCGCGTGCACGCGAGGCCGGGCACCTCGGGGTGCCCGGCCTCGCACAGCTGCTGACCCTCGCTCACTGGCGGACAGCGACGGCGGCCGGGATCTTCGGGGCCGCGCTCCCCAGGTGGGCCAGGAGCTTGCCCACGCCGGGACCGGCGCCCGCGTAGAGAACCTGGAGCACCACAGCGGCGCAGGTCCGCGCGCTCAGCTCCTCCACGCCGATGGTGCCCACGACCAGCCCGCGCAGCTCCTCCCCCACGGGCGCGGAGGACACGTCCGCGCTGGCGGGGTCCTTGAACGCCAGCCGGATCATGGCCTCCTGGACGCTGCGGCTGTTCAGGGTGCCGATTGCCCACAGCGCGCGCCCCGACAGGCTCCACGTGAAGCGCTCGCGGTCGTAGCTCTTGCCGTCCTCTCTGGCCTGGAGTTCGGCGGCGGCGCGCTCCGGGGTGGTGCTGTCCTCGGTGTAGGGGGAGATCCACGGCAGGACGCTCAGGCCGCGCTGCGCCACAGCGTAGGTCTGGTCCTCAGTCAGGTTACTCATGGGATCCTCTTGTCTGTTGACGGTTCGGGGTTCAGGGGTGTTGGGGCGCCGAGGTGCGCAGCCGGTTCAGCAACTGGCGGTTCCGTGCGATCACGCCCTCGGCCTCGGTGATCTCCTCGGCCCAGGACTCCAGGCGCAGGCGTCTGCTCTCGCGGGCCGCCGCGTCGTAGTCCTCCGGGAACGCCTCGTCGCCGCTGCGGCCCAAGGTGCCGGGCAGACGCGCGTCCAGGTGCTTGCTGCACACCACGGTGTAGAGGAGCAGGCCCAGGCGGTCCGTGTCGCACCCCCGTTGCGCGCAAAGCCGGTCGAGCTCGGAACCACTGTCCACGGCGACGCCGTAGCGCAGCCCGTTGACGGAGACATAGGCATAGCCCTCGTTGGCGGACTCCAGGATGACGGGCAGTTCCGCCACGGTGATGGTCGAGCTGAGGTACACCCCCATCCTGTCGTGGTCCTCGGCCACCATGCCCAGGAGGCGTGCGGCGGCCACAAACGGCATGACGGCGTGCACGTCGGAGTCGTTGGTGAGGGTGGGCGCGGGAACAGTGAGGAGGTCTACGAGGCGTAGTTGCACGGTGGTTCTCCTTGGTGGGTCCCGTACCGGGTCGGGCCGGGTGTCCACGATGGCATGGAGGGCTGACAGGCGGTCAACTGAGCTGGTGCTCCAGGTCCAGGAAGCGGCCGTTGTCGTGGACGCCGTTGTGGTGCTCCACCTCGGCGGCCGCGCGCGCCAGGGCCTCACTGACCTTGCGCGCGTCGCGGGAGGACATGGTCACCACGATGTCGCGGCCGTTGTGCTGGAGAGTCAGGGTGATGAACCTGCGGTAGGGGTCACCCTCGGCCGGGTCCATCCACCCGGAGGTCCAGCTGACGGCGGTGAAGATGAAGCGGGGGAGCCGCGCGAGCCACGTGCGCTTGGTGGGGGAGCGGCGCGGCAGCGGGGTGCAGTCGTAGAAGGGTCTGGGGAGCACGGTCTGCGTGGCCATCAGGCAACCTTCCTGGGTCAGTGGGCGGCTGGGGCGGCGGCCGGGGCCCGGGGGCCCGGCTCGTGGGGGTGGGACGGGTAGGGGTAGAGCGGCTGCTGCTCGGAGTCGTAGCCGTGCCGCCAGGCGCTGTCGGCGCGCATGAACCACAGCACGTCCTCGGCCTCCGGGCCGCCCAGGTCGGGGTCACTGAACACGTAGGAGTACCAGGTGGAACCGGGCTGGTGGTAACAGCCCTGGGCGGCGGACTCGGTGTGTGCTTCTGCCCACGCCACGGCTGCCGCGCGGGTGCGCGCCACGCGCAGGACGCCCTCCTTGGCGTCGGCCGCCACGATCCAGGGGACCACTCCCCCGGGCGCGCAGTACTTGCGTCGCACCTCCCGCAGGCTGGGCACCTCATCCTTCAGCTCCCAGGGGCCGCCGTCGCGGCCGCCGGTGAGGACCTGCCACATGGTGAGCTTGGAGCCGACGCGGCACGGGTTGACGCGGTAAGCCTCGTCGCTGGTGCGGTACTTGCCGGTGGGCAGGCGCACCAGGCGCCGGGGCTTGACCGGGTCCGGGAGGGTGAGCAGGGGGCCTGGTATGAGGCTGAGGGCGGCCATGGTCACACCTTCTCGGACACGGTGAGTTGGATATCGGGATTGCGGGCCTGCCAGGCGGCCTGCTCGTCGGCGTAGGCGTTGGTGATGGCGGCCGTCAGGCGCGTCATGTGGCGGTGGTCGGCGCTGCGGTAGTCCTCGCCGAAGTTCTCGTAGGTCTGGGCGATGGCGTAGGCCAGGGCCCGGGAGTCGTACCCGACCTCGGTGGCGACCAGCTTGTCCGCGATGGTGATCCCGGCCACGGTCTTCAGGGTGAAGATGCGCAGCATCCACTGGGGGCGGCGGCGCGATCGGTCGGTCTGGTCCACGTTGTAGCGGTGGGCCGTGCCGGTTGCGGAGTAGCCGGTGGCGTCCGTGCTGTAGACCCCCGGACGGCGGGAGTACACCAGCCGCGTGGGTGGCTTGGCCGGAGGCGCCGGGGTGGTCACAGCCGTACCGCGTGGCTGTCGGCGGTGAACTCGGCCCGGGCGCGGGTGAGCCACGGCTGAATGGTCTCCTCGGTGAGCAGGCGCAGCTGGGCCAGGGCCTCGGGCTTGCGGCGGATCGGGTCGGAGTAGTTCAAGCCGTCGTTGGAGCGGGAGATCCAGCCGGACCACTGGGCGCCGCTCTCCTCGCGGGTGAAGCGCTGGGCGTAGGCGACGCGGTTGACGTCGGCTCCGAACCACGGGAAGGGGATGTAGGTCTCCCAGTAGCCGGGCCTGGTCTCGGCCAGCCAGTAGCCCTTTCCCTGGCGGGGGTCGGCCGGGGCGGACAGCCACGCGGCGACCGACAGGTCCCAGGCGGGTGCGGCCTTGGTGCGGCGGGCGATGGCCGCGCTGACGGTGGACAGGCCCTCGGTGGGGTCCTGCTCCTTGGCCAGGATGGGCAGGTAGAGCGCCCCGGGCCACGCGGGGAGCGCGTACAGGGCGTCGTAGGTCTGGAGCGGGGTGTCCGGGCTGAGGTGGGCGAGGCTGGGGGTGACCACCCAGCGGCTGCGGTACAGGTCGCGCTCGGCCTGGTAGATCATGCCCAGGACGGGGGCGTACTGGATGAAGCCGTTGTAGCGGGGCGGCGTGCGCTGGCCGGTGATCGGGTGGGCGGCGGACCAGCGGATCAGCTCTGCGTGGATCACGAGTGCTCCTGATGGGTGTGCGTGGCGGCAGTGACACCACCATAGCGTAATTCTATGGATGCGTATACAGGGTTACTCAAGAGATTGTGGCAACCGGTTCAGGCCGGGGCCTCCGTCGGCTCCTCGGTCCACTCCAGCCACCCGGCGCTGAAGCAGCGGGCGAGCAGCAGCGCGTGCTCCACCTCCACGATGCGGGCGGTGCGCTTGTCGATCCGCTCGAACTGGGCGTCGTTCAGCTGCTCCAGGACCCAGCAGGCGGCGTCCCGGGCGCGCGGGCCGTCGAAGACGACGGTGACGATCTCGCTGCGCCCGTCGGCGCGGCGGGTGTCGCGGACGCGTTCGCGGATGCGGCACACCTCGCAGGTCTGCGGGTCGTCCTGGTAGCCGTGCGGGCCGACGACGGCCCACGCCTTGGCCTGCATGTCGATCTTGAAGGAGAAGGAGGAGGGGGTCACGAGGGGACCTTTCATCGGTTGACCGGAAGGAGGGTGAGCGGGGGCGGAGGGGGCGCCCGGGCGGCGGTGGGCCTGGTCCCGGGCGCAGCTGGTGCGGCGTCAGGCGGTGGGCCGCTGCGGACTCTCGCGGGCGAGGCGGGCGCGGGCGCGGCGGTCCTGGATGCGGTGGCACAGCACCGGGTTGTGCGCCTGGGCGGCCTGGGTGTCGACCAGTCGCAGCAGGATCTGGGTGAAGCGGGTCATGGACAGGCCCAGGGTGTCGAACACGGCCGCGTGCTTGGCCGCATGGTCGGGGTGGGGCCAGCCGTTGCCCGAGTTGTGCTCCAGGTCCAGCACCGCGCGCTCCAGGTCGGTCAGGCCGTCCTCCCGACGGTCTGGCAACCAGTCGGGGGTGATGGCGGCCAGTGGGCGCAGGGAGGACGGTTGCCCCTCGTAGGGGTTCGCGGGCGGCTTCGGGGCCCAGTTCGGGACGGGCATCGCGCCTTCGGGCAGCGCGGAATAGTCGGGCGAACGCATAAAGCGCCTCCGGGAATGGCGGGACACGGGTGTTCTCTCTTGGCGAGAAGCAAGATAGACCCCGCTGTGCTGCGCGCGTCAACCCCATTCCAAAATTTTGGAAACTCCGAATGATGGCAAATATGGCTCTGACCAGTTGAATTGCATCCAACAGCCGCATCCGGCAGTCGGATAGGACTGTCGGATGCAGCTGCGATGGGCTACAGTCGGTCCCACCACCGCCAAGGAGGCACCCCATGACCGACCGCACCAGGGAACGGACCCCGTGAAGCGCGCCGACCTGAACCTCACCGAGCTGTACGCCGTCCGCGCGCCCGCTCCCCCGGGCCTGCACGAGCGCGCCCGGGACTCCTACGGCATCAACATGGTGCGCTTCCTGAGCGTGGCGAACCTGTGGGCCTACGCGCCCCACTCGCTCAGCGTTCCTCTCCCCACCTGGCAGCTGGCCCCCGCCGCGCCCGGGGCCCGTCCGCAGGGCTCCTGGACCTCCGAGGGAACGGGACTGCTGTTCGCCACCATCCCCGCCCACGCCGCCCCACGTGAGCGCGCCGAAGAGGCCGCCGAGCTCCTGCGCCTGCAACTGCCCGACCTGGACGAGCTGAAGGGCGATGCCGCCGCACAGGCCGTGCAAAACTGGCGCGACGAACCCCGCACCGGCCCGTTGGAGCACATCAACATCGGAGTGGCGCGGCCCGTGCAGATCCTCGGCACGTGGGACGACTACGCGAGCGCGGACCACGCCCGGCAAGACGCGTTCAGGGCCGAGTGGGGACACCCCGAACTTCCCGCGTTCGTCCCTCCCGTCGCGGCCGCCCGGGCAGCCCTCGCGGCACAGAGCGCCGCCCCCGAGGTGGTGTGGGTGATCCCGGGCGCCGGTGAGAAGGTCGGCCGCAGCCGCGTGGCCCTGCGCCTGCGCGCGGGGGACATGATCTCGGTGCGCTGGAGTGACGGCATGGCCAGCGCGGGCACCATCACCAACCTGGAGCGCACCGCGCAGGGGCTTCTGGCCACCCTGGGCTTCGGCGGGGACGAGAAGCCGTGCCGCTTCCACACCAGCGCCGTCCGCGACGTCACCGCACTGCCTGCGGGCAGTGAACCCCGACCGTCCTACCCCGCTCCGGCGGCACGCCCCCAGCGCCTGTACTGACCGCCCCCGGCCCGGCCGCCGCACGCGGCCGGGCCCACCAACGAGAGCCAGGAGTTCCGAGATGACCAACGAGAAGCCGCCCCGTGCCCTGCGCGTGAAGATCGAGTTCGTGGTGGAGGTGGACCCCGACGCCTGGATGAAGGCGTACGGCGGAAGCGGACCGGACTTGAAGTCCATCCGCGAGGACGTGAAGGCATACTTCGGGGGCGCCACCGTGGCTGCCAGCGCGGCGGCCACCGAGTGCGGGGCGCGGTGGGCGCAGTGAGGACAGAGAACCTGTTCCCCAACGGCCTGTACGCGCTCAAGCCCCTCAGCAAGGGCGGCAGCGTACGGCCGTGCCGCATCGCCGAGGCGCGCCCCTGGCTGGAGCCGTCCCTGGTCACGAGCCCCGAGGGCGACACGCGCTGGCAGCGCGCACGCAAGCCCCTGCCCGCGTACGCCCGTCAAGGACTGCTCGCCCTGGCCGCCCGCGCCGACGTCCCCGACGAGACCGCGCTCACGCTGCTCCAGGCCACGCCCCTGCCTCACCTGTCCCCCGGCGACGACCGTGCCCGCAAGGAGCTGGCGGCCTGGCGTGAGGAGGTGGAGCTGCCTGACGGCCTCGTCCTGACGCTGCTGATGCCCGGCCGCCTGGTCACCACCTGGGAGCAGCACATCAAGGCGCAGAACCCCCAGGGACCCCCTCAGACCACGATGCGGCCGTCGTCCGTGAGGGTGGAGTACACCCTGGGCGTGGACCTGGAGGGGTGGCGCCGCCTGCACTCCCTGCCCGACTCCTGGAGCGATGAGCAGTTGGAGGAGCACATCCGCACGCAGTTCACCGCACCGGGCACCCCGTACGGCGGTCCCCACCTGCGGGGCATCGCCGCCATCCTGGACCTCGGGCACGTCTCATCCCCCACTCAGGCCGGGGCGGTCAAGGCCAAGTCCCGGGCGACCAATGCGAAGTGGTTCAAGCCGTGGCGGGTGCACATCACCCGTCCGGCGCACGAGGGCGAGCCGGAGCGCCGCTCCATCCACCCGGATGGCCACGAGGGCTCAGCGCGGCGCATCGCCCAACAGGTGGCCGAGCAGGGGGGCACCGCCGAGGTGTGGCACGTTGCCGACGACGAGCCGCGCACCCGCACCTGGAAGTACACCCTGACCCCGGCCGACGTGCCGAAGCCCGACGAGGACGGAGTGATCCAGTGGCCGTGGACGGAGTGATCCAGTGGCCGTGAGGAAGATCCTGGTCACCAACACCGACGGGCCTCGGGCCGGACGGCTGCGCCCGCTGCGGCTGACCACCGCAGCGGGACTCGCCAGGAAGGCGGGGGTGACCGTCGGCTACATGCGCACCAGGCTCCGCGAGCAGGGCGCACCCCAGCCTCTGGAGGTCGCCGGAGGGAACCAAAGCATCTATCTGGAGGACGAGGCGTGGCCCTGGTGGCTGGGCCTACCCTCGACAAACGACCAGGAGCTCGGCAACTGACTCGCGCCTCCTCGCGCATCACCGCGCCCCCTGCGCCCCCGTGGACGCAGGGGGCGCGGCCGCCTCCAGAACCATCACGGCCGCCATGACCTTGCCGTCGTGGCACAGCTGGCACTCGATCTGCTCGGCCAGGGCCACCAGGATGCCCAGGCCGCGCCCGGACTCCAGCAGGTTCATCCGCTGCTCCGCGCCCAGGAGCGCGCAGGCGGCCTGCGGCGGCGCTGGTGGTGTGGAGCGCCAGCGGCGGATCTGAACGCGCAGCGCGCGGAACGCCGTGGCGTAGGACATCACGTCCCGGTCGTGGACCTCCACCAGGAGGCGCTGCTGGTCGAGCATCCGCAGGCTGACCTGGACATTCACCGCTGGGGGGCGTGGGATGGCCCGAGGGCCCGGGCGCCAGGTGTGCTTGATGGCGTTGGTGACCAACTCGAAGACCAGGAGGACTACCTCGTCCTGGTCAGGCAGCTCCCAGGAGCCGAGGAGTTCCCGTACGTCTCTGCGGGCTAAGCGCGGGGCCTGGTCGTCGGAGGCGTAGGTGAAGGTGGCAGGCTCTCTCAGCGGGGCCTGTGTGGGGGGTGAGGTGGTTGCTGGCATGGCTGCTCCCTGACTGGCGGGGCGGGTGGCGGCATGGGCAAGTCACGGCCGGACACCGGGGGCACCAAAGGGGGAGTGCAAGCGGGCAACAGCCGTCCGGTTCCACGGTGCCGCATCGTAGCGATTCTTGCAACGAGGTCAGATGAAAAAGTGTCAGATAGCCGCTGGCGTTTGACTCGTGGGACCGGGCACACTATGGCTATCCCACCGCAACGGAGGCACCCGCATGGCGTACCAGGGCACCCCCACCTTCCTGAAGCTGCTCCTGGGCAACAGCCTGCGCGAGCTGCGCGAAGCCAGCCGTATGGAGGTGCAGGAGGTGGCCGACGCGCTGAAGGTCAGCCACTCGAAGGTCCGACGCCACGAGGGCGGCCAGAACGCTGTCTCGCACTCCGATCTGATGATGTACATCCAGGTCTATGGTCAGCTGCTCGACAAGGAGAAGACCGACCGGCTGCACATGCTTCGAGAGCTCGGCGCCCGACGCAGCAACTGGCATGGGCTCGGCCCCAGCAGTGAGGTAGCGCCCAATATCCGCGACCTGGCCGAGGCCGAGGGGTTGGCCGCCCAGGTAGCCACTTGGCAGCCCCTGGTCATCCCCGGCATCCTCCAGACTCGCGCGTACACAGAGGAGCTGATCAGCGACACCACCGAACCCGATCCACCCCGCCTGGCGGAAGAGCTGGTAGTCGTGCGCGAGGAGCGCAAGGCGCGGGTCTTGCGAGCCGAGGACCCGCTGCGGGTGTGGGCCATCCTGAGCGAGGCGGTTGTCCGAACTCGGGTGGGCGGCAAGCGACCCATCATGAGAGAGCAGGTGCAGCACCTGCTGGCACTGAGCGACCGATCCCACGTGGTGCTTCAGATACTGCCCCACGCGGACGCTCACTACGGCAGTCCTGCGCCGTTCATGCTCATCGACTTCCCCACCGAGCTGGGCATGGCGCCCGTGGCCTACGCGGAAGGCATTGAGGAGATGTTCCTCACAGACGTAAACCGGGTTGCCTCTCTTCAAGAGCGCATGAACCGCTTGCGCTCCCAGGCCATGTCCCAGCACGATTCCAGAGAGTTCCTTCATGGGCTCCTCAAGGACCTGTGAACCCCACCACCACAGTAAGGAAACAGGATGATCTTGAACCGCAGCGACCTGACGGGCGCGCACAAATCCAGCTACTCCGACACCGGAAACACCGCCTGTGTCGTCGTGGGCGTGGCCGAGGACGGCACGGTGGCAGCCTTCGACAGCAAGGTGGACGATGGTCCAGCCATCGGCTTCACCCCTGCGGCCTGGGCCTCCTTCATCACGGATCTTCGGAGGCCCGGCAGCACGCTGGCTGGTGGATACGCCTGACCTGCACCATCACCCCGAGGCCCCGTCGCGCTCCAGCGGCGGGGCCTCTTCGTTGCCGAATCTCAACTTGAGAAAGTGTCAATTCCGCTTAGCGGGCGGCCTGTTGTGTGGCAAGCTGGGCCCTGCTCGGTTCGGGGACTGACTAACTCGGGGCCGCACCCCTGGTCACTCCAGAGTGGCGCTCGCCGCCCTCAGGCCGGGCGCACACCCCCGCTGGCCTCCTAACAGCCGGTGGGGCCGTGGAGGGGCCCGCCTCCCTTCGGCATAAGGCTCCAGGCTGGGCTTCTCCACACCGCAGCCCCTCCCCCGTACCGGGAGGGGCTGCGCCGTCCACGCGGAGCTACCCGTCGATCTCCTTGGCGCTGCCGCCCTCACAGGTGGCCTCGGCCCGCTGCAAGACCAGCGACGCGCCGTCGGGGTACTGGCGGTAGAGCGCGTTGATCGCCTCCGTTGCGGCCCGCTCGTCTGAGCCCGCCTCCCGCTGCGCCGCGATGCCGTTCCGCAGCGCGTCCGCGACCTGGGGTGAGATGGTCACAAGGTGGAGGGCCCGCACGATGCCCGTGTCGGCGTCCACCAGGACGACGTTCACCAGAATGTGCATGCCGTCGCCCACAGCCCCGGAGAGGCCCGCCGGAGAGCCGCCGTGGGCCTCCTGCCGGTGGATCTCGAAAGGCGAGTCCGACCAGCGCAGGGCCTGGCCGCCATCGGGGTGGTCGAACTTGTGGATGAACAGCAGGACATGGGGTGTGGTGACCACGGCGAAGGCACACGCGCCGGACTCCACGGCCTGAACCTCGCGCCGGTCCGGGTTGCCCAGGAACAGGGCCAGCTCGATCAGGCCCGGGGTCATCCGCAGCTGCGTGCGCTCCTCGGATCGGCCGACGGCGGGGTCGTACGGCTCGCCAACGCGGATGCCGTAGAAGGGCGGCTGCGCATCAGAACTCATCGGTGGTTCCTTCTGTGGGTGCGGTGCAAGGTGAGTCCATGTTGCCCGCAGCCACGGTCACTCCGTGGCTGCGGGGGCTGGAGTCGGTCAGCTGGCGAGCGCGGCGGCTGCCTCGGCTTCGTCGCGCATGGTCAGCAACGCCTGCTCGGTGGGGGCGTAGTCGGCCTCCACCGCGCGCAGCTCCTTGCGGGCGGTGCGGATCGCCTCGCTGAAGACGGCCTGGGCGAGCTCCAGCGCCGACTGTGCGGCCTCCACGCGGCTGTCCGCGCGGAGCCAGTGCTCAACGTAGGGGGTGGCCCAGGACGGCTTCAGGAGGAAGGGCTCCGAGTCGGCCAGGTCGGCGGCGTTGGACGGCTTGGTGGGGCTCAGGTAGAAGAGGCTTTCCACCTCCGTGTGGACGTCGGCGTGGTCGGTGGTGAGCATCTGGTCCTGGTTGAGGCACAGCCAGTACTGGACCAGTTCCTCAACAGCAGAGGTCTCTTCGGCGGCAATTTCGGACATGAGATTCGCCTCTCTTCGGGCGTGGGAGGAATCGCACACGGTGCGGGAATTCCTCAAGGAAAGGCCCCCTTAGTGGGGACATTCCTGTCCCCCGAAAAGGGCTGGTGCTGGCGGCAACAAGAACACTCTACTCGCATATGTAGGTACAGGGGTCATTTTCCAAAGAAGATCTTTTGAACCAACTGCGACGGCTGCCCCTGCGGTGCCATCCTGGATGCCGCCCCGCCCTTGGGGCAGTTCACCGCAGATCCCAGCGCCCTCCCCTCCACATCCCGGCGGGCGGGCGCTGGCTGGAGGCCCGACGCCGATCAGGCCGCAGGGCTGGAGGAGAAGTGCATGAGCAAGGACCCTGACGAGCCGTTCTTTGAGCAGATTAGGAACCTGGGCCAGGCTGCCCGGGACGGGGAGGGGCTTGACCCCACCTCGGACTCCTACAACGAAGCGGCGAGCCGCGCAGCCGAGGCAGCGGACAAGCTCCGGGAGATGGGGCACGGCGGCTGACCCGCAGACTAAGTTACTGACGCGTATATCGGCTCTCACAGAAGTCGATGCACATGCAAGCAGGAGGGCCCGACCTGTTGTGGTCGGGCCCTCCTTCGCTACGCCGTAGGGACCTGGCAGGCGCAACGGTTCCCAGCGCGGCCGGTTGCGACGGCGGCGGCATGGAACCCTCCCCACGGTGCGGTCCGCTCGTAGCGGTAACTGCGTTGGAGTCAGGCGCCGTTGGGCTCAGCGGGCCACGTAGGGACGATGCTGATGACGGAGACGCTGAACTCCGCATCCTCATCTTCGCCGCGCCGCACCGGCTGCATGCAGGTGATGCTCAGCGCCTCCAGATCTTCCTCCAGGATCTCCAGGAGGGAGTCTGTGTCCTTCGCGGGCTTGCCGTTGTCGGTGTTGGTGATCCGCAGCTCGACCAGGAAGACGTCAGGGTCGGCGACGGCGGACTTCTTGGCAGCAGGCATGGTCAACTCCATTGGAGAGGTGGGGTGTTGGGTGTGGCTGATCAGCCGGTGGTACGACCCTATCCACCGCATCACCGCAGGCCAAGCGGGGTGGGAACGGGCTGCGGGGGCTGCCTGCGAGCTCTGTGGAAGCCGTGGATGCCGGTGGGGCGCGCTCTTGGCCTGCGGGCATGCGCTGGGCGGGGTCTGAGGTGCGGTTCGCCCTCGGATTCCTCTCCCGCACCCAAATATAACAGATTCATAACGATCGAATGGGGTGTGCAGGCCAGGTGCGCGAAGTCCCCTGTAGGGAAGTGGAGTTGGGGCGACGGGTGGTAGGTTGTTGGTCGCGGAAGTCCTCTCCTGGGCAACCGACTCCGAGGCTCGTCCGACTTCTGGTCGGACGAGCCTCGGCTCATTCCATGGCCTCATTAGTCGCGGTAACCCACGTTACCGCGACTAACATGGTTCAATGTCTCCATGACGATCCCTCAGACCCATCCGAGCCTCCTGCTGGACGCTCCCGATCGGTGGCTTCTCGTCCGTCACCTCCGCGTGCAGAACGCTGAGCCTCTGCCCCTCCTGCAGAAGCGGGCCGAGGATGTCCCTGCTGACTTCGATCCGGTCGTCGTGCGCCCCACGTCGCTGCATCTCACGTATACCTACACCGGCACGCTGTCCGAGGCCGCCCCCGCCGACTTCGCGTATGGCAATGGCTGGGAGGTGGAGGTGTGGGGCTTGCGCGCGCCCGGCGCGCCGGTGGGGCGCGGCATCCCGAAGGGCGAGATCCCCGGATGGATCACCCAGGGTGCTGCTGACTACTCCCCTGTTGGCTCCCAGCAGACCACCGGGACGGATGTCCCGGATCAGCCCACCATCGAGAAGAACCACCCCGACTTCTGGCGTGTGATCCGCCGCCTGCGAGTGACCGGTGCTGACCCGCTTCCTGTCATGATCCAGGTCCCAGAAACAGAGCGCCAGCCCGGCGACCGGCGCTCCAACTGGCTTGAGGTCACTGTCACTCCGCAGCGCGTGACCTTCATCTACGACGTCCACGGCCCCCTTTCGGCCGCCAAAGAGAAGGCGCGCCTAGGCGACTGGGAGGTCCAGGTCAGCGGCTCAGAAGCGCCCGACTCCCCGCTGATCAGCGGAACCCCGCAGGACCACAAGATGCCCGCGTGGATCAATCAGGCTGCCATCGACTACGCGCCCACGGAGGCCGGAGCATGACCACATCCATGATCAAGAAGCACGGCATGATCTTCACCGGCCACACTCTCTCGGACGGCACCGTCGTCACCGCAGAGCAGGAGTTGGCCATCTCCGAGGCGCAGCCGGACTACCTCTACCGGCCGACCCGGTACGAGGGCCACCAGGCGGCCGACGGAAGCTGGTTTCCCATCAGCCCGCGCGGCACCTTCCCGTACCTGCCCAGCGGCAACAGGTTCGGCTCCCGGGACGAGGTCCAGGCCGCTGTAGAACTCTGGAACAGCTCGACCTCATGATCCCTTCCTCCACCACCCTTCTCCCTCGGGTCTCCAACGACCCCACCCCGGTGGAGAAGGCCATCGCCAACAGCATCGCGGACGGCTTCGAGGCGGAGGCGTTCCTGTGGATCAACTTCCACCGGCCGGACAGCGGCGTGCGGGTGTGGTACGCGTGGACGGCCGGGGGCGTCCCGCTTGCCGAACGCTGCGACAGCCAAGCCCTGGCTCTGGTCCTGGACTGCGCGGACTGGCTGCATGTCCTCGGACTCCACAGGGCGGACCATTTCCGGGGCCGAGTCCACACCCAGGCACACCCGCTACGCCCCGTGCTGCAGGACATCCAGCGCGGCGAGCGCGCGCCGCAGGAGCTACGGAAGCAGCTGCACCGGATCATCCAGCTCGCTGCGGAGCACACCGGGCATGCGCCGATGTCGCGTGCCCGGCCGATCCCGCGCTGGGGCGGCGTCGGTCCCGCACTCCTAGCCAGGACCGACGGGAGGGCATGATGGAGCAGCGGGAGGTGACGGCCGGAGAGATCTATGCCTGGCAGGGCATCGAGACCGATTGGTCTCACAGTTTCAGCGTGCGCGCCGGAGTGATGCGCCCGGTCCTGCTCGTGGACACCGGCAGATTCTGGCACGATGTCTCGCTGGGGCTCTTCGAGGCCAGCGCGGGACGCAGGACCCCGCGCTCGGCCCGGGCCTGGGGGGACTGGGGGTTCCTGGCCCTGCAGACGGCGTGGTCGTGGCCCCTGAAGGGCGCGCCGGATGACCTGGACCGTCGGCGCGTGGAGCAGCATGTGGCCTTCCTGCGTGAACAGGCGGTGCCACTGCGCCAGCTGGCGAGAAGGGGGCGCGTGGCAGATCCCCAGTTGCCCGCCGCCGCCGAGGGCATCATGCCGGAGTGGACTGTGGTTCGTCCGCACGAGCTGGCGGCGCCGTGGGGGCTCTCCGTGGAACTGTGGGGGGACCTGGCTCTCCAGCCCACTGTGTGGGAGCAGCTGCATCCAGGAGAGGGCCGTTGAGCGACGTCGAGCTCTACACCCCAGCACGACTGCCCGTCGCTGCTCCAGGTGCGGGGCGCCGTCGCCAGCGGTTGACCGAAACCGCCCGCGCCCGCCTTGCGAGGTCGGTTCCGGCAGAGACGATGCGGGCCTACGAGCGAGAGTGGCGCAAGTTCGTTGCCTGGTGCGAGGCCCGCTCAGAGGTGGCTCTCCCATGCCACGACGATGCCGTGACGAACTGGGTTGCCGAGCGCTGCGAGGCAGGAGAGGGCCTGTCGGCGATCAAGCAGGGTGTCAGTGCGATCGTCTTCAATCACGAAGGCCAGGAGGGGCTGACGGACGAGGATGTGCCCAACACCCAGGACGCGTGGCGGATCATCGTCGCCTACCAGCGCGATCTTGCGGACGCGGGAGTGAAGGAGAACAAGGCAGCCGCTTTCACGGCGAAGCAGTTCCGCGCGATGCAGGCCACCCTTCCCGAGGGGAAGCTGTCCACGGTGCGCGACCGGGCGATGGCGGCCACCGCCGTGGGAGGTCACTACCGGCGCTCGAACATCCGGCGGCTGAACATCGCCGACGTCACGGAGCCAGAGGACGACTCCTACAAGGGCCCTCCACGGCTGCGGGTGCGCGTGAGGCGGTCCAAGACCGACCAGAGGGCCCGGGGCCGCACGAACACGCTGACGTCGGGGCAGCACCCTTTGACTGACCCCGTGGGGCTGCTGCAGGCGTGGTTGACGGCACTGGCCGAGCAGGGGATCACCGACGGCCCGCTGTGGCGGCCGATCAGCCGGTCCGGCCGCATTCTGGACCGCAGGCTCCACGACGACTATCTGCGTACCCTCATCCGGGACATGGCCAGAGCGGCCAAGGTCACCAACCAGGCCGGGCGCCGATACTCGGCCCACTCGACCAGGGCCACCGGCGTGACGCTGGCCCGGCAGGCAGGGAAGTCTTGGGACGCGATCCGCGACCACGGTGGCTGGTCGCCGAAGTCCTCGGTGGTTTACGGCTACGACCGACCGGACGACGAGGGTGACGCAATGGCCGGGGTCGGCCTCTGACCCCCCAATGGGAAGTTCACCCCCTCGGGGCTGCCGGGTGCGTCAGACTGCTTCCATGTCTGATGACGATTACCAGCACGACTTGGCCGACCTGCTGAACGATCCCCAGATCGCCGCGCTCATCGGGGCCCGCGAGAATCTGCACTCGGCCGCAACAGCAATGATGGAGAACGCGCCGCCCGGGGATGCCCTGGCGCGGATCGGTTCCAGTGAGCTGCCCACGGCCCTCTCCGCGATGCAGGCCGCTGAGGAGTCCGGGTTCCTGGATGAGATCGAGGATGCCGCACGCTGGGTGGCACGAACCGTGACGGTCACGCCGACAGAGTTGCTTGCGGACCGCCCGGGCGTGGACGCCTTCGCCTTCCTCGGCGCGGTGATCCTGGTGCGCGGGGCGCTGGCCCAGCTGGACGAGGCGAAGGCGATGAACGAATGACCCCGGCCGAGCTGAAGGAGTCGCAGGCCATCACCGACGAGCGGGACGCCTGCGAGGAGTGCCAGGGGTACAGGAGGCGCCTGCGCGAGGATCCCAGCCGCAACGGCGCGGAGGCGTTGGAGAGGTACGCCGAGGAGGGCCGCCATTTGCGGCTGGCTCACCCGGCGGCGGTCGCCTTCGGGGAGAAGTTCGTCCCGCCCCCGCTGTAGGACTGACCACCTGCTCCAGAGGTAGCCTCCAGCCATGATGGACTACTTCGGCGAGCCCTGGCCCTCGGACATCTGCGACACCGGCCGCCAGCGGCCCACGCCGGTCGGCGAGGGGTGCGCGCACTGCACGGTTCCTCTCGAAGACGGGGACCGGGGGATGCTGATCCCCTGCCTGACGGCCCACGGCGGGGCGCAGCTGCTGCCGTGGCACCGTGAGTGCTCAATGCGGTCGGTGGTGGGGTCGGCCCAGTTCTCGTATAGCTGACGCTGCCCGACAAGTAGCAGAGCGTGACCAGTCCTTCCGCTGAGTGATATGTCGATGGCGACGTTGAGATTGATCTTCGCGCATCGGCGCTCAGCTGCCGCGCCGCCGCTGAACCCCCTTGGAACGACAGATGCCTGCGCGCCTGATGCACTGACGACCATGAGATTGGTGGCCGGTGCATCGGCGTGCTCCCTTCAGTTCTCCGCGTGGAGGGCAGCCTGCTCATGACCGCACTTGGTGCAGATCAGGTCACCGGCGTCGTAGGCCCCGCAGAACGGGCAGCGGTAGCCGCGCAGGGGGCCGTTCCCCGCCACGCAAGCCGGGCAGCGGATTGGCCCGGCGTTGGGGCGCGGCATCCCCAGGTCCGCGTAGAAGGGGGAGCGGCTCTGCTCGGGTACCTCCCACCCGATGGAGCGGGCGACGTCGAAGAGGTCCACGCCTCGGCCCTGGAGGGTCATCTGGCCGAGGCATTCGTACTCGCCGCCGTTGACGGGCGTCTCGCAGTAGATGGTGGGCAGTGCAGCCATCGGTGGCTCCTCAGTGCTCGACGGGGTGTCTATCCTCTCCCACCGCTGGGCATCGCTCAGCAGCCGTACCCGATCTCAGGCCGTCCCGGGGCGTATGGCCCGGGCGAGGTTGCCACAGCGGTACGGCAGTGGCTCCCAGCCTGGTTCGGCATGCATGAGGACGTTGAGACCCAGGGTATTGCGGCGCCACGCGCGATGCAGGCCGGTCGCCTGCAGAGTGATGCCGGGCGGCCGGACGTAGTGCTCTGGGTCGTCCAGGACGGTGCCGTTGCCGCTGGGGACCAGGCTGACCCACAAGGCATCGCGGCCGCCCCGCACGGCGGTCATCAGGCGGGCGCGGACGGCGAGCCAGTTGTCCAGCAGGATGACGGTGGTGTGGCTCAGAGCGTGGTGGGTCATGGAGGGCGCGGAGTAGCGGCCGGGGGGCTTGCGGTGGACGCTGATGTGGGAGTGGTCGGCGCTGAGGTCCTGTCGGCGCATGCGCTGGAGGTCTCCGCTGGAGGCATGGGTGTCCAGGACCATGCTGACCATGGCCAGGTGCCGCTGCCAGTCGTCGTAGCCGCGCTGCAGGTCGGTCAGCAGGCTGTGGTACTCAAGCATCCGGCGCAGGTGGGCGATCTGAGCTGAGGTGATGTCGGGCTGCGGCGCGCAGAAGTTGGTATCGGGCAGCTGGGGGAAGGGCTGCGCAACGACGGCGACCAGTTCGCGCAGGAGGAGGCGCCGCTGGTAGTTAGTGGCCGGGGAGGATGGGTGGGGCTGGCCGAGCGTCGTACGCGCTGTGGGGGCGGTGCGCAGCAGGCCATGTTCGGCGGCCATGATGAAGGTGAGGACGGCTGGCGGTGCGAGGAGCTCTTCGAGCGTGGCGGCGGGTGGGAGCAGGTCGTCGCGGTCGGCCGCCGTGTACTCGGTGGCAATCCAGCGCAGGTGGTGGGCACGGGTGGGTACCTGCTCGGCGAGGAGTTCCAGGACAGTGCGCAGATCGGCCATGGCTCGGGCGCGTTGGGTGGGCGCGCTGGTCGTCGGCGTCGTCATGGTTCCAGAATAGGGATGGGGCTGCGGACTGGCAGGCAGAGATTGAACAATCCCCCAATCTGTACTCGCATATGTGCGTATACTCTGGAGCGCAGCCGCCACGAGGGGACCACCATGAAGATCTTCATCAGCGTGTACGGCACCTACCCGCAGTACACCAGCACCGACCTGGACAGGGTGAAGAGCAACGCCCAGGACAGGTACAACCTCCAACAGACATCCGACGCTTTCGAGTGGCGTGAGGAGTCCGGAGACCGCTTCATCGGCTACCGCAAGCTCAACGGCCGCTGGGCCAAGATCGACACCACCATCATGACCGTGGACCTGGACGACGACGAGGCCCGCGCCGCCATGCAGCAGGAGGACTGACCATGAGCAAGCTCACCGACGAGCTGTCAGCCCGCCTGAAGATCCACAACCCCTACTTCTTCGCCCGCCATGCGGGAGTCCCTGGCTTCGTCGGCTACAGGACGGCCCACGCCCACGCGATGGGGTACAGCGACCGGCGCGGGGAGGTGGTGGAGTTCGTGGAACCCAGCACCTACCAGACGACAGAGTTCCGCGAGCGCGGACGTGACCATGTCGAGGAGCGCCGCAAGTGCATCGCCGCCGCGCAGGCCGAGGGCGCCAAGCGCTGGGGCGTCACCGAATGGAAGCAGACCCCCTGGCCCAACGCCTGGATCTCCGCCGAGGGATACGCCAAGGTCATGGACGAACTCAAGGCCCACCGCAAGAAGCACCCCACCTATCCCACCGAGGAGTCCTGACGATGCCTCAGCCCCGACGCCCACGCCCCGTACCGCGCCCGCGCCAGGTCTGAACATGCTCGCCACCCTGGCCGAAGCCGAAACGTACCTCCTGCAGGAAGTGCGGAATTTCGCCGCCCTGATAGCCTCGGGGCCGACCTCCAGCTGGCGCTACCCCTCCTTCCACTGCCTGCTCCTGGAACACGGACGCCTGTTCACTCCATCCCCGCTCCCCGACGATGTGGACCCCATGCCAGCGGGCACGTGCTACGACAGCTCACTTGACGTGGCCGACGGGACAGACCGGATCTACGTGGAGGGCCTGGGTCTCAACTCCCCTGACTTTCCCCTGTCCACGGAGCACGCCTGGTGCGCCGACCCTGGTGGCAGTCTCGCCATCGACCCAACCTGGGACCCGACCGGCGCGGCTTACCTGGGTCTCCCCCTCACACCGGAGTTCCACGTGTGGCTGCTGGACCCGGCAGCCAACCGCACCAACAAGGCGCTCTTCGGGCGGCACTGGTACCAGATCTTCCAGACCGGACTCCCCACGGACGCGCTGGTGCCCAACGTGGGACGGCCCGTGACAGATCTGTAATCCATGCTGCCCCTGTGCTCTCCCACGCACGGCTCCCCCAAGGGATGACCGGCCCCGCACCAGCGGCGGCCACCCCCCTCCCGGGAGCCGTGCGTGTCTTTCATCGCTGTCCAGAACGCGTCCACCAAGGTCACCGAGGACCAGCTTCAGCTGATGACCCGGGCCGTCGCCCAGCAGATCCGCAAGGACGTCGCCCCCGAGTGGGGCACCAAGCAGCTCGCCGTGGTCTACCTCAAGCCCGACGCCGTGATCCCCCCGGGCGCCTGGGTCATCACCGTCTTCGACACCGCCGACCAGGCCGACGCCCTCGGCTACCACACCGAGGACCCCAACGGCACCGTGTACGGGAAGGTCTTCGCCGGGCCCGTCCTGGACAACGGCGGCACCATCATGGACGGCGCGATCTCCGTGTCCGCCGTCCTGTCCCATGAGGTCCTGGAGACCTACCTGGACCCGCGCGTCCAGCTGTGGGCCTCCGACAACTCCGGGACCACCCAGTGGGCCTACGAGATCTGCGACCCGGTGGAGGACTCCGCCTACCAGATCGCGATCGGCGCCGACGTCGTCTCCGTCTCCAACTTCGTGCTGCCGGAGTGGTTCGACGCCACACCCCCCGCCGGATCCGTCTTCGACCACATGGCCCTCTTGGACGCCCCCTTCACCATCGGCACCGGCGGCTACGCCGTCACCCTCCAGTCCGGCCAGATGACCCAGCAGTACGGCGAGAAGTTCCCCGCTTGGAAGATCCCAGGCAAGCAGCACGCGCTCTCGCGCATGGCGCGCCGCCACCCCTGACGTCCCCTCTGCGCGTGCACGCGAGCTCATCGCCTCACCAGAGGCACTATGCACCCCCCGCATAGACAAGATTATGCGGGGGGTGCATAGTGGAGTCATGACAGACCAGACGCAGTTCGACGCGGAAGTTGCCGAGAGGAAGCGCCGCCGCATGGAGGCCCACCTCGCGACCATGACCCAGCGCCCGATCGGCAGCCGCTACTACCTCGACGGCGACATCTACACCCTCGTCTCCTACTCCGGAAACACCAGCTCCTCCTACCTCCTGCCCTGGTTCATCTGCGACGACGTCTGGGACGACAACCCGGAGCCCGTGCCCACCCTCTACGGCGTCTGGGGGCTGCCCGACCTACTCGGCGAAGCCCGCCCGGACTGGCCCCACACCGACATCACCATGGACCCCGAGATCCAGAACGAGGCCCTGTCTCGGCGCGCCCTCAAACACGCCACCCACCAGCCCCTTCGCAACACCTTCATCCTCCGCGACAAGATCTGGGCCGGGCAGCTAGCGGTACCGACCGAGCCGGTCTTCTTCGCCACGGCGCGCAGCATTGAAGAGGTTGAGGCGGTGTGGGACTACGCCATCAGCAATCGTGAGTACGTCCGCGCCGAGCAAGCCCTGACCGAAGCCCGATACCAGCAAGCTGTACGGCTCAATAGGGTTGCCCATGCCTGCGGCACCCAGACCCGTGGCGCACAGCTGGTGGGCGTAGACCAGTCAACCGTCAGCCGAGCCGTCAAGGCCGCTGGCGGGTCAACGGACTGAAACATCCATCTCATAGCAACACCCGCTATCGGCGCAGACCTCGCCATGAGATGGAACCACGTCCTATCATCCGGGTATGCCGAGCTCACCCACGCAGCGCCGCCGCCGCATCACCGAGGCCCTGCAGCGCGAGAACGCCCCCGTACCCGCCGTCGCCGCGCCCGTCAGTGTGTCCCTGACGCTGACCCTGGCCCCCGCCGTCGCTGCCCGCATGCAGGCCCTGGCCGCCAGCATCGGGGGCGACCTGGAAACCGCCACCACCGCCCTGTGGCTGGCCGCACTCGACCGAGACAACCCCGAGGTCGTCACCGTCGCCCGCCGCAAGGCTGACCGGCTGCTGGGCGCCGCCGCCTACATCCAGGCCCGCAGCGCCTAACCGCCCAGCTTCCCCAGCAGCCTGATCGCCACGTCCACCGCGTCCTCATCCTCCCTGGCCGCCGCCAGGTGCTGGGGATGGTTCCTCCCCAGCCAGTTGTGCAGGTGCTGCATCCGGCGCACCTGCACGTCCCTCAACGCCACGCCCGGGTCAGCCGTCGGCGGCGCCGGAAAGTCCCCCACGGTGCCGCCATCCCCGCTCACGCCGGAGCCCCTTTCACATCCGCCCACACCTGCCGCGCATCCGGCTCAACCTTGCCCGGGTTCCGTCGCTCCCACTGCACGCGGTGTTTGACCGACTCCTGCACTGAGTACGAGGCACACGGCCCCTGGTGGCTCTCCACCACCTCGCAGGAGTAGTCCTGAAACTGCCCGGGCACACGGTCACGGCACGTGCGCTCGGGGAACACCGCCGTTCGCATCTTGCGCGGCTGCGTCGCTGCCATCCGGGCCTCCCTCGTCGTCGTCCCTTCCCCACGCGAAGGGCCCGGACGGCAGCACCCCCACGCGTCAGAGCGGCCCCATGGCACCAGTGAGACGCGCGACAAGGAAGTCCAGAGCGGTGTTCACCGCACTCCGGCGCTCGGCGACATCCATGCGGCCGCACTCCTCGAACATCTCCGCGTTGCCGCCATCCACGCCAAGGGTGGCCAGCCGCCGGAACTCGGGGGCTGCAAACCCGGGACCACCACCCTCAGTCATCGACCGAGGCAGGCCGCCGCTCGCATCGTCCACCGCAATACACGTCAGCTCGACCAGCCGCGCCGTGGTGGCCGAGTCCTCGACCAGCAACGTCGTCAGTACGTCCTGGCAGGACAAACAGCTGTCCATCGCCGCACCCACCAACGCGCCCAGCATCTTATGATCCACCGGCCGCCCGGCCGGGTCTCGATAGTCGTCCGGAATCTCGAAACCCTCGTGCGCGTGGCCCTCCGGCTCCGGTCGCTCACGCCTCGGCTTGCCCGGCTTGTTGCGCCCCATCGCGCCGTCCTTCCCATTGGTGATGCCCAGTCAGTACAGACAGTAGCGGCGGTCAAGATGCAGCCGCCTGCGGTCCAGCAGATTCGGCCGATTCGAGTGAACCTGCACCGTCACGGGGTACCTTCGGCTGCAGCAGCAAGATCGTGTCTTGCCACGTAGACCGGGGGCTTAAGCGTGTTATTAGGTTGTCGGACGAATGATCACTTCCGCCGTTTGGCACGAGCCTGGGCTTCCTCCAGGGCCTTTTCGGTGGTCTTGCCCTCCTTGTGGGCGATGGCCTCGGCAACGTGCTGGCTGTCGGACTCCAAGTAGGAGGGGTGGCCACCGGGCGCGGCCCACTCGTAGAAGTCGGTGAGCCAGCCCCGGGCGGCGTGCAGTGTCTCCAGCGTCGTGAAGCTGTCGTGGGCCGCGATGACCTTGATGTTGTTGCCCTGGCGAACCTGGCGCTCCGGCCAGTGGTGGTCGAAGACCTTGAGCGCGGTGCTGTCCGGGTTCGCGATGGCCTTGGCTGCCTTCGCGGCGGCGCGCTTGGCCCTGGCCGCTTCGCGCTCCTCGCGCGCCTGCTGCTGCTTGATCTCATCGGGGCCGAACATCCTGGTCGGCCGCGCGAGCACATCGACCGGGGCACTGGGGTAGCAGACGGTGCAAGCGCGCTCCCCCGCCGCCTCCACGATCTCCCTCTTCGGACTTGCCGGAGTACTCGGTCATCCAGGCGAAGCGCGTGAGCTCACCGCCACGGTTGCAGGTGGAGCAGCGCATGGTGTTGTGGACGTGCCCGTTGGCCTGCTGGACCAGGAAGGCGCGCGTCCAGCCGCCACGGCGGACGAACTCGTCGTCGTAGGGCTTCGCGGCAGCGCGGATCTCTTCCAGCGCGGCGAGGGCCTGTGTCAACCGGTCCAGGGCGCGGCGGGCTTCGGTGGCGCGGTAGCTGGGGTCGGTGGCGGCGATGTTCTCTGCGGCCGTGCGCGCCTCGTCGTTGGTCATGGACCGCTGGTTGCGGTGACGGCCCGTGCTGACCCTGTCGTGCACGGCGCCCCATGAGATCTCGGCCTTGGTCTTGGCGGTGCCCTCCTTGACGTACCAGGCGTAGAGGACCGCGTCGATCTCGGTGGGGGTCATGCTGGTGATGTCCTTGGCGGTGGTCATGCCCCAAGTATAAGCACATATGTAGTTATAGCAAGCGCAGTGGTCAGCGACTGCTCGGTGGCGGGTAGTGGCCGCCAGGGGCCCAGGGCTGGTCGGGGTTCAAGGCCTTCTCCTGTGCCCAGATCGCTTCCTGCCACTGGGCACTTCGGTCCTGGGCGGCACGCGTCGCCTCCATCTGCCGCTGCAGCTGCCGCCGCATGGCCTCCTCCGGGCTTGGCGCGTTGCGGGCGCGCTCTTCCGCGAGCTGCGCCACGTGGACGGCGTCGTCGGGGTACATCGGGGTGTACTGGGATGCCCACGCGAAGCCCAGGAGGGCGATGAGGAGCAGGATGGGCACTGCCGGGTACAGGATGCCCATGCCGGAGGTGACGGCCAGCGCCAGGGGGAAGACAACCACCGCGAGGCCGCCCCACACGAGCGGGCCCGGGTTGAGGCCCCGAGGAGCACGCCGCTCCAGGATGGCGCCGGTGGTGGAGTCGATGTCGTGGACCGTCTTGCCGTAGGGCGGCCGCTTGAGCTCGGTGAGCCGCCACGTGCGGTCCGGGGCCATGCCCTGGAAGAAGTAGTAGCGGTCTGGGGCGCTCGTGAAGCAGACCCAGGTGCGCGCGGGCGTGGTGCTCAGGGCGCGTAGAGCGCGCTGTTCTCCCCCGGAAAGGCTCATGCCCTCCACGGTAGACCTCGTGAAGGGCATGGAACCATGTTTGTGCCGGAGTTGGCTCAGGGATTGGCGGGGGTCAGGGTCTTGCGTTCGGCGTTGATCTTGCTGACGTATGGGGGGGTGCAGCCGAGGAGTTCGGCCAGGAGGACGCCCGTGGCCTTGATGCCGTTGGCGTTGCAGACCTGCTCGACTCTGTCGGCAGCCGCAACGGCGTCGGCGAGCGGATGACCTGCTTCGTAGGGGGTGACGGCATCCATGAGGAGCAGTTGCAGGGCTGTGTCCAGCTTGGCCAGCTGCTTGCCCGCCAACCCGGTGGGGTGCGGCACAGAGCCTATGGGCATGGGCGGCTGCGGGTTGGCAAGCGGGATGGCCAGCGTTCGACGTGGTGGTGCGATGGGGCGGCCGGATGCCAGGGCTGTCCAGGCGAGCGGGACCGGGGTGTTCGCCTTCTTGGGGTTGTCGTTCCAGCGCTGAACCAGGTAGGCGGCGGCTTCGTCGGCGCGGGAGCTGGTGAGCCACATGACGCGCAGGCGCTGCAGGTTGCGTCGCGGGGACAGAACGACCTGGTGCCACGAGAGGTGTGCGACCTCGGCGGGGCGCAGCCCCTTGCTGATCTGCTCGGCGCGGCGCCTGGCGTGGTAGGCGAGGCGCTTGCCGTGGAGCATGGCCTCCTGCGCGATGATCCACACGAGGGGCGGCAGGAGGTGCAGGGTGACCGGCACGAGGTGGGGCCACGAGGTGCGGACGTTGAGGAGGACGGTGGCAGCGCTCATCAGCAGCACGACCAGGCGCAAGGCTGGCGCTCGCCGCCCGGCGCGGGCGGCGAGGTCGGCCTTGCGGGCGAAGACGAGGATGGCGAGGTCGGCGAGACCGCCAACGATGTGGGCCGGGCGGCTGGAGAAGCCGTCGGTCATGGTCATGGCTACCTTGACCACGGTGCCGTAGGAGACGTAGAGGGCGCCGAGGGCGAGGGCGTAGACGCCAACGTCGACCAGGGCCTCCTGAGTGCTCTCCCTGTTCAGATAGTCTCTGATCTGGCTCAACCAGCCTGCCCGCAGGCTAGTCTGGGTTGTGCTGGTCATCGCATTCTCCTTGGTGGTGTTGCGGTGATCACGCGTCGGGGTCCTCGGTTAGGTCGGGGGCCCCGTTGTCGTTTCATCCTTGGGGTTGGGCCTGCCGTTCCCTCTCCCACTCCTGCACGCATTCGGCGTGCACCTCGTCGGCGGCCTGGATGACCGCTTCGAGTGCCAGGGCCAGGCGCCTCTGCGCGGGGGTGGCGGCCACAGGGATGACCTCCCCCTTTGTGCGGCCGTCGAACCTGTAGTCGGCCTTGAGGCCGAACATGCGATCCATCAGGTTCCGCAGGGGGGTCGTCTTGTGGGGGGCCAGCCCGTCAACCCAGGTGGTGGCGTACCAGGAGTTGCCCTCCAAGAGGACCTTCCGCAGGAGGTACGGCCGCACCCGGGACAGGATGGTGAGGGTTTGGCCAAGGAGATCTGCGGTCTTGGAGATGGGGGTCTCCTCGTAGCGGACCGGCGCCGGGCCTCGGTCGGCCTCTCTGCTGTTCTTCCGGTCGAGCCGGACGTTCTTCTCGGGCATGGTGGCTCGGCTCCTTCGGTTGGCACCGCACCCGCAGCGCACTTCTGCATAAGCATACACAGTATTATGCTTACGGGAGCGGGTGGCAACCGGAGTGGCGTCTACTTGAAGCGGTTCGGCGCGGCCTTCATGATCTCGCTGACCATCCGAAGCGGAGACAGGTCCTGGTTGCTGAGGATGTTGACCACCTTGTCTCCGAAGCGCTTTTCCGCCGCGAGGTCGCGCTCCGCGCTGGTCGCCTTCTTCTTCGCGTCGCGGACCGCAGTATCCTTCTCCCGACTGGAACTCTCGGCTTGTGCGACGCGCGCCTCCAGTTCGAGGATGCGGGCCTGGAGCGCGGCCTCGTGCTTGGTCACTTCATCCAAGGCGCTGCGCACCTGTTCCAGCGCTGAGACAGCAGCCACGCGCGGCGGCCGGGAGACGGGAGCCTTGGAGGCAGCGGCCTTGGTCGGCGCCTTGATCGCGGGCACCTTCTCTGTGGACGCGTTGAGAGCGCGGCGGCTGGTTCCCTTGATGCTGTGCTTCTTGCTGCGGTGCGCACCCAGGCCCTGGCCGTTCTTGGCAAGGAAGAAGGCCCCCTCTTGCGTGCACTCGGGGCACTGGAGGGGATCGTATCCGGCCTCGGAGGATGGGGTGGCCTCCTGGGCGGTAGCGGCGGCCGCAGTGCTCTCCTTGAACACCACCTTGGGCGCTGTCCTGCTCTTGCCCAGCTTGGCGAGGGTGTCCCGTGCGACCTGGACGCGCTGCACGTCAGCTGCGGTCACAGCGGCGGCCGCCGCCTCCTCCAGGCCGCTGGCCGCAATCTGACGCTCCATCAACGGGAATTGCTCGGGTGTGGGCTGCGCGTGCAGCTTCACTCGTTCGCCGGTGGGCGAGAGCAGTGTGATGCTCCCTCTGTTCTCGCTCACCTGCCAGCTCAGGTCCTTCGCCAGGGTCACCCAGCGCTGAACTCGGGGGTGAAGGACGGAAACGGACTCCAGGACAGCGGTCATAGCGTGCTCCGTGTGCATGGCGGCAAGGTGGTTCCATGAACCATACCCATGCCCCCACCGCTGCGGCTATGGCCGTTCGCCTGCGAGCCCGAGCCTGTGGGGAGTCCAGTTCCCTCCGATGCACACCCATACCTGCTCGCATGCCCAGGAATGGGACTTCAGTTTGGGAAGGAAGCGGAAGTGCTGGTCCACGTAGGCCAACGTCAGGTGGGGGTTCCAGCCGTGTTCTGACGGCAGCCGGTAGCCGTGGCCGTTGAGGAAGGCGTCCAGGCTCGTGTGCAGCTGCGCCCCGCCGGGGATATCCACTGACGCCCAGAGAACGTGCTCGGGCCCGTTGTGGAAAGTCCCGGCTCCCCCGATGCGCACCTGTACTGGCCGTTGGCGAGCGGCCCAGGAGCCGACCAGCTCAGGTAGCCACTCCAGCTGCTCTGCGGTGTAGTCGCTCGTCTTGCCGAGGTAGGCCAGGGTGACGTGCAGCTCGTTGGCTGGCTCCCCACCGTCCTGGACGAGTTGGTTTGCAACGTCCGGCGGCGGCACGATGGCCACCATGATGCCCCTGCCGGTCTCGGCGGCGCCGAGGCGCGTGTGCTCCTCGGTGCGCTCCCGGAAGAACGCTGTGACGCTGGCTGTCTTGGAGTCGGCGCAGCTCTCCTGGGCCGGGTGGGTTCCCCTGATGTGGATCTGGCTGGGGTGGAACGGGATGGCGCAGGGGTGTCCGTGCGGGCCTTCGATGGTGTTGCCGTAGATGACCCCGTCATGGCCCTGTTCCTGCAGGTGTTCGCGGAAGCCGTGGGCGATCTCCCGTGCCTGGGGGTGGTGGGTGAGGGATTCGCCAGGGTAGGAGAGCCCGGCCGGGCCGTGCTTGTAGCCGTCGCGGGGGTCGTGGCCGTGGTCCTCCGCCCATCGCCACGCGGCCATGTCCATCTGGTCTTCTGTGCCGTAGTGCTTGGGGTTCTTCATCGCAACGTCGGCGTGGAGTACGTGGCCGTGCGCGCCGCCCTCGCGGGCGAAGTCGGCGGCGACCTGGTGGACGGATGTGAAGTGCGACCCCAGGTGGGAGTTCCAGTAGCGGGGCGCGTCGGGGTTGTCGTGCCAGTCCCGGCTCTGGTCGAAGTCGAACCTGGAGAAGGGTTGCGTGTTGGGGGTGCCGTGGAACCATTCTGCGGCGGTGGGGGTGATGCGGTGGGCGACGGCGTAGAACCTGGTGATCATGCTGTTGTGTCCTTCGCGTCGTCGCCTGCGCCGTCGTGGTCGTGCTTCCACTCCACGAGCTGTTCCAGGGGGTGGCCCGGTGCGACGTCCAGGGCCTTGTAGCTGACGTCCCTGGGGTCGTACAGTCCGCTGCCACCGGGCCCGAAGGCGTCGTGTCGGTCGGAGTGCAGCTTGTCGAACAGAGCCGCGCCCTGAGCCTCGCGCTCGGGCGTCGGGAGGGCCGCGATCTCCTTCACGCGCTGGCGCAGGGCATCGACGTGGTCCCAGTCCGACTCGGGGAGGTGGTGGGCGTCGAAGTCGGCCGGGACCTGTACGGGTGGGACGGCCCAGCGGTCGTCGGAGATGTCGTAGGCGGCGTAGGGCCGAAGGGTGCGGATGTCGTAGCTGTCTGGGTTGACGTACACCGTGGATTCCCAGGGGCCGGTCTCATGGCCCTGGGAGATGAGCATGCGGTGGTCGTCGTCCAGGCCCTTGCGCAGTTCGTCGGTCAGGCGGGTGTCGATTTCGCCGTTGGTCAGGTTCGCCAGGGGTGCGGAGTGCAGGCGTGCGGTGTCGTAGTCGACGCCGATGAGGGTGTCCAGGTCGCCGTTGCCGTAGAAGTGGGATGCCTCGGACCCGGCGAGGTAGACCTTGGCCCAGCTGGTCCAGTCGGGTCCGTACTTCGGTGTCCAGAAGTCGTTGACCAGGCCGAGGATCTGGTGCCGGATCTCGGGGCGCATGCGGTCTCCGTCGAACAGGCGGGGGTCCAGGCCGGGCTTGCCCGGCCCGAAGAAGTGGCCGGTGGGAAGCCAGTCGTGGTGGTGCTTGTAGGGCTGGTGGTTGTCGGGCACCGGGGTCTCAGCGGTGGCGGTGTGTGTGTGACCCCACACGTCGCTGTGGGTCTTGCGGTTGCGCGAGCCGTACCAGGTGACACCGGTGATCTTGATGGGTGCACTGTCCTTGAGCGGTACCTCGGATTCGCCCGCGCCCCAGGAGTCATGCCGGAAGACGGCGCCGTCGCTGAGCCGGTGGGGGTCGGTCTCAATGTGCTCCAGGGCCGGGGCTTGGGCGTGGATAATGACGGGGGTATCTGCCGCGTCGCGCTTGCCGTGCTGGGCAAACCTGGTTGCGGTCTTCGAGTCGGAGGACCAGTGCATCCCCAGGGGTCTGCTCTTGAGGTGTTCCAGGAGCATGCGGGCCCGTCGGTCAGGACTGACGTTCGCCTCGTGGATCTCGTCGTGGAGGTCCTGAGGCAGCGTGACGGTGATGCCACGGTGGATGCCCTTGATGACTCCGTGATGGTCGGCCCAATACTCCTCATTCTCCCGGCGCAGCCCTTCGAAGTGCTCCGTGGGACCAGGGCCCGGGTCATGGTCGTCTGGCAGCCCGAAGGCGTTTCCTGCCTGCGCCTGCAGGGGCTGGGCGTCTGACTCAACGCCGGTGAAGAACTCGGTCGCACTGGTCGTCATCTCGGCTGCACCTCCGCCCCTTGGGCGTAGGTGCGCGGCTGGTGACAGGCCGGGTGAAGACAGGGCCACCCCCTGGCCGCCAAGGCAATCAGGGGGTGGCGTGCACGCAGGCCCGATGGGCGATGGATATCTTTCCGCCAAGAGAGATACCGGAGCCCGCACCTGCGTGCGGGGGTCATGTTTCCATGTTGACGCAGGTGGGGCAATCAGCGGGGGCGGCGTCCGCGTCTGGTGCGGTCCAGGGGGCGCTCCAGGAAGGCGCGGGAGGCGCGGTGGCGTGAGAATGCTCGGAGTTGCTGGAAGCTCTGCGGGCTGCTGTCGTTCATGGCGGGGTTCTGGCTGCGCATGGAACTGCCGTGGAGGCCGCCCTGCATGGCGCCGGAGGGGCCGCCGCCCAGCATCTCCTTGTAGCCCTCGATCCAGGCTCCGATGAGGGCGTAGGTGGTGATCATGACGGCGTCAGCGATGTCCTTGGTCTGGACGGGTCCAACGGTGGGGTGGTCCACCTTGTTGGCGGTGCCGGGTTTCTGGAGGAACTTGAGCTCCAGCTCGGCCTGCTCGTAGGCGAAGGAGTGGACGAGACCCATGTTGATCGCGGACTTGAAGGTCTCCGCGACCTTCCAGTTCCACGCGGCGGTCGCGGTGCGCTCGAAGATGCTGGTGCGCTTGGGCAGGCGCGCCCGGGCAACCTTCTTGGTCAGGGTCTGAATGCTGCTGACAGAGTTGAACTGGTCGAAGGTGAACTCTTCGGGCTGGAAGGGGACCAAGATCTCATCCCAGATCCAGTCCTCCACCTCCTCGTAGTCGATCGTGTGGTCGGGGAAGTCGGCGGGGTCGAAGTGGTGGATCTTGTCGAAGACAGCGTGCGGTCGGCCATCGCTGTCGTACTCGACGTGTGCACAGGCGATACCGAAGCGGCAGTTCACGGCGGAGGGGTCGGCGTGGCCCTTGTAGCCGTAGGACAGGATGCCGTGGGTGGACGGGACGATCAGGGCTGGGCCGTAGCGTTCAGGGCGGCCGTACCAGGGGGAGAACAGCTGCTCGACCTTGGCGGCATCCAGGTAGGCATCCATGACGGTGGCCCACTGGGCGCGGCGTTCGACGTTGAAGGTGTCGGGGTCGGCCTTCTCCAGGGCCTTCATCTGGTCGTCGTAGGTCTGGATGGCGTTCTTGAGGCGCTTGAATCCGGGCAGCTCGGTGTCGTTGTACTCGCCGTTGTCGCCTTGGAAGCCCTCGGGGAAGAGGGGGAGCTCGTGGGCGATCTCCCAGTCCTCGTAGACGGACCAGGAGGGGAGCTGGATCATCATGGTGGCGGCGTAGGTGGGGGTGCCGTCGGGCTCCAGGGCGACCGCGCGGGTGTAGTTCTCGTAGAACTGGCCGGTCATCTGCCAAGGGCTGGAGGGTTCTATCAGGAACCCGTCCTTCTTGAACTGGTCCAGGGAGGGGACCGAGGCGGTGTAGACCTCTTCGGCGGAGCGGTTCGCGCCGCTCGCAACCACGTGGGCCATCTCGTCGAAGCCCATGATGAACGAGGCGGGGCCTCGTCCGGCCATCAGGGTGGACTCCTTGGGCAGGATCTCGAAGGTGGCGAGGTCCATGGCGGTGTTGATCCCGCGCCGGGCCATGTCGTCCCTGCGGACGAAGTCGTGGGGAGCGTAGATCGACAGGCGCTCGCCAAGGGAGGTGGCGATGTAGGGGGCGAAGCAGGGGGCGCCGACGATGACGTTGACCAGGTCGCGCCACAGGTTGGCCTTGGCCTGCTCCCGTTTGCCCGCGAAGATCAGGCAGGTGAGCTTCTTGTCGCGGTCAACGCCGTAGAAGTCCTGGGGATCGCCCTTGGCCATGTAGCACCACAGGACGTAGGCCATGGCGAGGGCTGAGATGTGGCCCTTGCCCGCGCGGCGGCCCATGACCAGCAGGATCTCCCTGAACCACTGGTAGCCGAGGGCCTTGGCGGCGCGGATGCGCTCCAGGAGCTTGGGGGTGCCGGAGATCTCGACCTTCACCGTGGGCGCGGGCTGGCCATCGGCCTCGGCCGCTTCGGCTTCCCGCTGAGCGCGTTCCTTGGCGCGCAGCCCGGTGAAGTATGCCCGGTCCCACTCTTCGATGACTTGGTAGTCGTAGGCGGTGAAGAGGTCTTCCCGCAGGAAGAACACCTTGAGGAGGGTGGCCTGTCGTGGGTAGAGGTTGGCTCGGTTGAGGTAGTCACGGCTCGTGACGAACGTGATGATGTCCGGCACGTCGATGCCCAGGAACAGGCGGTGGATGTCGGCCGGGCCGAATGCCGCCAGGGGGTCGTCTGCAGTCACGGTGGGGCCTCCTCCCCCCTTGTGGTGCTAGGAGGGATGGAAGCCAGCAGAGCCTCTGTTCTGACGCTGCCTGCCAGCCCCCTGAGGGTTTTCCATATTGACAACCCGGCTACGCAAGTCCTAGGTTTTGCATATCGAAAACCCTTTGGAAGGTCACCGTGACAGACAACTCAGCCCCAGATCAGACCGCTTCACGTGGTGGCCGACCTGCCGTCGGACCCGCCATCAGCGTTGCGTACCCCGCAGAGCTCCTGGACGAGATCGACGCCGCCGCCAGCCGCCGCATGGTGACACGGGCCCAGTGGCTGCGGACCTCAGCGCACACGTCGCTGCCTCACGACGCCATGGGGCAGCGCGATCATCTCCACGAGGTCCTGCGTGAGGCCGACAGCTGGCTCTTTCTCGTTCGTGACGCAGCGCTCGACGCAGAGAACGCCATCGAGGACCGCATCTTCCGTGGCACGGCCTACAGTGCGTTCATCCACGAGATGCGGACCCTCCTCGGCGCAGCGCGCGATGCGCTCCCGCTCCAGGAAGTCAGGGAGGCCACGGCACAGATGAGTCCCCTCAGTCCGGATTACTCCGAGGGCTCCGCACGGAGTTGGGGGCGCGCCATGGCCGTTGAGGCGCTTGACCAGCTTCTGGATGCCCTGAGCGTCATGCAGCCGTCCGACGGCTCGAACGTAGCCAGCCGCGCGCGGCTCAATGACCCGATGATGGACCTTCAGCCCTAGGACTGGCACGCGCCGGTGCAGCCGCGTTCAGTGCGGGTGGCCCTTGTGTGCTTCCTCGGTGGCGCGGACGGTGTCCATGTCGGCCTTGATGATGCCGTCGGCGTCCTTGATGTCCAGGATGTTGTTGGTGATCTCGTGGACCTTCTGGTCGTGGTCGAAGTCGGCGCGGTCGACACGGCCGCAGACCTCGATCATGGGGCTGAGCGCGCCCTCGATCCGTTGGCCGTCCAGCGCGAAGGTCGCCCAGGAGACGTCGACAGCGAAGCCGATCTTGTGGAAACGGTCTTCGATCTCGCGCGTGAAGGCGTCGTAGTCCCGGCGCTGCCCGGCGCGCTTGGAGAAGAAGTCAAGGAGCTCGCCTATCTCGGCGATCTCCGAGTCCAAGATGTCTCCTTGCGCCAGGCCGGAGCGGTCGTGGACCTCCCCGTACTTGCGCTCGATGCGGTCCGGCGTGGCCTTGTTCTGGCCAAGAATCGGGATGCGCCGGTTGGTGTGTACATCGGCACGGGTGACGGCCTGCGCGTCAAAGGGGTGGTGGGGGGCTGCCACGAGGACTCCTCGGAGATGGGTGGGCTCTCCCTCTCTCCGAGGAGTCCGGCGCCTGTTTGACAGGGGGCGGACGGCGGTCAGGCCGCGATGAGTGCGTGGCAGGAGCTGCACCGCTGGGCGTGATCGGTGACGATGCGTCCGGCGGCGGCCTGCAGTCGTAGGCGCAGTCCGGCCTGGGGGATGTCGGGGGCTGCGGCGGTGGCAGCGATGGTCAGCGCGACGTCCTGCAGGGTGGGGTCAACGAGGTTGGCGAGATGGGCGTCCATGCGGGGGAGGTAGCGGCCGGGGATCTTGTGCTCGGCGCCGATGCGGTGCAGGAGGGTGATCCGCTGCTGGGCGACGCTCTCGTGGTTGAGGTCGGCCAGAGCCTCCAGGTCGTGGGGGGTGCGCGCCCACGCCCGCAGGACGTCGGATGACAGGAGGTTGAACAAGGTGTCAGAGTCGGCACCTCGGGCGTCGATCTTGAGGCTGGGGTCGGTGATGTGGACCACGGCTCCGCTGGGGGCGTGGTAGAGGATCGGTGTGGCCCAGGGGGCGAGGTTCTGCTTGCGGTTCTGGCCGATCCGGATGCCGCGCTGGGTGCCGTCGGGGTCGCCGTCGGGTGCGATGACGTCGATCCGTAGATCGGTGGGGGTGTTCCAGGATTCCAAAATTTTGGAATCGCTCGGGAGGGCCGTGGTGGCGGCCATCGCGAACTGGAACGGGTCCAGGCGCGGCTGCGAGGGCTTGAGGGCGTCGATCAGGTGGTGGCTGGTGTAGGTAAGGGTGATCTCGCCCGGGGTGTGGTCTATGCGGCTGTTCAGCAGGTAGTGGCGTTCCTCGCCGGTGAGGCGGTCGAAGAAGGCCAGGGGTATGCCGTAGAAGGAGAGCAGGGCCTGGAGACCGATGCCGTCCAAGGGCAGTTCCTTGGCGCCAAAGGTGACGGTCTGGGGCCCTTCGGCCAGGCTGACGGTGAGGATGCAGGCGTCACCGGTCCAGCTGCGGTGGTGGACCTTCCACGCGTCGGCGAGGTCGGCCAGGGTGGTGGGAGTGGCGGCGGGCAAGGGAGTCTCCGTCAGGGGAGGGCGGGTGTGGTGGTCTGGTCGCCGGTAAGGGCTTGAAGCACGCTGGAGGCGGAGAGCTCCCTGGCGAAGTCGGAGCGCTGGTCAAGGGGGACGTAGTTGACGGCGATGCGCATGTACTCCATGAGGGCTGTGCGCCAGACCTCGGCGTCCACGCCTCCGCCGGTGGTGCGTTCGATCCGGTCCTTGAGGTCGATGGCCTTGAGGAGGTCCGGTCCGGTGATCTTGATTTCACCTTGTGCCAGGGCTGTGAAACCCATCGACAGGAAAGAGTCCAGTGCGACCATGTGGTCTGCCAGGCGCTCTCCGTAGCTCTCTGCGGCGTCCCCCAGCTGCTCTGCGCGGCGTTCGATGATCGCGGCCTGCGAGCGGGCTTCGATCGGCAAGTGCTTGGCGGTGTGATGGCGCAGCGACTTCTCTGTGGGGTGGGGTGAGTCGCCGGGGGGCATCGCGGTGAGCTCGCGCAGGATCGCGGGGCGGCTGTAGCCCTCCAGGATGAGCTGTTCGATGCGGGCCCGGTGCGGTGACTGGCAGGTGGCGCAGTTGGCGGAGGTTCGCGCGGGGACGGTGGCGCCGCCCAGGCGCACCATCACCATGGATGCGGGGAGGGCCTTCACGAGTTGGCCTCGTCGCGGCTGCTGTAGAGCCGGAACCTGGAGGGGGGAGCGACGCGGGCGCCGTCCCGGGAGTTCAGGTGGGGCGCAGCGGGGTTGTAGGCGCGGTGGTAGAGGCCCTGGCGCACGGCGCCGTCGGGGACGCCTTCGCTGGTGAATACCTCGCGGCGGCGGCGGGCTTCCATCATGCCGGGGGTGAGGATGTCCCCGCGCTTGCGTGGGTTGGTCTCGTCGGCGTAGGACTCGGCGATCAGGCGCGTGGCGGCGTCTTCGAGTTCGTGGTCGATTCCGTAGCGCAGTCGGCCCATCAGGCACTCCTGGAGTAGGGGCGGTAGGTGGGGAAGGCTCCGGCGGCGATGAGCTCGTTCAGGCGCACCATGCCCTGGGTCGCGTAGGAGGCGACGGGGTTGGTCTCGGAGACACCCATGAGGATGGCGACGTCGCGTTCCCGGCGGTTCTCGTACAGGAACATGCGGATGGCCTGGGACTGACGGCCGCTCAGGACGGGGACGAGCTGTGCGCTGCTGTCCATGCGGTCGGACTGGGTGAATTTGTAGAGCTGCTGGATGTCCTGGAGGCAGTACTCCTGGCCATCTGGGGCTGTGAGGGTGTCGGTTCCGTCGCTCTCGTAGAGCGCCTGCCATGCCTGCAGGTGGCGGAACAGCTCTCGGAGCGTGCTTACGGGTATGACGAAGGTGGTCACGGGTTGGGTTACCTCGCGTCCGGGCGATCTGCGGCTTGGCGGTGTCGCAGACTGCATGAAGACCCGTCCCTGGCGGCTGGGAGCGGGCGAAACAATCTTGACCCATCGTAAGACGCTCCCCAGCGCTGTGACAGTGCATGGCAGCCGAGTTGTTCCGGGACAGGCCCGTGACCTGGGCAGTCTCAGGGTTAGGCCATGGAGTCCTTCAGCCGCTGCCCCAGGAGGGTCATGGATCGCACCAGGGCCTCGGCGCTGCGAGACAGGTGGGTGCGGAAGATCGCGTGGTAGCGGTCCTGAACGGCGTTGATGCGTCCGCGCTGCAGTCGCTCCTCTACCGTGACGCGGCCGGAGGGTGCGACGAAGCCGGTGGCCATCGCCTCCTCCCAGACGCCCTTGGCGAGCATGGCCTCCAGCCACAGGGTGCTGCAGCGCTGCTCCCACTCGAAGAGGCTGGTAGTGATGCGGAAGAGGTAGTCGTCGCGCTGGCGCAGCGTCAGCCGGGAGAAGTCCTCGATGGGGGCTCCGGAGGCCGCGCGCTCCCACACGGGCCATCCGTACTCGTCCTTGGCGAACTCGCCTGTGGCGGCGTCGGCGACGGGGCGCCGAACGTGGGTCCAGATCTCGTTCATCAGCTGGTAGGCGTCGGGGAACAGCTGGCGGATGCGTCCTTCGGCGGTGCGGATGACGGCGGTGACCTGGGGGGCGTCTCCGGGCTGCCACTCGGTGCGCATGCGGGACAGGCCCGGGCGCAGGAAGGCGGGGCTGCGGTCGGGGTCGGTGGGGAGTGCCCCGAGGTCGTCTGCTTCCTTGGAGGCGTCCGCGACGATGCGCAGCACGGTGGCGCTGGCCTGCTGGGGGTCGAGGCCGGTGCGGCTTTCGTCGGTCATGCCTTGGGCTCCTTGGCGGCGTCGTAGAGGTGGGTGAGGGCGAGCATGCAGGCGTCGCGGATGTGCTCGTTCCAGCGGTTCGGGTGGGGTGGTGGCACGTAGCGCTCCACGGCCTCCTTGACGTGGCCCTTGGTCACGGGGTTCTCTCGGGTGCCTGCGCGCCCGACGATGACCTTCTTGGCGTGGACGTTGGACACCATGCGAGCAGTTCCGTCTGTGGCCTTGAAGACGCCGTAGCCGCTCAGCAGCGCTGATTCGATGCGGTGTCCGGTGATGGCGGGGCGTTCGAAGATGATCGCCAGTGGAGGCTGTGCTCCGCGTACCGACCAGATCATCTGCTCGACCAGGGCGCTGACGCCTTCCTCTACGTGGGAGCCCCGGGTGAAGGTGGCTTCGAAGGAGGTCAGGTCGTCGGCGGGTGGGTGGATCATGCCGGTGCTGACGGCCTGCATGCCCGTGGTGCTGTGGTGTAGCAGGCACCAGCCGGTGTTGTTCAGGCTCTGGTCGAAGGCCAGCACGTAGCCATGGGCGAACGCGTCGAGCACTGGCGGTGTCCAGGCTCCGGGCTGCGGAGGGATCGGGATGGTGAGCTGCTGGTTCATCGGCCGTATGCCTTCTTGACGGAGCACCGGGTGGCGCCGCACTCCTTGGCGGCCGCGCCGCCGGTGCAGCAATGCATCAGCGGAACGGTCTTGGTGTCCACCGCAGCTCGGACACTGCGGTACTTGGCTTCGAGCTGGACGATGTACGCCTCGTCGCGGGGGATGGTGAACTCGCGCAGGTCCCAGCCCATGCTCATGCCCAGGAAGAGGATCATGGTCTGCTGGTAGCCGGTCATGGCCATGTACTCCTGGGCCTGGCCGTAGTACTTGGGCCAGCGGGCCTTGAAGAACTCCAGGTCGTGGTCGATGACGCTGCGCAGGACGGTGGGGCTGCAGGTCTTGAGGTCGAAGACGCCGGAGCCCCAGTCGTCCAGGGTGAGGATGCCGTCGATGTGTCCGCCGCGCCCGAGGCGGTCCTCCCGGACGCCCCACTCCGGGCACTGGCCGGGCTGCTTGCCGTGAGGGCGTCCGCAGTGGACGCAGGTGCCGGACGGCTTGAGGAGCAGGCCCCGGTGGGTCAGGGCGTGCTCCACGATGTCGTGGGTGGCGCTCCCCATCATGACCGCCATGCGGGCCTGGTAGGGGAACGGCTGCGGCTCCCACGCCTCGGGGTGGGCCAGGTAGTAGTAGAGCTTCCGCTCCCCCATCGTGGGGTGGCTGGAGGGGTGGAACAGGCCGTCGGGCGCGCGGTCGGCGGTGTAGTGCCGGAAGGTAACGATGAACTCCTCCGGGAACTCGCACTTGGCGATGATCTCTCGGACGATCGGAACCAGGTAGGTGCGCGGCGCCATGGTCTTGCCGGTCCGGAACGCCGGGGCCGTAGGGCTCACTGCGCGGCCTCCAGGTCCAGCAGGAAGCGCGCCTGGTCCTGGTAGCTTCGGCCGCCGTCCGCCTCACTCAGACCCTCGTCCTCGCTGAGGGCCTTCAGAAGCTGGCGAGCCTGCTCCCACAGGCGGGCGGCGTCCAGGAGCTCGGCGAAGTCGTCCAGGTCGGTGACGGCCAGGTCGGTGCTGGGGCCGCGCAGGGTGTAGTCGGCGTAGAAGCGCAGGGCGAGCATGGGGCGTTCGCCTCCGGCCTGCTCCACGATCTTCGCCCACATGGTGCGGGAGACGCCGATGGACTTGGCGCAGGTGGACTTGCCGTCGTAGGCGAAGGCATAGGCGCTCAGCATGCGGTTGTGGCGGCCGTCGGCGGGGTCTTTCCACTGGTTGCCGGAGCCCGGGGTTCCCCGGAAGCGCACGCGCTGGTTGACGTGCGCCTCGTGCTGGTCGCCCATGTCCTTGTTGTGGCTCATGCGTGGGTGTCCTCGGCGTGGCCCTCGGGGGCTTCCTTGTCCTTGCGGTGGCGTCCGCCGGGTGGGCGGCTGAACAGGAGGAGCAGGGCGAGGACGCAGGCGGTGGTCGAGAGGCAGGCATAGATCTTGAGGTCTGCTATGAGGTTCACAGGATCTCTCTGGTCTTGGGGTCGACGCCCTCGGGGACTTCGCCGTCCAAGGCGACCTCGTGTTCGGGGAGGATGGTGTCGGCGACCGAGTCGAGGACGTGCTGCCGGATCTGTTCCAGGACGGCCGGGCGCTCCAGGACGGCGGCCTTGACGTTGCCTCGTCCGTTGATCTTGGTGCCGTCGGGCAGCTTGTAGACGGAGGAGTTGACGCGCTCGATCGCGCCGGTGGCCAGCCCGAGGGCGACGGCTTCGTCAGCCTGGTCGATGCCGATCTTGAAGGCCGGAGTCTCGACGTTGGTCAGCCAGAAGTCGGCGCTTCGGCCCTGGGGGGCGAGCTTGTTGCGTTCGACCTTCGCGCGGATCTGGCGGGAGATGTCGATCATCTCGTCGTGCTTGGCGTCGGTGACGGAGTCGGTGACCTTGATCTTGATGGCGGGTTCACCGGTGCGCCGCAGGGAGACCTTGGTGGTCGTGGAGTATTTCAGCACCAGGGGACCGGCGCTCTTGAGGGCGGGGCCCTTCACGCTGCCGATCTCCGCGCGGTACTGATTGATGGCCAGCCAGGTGGAGTTGGTCATGCGCAGGGTGCTGGCGGTCTGCTTGACCATGCGGGAGATGATGTTGGCGTTGCGCCCGACGGTATAGTCCTCGGCCTTCTTTGCGAAGGCCACCTTGCTCTCCATGGCGCCCACCGAGTCCAGGACGGCCATGGAGATGAAGCCGTCCTGCAGGGTGAGGTTGAGGAGGTCGGAGACGTCTTCGGAGTCGTCGGGCTGGATGATGAAGACGTGCTCCTCGTCGTCCACGTCCAGGCCGAGCTTGCGGGCCCAGTCGGGATCGAATGCCTGTTCCATGTCGATGAACGCCACGCCTCGGTCGGGGAACATCTCCAGGGCGTTGACCATCCCCAGGATGGCCAGGGTCGTCTTGCCCTGGCCTTCGGGGCCCACGAGTTCGTGGGAGCGCTTAAGGGCCCAGCCGCCCACCCCGAGCGCGTGGTCCAGGGTGAGCGAGCCGGTGGGGATGGCCTGGGGCCGCACAAGGGTCTCGCGGCGCAGCAGGCGCTGGCCGTACGTCTTGTCGATCTGGGCGCGGAGCTTGGCGAGTCCTTGCGCGGCCATGGGCTTCTCCTCAGATGTTGCGTGCGGGTGGGTCAGGACTGGGGCAACGCCGACATGAGCGCCTGCGTCTCCTGCGGCTCTGAGACCGCCTCGGGGGCCGGGGGCGGCGTGGGGAGCTCGTGGCGGTGCAGGGCGACGGACTCGACCTTCTGCACGATGTGGTCCGCCTGCGTGTGAAGGGCCTCCGCGAGCATGCGCAGGCGCTCCTTCGGGGTGGCGTTCTCCCAGTCGTCGTCCAGGACGGCGACGCTGGAGGCGATGCTGACACCGTGGATGACGGCGTGGCCTTCCATCCGCATGGGGAGGGCGTCGTTGCTCACGTCGTGCTGGAGGGCGGCCTTGGCCAGCTGCGGGCCGTTGCCGCCCTCGGCGATGCGGCGCAGGATGTCGCCGAAGAACGTCGCCTTCTTCTTGGGGGTGTCGGCCTTGGCCGCACGAACTCGGAGGGCCGCGTCTGCCGCGTGGGCAGCGGCCACGTAGTCGTTCTCCTCCTGCTCCGCCTGCGCAGGGACCGGGGCGTTGGAGGCCTGCGGGGTGGTGTCGGCAGCCGCCGGAACGTCGATGTCGGTCTCGGGGGTGGTGGCGTCGGTCATGGTGATCTCCTTGGGTTTGGATCATCGGGGGCTTGGGGGTGCTGTGCGCCTTACTGGCCCCGGTTACAGGGGTTGGTAGGCGGTGAGGTGGAGTCCCCGGTCGGTCTTGCGCAGCGCGGCGATGCATAGCTGGCCGGGGACAAGTCGTGGGCGTTCTTCGGCCCAGGTCTCGGAGAAGACGGCGCAGCTGATCTCGCTGGTCTCGGTCTCCAGGGTGAGGAAGCCCATGTCCTTGGTGGGGTGGGCGCGCACTCTGGAGACGATGGCGCCGATCAGGTAGGAGCCGTTGGGTGCGGAGGGGAGGTGTTCCGCAACGGCGCGTAGGTTGGCGCGGTCGTCCGCGCCGAGGGTGTCAAAGGGGGTGGTGGTGAGGTGGATGCCGAGCATGGAGTATTCGATGTCTCGGATGTCCTGCTCGGTGTAGGGGGTGACGGCGTCGATCCGCAGGGATGGCCTGGGGGTGTACTGGCGGCAGGCCACGGTGCAGCGCTTGGGAGGCTTCTTGGGCTTGAGGTGCTTGCCGGTACGGGAGTTGACCGGCGGGGGCTCTGTCAGCCAGTCGAAGCCGCAGTGCTGGGGGACCTGCACGCCGTCGAGCTGGCCCAGGGGGTAGGAGGTGGCGGCGTCCCAGTGCGCGCAGCGTGCGTCTTCGCCGGTCTTCTTGGCGAGCAGGCTGGCTTCCAGGCCGCGCCGGTTGGGAACGAGGCTGTCGAACGCTCCGATCCGGGCCAGGAGGGCGACGACCCCGGCGTTGACGACGGTCTTGGGGCCCTTGCGCTCCTGGAAGTCCTCCCAGCTGGCGTAGGGCTGTCCGGCGATGATTTCCAGGGCGACGGAGGTGCCGATGCCGTTGACGGAGTCCAGGCCGTAGCGCACTGAGTTGCCGTCGGGGGTGAAGCCGCTGCCGGAGGCGTTGATGTCCGGGGGGAGCACCTTGATGCCCAGGCGGCGGGCCTCTTTGATGAACGCGGGGATGCGGTCGGTGTCGACGGTGGACAGGGCGGCGGTCAGGAACTCCACGGGGTAGTGGACGCGCAGCCACAGGGTCCAGTACGCGAGGTAGGCATAGGCGACGGCGTGGCTCTTGTTGAAGGAGTACTTGCTGAACTCGGCCATCTGCGCCCAGAGCCGGGCGGCGTCGGCGGGGGGCATATCAGCGCGGGAGGTGAACTCGGCTCCGGCTGCGGCGACCTTCTCGACCTTCTTCTTGCCGAGGATGGAGCGGACGGCGTCGGCTTCTTCCTCGTCGTACCCGGCGAGGATGCGGGTGACGGCCATCACCTGCTCCTGGAAGATCATTGCTCCCCACGTCGGTTCGAGGACCGCGCGCAGGCGCTCGTCAGGGTAGGTCACTGGGGCGGTGCCGGAGCGGCGAGTGAGGTAGGCGTCGGTGAGGCCGGAGTTCGTGGGGCCTGGGCGGACAAGGGTGATCATGTCGGTGAGCTCGGCCAGGTTGCTGGGCTTCATGCGCTGGGTCAGGCGTGTACCGGCGTGGGTCTCGACCTGGAAGACGCCCAGGGTGCGGCCGTCCGTGAGTTCCTGCCAGACCTGTGGGTCTTCGAATTCCTCGTTGAAGCGCTCCAGGTCCAGGGGCATCGCGCGTTGCTCCAGGATCAGATCCAGGGCCTGCTGCACGGTGTCCAGGGTGCGGAGCGTGAGGATGTCGAACTTCACGAATCCGAGGTCTTCGACGTCCCCCATCGCGAACTGGGAGGCCATCTGCTCGTCCTCGCCGTCGATCCGGCGCAGCGGGAGTCGGTCTGTGAGGGGGTCTCCGGTGGAGATGATCACGCCTGCGGCGTGGCGGCCGTAGCTCTTGAGGCGCCCTACGAACTGGGTGGCGAGGGCGAACAGCTCGGGATAACGCTCGGCGTAGGGGCGTAGTTGTTCCTCATGCTGGGTCCACAGGTCGTCCCAGGACAGCCCAAGCCCCGCGCTCCCGGCTTCGGCCTCGTCTATGAGGGTGCAGACCCGGCGCAGGTCGGCTTGGGCGCCTACCGGCAGGTGGAGGACGAGTGCGCGGGCCAGCTCGTTGATGACGGCCTTGTTCTTGAGGCGCAGCTCGGTGCCGATGCTGACGACGTGGTGGGCTCCGTAGCGGTGCCGCAGGTAGCCGAGGATCTGGGCCTTCTTGGAGGCGGGAAAGTCCACGTCGAAGTCGGGGAGACCATGTCTGCCTCGGGTCAGAAAGCGCTCGAAGAGGAGGCCGTGGCGGATGGGGTCCAGGCTGGTGATGCGGGCGAGGTAGGCAACCAGGGAGCCACCTCCGGAGCCGCGTCCGGGGCCGACGAGGATGCCGTGGTCCTTGGCCCAGCCGCAGTAGTCGGCGACGATGAGGTAGTAGCCGCAGAACTGCTTATCGACTAGGAGACTCATCTCGGTCTCGTAGCGCTGTCGGTAAGTCGCTTCTTCGTCCGGGGTGGTGATGGGCAGGCGGTCCCAGTTCTGCATGCAGAGGGTGTGGAGGCGGTCGGCGTCGTGTGCGTGGGTGCCCTGGCGCGTGAAGATCGGCGTCTGGGGTGTGCCCGTGATGCGGGCTGTGCAGGAGCGTGCAAGTTCCACGGTCTGGCTGATGGCCTCGTCCACGATGCCCGGGCCGAGGTAGGCGAGGTTGGCGCGGACCTCGGCCTCGGTCTGCATGTGCAGTTCCAGGTGGTCCGCGAAGACGCCCTTCTCCTCGTCAGCTTCCTTGTTCGTCTGGCAGGAGATCCAGATCTGGTGCGCGTCGTGGTCGGCGGCGGCGGGGTAGTGGGCGTCCACCACGGCCAGCAGCGGCAGGGAGTGGGTGCGGGCGATCTCCACGAGGTGGTGGTTCACGAGCTGCTGCTTGGCGAGGCTGTTGGCGTGGAGTTCCACGTACAGGCGGTCACCGAAGATGTCCTGCAGGCGTGCGAGGCGTGCGAGCATCGCGTCTTCGTCTCCGGCGAGGATGGCGGTGGCCAGGGGGCCGCGCAGGCAGCCCGTGGAGACGATGACGCCTTCGCTGTGGCGCTCCAGGGTGTCCCAGTCCATGCGGGGCCTGCCGTAGAAGCCGTCCCGGTTGGATTCAGTGGAGGCTGCCCAGATGTTGCGCAGGCCGGTGTCGTTCTGGGCGTACAGGCACAGGTGCCAGTAGTCGGCTATCCGAGCTCGTTCGCGGGCGCGGTGGTCCTTGGCTGCTTGCTGCTGCTCGGGTGTGGCGTTCTTGGGGAGGCGTTCCGCTGGCGCGGGGCGAACCAGTCGATCGGCGACAAAGTTGGCTTCGATGCCGAAGACCGGGCGTATGCCTGCTCGATCGCACTCGCGCTGGAGGACGGGGTGCCCGGCGCAGGTGCCGTGGTCGGTGAGACCCATGTACTCCTGTCCGTCGGCTGCTGCTGCTCGGACGGCTTCTCCCACAGTGGAGAAACCGTCGAATGCGGAGTACTCGCTGTGGGTGTGGAGGTGGACAAAGCCGCTGCTCCTCTGTTTGTTGGCCATGGGTGGTTCGGAGCTGTGCAGCCCGGTGCGCGTGGTGATGGCCTGCAGGTAGGTGGGCGCCTCGGTGAAGGTGGACCAGTTGCCGAAGCCGAAGCTGATGCTGTAGCCGCCGGGGAACTCAGTACGGTCGGCGGCGAACTGGTCGGTGGTGGTGGCCGCGATCCCGTCGGCGAGGTTGGCCAGGATGCCGACGGCTCCGGCGGCGTGGGCGTGGTGCCACGCATAGGCGGGGATGCGGTGGAGTTCGGCTGAGGACAGCAGGAGCCAGCGGCAGGCGTCGTCCTCGTGCTCGACCAGAGCGAGGGCAGGCAGGGACTGCCCGCAGACGCTCATGGGGGAGCCGGAGGAGTCGTAGATGTGGATCACGCGTAGCACGGTGGTGGTCCTCGCCCAGCGATGAGGGGTTCATAGGGTGCATGGGGTGGAGCGCTGCCCGGACTGCCACTGCCGAAGAAGGTCCGGGCAGCGCTCCTGGTCCGGCGCGGCCGGTGCGGGGGCACGTCGGCTGCGCCGGGGCGCGTGGGTCAGTACGGGGGTTCGTCGCTGACCGGTGCGGCAACAGGGGCGGCGTCGCTGGGGACGCCCATGTTGCGGATCTTGGA
>OVEP011218273.1_pt1 | contig 40919 bp, 56 predicted proteins | sample 1779801 | NCBI WGS metagenome assembly OVEP01 (sample SAMEA3914791, study PRJEB12502) | metagenome | biome: forest; material: soil | place: Canada | collected 2011-07-03 | depth 0.1 m
CTGATGGCGCAACTCGACGAAGCCATGTCGGCCTTCTACCAGTCCACCGTCGAAATGGGCGTGGCGGACAAGGTGACGGCCTTTACCGCCTCGGACTTCGGCCGCACCCTGGCGTCGAACGGCGACGGCTCCGACCACGGCTGGGGCGGGCATCACTTCATCGTCGGCGGCGCGGTCAGGGGCGGGCAGTTCTACGGCACGGCTCCCAAGGTCAATCTCTATAGCGACGACCAGGTCGGGCAGGGCCGGCTCTTGCCGACGGTCGCGGTCGACCAGATGTCGGCGACCCTGATGCGGTGGTTCGGCGTCTCGGACACCGAACGGCCGATGGTCCTGCCCAATATCGGCCGTTTCGCCACGCCGGACCTGGGTGTCATGAGACAGAACTGATTAGAGGGATCTAATTAGAGTGGGATTGTCCGAGACGTGCCGGGATTTCGTGGGACAGCCGCAAGCCAGATAAGGCTTTGAGGGCCATTCGAGGAAGCTCGGCGGGACATGGACGTTGTCTACCGCGGCGGCCGGTTTTGACACCATTTAGGGCCATTCGGCGGTTGCCAGGGCACCAAGGCTCAGAGACCTCTTAAAGTCGTTTAAGAGCGCCGTAATCCGTTCTTATAAAGGGTTTAGCGGGAAGCGCCGAAGACGTTCGGCGGCGTGTTTGGCGGGAAAACGCCATGACGAACTGACCGAAACGGCCGGTCAGTTCGACGCCTTTCCGGTCAGTTTAAAATGCTAGAAAAATCAATCGCCTGGAGAACGGGTATCATACCCACTTTAAAAAGGCGTACCGCGAACTGACCGGGTTTATCGCAACGAGATCTTCGTGCCGTCCGGCGCTTCGGCGTACCAGGTCGCGGGGTCAAAGCGCGTCTTCGAGACCTCGAAGACATCGGCATCCGTGACCGAAATATCGGGATTGAGATCGCTGAAGGCCTTCATATCGATCGAAGCCTCGGTGGCATAGGCGCCGGATTTGCCGGCGTCCGGGGAATATTCCGTTCCGGCCGCATCGACCAATTTTATCTTGGGGATATCAAAGCTCTTGATGGGTTTGTCGCCGGTGTTTTTCACAGTCGTTTCGACAACGACCAAGACGCCACCGTCCGCGGCGCGCTCTTTGATATAAGCGTCGCCCACGGAATCGCGGACGAGAACCCGGGTGACCGTTAAGGCAGCGGACTGAAGCTGGACGGGCGAACCGATCGCGGCAACCGTCGGCGCGCCTTGAGCGGCAACGTCGGGTGTGTCGGAGCTGCTGTCCGGATGCGCGACAGAACTGGACGGGTGGGAAGCAAGACCAATCACATAAAGGACCGCAAGCGCGCCCGCGACGGCGATGCCGGCTATCGCAAGAGGGCGCGGGCGCTTGGAAACTTTGAGCAGCGCCGCGACGGCAACGGCATCCTCCGGTGTGACCTGAACCTTCGCGGTACCGACGTCGAGATAGTCGCCCATCTCAATGCTTTGGCGGACGGCAAACAAGCTAAAGTTCAGCTGGTTGCCATCGGTAACCACGGTGACCGCGGGCGGCCTTTTGGTCCCGTCGACGACCACTTTCGCGCCGTTGGGAGTGGTCAATCTTAAAATGGTGTCCGTCATGGCTTAGCCCCCGAATTGGTGCAGTTAATATGCGTTAACACCGTCCACAGGTAAACCCACCTCTCGCAGTTGAAAGACTAAAACCGACGCTTGACTCTCCGGAACAAATGAGAACAAATGCGGAACATAACGGGGTAGCCACGGAGGTTAAAATGTCTTCTAACACTAAAATAGTACCATTACACGATGACGAAACGAGACCCTACGAGGTAGGAAGATATGTGCCGATCAAGAGGATGGTCGACAATGCAGTCGTGCGCGGCATCTGCCATGACTGCGGCCTCGAAAGAGAGGAATGGATTTGCGTACTAGCCGAAGACAAGACGATCGCCAATGCGACGGTGGACGGGCTGCAAAACATTCTGGCGTGCAAACGCGACGGCTGCGGCGGACCATTGCAGCTAAGTATCGAGCTAAAGCAGCGCTGAGAGAGGCCGGACAATGTCCGGCCTTTTTCACAAGCGCGTCCAGGTCAAAAGCACTCGGCCGATGATCTCGAAATGCTCCCGCATCTCGCCATGAATAATCTCAGGCGGATAAAGCGGGTTCACCGAGCTGACCTCGATATCACCCAGGCCGACGGAACGAAGCTTCTTCACCCTGAGATCGTCACCGAGCCTGAAAGTAAATAGTGGACCCTCTCGCAGGCGGGTGTCGCGCTCATCAACCAAGATTGGCGCGCCGTCCTTGATCAACGGGTCGTTCGAGTCGCCCGAATTTAGCATCACGACCAGGCCATCCGTGCTTGTCCTGCCGATCTGTCGCATAAGCTCCTCGTCGAGCGACATCTGACCGACATTCAATCGGCCTGCACGATATGCGCCCGCTCCACCTGCAACTCGAAGATCAAGCATCGGCACGGGAAATTGACCATCGCCGTCGTTTTCGGTTTGGGGGCCTTCTCCCAGCAGGAGCCACGCCGGCCGCACGCCCAAAGCTTTAGAAATGGCGACGAGTGCGAGTGCCGATGGAAGCTTTTCGCCACGGACATAATTCGAAATGGTGCTAGCCGACTCTCGCGAAATTCGAGCGATATCCACCTGTTTAAATTTCAAATCTTCCATCGCGAATTTTAGGCGCGCAGAAAATCCACCCTTGGCGTCATTATCTTCTTGATTGTCAACCAAAGTGGAATTATCGTCCAAGGTGGATTTTGGATTCACCACGGGCAACTCCCCATGCAAATGCTCCATAGAGAATACCTGAAGGCGGGTATTCGAGAAAAATTCGGGACGCTTAAGGCCTTCGAACAGGCGCGCGGCTTGGCCGAAGGAGCGGTTAAAGGCGTCCTGGTCGGCAAGACGTCCCAGCGTACCGTCGACGCCATGGCTGAAGTTCTAAATCTTCCGGCTGATGTCATTACGGCGTCCATCAAGGCTGGGACTGAAGAGAGCCCTGATCATACGTCCACAAAAGTGGATTCGCATCGTCTAAATGAAGGCGCGGAATAGACATGTCCGTGCTCGACGATCTGCGATTGATCGATATCGCAACAATTTCCACCGAGGGACGCCTGAGGCCGGTTGATCCGGTAGTCGCCGAAGGTATAGCGGCCAGCGCGGCCCAAGTGGGCCTTCTGACCCCGATCGACGTGTGCCAGTTACCCGGCCAAAAGGGCTTCCAACTGGTATTCGGTGGTCACCGGGTGGCCGCGGTGAAGCTGCTGGGCTGGGAAACCATCCCCGCGTTCGTTCGGTCCAACAACGCCCTGGAGCGGTTGGGCCGAGAGATCGCCGAAAACCTGTTCAAGGCCGACCTGTCGCCGTTAGACCGGGCCACGTTTGTCACCAAGCTGATCGAAGTTGAAAAGGCGCGCCAAGGCATCGCGTCCGACAAGGACGGCAATGCACTGAACGGCGACAAGAGATCGTTGAAATTACAGGCTCGGAACGACTTATGCATCGTGCATAAGTCGCTCGGTCTGCAAGACGCGGTCGCGGCCAAGCTGGGTTTGACCCAGTCCACGGTCAGTCGGACGCTGGCGTTGAATGGCATCGCCCCGTCGCTGATCGAACGTCTGCGCAAGTTGCCGATTGCCGACAATGCCGGCGCGCTGCGCAAGCTCGCAGCAATGCCATGGGCGAAGCAGATGATGTCCGTCGACCATATGGAGGCAGGCAAAAATCTGGCGAACGCATTGGCCATTATTGATAGTCGCGCGCCCGTCTCCGCCGAAGCCAAGCGCCTTTCCACCTTCCTCGACACGTTCGGACGCATGGGCCGAAAGGAAAAGATGGACGCCCTGCAGGCGCTTGCCAAGCTCGTGCCGCCCTCGGTTTCTATCGCCTTTCAAGAGCCCGCGGTCCCAGTCCGGAAGTCCATTTCCACCGATTATGTCGTCTGCCTCGAAGACGGGATGAAGCTCAAATCGTTGCGGCGACACCTGCGCACAAAATACAACATGAGCCCAGACGAGTACCGGGCCAAGTGGAACCTACCCCCAGACTATCCGATGGTCGCGCCGAACCACGCACGGGAACGCGACAGGCTGGCGCGAGAGCTCGGCCTTTCCGGGAGCGCCTTCGACCGTGAAATCCGGAAGGACGCCATCGCGGAATTTCATGCTGTCCTGGAGGCCGCAGAATGACCCACCAGGAACAGGCCTGCTTGGAAACCATTAAACGGCTTACGCGCGGCAACGTCACGCCGAGCCTTGACGCAATTGCCAGCGGCATGGGCCTGCGTTCAAAGTCAGGCGCTCATCGCCTCGTGCACAGCCTGATCGAACAGGGCTATTTGGCCCTCGATACCGGACGTCGCCGCAACAGCATCATCGTCCTTTCGCCGCTGCAGGCAGAGATCAACCGCCTGGTTGCGATGCACGGGATTGATGCCGTCCGTCAGGCGGTGATCGGATGAGCCGCAAACGCAAGCCCTCCTTCGACCCGGCCGCACAGACATCGCTTGTCCTGGGCGCGCCCTTTCCGGAGCCTACCGACGGCATGTTGGGCGGCATCGAGCGTCGCGTCGCCTCGGCGGTCGCCCTGATCCTTACCGAGGATGAACGGCCGCGCATCGAGGTCGCCGCGGCGGTCTCTGCGCTGCTGGGCGTCCCGGTGTCCAAGGCCATGCTGGACGGGTATGCCGCCGAGGCCCGGACCTCCCACAACATTAGCGCCGGCCGCTTCATGGCCCTGATCGCCGCGACGCGCCGATACGATGTCCTAGACAAGCTCATGGGCATCATCGGGGTCAAAGCGGTGGTGGGACCGGAAGTCCTGAAGCTGGAGTTGGGTCTGATCGAGGCCGACCTGGTGGTCAAAAAGCGGCGCGGCAGCAACCTGCGGCGCATCATCGCCGGCGTCGAAGCCGAAGGCGGTGTCCAATGAGCGATATCTGCCAAGTCTATCAACGCGAGATCCGCGCGCCGGTCGAAATCCTCCTCCGCGTCGAAATGACTGACGCCGGTCTGATCGATCACATCGACAGCGAAACCTACGACGATTTGCCTGCGGTCTATGACCTGATGGTCATGCGCGCAATGCTGCTCATCAGCGATATGGTCCAAGGTCTCAACAACCGTGGCGACCTGGTCGCCGATGCGGTCGCAGCACTCCCCGAGACGCCAGACTTCGCCATCGAGCGGTCGATCCTGGTCGCGCTCGCCGAGCTGCAGGGCGAAGTCCTCACAAAACACATCAAGGGGAGGGCGGCTTGAGGGCAGGCGTTTCGGCTGGTGGGCAAAAGCTGTGGTATTCCGTGGCTGATCTGGCATCTCTCAATCTTCCCGGGCTGTCGCCCAAGCGCAATCGCGTGGTCGAGATCGCCGGCGCCGGACGCTGGGCGGAAAAGCATGACGCGGCCGGTCAGCCGCTGTTCCGGCCGCGCGCCGGCCGCGGTGGTGGCTGGGAATACCATTTCAGCCTTTTGCCGCCTTCAGCCGCGGCCGAGCTGGCCAAAAGAGGCCTCTTAGAGGCCGTCGAGAGCCCTCTTAACGACAACGGCCAGGACGCCGATGAGCCGACCCTGTGGGGATGGTTCGAAGCCCAGCCGGAAAAGGTCAAGACTGATGCCAAGGCGCGGCTAGCGGTGATCCAACAGGTCGAACTGACCTGTATGACCGGCATCGGCAAGAATACGGCTGTCAGCATGGTAGCGCGTGAGACGCACTTCTCTACCGCGACGATCTGGAACTGGTTCAAGCTTTTGCAGGGTGTCGCCGACAGTGACCGCTTGCCGGCCTTGGCGCCGCGCAGGGCCGGGGGCGCCCCGAAGGCTGATATCGACGAAAGGATCTTCGAACAGTTCAAGAGCCTGATGCTCACGCCGTCGAAGCGGACCTATGCTGGCGCCTATTTCTTCACGGCACGCTGGGCGAAAGGGCAGGGCTTGGCCATGCCGACCGCCAAGACATTGCAGCGCCGGTTCGACGCGGAAGTGCCGCGCGAAGTGTTCGTACTGAAGCGCGAAGGCGTCAAGGCGTTGATGGAAAGCATCCCGTCGCAGGAACGGACCGTCGCAGGCATGCATGCGATGTCGTGCATCAATATCGACGGGCACAAGTTCGACGTCTTCGTAACGCCGCCAGAAGGTGGCGCGCCGATCCGGCCGATGTTGATAGGGATGCAGGACATTTACTCCCGCAAGTTCCTGGCTTGGCGCCTGTGCGGCGAGGAGTCGATCTTCCATACCCGGCTGTGTTTCGCCGACCTGTTCGAAAAGTGGGGCCTGCCTGAGCGCGTCTATATGGACAATGGCCGCGCCTTCGCTTCGAAGTATCTGACCGGCGGTACAAAGACGCGCTTCCGGTATGTTGTAAGGGAAACCGACGCGTTCGGGCTTCTGCCGGCGCTCGGTATCCCGAACACATTCGCCACGCCGGAGCATGGCCAAGCCAAGCCGATTGAGCGCGCCTTCGGCGACCTGGTCAAGTTCATCGCCAAGCATCCCGCCTGCGAGGGCGCCTATACCGGCAATCGCGTCGATCGCAAGCCGCACAACTACGGCAGCCGGGCGCTCCCCTGGGCCGAGTTCTCGGTCCTCGTTGATGAAATGATCGCCGAATACAACGCCTATCAGGGGCGTCAGACCGAGATGGCGAAGGGCCGGTCGTTCGACCAGGTCTTTTTCGAGAGCTATGGCGCGTCGGCGATCGCCAAAGCGACGCCCGAACAACTGCGCATGGCCCTCTTGGAAGCCAGAAAGCACAGGGCGGACGCCAAAACAGGCGAGATCCGCATGTTCGGCAACCGCTACCATTGCGCCGCCCTGTATGGACTGGCCGGCCAAGACGTGACGATACGCTTTGATCCGGACAATCTTCATAAATCGGTCTTCGTCTACGACCTGCAGGGCCGCTTCCTGGCCGAGGCGCCCCCGATCGAGGCTGTCGGTTTCCTGGACACCGAAGCGGCCAAGGCGATTGCCAAGAAACGCGCCGAATTCCGCAAGTTGGCGAGAGCGGCGGCCGAGGCCGAAGGCTTACTGGCGGCGTCGGAGCTAAACCGCATGCAGCCGGCGCCCGAGCCGGCCGAAGACGCGCCACGCCCTGCGGCAACGCGCTTGGTGCGCACGCGCGGCAATAGCGCCGCAGCAATGCGGATTGTCGAGCACGCTCAGCCGAAGGTCGACGGCGCCCAGGTCATCGACCAGTGGGGCGCGGCCGTCCAGGCCCGTCAGGCCGCCAAGGCGCGCCCGCAATTTTCCCTTTTGGATGGTGGGTTAACACGCCCGCAATCAGAGCCAGAACGGCCGAAATGAAGCGGCCGCGAGAGGGGGCAACCTCTCACGGCCAAAACTTGTGCGCCCGAGGGCGCCGTCAACAGGAAGACCCGATATCATGAGTATCCTTTTAGATAAACAATATTCGCCTGAGGAGATGGCCGAGCTTCGCGCTCAGCTGAATTCTCACAAGGCCGAGCAGAACCTGACCTGGGAAATCCTCGGGAAGGGTATGGACGTCAATAAGGCGACGCTTTCGCTTTGGGCGACCGACAAATACACCGGCAACAATACCGCGATCGCAATCAAGGTCGAGAAGTACTTTGCGGCCGAAGAGGTGCAACTGCAGCTTCTCGACGAGCGGCCGATCGTCCCGGGGTTCCAGCCGACGAAGACGGCGGGACGCATCTATAATATGGTTTCCCATGCCCGGACCGGCAAGTTCGTGATCCTGATGGGACATCCGGGTGTCGGCAAGACCGTCGGCCTGGAGCGGGCTTGCAGCCAGGTGCCGAACGCATGGCACATCACCGCTAGTCCGAGCTGCCGGACGATGACCTTGATCTTGAAGAAGATCGCGGGCGCCATCACCGGAACGATCCCAAGCGGCGGCGGCTCGCTTCATCTGTCCAACATCATTCGCGACCGCGTCCGCGGCGTCAGCGCGGTCATCATCGTCGACGAAGCGCAGAACCTCGACAACATGGCGATCGAAGAGCTGCGCTCGATCTATGACGATACAAGGTGCGGCCTGCTTCTGGCGGGCAATCCCGAAGTGCTGCGCAAGGTCGAGGGCGACAAGACGGCGGCTTTCGCCCAACGCTTTAGCCGTGTGTCCATGCGGCACCTGATTGAGCGTCCTGACCACGAGGACGTTGAAAGCCTGCTCACCGCATGGGCCGTCGCCAATGCTGTCGAGCGCAAATATCTCACCGATATCGCGATGAAGCGCGGCGGTGGTGCGCTTCGGACGATGTCTCAAGTCCTGGAGCTGGCCACCATGCTTGCCAGCATCCGCGACGACGAAACGCGTTCGATGGACGATCTGAAGGGCGCTTGGGCCCAGCTCAGCTATGTGCCGGGGATTGCCGCATGAGCCGGTCATCCTCCGCCCTCGACACCCTTATCGGTTGGATGCGATGCGCCGCCGACTCGGGCAACCGGATCGAGCCCGAACAGGTCCGCGTCTGGATCCGCGCCGTCGAAGTCTCGCGCGAGCCGGCCGGCATGCAACCGTCCGATCGCGTCAATGCGGCCGAGGCCGACATGGCGACCTATGGCATCGGCCAGTTGGTCAAGTTCCTCGCAGAGAAGGCGCCCGACTCCGCGACCCTCACGGAACTTCCCAAGATCGACGAAGCGGCGAGCACGATCATCGACCTCGCCGAAACCCTTAGCCGCGGCGTTGCGCGCCCGGTCCCACCCCAAAACCTGACAGGAGCTTAACCCATGGCCGATTGCAGCCAGAAGGGCGTCCTCGAACGCGCCCATGAAGAGTTCGAAGCCGAAGCGGCGAAGGCCGACAATAACGGCGTAAGCATTGTCCTCGGCGACCCGTACATGACCGATGCCAAGGGACGCCTTGTGCCGCTGGACACTGTCAAGCCGATGGACAAGCTCCAGGACGAGCTTGTCCGCAAGATCGTTGGCTATGCCGAGCCGTTGGCGGCCGAGGTCGCCCGCTTTCGTCAGCACAGCTTTGACGACGTCGACGCCTTCGTCGATCTGGTCTCCCAGGAATACGGGGCGAAGCCGGGTGGCCTGAAGGGCAATATGACCTTCACATCATATGACGGTTGCCTGCAGGTCAAGGTGGCGATCGGTGACAACATCACCTTTGGCCCGGAACTGCAGGCGGCGAAGATCCTGGTCGACGAATGCCTGCGGGAATGGACGGACGGCGCCCGGTCCGAGCTTCGCGCCCTGATCGATCGCGCCTTTCAGGTCGACAAGGAAGGCAAGATCAACCGTGGCGAACTTCTTGGGCTGCGGCGTCTGAACATCGCGGATGACAGGTGGAAGCGCGCCATGGAGGCGTTGAACGACTCGATCCAGATCATCGGCTCGAAACGCTATGTCCGTTGCTACCGCCGCGACAACGGCAACTCCGACTGGAAGCCGATCGTCATCGACGTGGCTGCGAGCTAAGTCATGAAAAAATCCCTTCTCGCAAAGGTTTTCGTGGAGCTCTTTCTCAACGAAGAGGCTTTCACCCCCGCGTTCTTCGCTGATTTTTCCGCTCATTTTTTTGAGATGGATTGCATCGACGATGTCGTGACGCATCTCGTTCAGCTCTGGGCGCGTGGCATGGTCGACAATAGCACTCACTTCATCGAAGGCTTCGGTGACCCGGCCGACTATGGCATCAGGTTCAACCCCAGCTCTGTCATCGATTGCAGCGTCCACGTGGTGACAGAATGATCGCGCCACGCTTCAAACCCACCTCCCATCCTCCTCGGCGCTACCCGGCGCCGAGGCCTCGCATGGAAATGCCCAGGAACAACCGCGGCCTTCTTCTCCTCGCGGCCGGCTGCATCCTGTTCTGGGCGATCATCGTCGTCGCGGCCGTCTTGTCGGGAGTCGGCCAATGAAGCTCGACCAGGCCAAACTCGAAACCCTTGTCAAGGTGAGCCGTCTCCACGCGGCCCACCCCCATGTGCTTTCGGCCTTCGAAGTCGAGACGCTTTGGGCCGTCAACGAACGCGCCCTGGCCTTCGACATCGAGGCCGAGACCACGCCGGCCGAGTGGTGCTTCATCGGGCAGGCGCTCCTCGATCTGCTGGCCGTCGACCGCAAGGGCCGGCCGCCGCTGATCCGTCGCTGGCCGCAAGACGATCGGGTGCCGGCGTGAAGACGGAAGGTCGGTACAATGGCGGTGAAATCGTCGTCGACTTTTACTGCGGGCGCCTCGGCAAAGCAGGCGGTACCAGCCTGTGCCTGGACGAGGCGATGCGCGCCCGGGAATTGCTGCTGGAACTGATCGAACTGATCCCGGCGAAGGATTACCAGGATCTAGTCGCGGATCTCGATAAGGCCATGCTCGCAGCCGATGAAGCGCGCCTGCAGGCCTTCAAAATGGCGGAGGTGGCAGCGTGAGCGAGCTCCCGATGCATGCCCCGCACGTCATGGAAGGTCGCCGCCGCTTTGCCCGAAAGGCGAAGCAGCTCGACCTTTTGACGTCCGAGTTGGAGCGCGATTTCTGGCGCCGGGTGCAGTTGTTCCCGACGGCGCCGGCGTCGGTGCGCTGCATGTATGACATCATGGCGACGCTGATCGATGTCGACCGCATCTGGTACGAGCCCTGCGCGGGGCGTGGGCACATGGTTGTGCCGCTTCGGCAATATGGTCATGTCGTGGTCGCATCCGATCTTTACGACCATGGCAAGGGCTTCCCGGTCGCAGACGCCCTCGACTTCGTTGCGCGCTACGGAGGCGAAGACGCCATCATGGCGACCAATCCCCCTTTCACAGACGACGACTATCGCTCGGACCAGCCCACGCTGGCCGAGCGGATCATCCGTAAGGCGCAGGAGTCCTGCGACGACGTGATCGTGTTCGGCCGTCTAGGCTTTCTCACCGGTGGCCTGCGCAAATACGCGCTGCACCACGAAAACCCCATCGGAAACCTGAAGACCCTGATCACGCACAGCGAGCGCGTGAACATCTGTCTCGGCCGATACAATCCCAAGGGCAGCTGCGCCACTGATTACGCCTGGTACCACTACCAGCGCGGCTATCGCGGCATGTACATGCCGATCCCGATCGAGCCCGGCGCCCTGGCCAGAAACTTCAAGCCAGAGGACGTGAAGATATGACGCGCCGCATTGCCACCTCGAAACGACTGCGGAAGCCCGTGGTCGCGACGATCCCTTGGGAAGACCATCTTCACGCCGTCTTCAATCTGCCATCAGGCGCGATTCCGCCAAAGTCGGTGAGCGTTCGCCACAATCTCAAATCTTCCACCATGGTCTGCGAGTTCACCTTCGCCGGCTTGAAGTGGCGCTCGACGATGCGCATTCCGCGGGAAGCGCTGAAATGAGCGCCCGCGGTCGCATGGTTGGGTCGTGGTGCGATTACTGCATTTTCCGCACTGCCGAAGGCCTCTTCGTCAGGCTTGAAACGCGCGCCTATTCGATGCGCGGCGGCCGCCCCGTGTGCAAGCGAACCTACACCACCATCAATAAGGTGCCGGTGCAAACTGACCAGGAAGCCCAGGACATTATCCAACAGGTGCTTAATCGAGGCTTCGACCTCGCACTTGGCATCGAGAGGGCGGTTCAATGACCGCTCTGGCCAAGCTTCAGATCGCCAAGAAGGAACTGCACCTTCATGATGACGACTATCGCGCCATCCTTGAACGCGTAACGGGTCAGCGCTCGGCCAAGGGCATGAGCGAAGCCGATATCGTCCGCGTCCTGGACGTACTGAAGACGGATCACGGCTGGGTGCCGACCGTCGTCGCGGGCGCAAAGAAAGCCAGAAAGGCAGAAAGCCGGAAAGCCAGACGGCCGGCCGACAGCCCGACAGCGAAGAAGGCCCGTGCCATGTGGATCAGCCTGTGGCAGATGGGCGCCATCCGAGACAGCTCGGAATCGGCCTTGGAAACCTTCGCTAAACGCCAGCTGAAGGTTGATCGCCTGGTCTGGGCCGACGAACAGCAGATGTATAAGCTGATCGAAGGCCTGAAGGCGATGGCGACGCGCGCTGGCTGGCCACAAAGCGAAGCGATATATGACCTTCAACAGGGCGTTCTGCTGGCTCAATTGAAGATTTTGCAGGCTTTGCCTTTATCGAAGCGGCAGGAGTCGGCCCCGATACCATTATCGCTTTTGCGTGATGTGGATACGGCCCTGGCCAACTGCATGAACGTCGCCGAGATGTGGTCGCTCTGCGATCGCCTCGCGCCTTTCGTCCGCAAAGCGAAGGGGCTCTGACGATGGCCCAGGTCGCGCCTCAACCGGATCTGTTCGTCAGCGCCGCCATCGAGGAGGCGCGCGAGATCGTGCGCCTCGCGCATGAGGCGCGCGAGCTGGCGGACCACAAGGTGCGGTGTGCGCCCCATGGGACCTATCGCGCCCGGTTGAGGGCCTATGCCGATGCGACACACCACCTGCTCCAAGTCGAAGGCCAGCTGGCGCGCCTGCGCCGTGAGGCCGGCATATGAAGCGTCACGCCAAGACAGTAGAGCCGCAGCTGATCGATGCCGTCGCCGATGCTATCGGACGGGACGCATTTGAGCTGCTGTGCTTCAAGCTTGGCGGTGCGCGGGTCTTTGTCCCTCAGAAGGTCCCGGCCGGACATCCACTGCGCGTGGTTCTGGGCGACAGCGCGGACATCCTTAGCCGGGAATTCTCCGGCGAGACGATCAGCCTTCCGCTGCTTCTGAAGAAGCACAAGGGGATCGAGGCGGACCTGCGCGCCGGCATGAGCGTCGCCCAGGTGGCGGCGAAATATTGGTGCTCGACCCGGAACGTCTATTTCGTTAAAGCTCGCCTCAAGGCCCAGGCCGATGAACCGCCCGAGCAGGGGAGCCTTTTCTGATGACCGATTTGACATCGCAGTCCGTTGCATCTGCTGAGCAGATTTTCGTCCCAGTTCGCCCCGTCTCGAAGACGGTCGTCGACAACGGGGGCGATATCATCTGCATGTGCTTTACAGAGCAAATGGCCGCGCAAATTGCCTTCGTTATCAATCGGGATGCGGGCATTTTAAGCCAGTAGTCTTGAGGGCACCGATGAAGCCCTCGGCCCGCTGAAATATTTCATCCTGATTTGAGGGTGAACGCCGCCTTATCGTTCCTTTATGGACCAGGGGCAAAATCCTTTTAATACGCCGCTTTATGCGTCGACGTCGCGGTACGCGATCGTCGGTCCGCACGAACTCGGCATCGAGGGCGGCTTGTCCGATAACGCGGCCGACCATGGCAGTTGGACGAAGTTTGGATGCTCGCTGCCTTTCCTTCAAGGAGAAGCGGGCGCCGACCCGCTGGTCATGCAGTGGTTCGACCACAATGGCGACGGCGTCATCGACGCGGCCGACATTCAGGCGCTTACGTCGCAACAGGTCTTGAACTTGTTCTACCACAGCATCTGGTGTCGTGAGCTTCGGCTCGATCTGGGTCTGATCCCCCCGACTCTGGATGGCGCGGTGTTCGACCAGGCTGTCAATGGCGGCCCTAAAGCGGCTTACGAACTTCTTCAGACCGCGCTCAACATGTTCCTGGTCGGCGTCAATCTGAATATCGACGGCAATTTCGGACCGAAGTCTGCGACGGCGTTGCACACTGCGTTGAATGCCGGCGACCCGGCCGCTGCGCTCGGCCGGTTGCTGTCGCTGTACCGGCAGGCGGCCGAGACCCGTTACAACGATATCGTTCGTGCCGATCCGTCGCAGGTCGAGTTCCTGGCCGGATGGGTGGCGCGTGCCCGGAGCCTGGGTGATGTATAGCAAGCTCCTGGCCCTTCTCACCCTGTTGCAGATCGCCACGCGGCCGGTCTCGGTAATGGCGGCCGTGGCGATCCTGGTCTTCCAGTATATCTTGCTGCCCCACAAGGCCCAGCAACTCGGCGTCCACTGCCAGTACATGAGCGACATCGTCGCGAGCGCCTTGGTCGCCAAGATCATCGCCTATTACGCCGGCCGGACGGTCGAGAAGATTAAAGGGGCGGCCAATGCTCTCCAGCTTTAAGCTCTATGCGGCCCTCGGCGTTTCGCTGGCAGCACTGGCAGCAGCAGGCGTGATCTGGTGGCAGCACTCGGTTATCGATGGCCAAAAGGCGACGATCGACAAGGTGAACGACTGCTATTCCGCCCTGGGCGGAAAGGGCGACGTGAGCACCGAGTGCAATGCAGCCGTCGTCGTCTATTTCAACCGGGCGCAGAACGCCGGCACGTGCGACCAGGCGCTGAACCAGGACGCGACGGCGCCGGAGTGCTCGAAGGCCGTCGATGACCTGTTCGCCAACTACGCCACCGTCAAAGCCACGCTCCAATCCACCGTCGCCGATCGGGACGCCGCCATCGCGCGCGCGTCAAACCGGGCGACGGACGAAGCCCAACAGAAAGCCCAAGATGCACAAGTCCTCGCAAAGGCTCCGCGCCAGCCTGACGGTCTTATCCTGTGTGATGCTGACTGCCTGCGCCAGCGCTTCGAAGACGGAACTGACGCAAGCGCCTCCGCCGCAGGTGATCACTAAGACCCAGACCGTCACTGTCTGCCCGGCCGAGCTGTCGACGGCGCCCCTCGCGCCGCCTGCCGTGCCGGATGGCGCGGTGATCAATGGCAACGACCAGGGCCAGGGCTGGGTATCGGCGCTTTACGCCTATGCCAGCGGGCTCTTCCACACCCTCAATGACGCGCACGCCGCGTGTCAGGCTCAGCAGGAGACCACCCCGTGAAGATCGATCAGGACATCCAGGACCAAATCGCCACCGGCAAAGCCGCCGTTCTCGCCGACAATCCCGAAGGCGCGATGAATGTGCTTGCTGATCTGGCTGGCGAGTTCCTGACCCATTTCCGGCGCCAGACGGTCGCGCTGGAACAGATCGCCGCCAATTTGGCGTCTCCCGACATCCCTCAGCAGGTCGACACGTGACGGATATCTACGATCGCGCTCAGCAGCGCGAACAACAAGACCGCGAGGCCGCCATCGTTTCGACGGTGAGCGGCCATCGCATTGCCGCCCAGATGGCTGGCTTTAGCCATTGCCTTGGTTGCGGCGACCAGATTGCCGCCGAACGCTTGAGGGCCATGCCCTCGGCCCGGCGTTGCCTGACGTGCCAGACGGCCGTTGAAGACAGGAGTGGCCTTTGACTATTGGCGAAATCATCGCGGGCGCCTCGGCGGTTGTTTCCTCCGTATGCGCGGCCTTCACGGTCTTTCAGGCGAGCCGCTGGCGCAACAGCGACGACGCCAAGGCGATCGATGAACGCATCAAGGCTGTCGAGGACCGGACCCTGGAGCACGGTGTCCAGCTGAAGGATCTGCCGAGCAAGGCCGACCTCGCCAGCGTCCGGTCGGACGTTCACAATCTGGACAGGACCGTCGCGGGCATCGACGCGGGCGTCACCCGGATCGAGCAATTCCTTATGAGCAATGGGGGACGGTCGTGACCGACTTCGCCGACATCATCAACGAGGATCTACGGCTTGTGCTTTTGCGCCTTTTGTCAGAAGCCCCCCAATATCTGGCCAATTCGAGCGTTCTGCATAAGGGCGCCGGGATGATGGGCTTTCATGCCAGCCGCGACCAGGTCAATTCGCAGCTCGACTGGATGGGCGAGAACGGCCTGGTCAAAATTGAAGCGGTCGGGCCTGTAAAGGTAGCGACCTTGACCGGGCGCGGGCTCGACGTCGCCGAAGGCACCATCAAAGCGACTGGCGTCGCGCGTCCGTCGCCGCGGGCCTAATCCATGGCCCATCGTCCGTCGTCGATCGACACACTGCCCGAAGAAACGAAGGCGCTCATCGGCAAGCTGCGCCTGCAGGGCCGCACGATCGATGAGATCAACGCCCAGCTCAACGCGATGGACGTCGAGGTTAGCCGTTCGGCTCTGGGCCGTCATGTCCAGAAGCTGGCGACGATTGGCGAGCGTATGAAGCTCAGCAGAGATATGGCGACGGCGCTGGTCGACCGCTTCGGCGCCGAACCCGACAACCGTCTGGCCAGGCTGAACCTGGAGATGATGCACTCGCTCGTCCTGGACGTGATGACGCGCCAGCAGATCAACGAAGAGACGGGCGAAGCGTCGCCGGTCGAGCTCGATGCCGAACAGGTCATGTTCCTGTCGCGGTCGCTCCAGTCGCTGGCCTCCGCGCAAAAGACCGACCAGGACCGGGCGGTCAAGATGCGCGAAGAGGTCGCCAAAGAGGCGACCGCTGCTGTGGAGAAGGTGGTGAAGCAGGAGGGCCTTTCGGCCGAAACTGCGATGAAGTTCCGAACGGCCATCCTTGGGGTGACGAAGTAATGTCACTGGCAGACCCCTTTGCGCCGAAGACGGCGGAGATCCCGGAGGCGCTTCAGGCCTTCCCGCCCGCCGACATCTTGTTGGGCTATCAGAAGCGCTCGCTGAGTGCGATCTGGCGCACCAAGCTGCTCGTCATCGAGAAGACACGCCGGTGCGGCCTGACGTGGGGGATGGGTTCGGAAGCCGCACTCACGGCTTCGTCCTCGAAGGCCGCAGGTGGCACTAACTTTCTTTACATGGGCTACACCAAAGAAATGGCCCGCGAGTTCATTGACGTGGTGGCTATGTGGGCTAAGGCCTTCGGCATGGCCGCAAGTGAGGTCGGCGAGGAGGTATTCAACGATCCGGAAAATCCTGAAAAGGATGTCACTATCTTCAGGATCAGCTTTGCCTCAGGCTTCTATGTTTTAGCATTGCCTTCGGTTCCGCGTGTGCTGCGCGGCAAGCAAGGCATTCTCTTTATCGATGAGGCGGCCCTCCATACCGACCTCGAAGGTGTCCTGAAGGCAGGGCTGGCGTACACGGTTTGGGGCGGCCGTGTCATCGTGGTCAGCACGCATCTTGGCGTCGACAACCCGTTCAACCTGCTGCTGGAAAAAATCAAATCCGGGCAGCAGCGCGGAGAGTTCCTCACGATTACCTTCGATGACGCCATCGAAGACGGTCTTTATGAACGCGTGCGCCTGGTCGGGGGGACTGACCTTTCCAAGGAAGACTATATCGCGGACGTCCGTGGCTTCTATGGTGACAATGCCGCCGAGGAATTGGACTGCATCCCATCACAGGGTTCAGGCTCGTGGATCAATGCCGCTGATATCACGGCCTGCGAACACCCGGAGGCGGCTATGCCGGCGCTGTACCAGGGTGGCCTCACCTATATTGGTTACGACGTCGCGCGTCGGAACGATGGCATTATCATCCACGCCTTGGAAAAGGTGAGCCTTATCCTCTGGCTTCGTGACCGTTGGGAAGAGGTCAACAAGAAGTTCCGCGAACAGTCTGATGCCCTGGAAGCTATGACTAAGCGATATCGCATTGCCGCGATCAGGATCGATCAAACGGGCATGGGCGAAGCTGTCGTTGAACAGCAACAGGACAAATACGGTGAGACCAGGTGTCAGGGACGCTTACTGACAGGTCCGCAACGCCTTCGTCTGGCGACGATCCTACGGGATCGGTTCGAAAACGGCACCATCAGAATTCCGCGAGATCCGATCCTTCGCCGAGATCTCATGGCGCTGAGGCGCGCCGGCAAGGATGGCCTCGCGCTCGTCGAAGGCAAGGAAATGCATCCGGATCGGTTCTGGGCGCTCGCGCTCGCCTGCGAGGGCGCCGATGAAGGGGAAGTCCTATACGATTACGCGGCCGTCAGCAGCCTTAAGCCCGGCAACGACGACGACGATTTCAGCCGCCGCTGGGGCGACCGGGTCGCCGCAGGTGGGCAGACGGAACATGGCCTTAGCCGGGGAGGGACCTGGTAATGGTCGCGCGCCTTTCATCGATCATCGATCCTTCGACGGGCAAGCCGTTCGAGTACGATGTCTCGCTGCTGAGCCAGGATATCACGACGCCGGTCCTGGGCGGCATTCGCTCGATCATGGACGGTCACCCGGCCCAGGGGCTCGATCCGATCCGTCTTACCAATATCCTGCGCGCGGCTGAAAATGGCAATGCCCTCGCGCAACACGAGCTGGCCGAGGAGATCGAGGAAAAGGATCTCCATTATCAGGGCACCCTCGGCACGCGGAAACGCGCCGTCGCCCAATTGGATCTGACCGTCGATGCCGCGTCAGACGACGAAGGCCAGGACGCGGCGAATGCCCAGCTGATCCGCGACTGGATCGACCGCGACACCCTCGAAGACGAGCTGTTCGACATGCTCGATGCCATCGGCAAGGGCTTCAGCGTTACCGAGGCGATCTGGACGATCGGCGATCAGTGGTTGCCGGATTGTCTGGAGCGTGCCGATCAGAGGTTCTTCGAGTACTCTTACATCGACGGTAAGACGCTCTTGCTGAAGGGTGGCCCGGAGGGGATGTCGGGCATGCCGACCCCGCTGCCGGCGTTCAAATATATCGTTCATACCCATCCGGCGAAGTCGGGGCTGCCGATCCGCGGCGGCCTGATCCGCGGCGTCGCGTGGTGCTATCTTTTCAAGAATATCGCCCTGAAGGACTGGACGATCTTCGCGGAGATCTACGGCCAACCCTATCGCGTCGGCAAGTATGATCCCGGTTCGACGCCCGATGAGCGTGCCAAGCTTCTACGCGCCGTGCAAAGCATCGGCGTCGACGCGGCCGCGATCATTCCGGCCAGCATGATGATAGAATTCGTCAAGGGCGCCGCGTCGGGCGATTACGAAGTCTATGCCAAGCTGCTCGGCTACCTCGACGATCAGGAGTCGAAGGCCGTCCTGGGCCAGACCGGGACGACGGATGCGAAGGCCGGCGGTATCGGCAGCGGTTCGGCGAATGTGCACAACGAGGTGCGCGGCGATATCAAGCGATCCGACGCCAAGAAGCTGGCCGCGACGCTCAATAAGACCGTCGTCCGCTGGATCGTCGACTTCAATAACGGCCCTCCCGCCTCGGGGAAATATCCTCGCATCGCCATCGGCGCGCCCGATCTCTTCACGACTGATGACATGGAGATGCTGGAGGCTTTCGTCGACATGGGCGGCGAAGTCGAAATGGCCGAAATCCGCAACAAGCTCGGCTATCGTGTCCCGCCGCTAAAGACCAAGTCGGGCGACCCGGTAAAGCTCCTCGTCGCGGCCTCCAAAACAGTGCCTCCGCTGGCCCTCCCGGCCGAGGGTAAGGCCGACGTAGCGGCCAACTCGACTTCCCGGCTCTTAGGGCCTCTTAAAAGCTCTTACGAGCCGGTCGCGGCCCTGAGGGTGACCTCCCGCGCCGCGCCGACCGATCAGGGCGATGCGATCGACGGTTTGGTCGACGCCGGCGCCGACCAGTGGGTACCCGTCATGGCGCCGGCGATCGACTCGATCGTCTCGGCCGCAGAGGCGTCGACTTCGTTCGACGACTTCAAGACGCGCCTGGCTGCGCTGCCCGACTCGATCAAGCTCGATGCAATCACCGATCTGCTGGCGCGCACCCTGTTCAACGCGCGTCTGGCTGGCGAAGCCGGCATGTCACCGAACGGGGGCGACAATGCCGGACAATAGCGGAGCCTTTGCCGACGTTTTCGTCTTCACGCGCGACCGAACGGCGCCCTATACCGACGCCAGTGGCCAACCGCAGACGGCGCCGACCGACACGCCCCGGCTCGATCACGATAGTGAAGGCAATGTCCTGGGCCTGCGCATCGAGGGGCGGCCGACAACCTTCCAGGTCGATAAGATCCTGTTGGCCGCGGATCTCGCCGGCGCGCCGGTGCTCGGCACCGTCCTGCATGACTATATCGACCTGGCCGGGACACGCTGGATGCGAGCAATCTACACCAGGTCGCCACGCGCCACGGTCGAAGGATGTCTGGCCATGCAGGGCTGGCACCGCCGCATCGCCTTCTTCCCCCAATTTCTAGTTCGTCGTCCCGATATCGATCCGCTTGGCCCTGTCCGCTTTGGCGGCGAAAGCTGGCAGATGGCCGGCCTTATCGTCGATATCGATGGCAAAGCCCTGGATATCGGCGACGGGCAAACCTCCCTTTTGATCGAGGCGTAAATGGCCGATACAAGTTCCATAACGACGAAGACGGGCCAGCAGCTCGGCAGCCTGTCCGAGCTTCAAACCGGAGATGCCCTGGTTGTCATCCGTGCCGGCGTGCCGATCGGCACGATCGACGCCACTGCCCTGGTCGATAGCGTGACGGCAGGCACCGCGGATGACGTCGCCGCAAATGCGGCCGCTGCGGCTGGGGCCAACACATCCGCACAGGGAGCTGCAGGCGCAGCTGCGGCTTCGGCCGCCGCGGCCTCCGGGGCCAATACATCCGCACAGGGAGCGGCGACTGAAGCGGAAGCGGCCGTCGCGTCCAAAGGGTCTGCCCTTCCGGTTACAGGCTACGGTCGAAGTGGCTATATCGCTGGCCAGATTGACAGTGTGGGCAATATCCTTTGGGCCGTCACAACGGCAGGAAAGTTTTTACTGGGAACTGGCGGGGATATCTATTCGCTGATCCTTTCGAACGCAGCGAGCATCGCGTCTTTTTCATCACTGCAGCCGATTGCTGGATATACTCGCTGCGGATACGTAGCCGGTCTGATCGACTCGGTCGGAAATATCCTCTGGGCCGTTGACGCCGCTGGAAACTTTTATACCGCTGCCGGCAAGGTTGGAACGACCATTACCTCGCAGCCGGAGGGCCGGGCGGCAAAACTGCGCCGTCTTATGGCGCAGGCCGTTCGCAACAACGCGATACAGAACCCGCTTACAATTGGGAATGCGCCTCGCGTGCCGTCTGCCTCCGTGATGGGCGGCCAGCAGATCAGCAACGGCGGCCAAGTCTACCAGGTCACCACGGGCGGTGCGTTGGGCGCCGGCGCAGGCTCCTCTTCCCGGGGCTTCGGTATCGCGGACGGAACGGCTGTCCTCGATTACATCGGTCCACAGACAGCGCCGACGGTCACCAATCTCACAGCGGTCCCAGGCGACCTGACCCAAAGCATTCCGGCCTCTCCCACGTCGACCATTCTCCGCTTCGGCGGCGGGGTGCCGACAGCATGGCCCGGCAAGTCCGGAGGTGTGGGGTCGTGGTCGGCAAATACGGGGATCAATGGCGCTGGCAACTTCCAAGCTGGCGACACTGTCTCCGTGCCAGGCCTCAACATTTCTGGCCACTTCATGGAGCTGATTACGGACAGCCCGCGTGTATGTTTCGCCGTTGACGCCAGTTCGCTTATCGGGGTGAATTTCCAGGTCAGCGACGAGAGCGGCGCCGTCATTCCGGGAATGCGGTATTTCAGCCAACTCCCGTTCCTCCCCATCGGATCGGGGAAGGCCTATATCGTTCTGGACTTTACGACTATCGCCCCCTCCGGAAACCACCCGGAATATTCCAGGCTCAGGCGTATCCGTATTGAGGCGGGCGCGCTGGCGTTCTACGGCGTATATATTCTGCCGACGGCCACTGCGATCCCGATCCCCACGGCGAACCGTGCGACGCTGCTTCAGATCGGCGATAGCTGGACGCTCAATGACGTGGGTCAAATAGGGCCTGGCTACGGTAACCGCGTCGGGCCGGCAGAGGTCTGTGGCTATCTCACTGGTTTCGACGAAGTCATCGCGTCCGGTATTGGCGGGACGGGTTACAACCACACGACATCGGCGTGTCCGAAGAACTTCCAGCAGCGTGCGGCCGACCTCCTACCGTACATCAAGCCGGATCTCATCACCTTCCTGGGCTCGGTGAACGATGCCATCACGGCCGCTCCGCAGCAGGCGGCAGTCCAGCAATGCATTGCGAATATCAGAGCATTGAACAGTACGGTTCCGATCGTTTTTTTCGGTGTCAATTACGCCGCGTATACCCCCGGATCGAACTCGAATGCCATCACGTACGAAGGCGGCACGCAGGCAGGTGTCGTGGCATCCGGCGATCCGCTGAGCTATTTCCTCCCCATTCAGACGCTTGCCGCGCCGTATATTCAAGGCACAGGCAATACCGGGGCGCCAGCGGGGAACGGTAACGCCGACCTGTACATCAGCCCAATTACCCACCTGATCGAGTGGGGGCAGCCCTACTACGGCACGCGCATGGCTGCGGACCTTCGAGCAGTTATTCAAAAAGCCACTTGGGTCAACTAGAAGAAAGAGAGATACAGCATGAGTGCTCTTATCCAGCAGCTCACCGGTCTAACATTGACGAGCCCCGGCCTCAAAATGTACCGCGACGGCCTGTGGAATAATGCAGGGAGCTTGTATGTCTTCGACTCCCTGGACAGCTACAGCTTGAACGGCTTGCCCGTCGGCGCCATTTCTGCCGGGCAGCAACTCGCCAACCTTATTCAGGGTGGCTCTCCCGCAACCTTCGAACTTGGAGGGACAGGGCCCGGCACCATTACAGAGAACGCCGCTGGTAGTGGTTTCACCATCACGCCGACGAACGCTTCGTGGGACGTTGGCCGGAATTACGATCTCAGTACGTCGCAGCATGCCTTCCTGGCCACATGCTGGTTCAAGCCCGGACCGCAGACGACAAATCACGAAGAGGTAATACAGTCATTTAACGGCGCATCGTTCGCTAATATTCAGTACTGCCTAGCGTGGAACCCAAGCACTTTGGCGCTTATCGGGAACGTCGGAGCCTCGTCGGTTTCCACGGCGGCTGAGATTACATCCGGGGTTAATCAACAGGTCGGCATTGCCTGGTATGTGTCCGGCGGCATCGGCTATATCCAGATCTTCAAAAATGGCCAACTGGTCGGCACACAAGCCTCCGGCGTTCCGACTACGCTTCCGGAACCCGACGCAGGCACCTATGCCGAGGGCTTCGGCTTTTGCGGCCTTGGATCGACCGTGTCGAAAGTCGGTACGCTGCTGAATGCGCCGGCTACGTCGTTGACTTGGCTGCGATCCTACAAGGAAGACCTGACCATTTCAGCGGCCGCATCTGGCAATACGCTGGCTGTCCAGGCTGCCCAGCAGGTGCTGGCAGACTGGAACGCAAACCACGCACGCTTCGGCATCTAAAGCCTAAGCCATCATGGTCGACGTCTCCCTTAAACCTCTTCAGCCGAAGGATGCTCTGGCTTACTTTCGGCAAAAGGGGCTGAGGAAGGGCTTCGACTATCGCGATGTCTGGCAGGCCGAGCACGCCAAGGCCTTCACCGTCGCCAAGATGATGTCGCGCGAGCTGCTGGAGACCACGCGTGCGGCCGTCGACAAGGCGATCACCGACGGCCAGACCTTCGAACAGTTCAAGAAGGGGCTGAAGCCCATCCTGCAGGCGGCGGGCTGGTGGGGCAAACAGGAGATGCGAGATCCGCTGACGGGCGAAACGAAGCTCGTCCAGCTGGGTTCCGATCGGCGGCTGCGCACCATCTTCAGTACGAACGCTCGCGTAGCCTACCAGGTTGGCAACTGGCAGCGCGCCTGGGCTGTCCGCGACCTGATGCCATTCCTGATCTACCGGCACAGCGACGGCGAACGTTTCCCCCGACCGATCCACGTGGCCTGGAACTTCGTCTGCCGGCCGATCGACGATCCGTGGTGGGACAAGCACTATCCGCCGTGCGAGTGGGGCTGCAAATGCTATACGGAGAGTGCTTCGGAAAGGATGCTCGCCGATCGGGGACTGACCGTCACGCAAAAGCCGCCCAACTTCGGGAAGGCCGAGTGGGTCAATCCCAGGACCGGTGAGGTCGAAGAGGTCGAGAAGGGCATTTCCCCGGCCTGGAATTACAATGTCGGCAAAGCCCCGTTGAACGGCCTGAGCCCGAAGCCGGCGCCGGCGCCGGACGGTCGGCCGACGCCTGATCTTACGGCGCCCGTGGCGGAGGGGCTCGGGAAGCCGCCACGACCAGGTCGTACGCCCAGGGCGACGCCGGCGCCGGCAACGGCCGGTCCTGAAGCAGAGACGCCTGCGCCGACCGCGAGCTCGCCGGCCGCGGCATCGAAAGACGACGTCGATGGCTTCCTGAAGGTGTTCGACGCGCAGGACGAAACCAAGATCGTCAATGACCGGTCGAGCTGGCCGCTGGTGATCGGCAACGACATGTTCACGGATGTCGACGGCCAGCTGGTGACACCGCGGCCGGATCTGCCCGGCACGTTGCCCGAAGCCGCCCAGGCGCTGAAGAGCTACGACCGCGCGGAGTGGCTTTGGCAATCCTCGGCCGCGCCCGAGGAATTGGCCGCCGCCAAGCTCGACCAGGTCGCTCAGGCCGCGGCCGTGCCCGGCGACGCTCAGAAGGCCACGCGCTGGGCGAAGGTGCCGCAGTGGCAGGTAGACCTGGCCAAAGAGCACGGCATCGATATGGGCGACTTCGACCAGGCATCGGACCCGTCCAGCCTCCGCCATATCCTCAACCGGCATGGTGATGAAGCGATCGAGGCGCCAAAGGGACAGGTCGCGGTCAACCCGGGCGACTTCCGTGACATCCCCTATGTGGTCGCGCGGCCGGATTACATGATCTTCGCCAAGTCGGCAGGGAAGGGGCTGAGCATCGTCGGCTATGTCACCGACCGGTTCGGCGCGCGCGTTGTCTACCTGACGGTCATTCGGACCGGCAAGTTCGCTCTGGCGACTAAGACGATGTGGAAAACCCCCGGCACGAGTGATGTAGAGCGACTATTGTCGTCCCTCACCCACAACGTCCGGAACGATACCGGGGCAATGCCGATCATAGTGAAAACGACCGGCAAAGGCAATCCTCCAGCCGCGGTCTTGTCGCCGGCATTGATACGACGGTACACAAAGACGCTTGACAGCCGGCGCATCACCCTCGATTTTTCAAGCGCGGCCTGGACGTACGATATCGTCCCGCTTAAGAGCGATGAAAGCGGCTCTTAAGATCCTCCCACGCTGAAATATTTCACCCTGATATAGCCTCCGGCCCCTTCGTATTCTGCCCTCCTCAACGTGTGTTGTTAGGGCAAATCGGGCTGTGTCGAAGGGGTTTTCCAATGTAGGTCGCGGACAGGTGTCGGCGTTGTCGGCTGCCGACACGCTGACCACCGCGCTCGCCGCCAGCGTCGAAGCCCGGGCCGGTGACGATGTGTCCAAGCCGGTGCGCCTGCGCCTGCTGCCGATGGGCAATTTCTCGCCGCGAGACGCGCGCATCAATGCCTTCAGCATCAAGGACAAGGCGCACGCTCAGGAGATCGTCGACGCCAGCCGCGCCTATGCCGGCGCCCAGGACGTGCCGGTCGATTACGACCATCAATCCGTTTATTCCGCCGTCCAGGGCGTCGGTGGCGTCGCCCCGGCCGCGGGCTGGATCGATCCGCAAAGCCTGACGGTCCAGGACGACGGCATCTATGGCGATGTCAAGTGGACCGATCGCGCCGCCGCTGCGATCAAGGGGCGCGAGTACCGGTATCTCAGCCCGGTCATCAGCCATGACAAAAACGGCCGCGTGCAGCGGCTTCTCAGTGTCGGGCTGACCAACCAGCCCGCCGTCGACGGCCTCGCCAAGCTGGCCGCCAGCATCCAACCATCCAAGGAAAATCAAATGGATTTGACCGCTCTCGCGGCCAGTCTCGGTCTGCCCGCTACGGCGACGGTAGCCGAGATCCTGGCTGCGCAGCAGGCCGAGAAGGCTGCGCTCAGCGCCGCCACGGCCGATGCCAACGCCCTGCGTACCGCGCTCGGCGCCACCGACCAGACGGCCGCACTGTCGACGGTCGCCACCCTGAAGGCCTCCGGCGACGGCAGCACCGCGCTGATGGCCAGCCTTCAGGCCGACGTCGTGCGGCTGTCGACGGAGCGCAACGAGCGCATCGTCGACGACGCGGTGCGCGGTGGCAAGATCATGCCGGCGCAGCGCGAGCACTATCTCACCCTGATGCGCACCGATGAAAAGACGGCGCTGGCCCTCATTGGGAGCGCGCCCGTCATCATCGCGCCGGGTCAAACGATCACCGGGCAACCCAAGGGCGCCGGTGTCACGGCCCTGTCGGCCGAGCAAAAGCAGGTTGCGGCACTTTGCGGCATGTCCGAAGCCGACATGCTTAAGGCCGTCCAGGAGGAGGGCCAATGACGGCGCTGACCGCACCCCGCAAAACCGGCGCTCGTGGCGACACGACGCCCTACAACTTCACCGTCGGCGCCGCTGCCAGGATCTTCCAGGGCGGCCTCGTCATCCTGATCTCGGGCTACGCTGCCGCCGGGCAGACCGCCGGCAGCGCCGGTGTCGAAGCGACGTACCGGTGCGTTGGCGTGTCCTACGACACCGTCGCCGGCAACGGCATTGACGGAGGTGTTCCGGTCAATGTCGCCGCCGGGGAGTTTCCCTTCCTCAACTCGACCGGCGGCGACCAGATCACGATCGCCAGCATCGGCGACCCTGTCTACGTGGTCGACGATCAGACGGTCGCCAAAACCTCCAACTCTGGCGTCCGGTGCATTGCCGGCCGCGTTACCGGCGTGGATCCCGACGGCACCGTTTGGGTGAACGTTGGTCCCGGCCGCGCCGCTTAAGGAGCGCATTCATGATCATTACCAACGCCACCATCCAGGCGCTCCGCACGACGTTCAGCAAGCTGTTCCAGAATGGCTTGGGTCGTGCGGCGACTGTCACCGGGCCGTTCGTCACCGAAGTGCCTTCGACCACGCTGGTCGCGACCTACGGCTTCCTGGGCGATTTCCCCATCTTCAAGCAATGGATCGGCCAAAAGCAGGCCAAGGCGTTGCAGGAAAAGGTCTACCAGCTCCAAAACGATGACTTCGAAGTCACGCTTACCATCCATAAGAACAAGATCGAGGACGACAATCTCGGCCTCTATCCGAACATGATGGAAGGCATCGGCCAGGACGCCGGGTATCTCAAGGATCGCCTGTGCCTGGCGGCTCTCATGAACGGCACGTCCGCCCTCTGCTACGACGGGCAGAACTACTTCGACACCGACCACGTCATCAACGGCGTCACCTTCGCCAACAACGACACCACGGCGACGGCCGAGCCGATCTACTTCATGGACCTCAGCAAGCCGCTGAAGCCCATCCTGTACCAGAACCGGAAGGCGCCGTTCTTCCTTACGAACATCAATGCCGAGGGCACCAACGACCACCTGTTCAACACCGGCGAATACAAGTTCGGCGGCGAGGCGCGCGGCGCGGCCGGCTATACCTACTGGCAGTTGGCCTACCGTTCCACACAGCCGCTTACGGCCGCCACCTGGGTGGCCATCCGGACGTGGGCGAATTCGCTGACGACCGACAATGGCACGCCCCTGGGCATCAAGTTCACCCACGTCGTCACCGGCGCAAGCCAGCTCTCGGCCTGCAAGCAGCTCTTCGAGGCGCAGAACGAAGCCGGGGGCGCGTCCAACATCTACTGGAAGGAGGTCACCGTTATCGACGCCTCCGCCCAGCTGCCGTAGGAGCGCGCGATGGACACCGTAAAAATCCAGGTCAAGTCCTCCGGCCCGCTGCGGCGCGCCGGCCTGGAGATCGGCGTGATCGGCAAGTGGGTCGAGCATGAGATCGAGGTCGGCATCGACGGCTTCAAGAAGCTGCTGATGCTGGCCGAAGATTCGGCCATGACCGTCAACGCCCAGGACGAGGACGGCAACTGGCACGCTCTGCCGGCCCCAGATGTTATCCAGGGCGCCATTGATCGGCTTCAGGAGCCTGCCCCCGAGGCGGCACAGGGCGCCGTCAATACGATTCTGCCCACGGCCGAGCCGACGCTCGAGCGTGAGCCCGAAGATACCACCGGCGATGAGGCTGCTGAAGAACCTCAGCCGCTCGCCCCGGACCCGGCGCAGAACGCAGCTGGGACCGGGGGCCAAGAGATTGCGCCTGCGCCTGACGCGCCGGCCGAACCCAGCACCCCGGCACCGGAAGCGCCGGCTGCGCAGGCTGAAGGCGAAGCGAAAGCCGAACCGGAAGCCTGATTCCTCCCCTGTTGACCCTGGGGCGGCGGTTGCCTGAATAGCCGTCGCCCCGTTTTCGGAGTGCGTTTCTGATGAACCGCAAAATCTTGATCAGTCTTTGCGGAGGTTTGGCGCTCTTTGCCGCCTCCGCTGTTTCCGCCTTTGCCGGCGACGCGTGCGCCGTGCACAGCCTCCTGTCGTTCGATCCTATGCTGTTCCTGGTGCCGATCGGCGCCTTCCTGGTGACGACCGTTGTTTCCGCGCTGCTTCGCCTGCGAAGCTTTGCGGCCTTGCAGATCGCTCTGGCCGCGATGCTTACGGCGCACGACCGCGCGTTCCGCGACCGTCTCGAACGTCGCGTCGACCGCACGCGATTCCTGCGTCTGATTGTTGCCTAAGCGGCCGGTCGGCCGAAGCTAAAGCAAAGGCGGCGGTTTCGCGCCGCCGCCTTTTTTCCAAAGAAAGTCACATGTACGTCACCGTCGACGATATGACCTCGCGCTTTAGCCGCAACGGAGAGCTTGTTCAGCTCACCGACATGGCCGGCACGGGTGCGGTCGATCCGGACGCGGTGACGCAAGCGCTGGCCGATGCCAGCACCGAAGTCGATAGCTATCTCAAGACGGTCTACGACCTGACCCAGCTTTCGCCCGTGCCGCCGATGCTGGTGCGCACCACCTGCGATATCGCGCGCTACAATCTCTACACCGATGCTGCGCCCGACCAGGTGCAGACACGTTATGACGCCGCGATCGCGTGGCTGAAGAACGTCCAGACAGGCGTCGTCAAACTCGACATCGTCGGCAACGAGCCGCCGTCAACGCCCGACACGATAGACTTCGTTGAAGGGCGCCGCGGTTTCAGTCGCGACCGTCTGAGGGGCTTCTGATGCCCGGCACCTCGCTTAACTTCGATACGCGCCAGCTTTACCCGATCCGCAATGTCATGCAGGCGCTGGAAAGCTTCAACGCGGACACTCAGCCGTTGATGCTGGCGATCGCGCATGACGGTCTCCAGCAGACCTTGCGGCGCTTCGAGATGCAGGTCGATCCGACCGGCAAGCCCTGGGTGCCGTCGAAGGCCGCGCTCAAGGAGCGCCGCAAGACGCTGATCAAGACCGGGCACTTCATGCTCAACACCTTCAGCGCCGAGGCGACGGCCGACCAGGCCGTCTGGGGCACGAATGCCGTCCAGGGGCGCATCTTCCAGCTCGGCGGTCAGATCAACATGCCGGCGCGCGAAGGCACCCTTCATCTGCGGACGCGCGCCGATGGCAGCCTGATGCGCCAGTCCGAGGTCAATCGCATGGGGCCGTTCACGCCGCGGCAGACGTCGCGCCTGGGCAACCTGTCGGTCTTCGCAAAGCCCAATGCCAAGGGCGCCGTCGCACGCGATTTCAAAGGATCGGCCTTCACCATTAATGTCATCGCGCGCCCGTTCCTGGGCGTCAACGCGGCCGACGAGACTTCCTTCATCAATTTGGCTTCCGATCGTTACGCCAAGTTCTTCGCCACCCATAAGCCGGGAGGCGCATCGTGATCGCCCTGATCGAGAACAATATTCTGGCGCGCCTCGAAGCCGCCGGCAACGCGAATGTCCTGGGCTATAAGTTCGGTACGATGCAGGCCTATCCCGAGGACTGGGATGAGCATCTGGTCAGCGCCGAGGTCAACTTCCCGTCGGCCTATGCCAAGTTCGTTTCGTTCGACGCCGACAGCCAGCTCCGATCGGGCGCCCGCGTGAAGGCGACCTTCGGCCTGGTCGTCGCGGCTAAGAGCCAGCGCAACAAGACATCCGCGCGCCAAGGGTTTGTCCCCTCCAATCCCGATGCGCCGGCCGAGCCCGGCTCAATGCAGTTGATGGAAGACGCGATCGGCCTCCTGCAGCGCCAGCAACTCGGGCTCGATATCGCGCCCTTCGAGTTGCTGGCCGGGCAGGCGCCCGAGCTGTCGGACAAGCTGGTCAAGGCCAGCGTGTCGGTCATGGCCATGCAGTGGCAGACCTCCTTCATCTTCCAGCTCGCCCAGCCGATCCCCGGACTCGACGGGCGCGCCCTGGGCAACTTCGCCACCTTCGACACCCAATGGGATGTGCCGCCTTTCGACGGCGTCCCCGACTTCGAAACCACCGTAACCCTGCCGCAGGAGACTTAAGCGTGGCCCGCATCTTCTACAAACCCGCGCCGATCGAGGCCGACAAGCCCGACCTGCGCATCGTTCCGGACCCGGCGCGCAAGTTCGCACCGCTCCCGGCCGACGGCGCCTGGATCGATACCAGCGCCTCGACGATCTACTGGGCGCGCCGCGTCAAGGAAGGCGATGTCATCGACGACACTGCCGGCCAGGTCGAGCGTGAAGCCGCGGCCGAAAAGGCTGCTGAAGACGCCGCAGCCCAGGCCGCGGCCGACGCGCAGAAGGCGGCCGATGCCGCCGCGGCCCAGCTGGCGGCCGACCAGGCCAAGGCGGCCGAAGATGCCGCCGCCGCTGAAGCCGCAGCCGCCGCTTCGAAGAAGGCCAAGGCCCAAGCCGGGGAGAGCAACTAATGGCGTTCGATTTCACGCAGATCCCGCTGACCGTCAACAGCCCGGGCAACTATGTCGAGTTCGACTTCAGCCAGATGCAATCGGGCCTTCCGACCGCTGTGGTCAAGGTGCTCATTGTGGGTCAGATGCTGCCCTCGGGCACAGCATCGGCCGACACCCTTTACCAGATCACCGGTGGCTGGAATCAGGCGAAGCTCCTCTTCGGCCAGGGCTCGATGCTGGCCAACATGATCGACGCCTATCGCCAGAACGATACGACGATCGACATCTGGGCGATGGCCTTGGCGGATAACGGCGCGGGCGTCGCCGCGACGGGCAGCTTCGCCTATACCGGCCCGGCGACCGCGGCCGGGACCATCGAGGAGATGGTCGAAGATCAACGCATCCAGGTCGGCGTCACGGTCGGCATGACGGCCTCGCAGATCGCCACGGCGGTCGCGGCGGCCATCAACGCCATCCCCGACCTGTCGGCGACGGCCGCAGCCTCTACTGGCACCGTGACGGTGACCTCGCGGCACAAGGGTGCGGAGACCAACTCGATCTACCTGGCGCACAACTACCACCAGGGCGACGTAACGCCGGCCGGGGTCACGGTCACCGTCACGCCCATGAGCGGCGGCACCACCAATCCCGACGCCACGGCCATCTTCACGGCCCTGGGCGACGCGCCGTTCCAGTACATGATCCATCCCTGGACTGATGCGGCGAACGTCGCCATTTTCGAGAACGCCCTGACGGACAGGGCGAACGCTATGAAGATGAACTACGGTGTGGCCTTGACCGTCAATGGGTCGAGCTATTCGGGCCTGCTGACAATGGTTGCGTCGCGCAACAGCGCGTTCGCGCCGATCGCCGCAATGCAGAGGACGCCCTGGCCGACCTGGAAGATGGCCGCCGGCACCGGCGCCCAGGTCGCCTATTCCGCCACCAATGCGCTGGGCTGCCCGTATACCGGCCTGGTGATCCAGGGCGCGCTGCCACCGCTGCCGGGCGACCTGTTCGACGGCACCGAACGCGAAGCGTTGCTGGCGGCCGGCGTGGCGACCCTGATGGTCAACGCCTCCAACCAGGTCGTCATCCAGCGTATGGTGACAACCTACAAGACCAATGCGCAGGGCTTTCCCTCCACGGGCTTGAAGAGCCTCAACGCCATCCTGCTGATGTTCTATCTGTCCTGGTCGCAACAGGCCGAGATCGCTTCGAAGTTTCCGAACTACAAGCTCGGCGATGACGGAACGGTCTACGGTCCGAACGCCAAGGTAGTGACGCCCAGCCAGATCAAAGGCGTCCTGGCCGCGCTGGCCGGACAATGGGCATTCGCCGGGTTGATCGAGGATCTGGCAGCGTATGTCTCGGCGCTTCTGGTCCAGCGCGACCCTAACAGCCAGGACCGCGTCAATAGCTTCCAGCAGCCCAACCTGATCAACGAGTTCAACGTGCTGGCGTCGCTGATCCAGCCCAAGGCCTAAGGAGCCCACCATGGCTGAGACATTCAGCGTTCAATCCATCACGGTCAACGGGACCACTATGGACTTCGAGAAGGGCGTCACGCTCAACACGGGCGGCTATAAGCGCAACCCCGTGGTTTTCGCCCAAAAAGTCCACTTCAACAAAGAACTCACGCCTTCGGTGCTGGAGTTCAACAAGAGCCAGCTCGCCGGCGACTCGATCGAGGATCTCGACCTGGACGGCGCCACCATCCAGGTGCTGACCACCACCGGCCAGCAATACATCATGGCCAACGCCTTCCGCACCGAGCCCGGCGATATCACCGACGACGGCAAGGCAAAGGTCACCTTCAATGGCGATCCCTGCCAGGAGATCCTGTAAATGGCCGATCAGCCCAGCTACACCCTCAAGTACGACATCTCGCGGCAAATCAAGGATGCGGATGGAACCGTCCGCGATGACCTGATCCGGCCGGCCGGGACATCTCTGCCGCTGACACGGCCGAAGGGCAAGGTCATCAAGGCGGCGAACAAGATCGCCGACGACGTCGAGAAGAGCTTCTTCATGATCTCGCGCGTCACCGGACTGTCGATCGCCGACGTCGATGAAATGGACATGGCGGACATCAATGGCATCGGGGATATGCTCGAAAGTTTTACGGAGGATGGCCGCGAGACTGGGAACGATGCCTAGTCGATATCGCGGCCATCTTCCCCGGTAATTCGATCGATACCTTGTACGAGCTGGACCTGGACCAGCTCCTTTTTTGGCACGATGCGGCCGTAGAGGTGGCCAAACGCAATGTCCGGTAGCAGCTTCATCGTCAGTCTGATCCTGAAGATGGTCAACCAGGCCGCAAAGCCCCTGAAGGGCTTGACGGCCGACTTGACCAAGGCGTCGAAGGTCGCCGACACGACAGCGAAGGTGCTTGGCAAGACCGGCAAAGCCGTCAACGATATGGGCGACAAGGCGAAGAAGGCCGGCAATTCAGTCGACAAAACGGCGGACAAGCTCAAAAAGGGAGGCAAGGCTGCCAAGGCCACCGGTGACGGCGTAGACAAGCTCAACGACAAGCTGAAGGATACGCCCAAGCCGGCCGACGACGCAGGCGATCATGTCGATGACGCCGGTAAGAAATTCGATAAAACGCGCAAGAGGGCAATCGCCCTAGCCGGTGTGTTGGGCGGCAAACTGTGGGGTGCGCTCAAGGCAACGGTAACGGTCGGCATCGGCTTGGCAACTGTCGGCGCCGGCGCGCTGACGGCGCTCGCGCTCTGGACCCATGGGCAGTCGATGGCGGCCGAGGCCATGCTTCGGTCGGCCAAGATCGCCGGGATCACGGCCGAATCCTATCAGAAGCTGAGATACGTCTTCGAGCGCAATTACCTCGGAGTCGACGTCCTGGATCTGTCGGTTCGGATGCTCAACCAGCATATGGTGCAAGCACAGGCCGGCCAGAAAAATTCCAAGGCGGTCTTCCAGGCGCTAGGTATCTCGGTCAAGGATGCGACCGGCCATTACAAGAGCTTCGACACCGTGTTCGGCGAGGTCGCCGACAAGTTCGCCAAGCGCAAGGATGGCCCGGCGAAGACGGCCGCGGCCATGATGCTATTCGGCCGATCGGGCGCCCGACTGATCCCACTCCTCGACAAGGGCTCGGCCAGCATCAAGGCGCTCGGCGACCAGGCCGAAAAGTTCGGCCTGATTTTAAACGACCAAACCCTGACGGCTTCGCAGAAGATGAACGAGGTCTGGGCGGTCATGACATATCGTGTCAAAGGCTTGTCGCTCAGCCTGTTCACCGCGTTGCTGCCGTCGATGACGAAGCTGATCGACCATATCGGCGATCTGATCGATCAGAACCGGGCCGACATTCTCAAGGGACTGAACACGGGTATCGATTGGCTCAACAGCCATCTGCCGCAGATCCTGGACGGCATCTCCAAGTTCATCGGCTTGTTGAAAACCATCGTCGAGATCTCGGCTGGCGTGGTCAAGGCGGTCGGCGGAATCGGAAATGTCTTCGACATCATTGCGGGCATCATGATCGGCCAGTTCGCGTGGGGCATGATCACCGCGACCGCGGCGATCTGGGGCATCAACACCGCGCTTTACGCATTCCCAGGAACATGGATCATCGCGGCGATCGCTGCTGTCGCCTTCGGTGCCTATCTCATTATCCGGCACTGGGACGCCGTTAAGAAGTGGATGATCGACTTCTGGGGGTGGCTGAAGATCCACCTGCCATTCGTCACTGACTTCATCCAGCCCTGGATCGATGGCGCCGAACTCATCATCTCGCACTGGGATCAGATCAAGTCGGCGATCTCCGGCGTGCTGGACGCTATCGCCTTAGCATGGAATGCGATGCCCGAGCCACTGCGCAAGTTTCTAACAGGCTCGATCGCCGAAGCCATAATGCCGGGCGCCGGCATTCTCTACGCCATGCAGCCAGCAACCGGTGCGCCCCGGTCGGCGCCGGCGCAGAGCTTCGCCGCGCAAGGGCTATCCAGCCAACTGGGGCAGTCTTTTAGCGGTCACCTGGGTGTCACGATCCAGTCGCAGGTACCGGTCCGCGTCGACCACATGCAATCGTCACCCGGTTTCGACATGTCGCTGAGCCGCGGGCTGATTTCGGGCGGTGCCAACTGATGAGCTGGCTCGACGAACTACGCCCTGCCAGCTTTCGCGGCGTGCCTTTCGAAGTGGTCGACGCCAATCGCGGCCTTGGCCGCAAGGTCGCGCGCCACGACTTCCCGCTGCGCGATTTCGCGACGGGCGAAGACATGGGCTTGAACCCCGGCGAATTCCGCGTCCAGGCCATCGTCATCGGTAACGACTACATGACGGCGCGGGACGCGCTAGAAGTCGCGCTCAACAAGCCCGGTACCGGCCCGCTGATCCTGCCCTGGACGGGTCAACGGACCGTGCGGCTGATGTCGGCCTCGGCCGTCGAGTCGGCCCGCGAAGGCGGCATGGTCACTTACGACCTGGTCTTCATGCCCGAGGACAACGCGCCGCCGCCCGTCCAAACGCCCGACACCTCGGCCGACGTCGCGAGCGCCGGCAGCAATGCGCAGACCCAGGCCAATACGGCCTTCACGAACATCTTCACGGTCGCCAACCAGCCGAGCTTCGTGACGACGGCAGCGGCGAATGTCATCGGCCAGATCTCCGACCAGATCGACAGCCTGACAGCGCCGCTGAAAGCACAGGTCGGTGCGCTCGATGGGTTTGTCGCCCAGGGATTGGCACTGCGCAGCCAAGTGCTGAATCTCGTTACCCAACCGGCCGAGCTGGCGGCCTCGATCTCGGGCCTTATCCAGGGCATCCGCACCGTCGCCTCGACGCCGGCCGACGCGCTGACGGCGCTGGAAGTGCTCCTGGGCTTTGCGCCCGATCTGCCGTCGATCAATGTGACGACGCCGGCGCGCCAGGCCCAGGTGACCGCGCAGGCGGCTGTCACTACGTTCGTTCAGCAAACGGCCGCGGCCGAGGCCGTCCAGGCGGTCGCCGATATCGACTTCGTTGCTTATGACGATGCCGTGGCTACCCGCGATACGATCGGCGACCTGATCGACACACTGGCCTATGCGGCGGCCGACGCCGGCGACGGCGCGTCCTGGCAGACCTTGAGCGCCGCACGTCAGGCGATGATCCGTGACGTCACCGCCCGAGGCGGCTCGCTGGCGCACCTGGTGAACTATACGCCGCCGACGGCGGTGCCGGTCCTGGTGCTGGCCTATGGCCTTTATGACGACACCACGGCGCTTGAAGACAATGCCGCCGATATCATTACGCGGAATGGCATCCTCTATCCGGGTTTCGTGCGCGGCGGCATTCCCCTGCAGGTGCTGAGCGATGTCTGAGACCATTACCCTCAAGATCGGCGGCAAAGCCTACGAAGGTTGGACCAGCGTCCGCGTCACGCGGGCGGTGGACAGCATCTGCGCCTCTTTCGAGCTGTCGCTTGTTGCGTCCGGACCAGGGCAGCTTGCACCTTCCGCCATTCAGGATCAGGCGTCTTGCGAGCTTTGGTTGGGTGCAGACCTCTTTCTGACCGGCTATATCGACGAACTCGACGACGATCTCAGCGACACCGCCCATGAGATCAGGGTCAGCGGTCGTGACAAGACGGCCGTCCTGGTCGACTGCAGCGCCGAGAACTCGCCGGGCAGCTGGAAGAACCAAAAGCTTGAGGTGATCGTCCGCGCGCTGCTGGCGCCCTTCGGGCTCGCGCTGCGCGTGGATGCACCGACCGGCGCCGCGTTCCCGGCGTTTGCCCTGAAGCCGGGCGAGAAAGCCGCCGAAGCCATTGTGCGCCTTTGCAAGATGCGTGGTGTCATGCTGAAGTCCAACCCGGACGGCACCCTTGTCATCTTCACGCCAGCTGCGGTGAAGGCGCAATATACCCTGGAGCTGGGCCGGAACATCAAGGGGCGCAACTTTCGCAGCCGGTCGGCGGATCGGTACTCACAGTACATCGTGAAAGGGCAACGGCAGGGAACTCACGGTGTCTCCGCCAAGGATGCCGCCCAGGTCAAAGGCAAAGCCTCCGACCCGGGTGTCATGCGCTATCGGCCGATTACCATCATCACCAGCGAACAGGCTTCGGCCGCTGGGCTGAAGGCGCGCGCGCAGTGGGAGGCGACAACCCGCATGGGTAAATCCATGTCATTGTCGGTGCCTGTTCCCGGGTGGCGCAATGACGCCGGCGTCCTGTTCTCGTCGGGCGACTATCCGCGCTTTCTCTCGGCCTATGACGGGCTCGATCTGACCATGCTGGTCGACTCGGTCACCTTTAGCCTCGGTACGTCGACCACGGCGACGCTCGAATTGGTGCGACCGGAGGCTTACACGCCCGAACCGTTACTGGAGCCGAAAGTCAAGAAGGCCAAGAAGGGCAATGCCGCCCTGATCGCAGCGCTGGGTGATGACTAATGGCCGCGCGGCATCCTGTCATCGACCAGATCGACAAGTTTTTACTCGACCCCATCCGGCGCGAGGCCAGGCTGATCGTCACCCGCTGCCTGATCAACCTGATCGACGACAGCGAGGATATCCAGCTGGCGCAGCTCGATGGGCTGGACGGTGAGACCCGGGACGAAATCGAGCATTTCCAGCCCTTCGGTTTGGCGTCCAATGTGCCCGCAGGCTCCGAAGGCGTATTGCTCAGTGTCGGCGCCGTTCGGTCGCACGGAATCCTGATCAATTGCGGCCATCGTCAGTACCGCCTGACTGGCTTGGCGACCGGCGATGTGGCGCTTTACGATGCCCACGGCCAGTCGGTCATGCTTACCGCGGCCGGTATCCGTATTAGCAGTGCGGTCGCCCTTCAGATGGATGCTCCCGAAGTCGATATCACGGCCAACAGCATGTCGATCGACGTCGACCAGGTCAACTTCAGCGGAAGCGTGTCGATCAGCAATAATCTGACGGTCGACGGCAATTCCGTCCTGGGCGAAGGCGCGACCAAGGCCGTCAAGCTGAGCGACGACAGCCCGGCAACGCAGGTGCTGGCGAAATGACCGATATCGCGCTCGCCTGGAGTAATGTGACGATGTCGGCCGACATATCCTTAGCCGGCGTGGACCTTCAGACCGATGAGGGGATGGAAACTGCCGTCATCATCTCGCTGTTTACAGACAAGCGAGCCCCGGACGATGCCGTTATTCCGGACGGCAGCACCAACCGGCGTGGTTGGTGGGGTGACGTGGTGGCGGAAGTTCCAGGTGATGAAATTGGTTCGCTTCTCTGGCTGCTGGAGCGAGTGACGCTCACCGCCGAAAATATGCGGCTGGCCCAGGACTACGCGAGTGATGCGCTCGCATGGTTCGTCACCGATGGGGTCGCCAAAAGCGTCACCGTCACCGTGACACGGATGTCGCTCGAAGCGGCGCTCATGACGATCGTCATCCTCAAGCCTGACGGCAACACCGGCACCTATACCTATGTGTGGACACCCCAGCAATGAGCGACTTCCCGATCCCGACCCTTACCGACTTGACCAACCAGTCGCGGAGCGATCTGAACGGCCGCATTCCCGGCGCCGACTCGTATCTGCGCCGCTCGCTGGTCAACGCCTTGGCCGTCGTCTGGGCCGGAATGGTCTATATGCTCTATATCTTCTTGGGGCAGACGCTGGCCAACGAGATCCTGCCGGACACGGCCATCATTACGCTCGATCGACAGGCCGCGATCTGGGGGGAAACCCGTAAAGCCGCGAGCTTTGCTGGCCTTTCGATCCAGGTCACTGGCTCGGCCAGTCTTACTGTCCCGGCTGGCACCCAACTCCAAAGGTCAGATGACTTTCTTTACACGGTCGACGCGGATGTAACCCTGACGGGTGCGACCGGAACCGTGGCTGTAACGGCGGTTACGTCCGGCAGCGCTGGAAATGCGATCGCAGATACCACACTCAGCTTCGTCTCGCCGATCTCAGGCATTTCGTCGTCTGCAACCGTTTTGAGCACGACTTCAATCGGTGGCGATAGCGAGACAGACGATCAGCTTCGCGCCCGTATCCTTCAGCGGATATCGAGCACACCACAGGGCGGTTCGCAGTCGGATTATGAGCGGTGGGTGCTGTCCGTTCCCGGTGTCACGCGCGCTTGGATTTTCCAATGGTGGACCGGGCCAGGCAAAGTCGGTGTCACCTTTGTTTGCGATGGCCGCGACAATATCATCCCCACCGGCGATGACATTGCTGCCGTCCAAGCCTATCTGGCCACTGTTCGCCCTGTCGGAGGAGAGCCCGTCGTTTTTGCGTCGACTCCCGATGCCTTCAACCTGACGATCGCCATCTCACCGAATACCACGGCCGTGCAAGCCGCCATCCAGGCCGAGATCATCGACCTCTTGGCGCGCGAAGCGGCACCGGGAGGCACCGAGCTCTTGAGCCATATTGCCCAGGCGATCGGCGACGCCGCTGGCGACGAAGATTATCGCCTGGACTTTCCGACGGCGAATGTCACGCATGCGCCCGGTCATCTGGCTGTGTTCGGCGCCATTACCTGGGAAAGCCTGTAATGGACGCCGCTGCCTATCTCGCCCAGGCCATTCAGCTATTGCCGTCCGGCAAAGCGTGGCAGGTCACGCCCGACTCGATGCTCGGCCAATTGCTCGGCATGTCGGCCGACGGCTCTGCCGCGCTCGACACGCTCGCAAATTCACTCCTGGACGAGGTCGACCCGAGGACGACGACGCAGATGGTTGCGGACTGGGAAACGGTTGTCGGATTGCCAAACGCCTGTACGCCGGCGTCGACCGATATCGACGATCGGCGCGCGGCGATCTGGCAGAAATACACGGATCAGGGTGGCCAAAGCCTGCCGTACTTTGTCGCCTTGGGCGTCTCGCTCGGCTACGACATAGTCATCAGGGAGCTAAGCCAGTTCACGTGTGAAAGTCGCTGCACAGATCACGTCGGCGACGCTCAATGGGCGTTCACCTGGAAGATTACGGTTCGGCCGGTCGATGAGGACACCCCGCCGCTGGCAGCGTTCCAAAATCCCGGCTTCGAATGCATCATCCGCACAGCTTCGCCGGCGCACATGGTGCCCATCTTCAGCTATCCCGCTTTACCTGTCCCCACTTTGTGGTTCGACTTCACCGAGGGTTTGTAATGTACCTCATCGACACCGACGGCAATGTCGCCAACCAGTTCGCTCCCGGCAATCCCCAGACAGGGCAGCAATCCACACCGGTGAGCCCTGACTGGCTCAATATGCTCCAGGCCGAGCTGAAAGGCATTTTGGATGACGCAGGAATCGCGCCGGTCAAGGGCACTAATGGACAGGTCGCGGCCGCTATTACCGAACTGCTGGCAAATGTAGCCGCCACGGCCGCGGCACAGGCCGTTGCGGCTCAAGTTGCTGCCCAGGCTTCGTCGCTTCAGAAGGCATCAAACCTAGCTGACCTTGCAAGTTTGGTGACTGCCTGGACGAACCTTGGGGTGGGTATCACAACGAATGCCAACGGGTCGTACATCAAGATCGGGCCGTTAATGGTCATGTGGGGATACGCGATCGGCAATAGTGCGTCGCCGCGGAACCTGCCCGCCTCGTTTTCGGACTATACCAAAGCCCAAATCGTGACAGGGAACGCGGATGCCCAGGGCGCGAACAATGACGTGGTCTATGCGGCGCTCCTCAGCAATTCGACCTTCAACTACGGCTCCAAGCAAACCAACGGCGGCAATGCCGAAAGCGGCTACGGCGGCGGCTGGATCGCTATCGGGCCTGCCTAATTGGCCTCTCAAAGGCCGCTAATGCGGCTCTTAACGGGCTCTTAGAAAGCCACTGGATTAGCGTTTAAAGAGCTGGGGGGGGCGTAGATGTAGGAGAATGGTCAAGCTCGCAGGCCGGTTTGCCTTACGGACAAAACCATTCTGCTCTAAAAGGTTATGTCTCGCACTCTAAAACGTTTTGTCGCGCTACACTGGGTTTCATGGCCTGACGAAAAAAGTGAGAACATCGCGTGAGAACATATTGCGAACTGAGAACAAATGAAGTACGAATGAGTCATCGAAAGCAGAGCAACAATTTCCCTTAGGCTTAAGGGAATCATGCCATAGGAGCGGCTTATTATGTCTCAAGCAGCGTTGAAACTCGTGGGTAAGAACGAATCTGAAAAGCAGCGCGCCCTCGAAGCAGCGCTGGCTCAAATCGACCGCGCCTTCGGCAAGGGGTCGGTGATGAAGCTGGGCTCCAACGGCAGCGTGGTGCAGATCGAATCCGTATCGACGGGCTCGCTGGGCCTCGACATGGCGCTGGGCATCGGCGGCCTGCCCAAGGGCCGGGTCATCGAAATCTACGGTCCGGAATCCTCGGGCAAGACGACGCTGGCCCTGCACACCGTCGCCGAAGTCCAGAAGCTGGGCGGCACCGCCGCCTTCGTCGATGCCGAACACGCGCTTGACCCGTCCTATGCGCAAAGGCTGGGCGTCAATCTCGACGACCTGCTGGTGTCGCAGCCCGACACCGGCGAGCAGGCGCTGGAAATCACCGACACCCTGGTGCGCTCGGGCGCCGTCGACATCATCGTCATCGACTCGGTCGCCGCCCTGACGCCGCGCGCCGAAATCGAAGGCGACATGGGCGACAGCCTGCCGGGCCTGCAAGCGCGCCTGATGTCGCAAGCGCTGCGCAAGCTGACCGGTTCGATCTCCAAGTCGAAGTGCATGGTCATCTTCATCAACCAGAT
>OVEP010000020.1_pt1 | contig 40747 bp, 28 predicted proteins | sample 1779801 | NCBI WGS metagenome assembly OVEP01 (sample SAMEA3914791, study PRJEB12502) | metagenome | biome: forest; material: soil | place: Canada | collected 2011-07-03 | depth 0.1 m
GGCGGGGTCAGCTTGAGGATGAGCATGTGCTCGGCCAGCCAGCCCTCGTCCCGGGCCATGGTCGAGGCGATGCGCAGCGCGTAGCACTTCTTGCCCAGCAGCGCGTTGCCGCCGTAGCCGGAGCCGTAGGACCAGATCTCGCGGGTCTCCGGGTAGTGCGAGATGTACTTGGTGGTGTTGCAGGGCCACGGAACGTCGGCCTCGCCCTCGGCCAGCGGCGCACCGAGCGTGTGCACGGCCTTGACGAAGTCGCCGTCCTCCCCGAGGAAGTCCAGCACGGCCTGGCCCATCCGGGTCATGGTCCGCATGGAGACCGCGACGTACGCGGAATCGGTGATCTCGACGCCGCACGCGGCGAGAGGCGATCCCACGGGGCCCATACTGAAGGGCACGACGTACATGGTCCGACCGCGCATCGAACCGGCGAAGAGTCCGCTCTTGCCATCCGCACCGGTGAAGATCGCCCGCATCTCGGCGGGGGCCTTCCAGTGGTTGGTCGGGCCCGCGTCCTGCTCCTGCTCGGAGCAGATGAAGGTGCGGTCCTCGACGCGAGCGACGTCGCTCGGGTCGGAAGCCGCATAGTAGGAGTTGGGGCGCTTCTCGGGGTTCAGCTTGCGGAAGGTTCCCTTGTCGACGAGGAGTTCGCACAGGCGCTGGTACTCGGCTTCAGAGCCGTCGCACCACTCGATCCGGTCCGGCTGGGTGAGCTCTGCGATTTCCTGGACCCAGGTCAGCAGCCGTTTGTGCTGAGTGGGCGCAGGGGTGCTCAGGGCAGAGTTCTCGTACGGCACGATCGCTCCGTTTCACGCCGAATCGTCCTTGATCCGGCGGCGGGGTTGAGGGTCCTCGCAGCCTAACGCCGATGTCTGCAAACCGACATACTGCCCCTTGTTGTGTGGTAGTGACTCAGACCACAAATCCTGCGGTCCGGGGAGTGACTTGTCCGGAAATACCTCGTGTCAGTTGCGCGTACACGTGACGATTCACACGCGGCACACACCTCCTACCCGCAAGTAACCTACGGTTCCGTAGGTAGCATGTCGGCAACGACCGCCGAGGAGGCCGCCTTGCCCGTCCCCGACAACGGAATCCCCGCCCTTGCGGCTACGGCGATGCCGCCGCTGAAGCCGAAACTCCGGGGATGGCTGCACGCGGGGATGTTCCCCGCGTCCGTCGCCGCCGGGATCGTCCTGATCTGCCTGGCCGACTCGACCCAGGCCAGGATCGCCTGCGCGGTCTATTCGGCCTCGGCCTGGATGCTGTTCGGCATCAGCGCCGTCTACCACCGCTTCACCTGGGGCCCTCGCGGCGAAGCGGTGCTGCGGCGACTCGACCACAGCAACATCTTCCTGATCATCGCCGGCAGCTACACGCCGTTCACCATCCTGCTGCTCAGCGGCGGCCGGCAGCACCTGCTGCTGTGGCTGGTCTGGATCGGCGCACTGGCCGGAATCGCCTTCCGGGTATTCTGGGTCGGCGCGCCGCGCTGGCTCTACACCCCGTGCTACATCGCCCTCGGCTGGGCGGCGGTGTTCTTCCTGCCGGACTTCCTGCGGACCGGCGGCGTGGCCGTGGTGGTGCTGCTGGTGGTCGGCGGCCTGCTCTACAGCGCGGGCGGAGTGGTCTACGGCCTCAAACGGCCCAACCCCTCCCCGCGCTGGTTCGGCTTCCACGAGGTGTTCCACCTGTGCACCCTGGCCGCGTTCATCGTGCAGTACGTCGGAGTCTCGATCGTCGCCTACTCGGCCGTCGGCTGACCGCATTTCCCCACGCCCCATCGCCCTGCCCCCGCTCGATCCGCTCGATCCGCGCCCTTCCCCGATCCGGGGGAGGGCGCTTTTCATGCTGGCACTTGACAGTCTCCACCAAGTGGTAGTTACTGTCAATAGACACAAGCTTCCATGGAGGATCGCCATGACCGCCGCAGCCCGTCACAGCTCCGCTCCGCCACCCGGCCCCGGCCCCGGCCCCGCGGCCGCCCCCGCAGCCGTCCCCAGGGCCGCGACCGCTCCGGTCGACGACCCGCCCTCGGTCGCCCGGCGCTGGTGGGCGCTCGCCGCCATCTGCCTGAGCGTCCTGGTGCTCGGCTTCGACGGCACGGTGCTCAACGTCGCCCTGCCCGACATGGCCGTCCAACTGCACGCCGGAACCAGCCAGTTGCAGTGGATCGTGGACGCCTACCTGGTCGTCTTCGCCGCCGCGATGCTCCCGGCCGGGCTGCTCGGGGACCGCTTCGGCCGCCGCAGGCTGCTGATCGCCGGGCTCACCCTGTTCGCCGCCGCCTCGCTCGTCGGCACGCTCACCGGCTCCGCCGACACCCTCATCGCGGTCCGCGCGGTCATGGGCCTCGGCGCGGCCTTCATCATGCCGCTGGGGATGTCGATCATCCCCAGCCTCTTCCCGCCGGCCGAGCGGGCCCGGGCCGTCGCCGTGATGACCGCCGGAATGGCGGTCGGCATGCCGCTCGGACCGATCATCGGCGGCCTGCTGCTCACCCACTTCTGGTGGGGCTCGATCTTCCTGATCAACATCCCGCTGATCGTGGTCGGCATCGCCGCCCTGCTGCTGCTCGTCCCGGAGTCCCGCAACCCGGCCGTCCCCCGCGTCGACGCGGTCAGCGCCGCCCTCGGCGTCGGCGGTCTGGCGGCGCTCACCTACGGCATCATCCAGGGGCCCAGCGACGGCTGGGGCAGCGCGTCGGTCGTCGGCTGCCTCGCCGCCGCGGTACTCCTGCTCACCGGCCTCATCCTGCGCGAACGCACCCAGGCCGACCCCATGCTGGACTTCGCGCTGCTGCGCGACCCGGTCTACCGGTGGAACGCGCTCGCCACGGTGCTGGTCACCTTCGTGCTGACCGGCGCCCTGTTCGTACTGCCGCAGTACCTCCAGTCGGTGCTCGGCGACAGCGCGCTCGGCACCGGGGTGCGGCTGATGCCGCTGATGGGCGGGCTGCTGCTGGCGGCCCGGGTCTCGGAGCGGCTGGTGGCCAGGATGGCCGTGCGCGGCGTGGTCACCGCCGGGCTGCTGCTGGTGGCCGCCTCCATGTTCCTCGGCGCCCGGACCAGCATCGGCGACGGCTACGGCTGGACCGCGCTCTGGCTCAGCATCCTCGGCCTGGGCATGGGCTTCACCATGGTCCCGGCGATGGGCGCGGCCATGGCCGTGCTGCCGGAGGAACGCGCCGGGGTCGGCTCGGGCCTGCTGCAGACGCTGCGCCAGTGCGCCAGTGCCATCGGCGTGGCACTGCTCGGCAGCCTGCTCCTCAGCCGCTACACCGGCCGGCTGCACACCGCCGGGCTGACCCAGGCCGCCGCCCACGAGGCGCGGGGCTCCGTCTCCGCCGCCCAGGCCGTCGCCGACCAGCTGCACGACCCCGCGCTGGCCGCCTCCGCGCACAGCGCCTTCGTCCACGGGATGACCATGGTGCTGCTGATCTGCGGCATCGCCGCAGCGCTCTCCGCCCTGCTGATCGCCCTGCGGATGCCGGGTGACACGCCGCACGCCACTGCGGAGGCCGGCGCCGCCGAGCACGCGAGCAACCGGGACGCCCTGGTGATACCCGTCGCCGGGGAGGTCGCGAACGCCCCCGTGGATCCCGGACAATCGGTGGTATGACCTCCGCGCCACCGCCGAATCCTGCGGCCGACATCGAAGAAGTCCTCGCCGCCCCGCTCGGCCTGCGCGAGCGCAAGAAGCTGAAGACCCGCCGGGCAATCCGCGCGGCGGCCTACAAGCGCTTCGCCGCGCAGGGGTACGAGGGCACCACCGTCGACCAGATCGCGGCCGACGCCGATGTCTCGCCCAGCACCTTCTTCCGCTACTTCCCCACCAAGGAAGACCTGGTCATCACCGACGACTACGACCCGATCATGGAGGCCGAACTGCGGTCCCGACCGGCTGACGAGTCGATCCTCGAATCCCTGCTCCAGGCCATGGTCCAGCCGCTGCGCACGGTCCTGGTGAACGAACGCGAGGACCTGCTGCTGCGGATGCGGCTGCTTCAGCAGAACCCCGCCGTACGCGCCCGAAGCCTGGTCGAGACGAACCGCTCCCGGGACATGCTGCTGCGGGTCTTCGCCGAGCGAACCGGCCGACCAGCGAAGGGCCTGGGGCTGCGCGTCCAGATCGCCGCTCTGCTCGCGGTCAGCGCCGAGACCGTCGAGTACTGGGCGGAGCACGACGGCGAGGACGACCTGATCGAGCTGCTGGAGCAGGCCCTGGACGCGCTGGCCACCGCCCTCACCACCTGAGGCCCCACCACTGAAGCCCGCCCGCTGAGACCGGGCAGCCGGGCCTACTCCACCCGTCGGAGCTTCGCCGCGAGCGCGGCGGCGTCGGTGACCGGGGCGTCGCAGCTGAAGTGGCGGCAGACGTACGCCGTGGGACGCCCGGTCAGCAGTGGCCGGTCGGCCAGCAGCGCGACGGGCGTCCGGCCGGGCTCGCCGACGGCCACGACCGCGCCCGGGGCGGTGGCCAGCAGCGCCGTCCGGTGCAGCTCGGCGGTCGCCGGGTCGCCGGCCGGGCCGACCACGGCGATCTCACGCGGGCCGTCGATCAGTGCCTCGGCGACGGCGAGGCCCCAGCCGATGAAGCGCGGGGCGCGCGGGCCCAGCGCGGTGACGATGCCGAGCCCGGCCTCCGCCGCCTCCCGGTGGCGGGTGGAGCCGGTCAGCGCGGCATAGCCGAGCAGCGCGCCGACCGCCGCCGTCCAGCCGGAGGGGGCCGCGTTGTCGGTCGGGTCCTGCGGCCGGCGGATCAGCTGTTCAGCGTCAACTGCCGTGTCATAGAAGGAGCCTGATGCATCGTCAAAGAAGTTCTCAAGTACGGCGTCCAGCAGCAGCCCGCTGCGGGTGAGCCAGACCGGGTCGCCGGTGACCGAGTACAGCGCCAGGAAGCCCTCGGCGGTGTCGGCGTAGTCCTCCAGCACGCCCGCGTTGGTTCCGGCCCGGCCGTCGCGGGAGGTCCGCAGCAGCCGGCCGTCGGCGCCGAGGTGCACGGAGACCAGCAACTCTGCGGCGGCGACGGCTGCTTCGAGGTAGTCGGGGCGGTCGAGCAGGGCTCCGGTCTCGGCGAGCGCGGCAACCGCGAGGCCGTTCCAGGCCGCGACGATCTTGTCGTCGCGGCCCGGGCGGGGCCGCTCGGCGCGCGCCGCCAGCAGCCGCGCCCGGACGGACCCGAACCAGACCGGATCGGTACCGTCGGCGCCGTCCGGCCCCTCCGGCAACTGGAGCACCGACGAGCCGTACTCGAAGGTCCCGTCCCCGGTCACCGCGAAGACCGCTGCGGCCCGGGCGCCGTCCTCGGGCCCGAGGACGGCCGCGAGTTGGGCGGGCGTCCAGGCGTAGAAGGCGCCCTCGTGGTTCCGGCCGTCCGGGCCGGGGCTGTCGGCGTCCAGCGCGGAGGCGAAGCCGCCCTCGGGCGTGCGGAGTTCCGCGAGCAGGAAGTCCGCCGTCTCCACCGCCACCCGCTGGGCCGGCTCGGAGCCGGTGGCCCGCCACAGGTGCAGGTAGACCCGCAGCAGCAGGGCATTGTCGTACAGCATCTTCTCGAAGTGCGGGACCACCCACCCGGCGTCCACCGAGTAGCGGGCGAACCCGCCGCCGAGCTGGTCGTACATGCCGCCTCGGGCCATCGCCGCGCAGGTCTGCTCGACCATCCGCAGCGCCTCCGGCGAGCCGGTCGCGGCATGGTGCCGGAGCAGGAACTCCAGCACCATCGACGGCGGGAACTTCGGCGCTCCGCCGAAACCGCCGCGCTCGTCGTCGAACTCCCGGACCAGCGCTCGTACCGCCTGGCCCAGATCCGCCTCGGTCGGCGGCCGCTGACCGGCCGCGCCGTAGACGTCGCCGCGCGACGCCAGATCGGCGGTGATCCGCGCGGACACCTCGGCCACTTCCTCCCGCCGGTCCCGCCACGCGGCCTGGACGCCCTCCAGCACCTGCCGGAACGACGGCATCCCGTGCCGGGGCGCGGGCGGAAAGTAGGTCCCGAAGTAGAACGGCTCGCCACCGGGGGTCAGGAACACCGTCATCGGCCACCCGCCCTGCCCGGTCGCCGCCTGCACCGCCTCCATGTACACCGCGTCGACGTCAGGCCGCTCCTCCCGGTCCACCTTCACCGGAACGAAGTGCTCGTTGACGTACCCGGCAGTCGCCTCGTCCTCGAAGCTCTCATGTGCCATCACATGGCACCAGTGGCACGCAGCGTAACCAACTGATAGCAGAACGGGTACATTGCGCCGCCGCGCTTCCTCGAAAGCCTCCGGCCCCCAGGGCCACCAGTCGACCGGATCGTCAGCGTGCTGAAGCAGATAAGGCGAGGTCACACCAGCCAACCGGTTCATACGGCCCAGCCTCTCACAGCACCCCGACCCCGACGGCGGAACCCGCGCACCGCTATCCGCTTGGCCGATTTCCACTCATGCGCCATCACGTGGTGGATGGGGATCGCCCGGGATTCGAACCGACGACCCCCTGTAGCAACCCGGCTGATCCTGCCCTGCCGTTGGGGCGTTCGGGGGTGCGGCGCTACGCCGCCGTGGTGACGAGCTGGAGCCGACGACTGGGTAGTGTTCACGGACACCTGCCAGCCCTCGGCCCACAGGTCCTGCGTGATCCGCGGCGAGCCGTAGGTCTCACCCGGGGCACGGAAGAAGGACGTGATCCTCTTCTCACCTCGCGTTTCGTCGGCTGGGCCGGTCGGCGCCGCCACTTGTAGAACCACGCCGTCGACACGCCCAGCGCGCGGCAGGCCACGGTGTGCGGGATGTCGTGCAAGGTCCTCTGGTCGCTGATTACCCCGACGAGCGCCGCCGGGGTAATCAGCGACCAGAGGACCTTGCAGCGTTTGAGGACATCGCGCTCCATCTCCAGCTCCTCGATCCGCTTGATTCTTCTCCATGTCCTGCCGGCGCAGCCGGGCCAGCTCCTCACGCTCAGCATCCCGTCCCCGCCGGCCCTCCTGGCCCGCGACACCCAGCTCGCCAGCATCGTCCCGTTGATGCCCAGGTCCTTGGCGGCCGGCGCGACCGGCCTGCCGGTCTCGGCCACGATCCGCACAGCCCCCTCATGGAACTCCGCGTCGATCTTTTCTGCCATGACTTTCAACTTCCCCTGCAGTCACGGTACCTACGCTGCGAGGGGATGCTCAGTTCACGGAGTGGGACCAGGAGCGCGGGAGAGCAGGGCCGCCACCGTCAGCGCAGGAGGTAACCTCCGGGCACCCCCTGCGCAGACAGCCCATCAGCGGCGATCCCTACTGCAGGTCACCGGAACCGAGCTCAGTCGCCACCCGGCCGGTGAACCGGGCCCGCACCTCGGGCCGAGTGGCAGTCAGGAGCAGGAGGAGAAGGATCACCTCCTGCACGGCGTGACAAGCGCGCATCCAGCCGGGGTACTGGCCGGAGATGGTCGGATAGGCCAGGCCGATCATGCCAGCAACCGCGATGACCAATACGCGGACATAGGCCCTGCGGTGGCCCAGCCTGAGGCGCTTCGCGATTCGCACATAGAGCAGAGAGACAGCGAAGACCACGACCGGCACAATCCCGGTGACCAGGGTGAGGGTGTGACGCACGCTCGCGGCATCCCCACCCGCGCCGCCGGGCCGGTGCGCGACCTCGAAGTCGATCACCTGGTTCCACAGCACGAGCGTGAGGATCCCGATGAGCATGCTCACCGCGAGGTTCGCATAGAGAAGCGTGATCAGCTGCTTGATCCTGCCGTCTGAAGTGTTCACAAAAAAACTCCTTCTTCTACTTTTGCCTGAATTGGCCGCAGATCGCTGGAAACGGTCGCGGACCGACCTGTCGGCGATTTGTCAGCGAAGTGTATGAGGAATGCAACCGATAGCGCACGTGAAGCGCTGTATAAATGTCTTCGAGAGGTTCCTTCACAGGGAATCGATCGACCAATTCGGAGGGTTGCGGCGCAAGCCGTTTCCCGTCAAGAGGGAGAACACCATGGAAAACACCTCGCTCGCGTCGCTCGCTGCGCAGATGGACGAGCTGGAGTCCGAGACCTTCGAGATCCAGGACTACACCGGCACCAACGAGGAGCTCCTCGGCGGTAGCACCAGCTCGAGCAGCTGCAGCTCCAGCTCCTCTTCCTGAGCCAGCTGATCCGTCGTGGCGGGGTTGCCGTTCTTCGGCACCCCGCCACGTCGGCTTTTGGAGCATAGGCAGTCGTCCTTTTCCAGCAGTACGGACCCGGTGGCCCCGCCTCCCGCTCACGGGAACGGATGCGGCACGCGGTGCAGCTCGGACTCCAGGAGATCCGTTGTCCGCCAACCGGCCCGCCGAAAGGCGGAGAACATTCGTGGCAGGTGCAGTGCCCGCTGCTTTTCCCAGCCGAAGTCGAGCGGCACAAGTCCTGGAACAACGGTCGCCACGCTGGCGAGCCCCATGGAGCGCTGCTCCGATGATGTCTGGTCCACGACGATGACGTCATGGCCGGCCGCCACCAGCTGGTCTCGGCAGAAGGCGACATCGTCGAGCAGCGTAGAAGAGCTCGGCCGGCCTTCCTGCCAATCCCGATAGACCTCCGCGAAGGGAAGCTTCGTCTTGGGCTTCAGGTAGCGGGAGGCGTGCCGGGCCATGCGCGGCATGCCGAAGAGGACCGTGTGGTCGGCGAGCACCCTCACCTTTGTGAAGTCCTCGGTCATGGCGTCCAACTCGTCCCAGCGCTCTCGGACCCGGCGGGCCAGGGTGGGGACGAAGCTCACGACTTCGCTGATCGCCGCCCGAATCGCGAGTTCCGGGGCCAGACTTGCCCCTGCCGCGAAGCAGAACAGCCCGGCACCTCCCTCGCGCTTCGTCGCGACCGCGGTGACGACCGGAATCGGCAGGTCGATCCGGTTGTCGAAGACGCGCACGTCGTAACCGTGGAGCCAAGCCCGGTCCAGCAGAGCTCGGGTGGGGACGTCCTCCCACCCCGCCAGGTCGATCTCGGTGAGCGAGGCGCCGCCGTACCACCCGAGCAGGAAGGCGTCCCGCTCGACGAGTTCGAGCAAACCGAACAGGGCGGCCTCCTCCAAGCAGCTACCACCTGCGCAACCGTTCGACGACTCGTAGACGAAGTTCTCCGCTGCTGTGGTGTCGCCGTAGTGGACCGAGCGCGCGGGCAGCAGGAGGGGGCGCTCGTCGCGCAGCGAGTAACCCCACACCCACGCTATGCGCCGATCCTCACTGAACGGCGCCAGTCGGGCGTCGTTCTCGTAGACCTCCGGGCGGTAGACGCCGCACTCGCGCGGATCGAGGGCCTGACCACGGAGGTTGGCGTACGAGTCGACGACGAAGTCGGCGTTGCGTCGACGTGCGGTTCCGGCGTAGCGCTCCAGGCCCTCCAGCAGAGCCACGTTCCGGCTGCCGGCATAGGAGGTCGTGTGCCCGCTCCACGAGATGTCCACCAGTCCGTCGGTCGCCACCCGAGTCGTGGCACCACCGCTGACGGGGGCGGTCGTGGGGCACACGAGATCGACGTTGGTCCTGACCCCGAGCACTCCGCACACCGGGTTGGCCAGCGCATCGACGGGTAGCCGGTAGTCTCCCGGCCCGCGAAGCCGGTAGCTGGTGCCATCCGGTTTGCGCCGTGCGGTCAGCTGCAACACGGCCGACTCGGCCGTGTCGAGTTCCCCCTCCGCGCAGCTGGGGCACCGTGGTTCGGCCAGCAGGGAAACGGTCCGAACGCCGAGTGTCGCGCTGTCGATCCACGTCACGCCGGACAACCCGCCGGGCCGTCGGGAGTACGCGACGAACGCGCCCTCGTACGCGCTCCACACCGCGTCCGCCAGGTAATCGGTGATCAACGACCCCTGGCCGGCAGCGCGCAGTCCGGTCCCGGTCTCCAGCACATCCCGCTCGTAGCGCTCCCGCAGCCGCTGCCACCGGATCGCGAGGCAGTGTCCGCACCCCCGCTGCGGGTCCTCACCGCCGCCCCACGGCCCCACGAGCACGGAGTCGGACGTCAGGTGTACGGTCGCGGCTCCCCGCGAACCGGCGGCCCGGTCAAGGTCCGGCCGTAAGACGTCCGTGTCGCCGAGCGCGACGACGAGTGGGGCGGGCACGCCGGGGCTGCCTGCGTGCCCCGACTGCACGAACCGGTCGCTGAGCATGAGCTGCAACTGCTCCGTGCCGGCCGCGAGCGGTCCTCCGCCGGCCTCCGGCGCGCGCACCGGATCCGGCGTCATGGGTGTCAGGGCAGAGACCCCGAGGTGGGCCGAAGCAAGTCTCATCAGTAGCTCCTCACAGTGAAAATCGGGCCGTCATACGGTCGTTGAGGCTTTGGCGGCAGCATCCGCGGCGGTCCTCGCATATGCGTTCCGGGTGACGAGCGCCGCCAGGACCGCAGCGCTCACCAGCGAAACCAGGACCGTGACCGCCAGATTGCCGAATACCGGTGCGCCGACCCGGAAGCAGACGTAAACCAGCGCAAGGAGGAACGCGCCGCCCGAACTGACTGCGAGGAACGGATAAGCGCCGTACACCCACCGCGCCCACCGCGGATAGTCCAACGTCCCATCGGGGCCTCTCCTGACTTTACGGACGAGCAAGCGCCGATAGCGACGGCTCTCGTCCGACAGATTCGAGATGTTCAGTAGAGCGCCGAGCACCTGGTAGCCGTCCATCCGGGCGATCGGCAGCAGATTCGCAGCCGTAGTCACACTCCCCGCCAGCAGGAACCCCCCGGCGACCGCGCGCAGCGATGTCGCGGACCCGGACCACCACCACAGAGGCAGAAAGGGGAGCAGGACGAGAAGGTTGGCGAAGGCGCCGGCGAAGGCGGTGGCAGCACGCCGCCACCGCGAGGCGAAGAGCGACACCCCTTCGACCTTGCAGTACGGGAAAACCGCGGGAAGGAACCAGGCGATCCCGATCTCCGTGGCGTCACCGTCGAAGTGCCGGGCGGTGAGCCCGTGCGCCAGTTCGTGGAGTCCCGTACTCACCGCGAGCAGGAGTACCACCGCCAGGAGCAGGACGGGCCTGCGCAGGAGTGCGGAGCAGTCGATGAAGATCTCACCGAGATGACGGACGACGACGACTTCCGCGGCGCCGAAGAGCGCCATCGCGCTGCCGAAGACGTACGGCGAGAAGAGCGCGCCCACCCTGCCGTGCCAGCGTTCGAGTGGTAACGACGGATTGCCCAGGACCAGGTGTCCGGACCACCAGGTGGCTCGCCGCACGGCTCCCGGCGCGGAGCTGGGAGCGGGCGGTGCGGTGGTCCTGGTCTCGGCCGGCCCCCCGACGAGAAGGCGCCGGGCTCCCAGCAGAGCGAGGATGCGGCTCCAGCTGTTCTCGTCTAACTGCCGGGTGAAAACCCGCTCGTAGTCCTCGCCGATCTCGGCCAGCGTACGCGTGCCGTCGAGCCGTTCCACCACATACCGCAGTGCATGGTTGAGTTCGTACTGTCGTCCCGTACTGCGGTCCATGACGACACTCGACAGTGCCGGCCCGCGCCACAAGGCGGGGCCCAGGACGACGTCCGGCTTGACTGCGGGGCGTTGATCCAGGAATCCCGGTATTTTCATCACCGCACCTCGACGCCGGTGTTTTCCCGGATCGCGCGGGCCAACACGTATGCCAGGTAGGCTTCGTCGCCGATCGTCGTGCCCAACCGGTTGTTGGTCATGTGGATGTAGGGGTTGAGCAGGATTTTGAGAGCTTCGTCGCCGTCAGTGAGCGGGTGTCGGTCCCCCCGCGACACGGAGTGGAATGCCAGCTCCCCGGCGGCCGCGAGAGAGCGGACGCGGGCGGCCAACTCCTGGCAATGGTCCGCCCAGGTCCGCAGGAACGGAGGAAGGTCGCCTGTCGTGCCCTCCCGCAGCGCCCGGTCGATCTGTGCGAACCGCCGCCCCACCTGGGCAGCGGACACCGTGTAGCTCTTCTCGTACCCCCGGTCCGAGACATAGTCAGAACCGGCGAACGACCGCTCCCAGAAACGTTGGTAACCCTCCATGAACTCCGCCACATCGACCGCGCGGTTCAGGAAGGTGCTGGCCATCACCATCATCAATTGCGAAGATACACCCAGCCGGACGGTCCGCAGATGCACATTCAAGGTCCGGTTGACATCAGCGACGAGATCGCTCGACTGCTCGAAGTGCCATTCAGCGAGCGCGACGCCCGCCGAACCGCCGTACTTGTCGTACTCCGGCTCGTACGGCTCGTAACTGTAGGTGTTGTTGACGCGCAGCCGCATTCGGCCGTCGGCACCGACAAACGGAGCCCGGTCCGCCTGCGGGTACTCCATGTCGAACAACTTGTCGTAGTAGTTGAGCAGGTGGTCCGAGGTGACCTCGTAAAGGGCGGGGCGGGTACGCAGGAACCTCTCTATCGCGGACTCCGCGCGGCGGCGCACCTCGTCGGTGGTCTCGGTGGACGACGGGCGCAGCCGCAAGCGGACATGCGGACCCTCGAGCCAGTAGTTGATGAAGAAATGCCCCGAGATCAGGTCCCGCTCGCGCAACTCGTCCACCAGCGGCTTGATGCACTCGGCGATCAGCGGCCGCGAGCTCGCGGTATAGAAGACGTGTACGGCCAGCCAGCCAGCCGGCTCCACGCCACGGTCGGTGGTACGGATGTCAGACGTGGTGGTCATGCGGATTGCCCGTCCCTCTCGTCGCCCGACATGCTCGTGCATGTGGGTATACCCCGCGAGCCGTACGTCTCCACGGCCATCTCCGCCACGTGCCGTCCACCCGTGGAGGTCACCGACAGGCCGTCCTCGGCCGGAACCATCTCCCGGAAGACCACGGTCGTCTCGTCGTCCTGGAGCAGGCTGTCGAGAATGAGCAGGGACAGCCGGCTGTTGAAGTCGATGTACTGCGGCTTGGCCAGTCGCGACATTCCGTAGTCGCCGGCCTTCTCCTGGTCGCCCGACAGGTGTTGTGCCGTCACGAAGACGGCCGACGGCACCCCGTGCTCTCGCCGCCACCGCTGCCAGTCGAGGAACCGCACCGAGTCAGGGGTGTCGCTCCTGCGTCCTGGCAGTGCTCCGGCGCCGGCGGTCCAGCTCTTCCGGCTGACGATAACGTTCCGGTACCGGACCTGCGGCCGAACGGTGACTGGTCCGCTGCTTTCGGCGGGCACCCCGCTCCACGGCTCGAACAGGACCGTCGAGGACGGCGAGAACAGAAGCAGGGTTCGGGGAACGGCCGGCAGCGCCACAGGCACGAGGTAGCCGAGATACAACGGCACGACCTCCCGCCCAGTCGCCTTGGACCTCAGCACAAGCCGGTCCGCCGCCTCGTCATGCTCCACGTAGAGCTCGTCGAGGGAGATCTTCCGTTCCTCGGATGTCGAGGTGCTCTCACCCGGGCAGACGATCTCGTAGTCGGTGAGGCGGCCGTGCAGGTTGAGATTGGTGGTGGCATGCCCACCGGTGAGCTCGGCGAATACGGCTCCGTCCGGCTGCACAGTGCGGAGCATGCCTCGCAGCTGAGGTACCAGGCCCCTGTCCTGGTCGTCGTCGAAGCAGTGCGTGAAACGTGAGAAGGGGAACAGCACACCGCCGTACGTGCGGTTCAGCACCGCGCGCGTGTCCCTGCCGCGGTCCGACATCTGGATGAAGTGGCTGAGCGGGCGGAAGCCTCCCGGTACATCGCCCAGTTCCTTCTCCATGTCGGCTACGAGATCATCCCCGAGGATGATGTCGTCATCCGATCCGCTCCGCTTGTAGGCCTCGCGCAGGTACTCGGCGAACCGCACGCGGGCCCGGTCGAGAGCGTCGAATTCCGGCATCTGCAGCCAGTTGAAGTGCGGGACGTAGGTGCCGTCCTCCTCGAACGATCGGCGCAGTGAAGAAATGCTCACATACTGCTCGAAGATGTCCTCGTTGAAGTCGTGCACCAGCTTCAGCAGGTCGTCGCACCGTCCGCCGCGGCCGAATCTGGCCACGAAGAATCCCTTCAGAATGATCCGGTGCGGCAAGGTGATGTCGAATGCGGGGATTATGCGTTCCAGCGACCGCAGAGACTCGCCGACCTGCGACATCCACTCCTGGCGTTCGTAGCCGATCCCGGAGTCGTCGATCCGGGTGTCCTCGAAGACCAGCGTGACCGGAAGCTGGATCGGCGGCGTGCCCACTGCGGCCGCTACCTTCTCCAGGCCCGCACGGACCTCGCTCAGCAGCTGCCTTCGACCAGTGGTGTCCGCGGTGGCGTAGGTGTCGATCAGGGAGCTGACGTGTTCGAGGCCGGGGCAGAACAACTCGTCGAACGGTGCACCGAGCGAGCGAAGTGACGCGCTGAACCCGCGCAGCGGATCCCGTGCGTGGATATCCATCTGCAGGGCCGGGATCCGGAGCAGACCGAGCCGCAGCAGCACCCGCAGAAAGGTGCCGTAAGCGGCCCTCTCCCGTGGGTCGTCTCCGCCCAACTGCCGGGTGAGATCGGCCCAGCGGATGGACTCCTCGCGTTCGAGGGCGGTGAAGACGCGCGCCAGGACCTCGCTGTTCCGCAGGACGAAGAGGTTGTCGCGGACTGTGTCGAAGCTGACCGTGGCATCCGTCTGGCCCGCAGTGACCGACCGCCTGACGTAGCGGATTCGGTCCACGTCGGACTGCCAGCCCAAGGTGAGTGCGACCTGGAGATGGTCGCGGAGCCCGTCATCGTCCACGATCGCGTCGGCGAGCCGATTGAGGATCGCCACGTTGATCCGCGGATGGCTGCTCCAGGTCCCGGCGACCCACGACGCAGGGACGCCGCTCGGACCACCCCGGCTCGCGATGGCCTCCTCACCCGCGGACTCCGTGACGTCCGCATCGGTGAACCGGCCCAGACCGATACTGGTGAAGGTGCTGAACGGGCTGGTCTTGCACGCGGTTCGGTACACGTATTCCAGCAGTGACCGCTCGATTCGGCGATGCCGCTTGCTGAGCCGTCCGGGCTCGGCGGCGAGGTAGGAATCCAGATACGTGTCCAACGACGGTGACGCAAGCTGCAGGCCCATACGCAGCCGGGGCTCGGTGGCGAGTTCCCGCAACGCCTTGCGTGCCTCGGCCGTTTCCTCGTCGGACAGCGCCTGCCCTTGGCCCATCAGGTCGTCCAGCCGCCGGCGGTCGCGCATCCAGTCTGTCAGGGCGGTGGCGGCCTCGTTGTCGAGTTCCCCGACGAGCTCGGCGGCCTTGTCCGGGTTCGGCAACCTGTTGTTGTGGACTTGGCGGCGGAGGTTGATCAGTCCGCGCCGCACCCGGTCGTCTTCGTTCGCGTTGATGGTGTTGTGCAGGAGCTCGCTCACCCGGGACCCGCGCTCCCGAAGGCTCGACTCCTCGTGCAGCACCGAATCCGCCCACTTTGTGGTTGCCGAGGACCGCAGACGGTGGACGGTATCGATCGGCAAGCCGGCTACCCGGAGCATGAAGTGCGGCCCAGGTGTCCAGGGCCGCGTGTTGTCGACGGCGGTCATCTTCGTTCCTTCCCCTCCAGCAGAACTGGTCCGGTGACAGATGTCGAACTCAATGGACGATGTCGTAGCGGAAATTCGCCACCGCCTGGTTCTCGTTTCCGATCATGATGATCAGCAGCGGGATCTCGTCCGTCCCACTCAGCTTCAACTCGTCGATGTACGCGACGTTGTCGAAGCCGAGGGCCGCTCCGCAGCCGATCCCGAGGGCCGCGCAGGTGACGTACGCGGCCTGTGCGACAGCCCCGACCGACGCGTTGACGAGCCGGTACCCGCGGGCACCGAGGGCTTCGTGCACGGCCGTTGGACGAGCGGTCGGCACGATGACCGCGGCGGCCTGGTCCATGCTGTAGTTGTCCAGGAAGTAGGTGCGTTCCAGGAATTCGCCCGGTGGGTTCGGGTCGATCCGAAGCAGCGCGTGGGAGCCGGGATCGAACTCGTAGGAACCGGGCGGGACTCCGTCGACGTGGTTGACGAAGACGTACAGCTTCACCAGCGGGGTCGGCTTCTCCGGATCCGTCACGTCGCAGGGGAACGCCGCGCTTGCGGTGCTTGCGGCCAGGACGGTTCCCAGCAGACGGGGATCGAGCGCCGGGCGTGATACAAACCTGCCGAAGCTGGACCGCCGGGCCCGCAGCGCATCAGTGACGGGCATGGCCAGGGACTCCGGCGGTGGCAGCGCGATACCGGTGTCCGAGCCGGCCGTGGTCCGGACGGCTCCGGCGGCCACCGCGTGGACGGGGGGACGGTGCCCGGCGTCCTGGGTGGTGGCCTCGTGGAGGGCCCGCAGGATGGGGAAGGCGACCACGTGACGGGATCGTTCCCGGTCCGTGCGAGCCGCCCGGACGCCGTCGTGCGCACCGCTCGTCGCGGAGGCCGGGGCGGAGCCGGGGTCAGGGGCCGCGTCCCACGCCAGCGGCACGACGGCGAAGATCCCCTCCTGCGTAGCGCCGACATCGAGCAACCGGTTGAGACGCGGTTCGTCGAACCACAGGACCGGTTGGAGCGACATTCCCTGGGCGAGTGCCCAGAGACGCCAGGCCTCGATGACTGCGCCCACGTCCATCGTCACGACGTGGTAGCTGAAACTGCCGTATTTGAAGGAGTTCTGCCAGAACTTAACGGTGAGCACCAAGAACTGGTCGGTGTCCCCGGCGAGTTCCGAATCCCCGATCGCATCACGGACCACCCCTGAGACGTCACCGGTCAGCAGGCGCTGCATCGCATGGTGCCTGGGCGAGTAGTAGTGGACACCGGGCAGCGCCGGCGCGCTCGGGCCGTTGACCCAGTAGACGCTCACCGGATACAGGCCGCCTCCGGATGCGGTTCCCCTGGCCCACAGCGCGTCCCGGTAGTTGGGCAGGGCAGGGACGTCCGGATTGGCGTTGATCGCGAGCCTTCGGGTCACCTCACCATAGGTGTCTAGCAGCATGTCACCGAGTAGCGGCATGGTGAAGGAGCCGGGTGCGCCGGGACCGGACAAGGCGCGCGTGGGAAACAGGCCGTCCTGCAGGCACGCCAGGCTCGGCGCGGCCCTACCGGACAGGGGGAACCTCTCGACTCCGGGAAAGAACTTGTGCGGACGTGGTTTGTCCGACCAGCGGGGTTGGAAACCGGCGGGATCCATGGGCACGCGCGCACGATGCACCACTGCGGTGAGGTAGTCACTCGCGGCATTCATGCGGTCTTCCTTCCATTGGGCGGCACACGATTTCGGGCACTGCGTCAGTGAGAGCTCACGGGAACGGATGCGGGGCCGGATTGAACTCGGCCGGATCCAGGTCTCGGTCGCGCAGCCCGGCCGTGCGCGGCGCGGTCCGCAACCGGGACATCAGCAGGGCCCGTTGCCTGCGCCAGCCGAAGTCGATGGGGAGCAGTCCGGGGACGAGGACAGTCGCCGTGTGCAGTCCGAGGTCGCGCTGTTCCGGCAGTGTCTGGTCGACGACGAGGACGTCGAACCCCTGGGCGGTGACGGAGTCGACGGCCCACCGCAGGTCGTCCCGTAGGTCGAGCGAGCGCGGCCGGCTCGCCACAGGATCGAGTTCGCCCAGTGACCGCCGCCGCTGCCGTGGTTCGAGGAGGAATTCCGCGTACGGCGCCATCCGCGGCAGACCGTAGAGCAGCCAGTGGTCGTTGAGCTTCCTCACCCGCGAGAAGTCCTCCGCCATGGCGGTGAGATCGCGCTCCTCCCGCTCCGCGAGGCGGCGCAGCTTCGGTACCGCCGCGGCGACCTCGGCAAGGGCGGCGGCCATGGCGGTCTCCGGCGAGAGATGCGCTCCGGCGCCGAAGCACAGCGTCCCCATCCCGCCGTCGGCCCGGACGGCGACTGCGGTGACGACCGGGATCGGGAACGTCATCCGGGTGTCGAAGAACCGCGTGTGGTATCCGTACATCTCCAGGCGGTTCCTCATGTCCCGCAGCGCCGCGCCGCCACCGGAACGCGGGTCCAGCTCCGGAAGCGGGGCCATCGCGTACCAGGCGAGAAGGAAGGCGTCGCGTTCGATGCGTTCCATCAGCCCGTAGAAGGCCGCCTCGGCGAGAGAGCCGCCCGACGCGCATCCATTGGAGCACTCCTGGACAAACCGCCCGCCCACCGCGTCAGGCTGCTGGTAGGCCGTGACTTCGGGCACCAGCAGGGGTCTGTGGTCGCGCAGGGAGTATGCCCAGACCCAGGAAATCTCCCGGCCCTCGTCGAACGGCACCATCTGGTCGTCGTGTTCGTAGGACTCCGCCGCGTACAACCCCACCGTTCGCGGGTCGAGGGCGTCGGTACCGAGCGCCGACAGCGCGGCGGTCACCGTGACCGAGCGGGTGTGCGCGGCGGTGCTCGCCCAGCGCTCCAGCCCTTCCAGCAGGCCTGCGCGCGTGCTGTGCGCGTAGCTGGTCGTGTGGCCACTCCACTGCGTCTGCGCCAGGTGGTCGCCGGTGCGGAAGGAGAAGACGCCTCCCGCCCTCGCGATCGTCGGTGACGCCCACTCCTTGATCAGCCGTGGCCCGAGGACACCACAGATCGGGTTGACCAGAGCCTTCAGGGACAGGTCGTACTGGTCGAGCCGTTTGACCCGGAAGGTGTCCGGCGCGGGCTTGGCCGACAGGCCGAACTCGTAGCGCTCGGGGTCCGGGCCGTCGGCTGTCCGCTGGCCGCACGCGGGGCACCCTGCGTCCGGCAGCAACGGGAACCGGGTGACGCTCAGGCTTTCGAGATCCACGGCGTCGACCATGGCGGCCCGCCCCTCGCCCGTCCTGTCCTCCCGGTCATCGAGACGGGCAGCGATCACCGCAGCGACGGCATCGGCCGTGAAGCGCATGACGAACGGCAGATCCCCGGGCGCCCGGGCCGTAGTGCCGCGTTCGATGGCGTCCCTGACAACCGGGGGACACACTGCCTGCCAGCGCCGTGCCAGGCAGCGCGGACAGGGCCGGCTCCCGGAGGCGGGCCCGCGCATCGGCCCGATGATCGCCGTCGCACCGGCCAGGTGCACCGGGACGTGCCGCACGGTGCGCGGCGACGGCCATGCCTCGTCGACCGCCGCAAAGGCGTCATCGGTTCCGAGCAGGCGTACGGTCGCCTCGACCTCGCCGCTTCCGCCGCGGCGCAGCTCAGCCTCGATCGCCCGGGCCAGCCGCTCGGCGGCCGCTGCCCACGGCAAGGCTGTCCGACGCGCGGCGGCGGGGGCTCCTGCAGCTACGGAAGTACTCATCGCGATTCCCTGTTCACCGGGCGGTGGCGAGCAGGACCCGGGCCACGGAGATGCCGCCCCGCAACAGGTCATTCGAGAGCCTGGGTACGCCGAGCACATCGCCACCCCTCGCCCGCAAACGGTCCAGGACGGTCGCCCACGGGACCGGGGCGGTCGGCTCGAGGGCCCGTTCGGCGCTCACCACCAAGGCGGTCGCGTCGAACGTGTCGAACGGCTCTCCCGCATTGTCATCGCCCCATCCGGCCCCCTGCGCCGCCGCCGGATCGCCGGCCAGCTGAATCCGGCCCAGCAAGTCGCAGAGCGCGCGGACCGCGGCCGCTGCCAAGGTCGTCCCAGCACCGACGGCGTGCAGCGTACGGCCGCTGCCGCCGACACAGCGGGGGCCACCGGCGCGGGCGAGGACGACGTACGCCGAGGTGCGCTCCGCCTCCCCCAGCTGGAGCAGCTCCGCCGTCAGCCCGAGCGTGCGTAGCGAGCGGACCAGGAAGGTCAGTTCCGGCGAGACGTCACCCTGTCGCTCGACGGTCTCGAGAGCCACTTGGGTCACCGTTCGCCGACCGCGGATCGCCTCGCATACGGCCTCGTACGACAGAACCGAGAGCAGGCCGCCGCGCAACGCCTGCGCAAGGGTGGCCCCCGTACCCGTCCCGGCGGCTGCGGGCATCCAGGTCCGGTCGTCGTTGTAACGGCCGAACGGCTGGACGGCACCCGCAGGTACCAGTACCTGCCGCCCGGTCAACAGGGATGTGGCGGCGACCCAGGCGGAAACCGGCGCGTCCGGCGCGTGCAGGCCTGCGGCCGTGACGAGCGCGCGCGGGTCGACCTGCTGCAGCATCTCTCCGGCGGACGCCAGGGCGGCCCCGGCGAGCACGCCACGCAGCGGAACCAAACGGTCGGTGTAGACGGCAGCCGCGCCGTACAGGGCGCGCAGCCGGGCACCGAGCACTGTGTGCACGTCGCAGCCGGTGACCGTCCGGCGGGTGTCCGGCCCGAGGCCGATACGCAGGCGGGTGACCTTGAGGGGGGACTGAGTCAGTTCGTCGTCGGTGAAGTCCTTGAACACACCGGTCCTGGAGCCGACCAGCACCATCTTGCCGTTGAGCTCACGCAGCCGCCGCGCCTCCTCCTCAGCAGTCGCCGGGGCACCTTCGCCGGGCCGCGGATGCGCAGGGCCGTCCAGGTCACCGTCATCACGAATGTCGATTGGAGCCGCGCCCGCGGTTTCGCCGTGCGACGCATCGTCCCGACCGGCGCAGAAGGGGCAGTGCGGGTGCGGGAGTACGCGCTCGGTGCTGACATCCATCGAGTCGAGTTCCTGCATGACCACCCTGCCGACGGTCTCCGCGGGCAGTGCTCCGGTGCGTAGCCGGAAGACCTCGTACCCCAGCAGGTTTCCTACCATGGCGGCCAGCGGGCGGGGTGGCCGGACCGCGTGCAACGTGCCGTCGTCGGGCAGTGCTGCCTGACTCCACAGCCGTGCGGCTGCACCGGACTCGTCGTTGGCGGCCGTCCGAAGCGCCGCGCAGGCCCAGCACGAGGTGGCCCCCGCCGCTGTCAACGGGCCGACCATGACGTGGTTTCCGACGACTGACGCGGACAGCAGGGCCGCGTTCCCTGGGACCCCGGCTGACAGCAGGTGGAGTATCTGGCGCGGCCCGGCGCTCGCAGAGACGACCACGACGTCGTACCCGTGCAGGCCCTGCCAGTTCAGGAGGCCCGTGGCCGACGGGAGGCGGTCGATGACGGCGGGACAGCCGCGGCCTGCCAATGCCTCGGCCTCGGCAGTCACGTCGGCGAACAGGGTGTCCGGGGTGTCGAGCGCGTGCTGCACGCCGATGCGCGCGACGCCGTTGCGGACAAGGCTGAGGGCACACCAGCGGGCGATGACGTCATCACCGATGATCGCGACCCGAGTGTCACGGAATCGCTGGAACCGCTCCTCCGCGTCGTCGACGTAGTGGTCGATGTACTGCACCTGTTCGGAGAACGCCGCTCGCGTTTCGGGAGAGAGCACTGCGCCGCAGGCCGGCGGCTTGGCGTCGCGGGCGAATCCGTGGGAGAAGAGCGCGGTGACAAGCTCGGTCACCATGGTGCGACGCGCCACGCCGAGTCCGGCGCAGATGTCGGAAACCCGGTTGTCGCCGTTCAGGTGCGGAACCATGAGCGACGCGAACTCGTACCCGGTCGCCGATCGGATCTGGAATCCCTCTTTGGAGTTGTGGAACAGCACCCCGTCAGGCATTTTTGCGAAGAGGACGTCCCGCCGGATCTTCGGCCTTGCATGCGCTATCTCGTCGAATGCAGCGCTCATCTCACATCTCCCCCTGCGAAGGACTGGAATATCCCGTGAATGAAATACTTGCCCGGAGCACATTCTTCGAGGAGGTTCGCCTCGACCAGCATCTCCAGCAACTTGCCGACCTCCGCGACCGGAAGGCCCAGCTGGAGCGCGGCGCGTTCGATGCTCACCTCGGGCACCCCGGACCTGCCGATCATCAGGAAGAGGTCCACGAGACGCGGTTCCAGTCGCCGCAACGACCCTTGCAGCAACTTGGAGACCGAGATACCGGAGGCGTCGGAGAGCTCCAGTCTCGACAGCGGATCGATCCGGAACGCGTCGACGTAGTCCACAATGCGACACCGTGGTCTCAGGGAGAGCCAGAGTGCGGAAATCCGGAGGGCCAGTGGGAAGTTACTGCACAGGCCCGCGAGATCGTCGATCGCCGTCGGTTCTGCGTCGACCCGGCCGACGCCGAGCAGGGCGGCCAACAGCTCACGGGAATCGGCGACATCCAGCGGGCCGATCCGGCAGACCGACGCCCCACGCGTGATAGCGAGCTCGCCGAAGGTCGTCCGGCTGGTGACGAGCACAGCGGCACCGGCGGCCGTGGGCAGCAGCGGCAGGACCTGCTCAGCGGTGAGCGCGTCATCGAGGAGCAGCAGCACCCGGCCGTCACCGGACCGGTCGCGTAACCCAGTTGCGGCCGACCAAGTCAGCCCCCGGCTCCCGTGTCCGTCCGGGCCGATGCTCGTGAGGTCGCGCACCACCTCCTCCGCGGTGGGACGGCGGTCGTCCGTTCCGCCCAGCCGAACGCTGTACTGACCGCCGGGAAACGCTTTGCTGACGAGGTGGGCCACGCGGACGGCCAGGGCGGACTTGCCGACCCCCGGTGGCCCGGTGATCACGATGGACGCCGGACCTGGCCGGTCCGCCGTCAACTGCTCCACCAACGAGTCCGTTTCGGCGCGTCGGCCGACGAACCGAGGAAGGTCCGCGGGCAGCCGGCTCGCGACTCCGACCGTGTCCGGGATCGTGACGCGTTCCCGTCCTGCGCGATGTGCGTCGGGCCGGTCCACCTCGTCGGCGCCCCGGCCGTAGGAGAGGTCGTCCGCAGAGTCGCCCTGAGCGATGGCCGCCTCCCGTGTCAGCAGGGTCGGGCCCAGCGCGACACCCAGGGTCTCCGCGAAGTACTGCTTGGCACGGCGGCATTCGGCCAGTGCCTCGGTCGGCCGACCGGTCCGGTGCAGCAGCTCGACCAGCTGTTCCCGAAACCGCTCGTGTCCCGGGTGGGCACCGACCACGGTGCGCAGTTCCGGCAGCAGCCGGCGCGTCTCGCCGAGTTCGAGTTGGAGGTCGAAGCGGCGCTCGGCGGTGCGCAGCTGCTGCACGGTGAGCCGGGGTACCGCATCAGCGTGCAGGCTCTCGGATTCGACGTTGGCCAGCGGTGCTCCCCGCCAGAGCGACAACGCCTCGGTCAACAACCGCAGTTCAGCGCGCGGATCGGATTCGAGCTCGGCGACACTGGTCAGTTCGCGGAATTGCGCCAGATCCAGATCCGAACCGGTCACCGACAGACGGTATCCGCTCGGCACGGTCTGGATCAGATCGCCCGGCAGCCCGTAACCCGTGAAGAGCCGGCGTAAGCGCGAAATATATGTCTGCAACGTCGATTTGGCCGTACTGGGCAGCCGGTCGCCCCAGATGGCTCGGTTCAGGTCATCGACCGGGACTATCTCGTCATAGTTGAGCAGCAGTGCGGACAGCAGTGTTGCCGACCGGGACGGCCGAAGGACGATCTCTTCACGGTGGTTGGAAATACTCAGCATTCCGAGCACCAGAAAACGTACATGCACCAGCGTTCCCCCTCGCGAAATGTGCATGTGACACGAGCAGAACTCAAAGTCAGCGCCGTGGGGCCGCGGCGCGCACCTCGACAGGGAGCCGCTTGGGACCGAGAATCCCCTGCGCCAGGAAGTACTCGGTCTGCTCCGAATCGTCGATGCGAAGTTCGGCGTAGCGCTCGAGCAGGATTTCGAGCGCAATTCTGGCCTCCAGGCGAGCCAGCGGCGCGCCGAGGCAGAAGTGGATACCGTACCCGAAAGCGACGTGCGCGTTGTCCCGACTCGGGTCGAATCGATCGGGGTCCGGGAACTGGGCGGGGTCGCGATTTGCGGCGAGCAGCGAGGGAATGACGAGCTGGCCGGCCGGAATGGTCTCCGCACCCAGCCGCACTTCGGCGGTGGTCATGCGCGGGACGCCCAGGAACGGTGGCCGATAGCGCAGCACTTCCTCGATCAATGGGGAGATGGTGCTGGGGTCGGCCCGCAGGGAGTCGAACAGTTCCGGGTTTTCGTCAAGACAGCGCACCGCGTTGTTCAGCAGCAGGGTGGTGGTGACATGGCCGGCGATCAGGACGAGAGCCGCGAAGGTCACGGCCTCCTCGTCGTTCAGGCGCTCCCCGTCGACCTCCGCCTGCACGAGCCGGGTGATGAGGTCCTCGCGAGGCTCCTGGCGGCGCTGGCGCACGTGCTCCAACAGGTAGTCGTGCATGGGCATCGCCGCGTCTTCGACCTCTTTGATCCGATCGGGGTCGAAGGGCTTGTCGAAGTTAGCCGAGAACATGTCGTCGGCCCACTTGCGGAAAAGCGGCTGATCGGCAGCCGATACGCCGAGCAGTTCGGCGATGACGGTGACCGGCAGGGGGAAGCTCAGCGTCTGTACCAAATCGAAACGCTCGAGGCCGGCTGCCTCGTCCAGCAGCTCGTGGACGATCTCGGTAATCCGCGCCTCAAGGCCGGCAACGGTGCGGGCGGTGAAGGCCTGGCTGATCAGCCTGCGGTACTTGCGATGCTCCGGCGGATCCATGCGCATGAAGTTGCCCTCCATGAACAAGCGAGCCGGGGCAATCGCCGAAAGGTCCGACGAAAATGTCGTCGTGTCGCTGAGGATCTGCAGAGTACTGGCGTAGTCGAAGACATGCCAGACCTTGATCACGTCGTTGAACCAGACAGGGCTCGTCTCACGAAGGCCTCTGGTCCAGGCAACGAGATTGTCGCCGCCGTCCCCGGGCGTCGGTGGAAGTTCATTGAGCACATACGTCGCCATTGACCGTCTCCCCGTGATCGGTGCCGAGTCGCGTGCTGTCGCACTGTATCGACGCTTCCCCATCATGATCCTGCCGGCCGACTGCCGGCAGCGCAATATCCGTTGCAGACAGACAACTCAATGCCGTCCGCCATTTGGAGTCCCCACTGCAGCGCACCCCGACGAGCCATGTCTGCATGGATGCTTACACAGGGTACGAACGTGATGCAACCAGTCTCATGACTGTCACCGTGCGGAATTCGCGAATCCTCTTGCGGCGATTCAACGACGGACAGCCCACCTCGCCGGCCGACCCCGGCCAAACGCGGTACCTTGATCATTTCTCCGTCCGCCACCCGGGTCACATGCCACGGATCGCCCAGGCGCCTGGCAATGCACCATCCCCTCACGGTTCGGCGACCAACTTCCCCGCTCTCGCCCTAAGATCGTTCTCGACGATCCCATGGCGATCTCACAGCTCAGCGGGTCCAACCCGAGGGCAGTCTAGCCATGAGACGGGTAGGATTCAACTGTCGTACACAGATGAGGATGAGGTACATTGACATGAGTGGAGATGAGGGTGATGCTGCGAGAGGGGTCACTGTGACCGAGCAGGCGGGCCGTAGCCTGGCAGACAAACTGAACCACCTGTTCGCGACCGTCAAGCCCCGCGGGGGCCAGGAGTACAGCAACGAGCACGTCGCGGCTGCCATCGGCAAAGCCGGCGTCGCGATCTCGCAGAGCTACATCTGGCAGCTGCGCAAGAACAAGAAGGGGAACCCGACCCTCAAGCACCTGCAGGCTCTGGCGGACTTCTTCGGGGTGCCGGCGGCCTACTTCTTCGACGACGAGGTGACGGACCGGGTCGAAGGGCAGCTAAGGCTCCTGACAGCGGAGCAGGAGCGCCTGGACAAGGCTGTCAGCAGCGGAGACGCGAAGCTGATGGCCATGCGCGCGGGTGAGTTGTCCTCGGCGCGGCGCAAACAAGTGATGGATCTTCTCGACGTCGTCTATCAGTTGGAGCAGGCGGAACGTCGAGGCTTGTGACTGGCCCATACCGGCCAGGCCGCTGGACGCCGGGAGGGGGCCCGGCGATGGCGGCAGCCGACAACGAATCTGATCAGGGGTGGGCAGATTGAAGGAGCGGGAGCTGCGGCGTCGCTGTAAGCGTGAGCTGCGGGCCCTGGGCATCCAACCGCCGTTGCAGGTAGACGTCTTGTGCCGGCTCCTCGGGGAGCAGCGTCGGCGTCCCATCCGGCTCGTGCCCTACTCGTTGCCCGTGCCTGGGCCGTTCGGTGTGTGGCTTGCCACCGCGTCGGCTGATTACATCCTGTACCAGCAGGAGACCAGCAAGATCCACCAGGATCACATCATCCTGCACGAGGTCGGCCACATCCTGGCAGATCACCAGAGCGACGACACCGACGACGAGTTCTGGCGGGAGATGATGCCCGACCTCTCGCGGGAAGCCGTCCGACGAGCACTACGCCGAACCTCCTACGACCAGGAGCACGAACGCGAGGCCGAACTGGTCGCCACGATCATCCTGGAATGGGCGTCCGTCGTGGACCGCGTATCTCCCCGTCCGGCGAGCGATCCATCAGTACGCCGTGTCCAGACCGCCCTCGGCGACCGGCGGGGGTGGCTCTGATGACCGTCGCGATGTACCTGACCGCCGGGCTGTTCGCCCTCGCTGTGCTCTGGAAGCTGTACCAGCTCTTCCAGGCTCCCCAGGACCGCCCGCTGCAGGCGGTCACGTTCTGCCTCATCTGCACCGCGGGTTCGTTCTCTCTGGGGCTGCAGCCCGAGGCACATGCGCTCGATGCCATCGCGGGCACCGGCGCGGCCAGTCTGGTTTCGAACGCGCTGCTCCTCTGCTGCGCCTACTGGCTGCTCGCCTTCTACCTTTACTCTGCTGCCGATCGTCAAATGGCGAGTCGCCGTGTCCGCTTGGAAGCTGTACCGCTTGCGGTGGCGATGGTTGTCATGACGCTGGCGATCGGCGCCACGCCAGTCGGTGTTCGCGGCCGCCCGTACGGGGCCGCTGATCTGCATACCTCGCAGGTCGCGGTGTTCTTCATGGCAGTCCAGCTGTACTTGGTCTACGCGTTTGCGACCACTGCCCGGTGGACCGGCCGCTACGCTCGGATGTCGCAGAGGCCATTGACTACAGGGCTGTGGTTGACCGCCGCGTCGCTGGTCGGTATGGCGATGGCCGACAGCTTCCGCGTTGCGATGGACCTGATCGGCTGGCACGGTGATGTCGTCCCGGGAGGGTTGGCCCGGGCAGGGGCGCTACTGTTCGCGTTCGCGGTGCCGGCCTTTGTCGTCGGCCTGAGCTACTCCAGTGTCGCGATGCGGCTTGCGGGCTTCCGGGTCTGGCGGCAACACCGCCGGACCCACCGGCGGCTTCGCCCGCTGTGGCTGCTCCTGCACGAGGCGTTCCCGCAAGACGCTCTGAATCGTGCGCCCACCGCCAGCGTGTGGCGTGAAATCCTCCACGTCCATGGAGTGCACCGCAGTTACTACCGGAGAGTCATCGAATGCCGGGACGGACTGGTCAGGGTGAGCCCCTACCTGGTACAGCAGGGCATACGGGACGAAGCCCCGCCCGAGGCCGTGGCCAGCCACCTGCGGTCAGCACTGCGAGCCCAAGCGGCAGGCGAGCCTGTGCCAACCCAGGCGCTCGCCGTTGCGCTACCAGTTGAGGACAGTCTGAACGCCGACGCACGACAGTTGGTGGCCCTCTCCGACGCACTGGGGACACATGGATAGGAATGACTCTATGGCGGACATACTGCTCACGGCTGGTCGGGTGCTCACCGGACCTGGCGGCGAATGTGTCGAGGACGGTGCCGTGCTCGTGCGCGGAAGCACCATCGCCGCTGTCGGCCAGCGCGAGATGCTCGAAGCGCTGGTACCCGAAGAGCTGCCCAGGCAGTCCTTCCCGGACGGCACGGTGCTCCCGGGACTGATCGACTCCCACGTCCATCTGATATTCGATGCGAGTTCGGATCCCGTGACTGCCTTGCAAAGCAGCGACGATGAGACTCTGCTGAAGGGCATGGCCGATCGGGCACGCCAGTTGCTTGGCAGTGGAGTGACGACGGTGCGCGACCTGGGCGACCGGAACAGACTGGCCGTACGCCTCCGCGACGCGATCGCCGCCGGAACGCTGCCCGGGCCGCGGGTCCTGGCAGCGACGACACCGCTGACCTCGCCCGGCGGGCACTGCTGGTTCTTCGGCGGCGAGGTCGAGGGCACGGACGCCATCCGCGCCCTGGTACGACGCAACGTGGCCGCCGGCGCCGACGTTATCAAGGTGATGGCCACGGGCGGCGGCCTCACCCGAGGCGGCCCGGCGGTCTGGCAGTCCCAGTTCAGCGTGGACGAGCTCCGCATCGTGGTCGACGAGGCACGGCGGGCCGGACTGCCCGTTGCTGTCCACGCGCACGGCACCCAGGGCATCGAGGCGGCGGTGGCCGCAGGCGTGAACACCATCGAGCATTGCACTTGGATGTCCGAGGACGGCGGCTTCGACCTCCGCGAAGACCTCGTCAGCGAGATCAAGGCAGCCGGGATCCACATCTGCACAGCCACCAGCCCGAACTGGCGCGGGTTCGCCGAACGGGTCGGCCAGGAGCGCGCCGAGGAACTCTTCTCATCGATGCGCTGGATGGCGAAGCTGGACGTGCCGATGATTGCCGGCACCGACGCCGGAGTGACCCGAGCCGCCTTCGACAAGCTCGTCAACACCCTGGACTTCTACCGCTACCTGGGGATCCCCCTCCCGAAGATCATTGACATGGCCACCACCAACGCCGCCCAAGCCCTGGGCATCGGAGCCGACACCGGACGGCTGGCCAAGGGATACCGCGCAGACATCCTCGTTGTCGACGGTGACCCACTCCGCGACCTGAGCGCCCTGCACGCCACACGCCTCGTCATTGCAGGAGGACGTTCATACGGCAACGGAGCAGCCGACCGTTAGGAAGCATGTCGGATCAGCATCTCGCTCCCGGGCCGCTGCCAGCACCTGCTGCAACGGCCCGGTCAATGAGGAATTTCATCGTGATTCGTGCAGGTCACCGGCGCTGGCGTGACGAGTCGTTGGGGTGCTCGCGCAGCTCATCGCAGTGATCGTCGCGGGGAGATCATCCGCCACCGCGCCACCTGGTGGTGCGTCAGCACCAGCAGGGCCCTCACCAGCGCGGTCGCGTGGAAGAGGTCAACAGTGACGCGGTCCGCGCGTGGGTGGAGGCCCTGAGGGCGGCTGGCGCCGGGACGGCGTTCAATCACCGAGCCGGCGCCCGTAGGCACCTACCCGCTTTGCCTGGCAGAAGGAGTGTCACCCTCCAGGTGCTGACGGATGCTGACGTACCGCTCGGGGCCCACTCCGGGGAAGCCGTCAGATGCTCCTGGACCCAGGCGTCAGTTCCTCATCGTACGTGTCCATGCCGGTACTCCCCGGAAACATCCCAGGTCAGAACTACCTGGTTGTGTACATCTACTGGCACCAGTGACACGCTGCGTAGCCCACTGATAGCAGAATGGGTACATTGCGCCGTCGTGCTTCCCCGAAAGCCTCCGGCCCCCAGGGCCACCAGTCGACCGGATTGTCAGCGTGCTGAAGCAGATAAGGCGAGGTCACACCAGCCAACCGGTTCATAGGCCCCAGCCTCTCACGGCGCTCCGGCCCCGACCGTGAGACCCGCGCACTTCGCCTGCTTGACCGATCTGCACTCATGCGCCATCACGTGGTGGCCGCGAATTGTCCCGGTTGCGCCCAGATCGCCTAGGCAACAGCATATTCGCCGTTGAGTGGTCGAATCCCCGCTGCCCACCTCCGCAGCCACTGCCCAACTTGCAACGGGCCGATCAGCCGCGAGAAGCATCCCCTGGCATGCACGTGACCGCCATCTTCCTGCGACGTTCACATCAGATCGGCTACCCTACGTGTCAGAGGTGGGACTGGGGGCAACAAGGGCAGCCTGTCAGCTCATCCTGTACAAGTAGCTCACCGTCGAATATGCATCAGGGCCTGTCTCCCCACAGGCCCAATCGCAACCAGGAACGGTTCAGTGGTGGATGAGCAGTATGGGCTGGACATGGTGGCGGCCGAGCAGGCCATCGCTTCTGTGTTCGAGCAGATTGTGGCCGTCCTTGCACGCCGGGCTGATGCAGCGATCGATGACGCGGCCTTATTCCAACTGGCGGACACACTATTTGCTGCTTTTGCCCGCGCGGGTGAAGACGGGCTGACAACTGAGCAGATCAAGGCGGCATGCGCGGCCTTCCCTGACGAGGTAGTCGACAATCGCCTGAACGTCCTGCGGAAGCTCGGCGCAATCCAGCCCGCGTTTGATAAGCCCTACCAGCGCGAGTATCGGGCATCGTTCACCAGCTACGTGTCAATGCTGTTCGTCCAGCGGATGTTGGCGCGCGGGGGGCAGTCCGAACTGCACCAGCTTCTGACGATGGAGAAGATCAGGCTGGAGGGTGGGCAGAGTACAGCCGAGGAGGCGCTCGACGTTGTTGTCGGAATCACCACGGCGCTTCGGCTCCTCGTCGCCGAGCTCGTGGCGTTGACCGTTGGAGGCACCGTGGAGGCACTGCGGGAGCGCGCGCCGCTGCTGTGGAATGCGAAGTCCCTGATCGACCAGGCGTCAGCGGTGCATGAGATCCTGCTGGAGTTCTGGCCAGAACTCAGCCGCTGGTGCGGGGAGTTGCGATCGGCGATCGCCGCTTACGAAGATGCCTCGACGAACGCGTCGGCACGACTGATGGCCGCAGCAGGGACCTCACGGGCGCTGAACCTGTTGCCGCCCGAGATGTGGAGGCGCTTCGCGCGGACGGCAACAGTGGATGATCTCGCGGCGGTTCTGGCTGATCAAGTCTTCGATGCGCCTTCCCCGTGGCACGATGTCGCCGACCTAGCAGAGGCTGTTGCCAGCGGTCCACAGCCGACCAGCAGCCGCGCGACGCCGCCGCGTTCCCGGGTTCCTGATAGGGATGAGCAGCCCTCACAGGGATGGTCCGACGTGGAGGCCGAGCGACTGGCAGGAGTCGCCGAAGAGGTGCTCAGTGACCGTGCCTCTGTCGCAGTCGAGCAACTTCTCTCGGACATGGACTGGGTGACGGCACGCCGAGTGCTGGCCGACCTGGTTGCCGCGAGCAACAACGATCGGCTCGAGTACCGATTGGTGTGGTCGGGCCCGGTCCAGGTGCAGGCGGGCAGCGTACCGTCCTGGCTTACCCCTGGCGTGTTTGAGCGAGTGCGGAGGCCCGGGTGAGTGGTACAGAGACGGCGTTGTGGTGGGCGAGAGTGCGAGCCGAAGGGCCACTGCGCATGCCGTCAACGACCCCAACTCCAGCGGGCATGCTGCGAATTGTGGAACGGGATGGTGAGCACATCTGGCTCCTGACCCACCCACCCGATGACGTGACGCCGGCCGTGCTTCGCGAGCTGCGGATGCAGATGCTCCCAGGAGAGTTTCCGAACGAGACCAACCGAGTCCTCGCTGCAGCGCTGCGCTGCTGCTGGGCCGACGGCCAGGGAAGTCCGTGGCCCGGTCAACCAGCCACGATCCGCGAAGTGCTTGATGTGGTAGATCAGTTAATTCCCGGACGTGGGGAAGAGGCACTGGTCCGCCACGGAGCGGGGGCGCTCCGCCGCCTGCACGCCAGCCGGTGGCTAACCATCGACGACGAGACTCAGAGAGTCCGCCTCGGCCCCCGAGTGACGGCTTGGTCGGAACAGGACTTTTCGGCACTGCGCGAGCTGCACCGGGAGTTGCCAGCTCCGCGATCTGACCTGGAGCCGCACCGATGAGCGGGTTATTCGATGACCTGCTTCAGCCCCTCGGCGACAAGCAGCGCGACGCGCTGGTCTCGGCCTGGGCCGCGCTTGAGTACGGCAGCGAGCTAGCCAGCGAGGTCGCGCTGCCCGCGCTTCGGGACGCAGCGCTGCGCCACCTGCTTGAGCAGATGTTGCAAAGGACCGGCCGCACGCTCGTCCGTGGGGGCACCTACCTATGGACATCGGGGTACCGTGACGACATCTCCGCGGAACTCGCAGCGAACGGCTGGGGGATACTTCCGCCCCTGGAACGGGCCGCGCTGATCTTAGTTTTGATTCACTCGGTCGCAATCCCGCGGGCAGAGGGGCGCTTGATTGGGGACGACTGGCAGTCGCCCCATCCGACCACACCGACCTCCCTGCGGAAGCTGTCGCAGGTTCACGGGCAGCGACGCTTGTCCGATGCCCTGCGGTGGCTGCGCACGGCCGGGTTGGTCCGCGTGGCACGCGGGGCGACCCCTGGGACGACCGGCGCCTCCTACATACCAGGGCCTGCGCTACACCGGCTCACTCCGGCCGCGCGACAGCGCCTGCAGGAGAACCTGATCCTGGCAGTGGGCCCTGATACCGCGCTTGCTACGGCGATTACGGTCCACCGAAACCAAAGCCGTCCACAGACGTGACGACTCTCCCCGAGGAGCGGTTGATGAGCGGCAGCACGCCGCAAGAAGAGGACATCGTCGGTGACCGTGTCCTGGTAGGCCTGCAGAGCGTACGAGTCTCCCGCCTTTCAACGCATCCCGTCCCAGTGGCCGCTGGCACTCTCATTGCCGTGGCAGGCCAGGGGCCGAAGGACTCCAACGGGGCGGGAAAGTCGTCACTGCTAGCCCAGATCAGCTTGCTGCATGCCGATGAGCAATGGAGATTCGGCTCCGGCGCGCCCGCCGCGGTCGACCTGCTTTTCAATTCCGAGGACGCCGGCGGTGAGGACCGTTGGGGTAATGCCGACCATGGGTACGTCGTCGGCGTGTTCGCTCCCGCGACCGGGACCCTCGATCAGCTTGAGGCCGGCGCCCTGACTGTGTGGATCCGGATCGACCGCAGCAGACAAAAAGGCCCACGCCTGAAGCTGCGCTGGCAGGAAGGGCTGCAGCTACCCACTGGAGACAGTGAGGCCGAACGCGAGCAGGCCGCCGACTCGGTTTGGCAGGCCTTACCTCCGCGGGCCGGGCGCCAGGACGTGGCGGCCCGTGATCTTCCGCGCACCCTCTACGGTGAGCACGTGCGGTGCGTGTCGTTTCTGTCGACATCGGTGCGGGCCAGTGCCGCTCCGAACCTCCTCGCTCAACCTCTGAACGAAATCTCTGAGCGGCGGATCTTCGAGGCCATCGCTGCGCTCACCGGCATCGACCACGAGCTAGAGAAGGAACGCCAGGCACGCCGCCACGAGTACGACCGTCTCCGGGAGGCCAGCGACGCCATATCCGACCTTGCCGCCTGGGAGGCCAGCGCCCAGATCACTGAGAACGGTATCAACGCTCGAGACCAAGCACGTGGGCACGTTACGGAGGCGGCCGAGCGCTGGCGTTCGCGCACGGCACGGATGCTGTGTGATGCCCTCAAGCGCGATGCCGAAATCCAGCTTGAGATCGCCGGGATCGACACACAGATTGAGCAAGACAGCCGGGCGGCACGAGAGCTAGCCAGAAAAGCGGAAGAGCTGGAGGATGAAAGGGCATTCAAACGACGGCAGCAGGCCGCGATCAGCACGTTCGGCAGGCTCGACGGCGAGGACCGCGAACTGGGCAACCAGATAGCAGCGCTGGAACAAAAGATCGAGGATGCTGACCACCGGCTGCGGGTAGCCAATGAAGCGGCCCGTGACGCTGACGGCCGTGACGAGGAAACCGCCAACCAGGAACGCGCCGGAGCGGACATTGAACTGGAAGAAGCAGTCAAGGCAGTCGGCGTGGCGGAGAGGGCGCACTCCGATGCCGAAGCAAGCCTGCGGGATGTGAAAAATGGTAGGGACCTGGCGCGGCAGCAAATCAACCTCCTCGCAGCTGAGGGAATCAGCGGGATCTCTCTGTTCGACGCCGTTGTCCTCAGCAGCCAACAAAGGTGGAAGTGGGAGCCGCTTCTCTGGCCCTACCGTGAGGCGACCGTCGTGGACGCTGAAGATCTCGACAGAGCCAGCATGCTCCTGTCGGGCCTACCCGGCTCGACCCTGATTGCTGCCAACCTCGCCACGAGCGCGAGGCACGCCAACCTCCCGGGCAACGCCAATCCGCAATACGAACTGAGCGACTTCCTCACGGTCCTTGACGCGCGAGCCACTGCCCACGTCAATCCTGACCGGGTCCACGACGCCGCCGGCATCGTGATCATCGGTGGGTTTCCCAGCCCTGTTACCGACCGTACTGCCCGCATAGCCGCCGCACAGGAGCGTGTCCGTCAGGAATTCGACAACCATCAGCAGGCGGAGGAGAAACGGAAGGCTGCCCTGCAACAGGTCGGCGCCGCTGAGCGTCGGCAAAAGGGCGCAAGAGCTGCAGTCGCGGCTAAAAAACTAGAGGGCCAGATCGATAACCTGAGGAAGCGGGATCAGGTTACCCGGGACGAGCGCGCGAAACTCACCCCGGTGCTCGGTGCTGCATCCGCAGAGCGGGATGAGGTACTCCGATTGGTGGGCATCCGCCAACAGCAGATCGAGGCTCTGCAGCGCCAGAAGACCACCCTCGAAAAGACAAACAAGGCCCGACGGGACAAGCGTGAGAACCTCGGGAAAGAACAATCGAAGCTCGCCCTTCCTGAACTGATCACCCGCTGGGAGGGCACCCCTGCCTCTGCTAGCGAGCACCTACTCGCCCTGCCGGACGACCAGCAAACCTGGACCGCAGACGACTGGTGGGAGGAATCCAGGCACCTGATCAGTACCGCGATATCCGAATGCTTCCCTCCTACCGCTTCAGACAGCATGCCGACTGAGATCTCTGGCCTGCTAAATGAGTCCAGCCAGCGCGGGCCCGATAGCAGCCGACGAGCGCAGGCCGCATTCGCCCCGCTGCGCCACGCACTCCATGTCTACCTGCGTCACCATGAAGGCACCGACCAGTACGAGCGTCAGCAGATCGCCATCCAGCGCAAGGAGCGCACCGAGAACCTTGGTGCCGCGCGGATCGGCCATGAGGAGGCGGTCCAGGCGAGTCGGGCCTACCGAGCGGCGCTCACCTCCGCCATCAAGAAGAAGCTGGCCGACGTCGCAGCTGAGTTCGACCGGCTCGACAGAGCCTACGGCGGGTACGGGGCCGCGTTTCAGTACGACGAACCTCCGCCGCCGGCCGACCCCACAGAGGACTGGGGTTGGAAGGTCACTCCGATGTGGCGGCGCGCTGAGGGACGGCGGCACATCCCATACAACCGGCGGGCCAATACTGCGCAGATCGATGACCGGGCGATCAAGCTCGTATGCGCCGCCGCAGCCGCGAGCGGCACGGGTCGCCCCCTCGTCCTCGTTCTGGATGAGCTCGGACGCAACCTCGGCAAGCAGCACCGTCGTGAGGCGGTCGCCCTGCTCGGGCAGATCGGTGGGGAGAGCGGCATCACTGTTATCGGAGCACTGCAAGACGACATGGAGTCCTACGCCATCGACGCCTGTGGCGAGTACATCAAGCTGCGCCGCAGCTCAGACTCCAGCCCATACAACGAGCAGCCAGTCGTCGTTGGCTATGACGAACAGGCCCCACGTGTCGAACTGCTCCGTGCCTGGCTGACCGGCAACGAGTACCGGGAGCCGGTATGACTGCCCGCTCTCGTCCGCGCGGCTTCGCGATGCGCCACCTGAGCGTATACCCCGGCCTCACCACGTATGCTGTGCCCCTGCCTGACGGTAACTACAGCACCGACCGGAACGGCAATCCGAAGATCACGCGCGTCACCCTGGAGCCGGAAGGGTTCCCGGTACCTCACCGCCCGAACGACCTGACTAAAGGTCAGTGGGCCTTCGCCACCAACGGGCCTCGCCGATGGCAGTCAGCCGTGACCATGTTTGGCAACCGAGCCGAGGCCATAGCCGCAGAGCTAGCCCGCAACGGATGCATCATCCTTGAATGCGACTTCCGCGACGCCCGCGTGATCCTGCCGCCCCGCGGCTGGGCTCCTCACCCTGACCTGCATGCGGCTAGGCAGGAGCACACAAATCAGCGCGCCGCCCGAAGGACCGCTCAGGACGACGAGGCGCACCGCCTCTCCGTCGAGCTCGCTCTCCATCCAGCTGCAGAACCACTGGCGGCCATCCTTAAAGCGCTACGAGATGGGGCCTACCGTGACCACGTCATCGAGGCTGCCCGCGTCTTACTCACTGACAAGACCATGACCGGTACGGGCGAGGTTGAGCCGTGGGCCACTGTGCGATGGCTCAAGCGCGGGGCACAGGCAGACTACGAACTGGACGATGAGTCACTTGCTGAGGGCGGGCAAGGAGCAGTCTACGGTGGTACGCACAGGCACTCCCACGTCCGCGTCGCTCTGAAGCAACTCCGCTATGGCGATGACGACTCCAGACATCGCATGAGGCGCGAGATCTTCATCGGGCATCTCTACGGAGAGCACCCGAACGTCATGCCGCTGCTTGACTCTGACCCAGACGGGCGGTGGTTCGTCATGCCGCTCGCAAACGGTAGCGCCGCCAACCACGCAGAACGTCTGCAACGGCAGACCGAAGCCCTCCAGGACCTCGTCAAGGCAGTCTGCGAAGGACTGCGCCGCCCACACGCCGACGGCCGTATCCATCGCGACATCAAGCCGGCAAACGTCCTACTCCTCAACGGCAAGTGGGTTGTGGCCGACTGGGGGCTGGGCCGCCAGCCCCGAGGGGAGACTAGCGTTCCGCATCGAACTCGGACCGGCACCGGCTTCGGGTCTGAGGGATTCGCTGCGCCAGAGCTGTCGTCAGGAAACCCCCACAACGTGAGTGCCGCTGCTGACATCTACAGCATCGGGCGGCTCATCGCAGCCATCTTGACCGGGGAGCGCCCGGAGCAGAATCTGCCGCTGCTGCCCGCGCGCGGACCATGGCGACTTGTAGTAACAGAGACCACCCGCCACAAGGCAACCGATCGACCACAGAACGTTGACGAACTCCTCCGTCTACTCAAGGACACCCAGTGACCGTTCTGACGCCCGTCTCGGTATTGCCAGGCACAAAGCCCACTCGCCCAGCAAAAGGATCATGAGGTCAATGACACGCGTCGCACTAGAGCCCTACTTCCTGCACCAGGACCAGGTGCAGTCCCTCCTCGGCGAGCAACGGACGGAGTCCGCACGGGCGCGGGCTGCTCGCAGGAACGATCCTGAGGCAGCGTTGCCCTATGTGCTCGCCACAGAACTAGCCGAGGCGCTCTCCTCGCTAGGAGTAGCCGAGCTAACAGGGTTTGTCCCAGAGCAAGATCTGCGCACAGGGCAGGTCATCGGCACGGAGCTGGAGTTTGCGTTCCAGCGGGACCGGAATCGCGACTCCCCAGGCTTCAAGCCTGTCAGCTTCACGGCGGTGCTCGACGTGGGCGAGCCCGTGCGCGTCACTGGCACATTCAACTCGGCAAGAACTGCCAGCTCGTCCGCAGTCGGAAGCCTCGCCGGGTGCAGGCGGGCCTATCTAATCGGGACGATCATCAATCTCAGCACAGCGCAGATTGAGCTCAGGCCAGTCTTCATCGGAGTCAGGTCGTTCATCGATGAATACCCTGTCGCCAGGAGTGCGGCGTCAGCTGCACGTGTATACCCCGGCGATATCGCCCAATTCAGCGGGATCGACTTCACATCTCCCCTTACCGCAGCCGAAAGTGAAGCGGTTCTGCATGTGCCGGAGGACGTGGTGAAACACGCCTTCGCCAACCTGATCGGCGAGTCGTACGTTCCGAAGGACTGGGGTGGCGAGCGCTCCGATCTCTACACTTCACGAGTGTTCGCCCGCAGGCGCCAGGTTTCGGCAGCCTGGCTGTTCAAGGGCCCCGGCTACCCTCGACCGATGGACGTCAAGGCCCTGGGCAAGAACGGCGACCAGATCGACCGACTATTTACAGAGCCCGCGGAACTACTCGTCCTGCAGCACTGTCATCAGATCAAGCCAAGCGTGGTTGGGATGATGGACGCCTACGCCCATGACGCCCGGCGCCCCCGCCTCTACATGATCATCGACGGGGCTGACACCGGACGTGTGCTGAGGTCGCTGGGGCTCCTCCCTGCCAGACCAGCGAACCCGTCTCTGCACATCCAAGGACCCGGAGCCTTAACAACCAATGATCGGGAGCCCGAAGTCACTGAATTATTTCAATGGCCATTGATCGAGTGAAAGGGTTGCCCCGTCGAACTCGTAACACGGTTTTGTGAATCCATGGCGCCTTCGCCTCACTTGCCTGCGGCCCGAACTGCTGATGACATCTCAATAAGCAGATCTCATGAGCCCGCTACGGGTTCTTTGGCCATACCTTGGAGCAACTGTGAGCGCAGCAAGCTCGGCACGCCCGGGGCTCGCGAGCCACTTTCGCCTGAGCCGCACCGATGCCCTCAGGATCGTTTAACTCCAAGATCGCCACGATGGCGTCCCGCTTCTCCTTGGACCACGAGGGCGAGGCAGCGAGCTGCTCCTGTACCCAGGCATCGATCCTAGCCTCAACATCATCACCATCGGTGCTCATGGCGGCACCCTATGGCGTCTCCCCTGGTCGGCGCTCACGCATTGACTAGGCAGATTGTGTCCTACCAGGACTGACTGGCACTCTGCCCGCTGACGTAGCAGCAGTTCTGCTTCCGTCGGCACGGAGGGCGGTCGCCGCGTTGCTTAAGTGCCAAGACGGCTTCCTGCCCAGCAGCCATGTCTCTGGGGGCCAGGTGGCCATACCGCGCAAGGGCGGCGGAACCACCTTCGTTTCACTGGAAAGAGCGACTAAGCAGTACCTACGTGTGCTCCGTAACACCAGCCATGGGTTCAGCGGCAAGGACGATGCCGGGCGCCGCCGCGACGAACTCCTCCTGATGTCGCACACCGGTGAGCTCCCGGACGAATTTGCTCTACTGCCGTACCTCTACTGGCTGGACTGGATCGGCAACCCCCAGCGCCTCCGGCAAAGGCCCGCACCTCGTTAGTGAAGCATCTCGGAAGGTAAACACTAGCGTCCCTTCCTTACGACCAGCACCGCAGGCGCAGACCTGACGCTATCGCCGGTCGCCAACCTCTTTACGGACGAAATCGACGATTCCATCGAAGTCGCTCGGCTGGTGAGCAGACGCGTACGCCCGGCACGCGATGTTGACCACGGCGATCTCGTCCATCATGAGGCGCTCCGCCACTGTGCGGGCGAAGTCGTGGTGGTTGGCAACGCCGGCCAGTGTTGCATCCAGGTCGATCTCGAATGGCGCTTCAGCGAAGCAGCTCTTTACTGCCGGGTGGGCGAAGACCTCCTTCTCGGGGGGCTCATTGCCGGGAAGCGTCATGACCCCATCGCTCCCGTTGTGGGGCATGTCCCCGTCGCTGAGTCCAACCGCGCGCGCCTTCGCCCCCCGCAGTAGCTTCACAGCCGCTGGAATCTCCTGACCGCCCCCGATCGTGAGGAACGCGCAGCCCGCAAGAAGGTCGCGGTCGACGGCGCGGAAGATCTCGCTGGCGAGGCACCGTGCGAAGTCATCCTCGACGCAGACAGTGATGCCGGCGGGGGCACGACCTTCTCTCTGGAGGTGCGAGTCGATCTGGTAGGTGCTGAGTCCGTGCGTGGCGGTGACGTCGCCTGTTGGTGTGCGTCGGAGGTAGATGACCGAGTCACGGCCGAGCTGGCCAAGAATCGCAGCACTGTGCGTCGTGACAATGATCTGGTGGCCTCGTCGCAGCGACACCTCGACAAAGTACTTGGCGAGTCGTACCTGGGCGTCGCCGTGCAGAGAGGTCTCCGGCTCCTCCAGGACGATGAGGCTCTTCGGCGGTGCTGTCTCCATGGTGTTCACCATGTAAAGCACTCGCCCTTCCCCAGTCCCCATGTGGTTCTCGGAGTACTTCCACCCCGCGCGGCCCGCCATCGCAAGCGTTGCGGTCTTCTTCTTGGTGAGTACTTCGGTGAAGCCGAGGTGATCGTATGGAACCGCCAGGATCCGGCCGACGTGTTCAGCGGTCGTCGGGTCGAGCGAGATCGCCTCCCCCAGCTCCAGGTTGGCGGCTCCGTAAATGGACAGGTCCCGCCTCTCGACCTTTGGGATGAACTGGGCGAAGCCGCGGTAGTACGTGGCTCGCTCAGGCTGCCGATGCTGGCCAGACCATGACTTCGCTGACCGGGTAACCGTGACCGTTTGCGTGCCCAAGTCGTTGTCGGCGGCGTAGAGGTACTGCACCTGAGCGCCGGAGGTAAACGGTTCTGGATCAGCAACAGACACCGGGAAGAAGTGTTTCACGTAGTAGCGGTACCAGTCGTGGTCGGGCGGCTGACGGAACCCGGCAGCGGCGAGCTGTGCGACCGTGCTCTTCCCAGTACCGTTCAAGCCAGAGATGGCCGTGACAGGCGACTTGAAGTCCAGGGTCAGATCTACAACGCCTCGGAAGCCCTGGATCCGTATCCCCAACAGCATAGGGCCGAACGTCAGATAGCGCGCAGCTGCGAACTTCTTGCCGAGCTTCCGGACCTCATCATCGTGACTCATCCGCGCATCATCCCAGGAGCAGAGGTCCATCACACACCGCAGCGCGGCCAATCCTATTAGCAGGTCGACGAGTTCGTATCAACCGAAGCTATTACTCCACGCCCCCATCATCACGCTGGGACCTTGCAGTCGCTGCCTGAGTCGACTTCGGTACACCGGTCGGAACCAGATCCAGCCGTCGGCAGCAGGGCCCGGTGCAGCTGTCGGAGCTGAACGCGGCCAGCGAACTGGACTGGCACTCTCGCGTGCATGGTGCAGCCGACTGCGCAGCTGCGCTCACGACTCGTCCTCGGTGGGGCGGGTTCCTTCGACGGCAGACGGCAGCTCCGGTAGATGCCATCGACGCGGCCGATGAGCCGCGCGACCTCTTCATGGCGCAGCCCCTGGACCCGGCGGATTCCTGTGTCCGGCAGGCCCACGTCGTCCGGGCTCAGCTTCGCCCGCCACGCCTTGAGGAAACCCCCCAGCTCCCTGAGACGTAAGTCACTGCTGCTCATAGCACCCAGTGTCGCAGCAAATGCGGCGCCCCCCCGGCCAATGCCACCCGCAATGGAAGGCCACCGGCGGGTGCCTAGAAGTACGTGACCTGGACGATGTAGATCTGCTCCTGCCGGACGATGGTCAAGTACTCGAACATGCCTCCCGGAACGTCGGCAGTCCTGCTCTTGGGGTTCTCACCTCGGTAGGAGGTCCCGTCCAGGTAGAGCGCTTCTGCGGCACGGACCAATTCGTCGGCCGTCTTTTCCACTCCGGCGACGAAGGCAGGTGGGGCTCCGCCAATGACATGATCCTCGCTGGGTAGG
>OVEP011218268.1_pt1 | contig 40051 bp, 42 predicted proteins | sample 1779801 | NCBI WGS metagenome assembly OVEP01 (sample SAMEA3914791, study PRJEB12502) | metagenome | biome: forest; material: soil | place: Canada | collected 2011-07-03 | depth 0.1 m
GCGGGACCATCCCCGCGGGCGCGGGGAGCAGCGGCGGAAGCGTGACCAGTGGAGATGGTGTTCGGGACCATCCCCGCGGGCGCGGGGAGCAGACTGCCTTCTTCAGCGAGCCGTCGGCGGCCCAGGGACCATCCCCGCGGGCGCGGGGAGCAGGCCAGCAGGTCCTGCGGCGGCACCCGCTCCGGGGGACCATCCCCGCGGGCGCGGGGAGCAGACTTGCTGGCCTGCGAGTCTATGGATGTTGGGGGCGAGAAGCGGAGCACTTTTGGAGATTCCGGCAATTCGGGCAGATGGGCGGAGCGGCGCTACTGCTGGAGGTTCTCGGGACTCTCCCTGGCTTCCTTGAGGGCCTGTTCGATCTTCTCGTTGGCCTGGTCGCGCTTGCCGTCCAGGACCTTGGCGTAGAACCAGTAGAGCACTGCGACGCTGTGCCCCGCGCGGCGGTCCACCTCTCTACCGGGTCGACGCCGGAGGCGGGCCAGAGCGAGACGCCCGCGTGGCGGAGGGTGTACGGGACCTCGGTGAAGGGGGTTTTCGCCTGCTTCGCGCTGAGTGCCTGCGTCCGGGCCTTCTTCCAGACGGCGGAGTACTCCTTGCTGAGCAGGTGGCCACCGAGGGATGCCCGGAACACGCGCCCCTCGGGGCCGACGCCGACGTTCTCGATGTGTTCGCGGAGCAGCTTGAGGAGTTCGGGCGGGATCGGGACCGGGCGGGTTGCCTTCCTGGCTCGACGCTTGAATCCGCGTTCCTCGTACGACCTGCCGTCGTCCGTCCAGATGGAGCTGACGCGCGGTGTGCTGCCGGCCAGGACGAGTTCGCACCAGCCCTGTTCGGGGAGGGTGCAGTCGGCCTCGTGCAGGTCGGTCACTTCGGCTGGGCGTATGCCCGTGAAGTACATGCAGCCGAAGAAGGGTGGAGTCCGCGCGCGCCCAGGGACGCGGAGGCGGCGATGAGGTAGATCTGGACTTCGAAGGTCAGCACGGGGGCTCCTCGCAGCTTGCGAGCCAGGAGTCAAGGCCGGCGCGGCGGATGCGGATCTGGCCGTTCGGGAGCTTCAGGCACCTGGGCGCCTTGCCGAGGGCCCGCATCCGGTAGAAGGCAGAACGGGAGATCTCCAGTTCCTCAAGCACTTCGGGAAGCTTGAGCGTCCTGTGCTCGGCCATGGGCCAGTCCTTCCCCTAGGGCAGCAGGCCTCGTTGACCCGTCGACTGCTGCCCCGGGCCAGACCACTACTGCCGGGCGCGCCTCCAGGCGAGGTACTGCTGGCGGGCATAGGCACGATAGCCCGCGCAGACCACGGCGTCCGAGAAGCGGATGGAGCCGGCGGCGGGCCGCTGCGGACTCTCCTGGTGCTGCTCGTCGTAGTCGATCAGTTGTACGGCGGCGTTGGACGCCATCGCGGCCGCTTCCAGCGCCTCCTCCTGGGGGTGTGTGACGACGCGCGCCAAGGCGATTCGGTCGACCAGCGCGGCCTTGCGGAGCCAGTACTCCCGGCTCGCCTCCTGGACGATCGGCGTGCTTCGGGCCTGTTCGGACAGCCAGCCGATCTCCGTGATGACACCGGGCGCGTCGGCGTAGGCGAGGTCCGGGGCGGGGAACTCGGGGGCGGACGCGGGAACGCTGTGGTGGTCGGTCATCGCTGACCCTCCTCGGGGGTTCGGTTGGACCTGGCTGCCAGGAGCAGGAAGTGCAGGGCCCGCTCGGCCAACTCGCCGTAGGCGAAGGCGCGGTCCGCCAGGTCGGTGCTCAAGGCGGATCCGTCGTCGGTGCGGTTGCCCGCGAGTTGCCGCTGCTGAACAGCCAAGCGGAGTTCGGCGAGTTGGCGGGTGCAGACCCAGGTGCCGAGGCCCTCTCTCAAGTCGGGCAGTGCACCGTCGGCCGGTGCGTACCAGCCGTCGCGGTGACCGAGGTGAACGTAGCGCGGGCAGTCGCCGTGCAGGACGGCCTGGACCGCCTCGGCAGTGCCATGGGCGTAAGCCAGTGCGGTGTTCTCGTACAGTCCGCGCAGACGGCTGTCCAGCGTCCGGTACGCCTCACCCAGGTGCCACAGCGCCTCGTCGTGGGGCAGGACGAACTCGGTCGTGGCGGGGACGCTCACGGAGCCGTCGAGGGGCAGGACACGTGCCGGATCGACCTGCCAGGAGGTGGTCTGCGCGGACTGGTGGGCAACCCGGTACTCGCGGGCGGCCATCCCGAGCGCGGACACGCTCTCGGTCAGGCTCATGAACCACGCGGCGGAGAAGTCGGCCATGTTGCTGCGTTCCTTCCGGTTCAGTGGATGCGGGAGAGGTCGCCGAAGGCGGCGACGATGGCATGGTTGATCGGGGCGGCTGCTCCGGTGGCGGCGAGGTAGAAGCCGAAGAGGGCAGCGATGGCCGCGGCGCCGAAGCCGACCATCCGGGCGCGGAGCAGCATGGCCAGGGCGAGGCCGAAGAAGACGAGGAGCGAGACGGTCACGGACACGGGCACGGACATGGCTGGTCTCCCGGTAGCCGGCGGGCAGAGGCGTGATTGATGGGCAGCAGGTCAGCGGGCACTGTCGCGATGGGCGCGGGTCCAGAAGTTCCAGGCGCGACGGCCGAGGCGCAGGCGGACGCCGGTCGCATCGCAACGGCGGCAGTTCTTGCCCCGGACGAGGCGACCGGAGCGGGTCTTGAGGATGAGAAAGCCGAAGCCCTGGCAGCGGCGGCAGCGACCGAAGGGCGCGCCGGCGCAGAGCGCCGCGTAGCCGAGCGTCATGATGATCAGCCAGGCGATAACAGCGAGCACGGGGGCCTCCCAAGGTCGTTCGGCGTGGAATCCGGGGTCTCCGCAGATTGCGGAGCTTGCTGCTGAGTCGCAGGTCATTGCCGGTATGAGGTGCTAGCGGTGGTGCTTGCGCAAGCGGGCGCTGCCGCTTGCGCAAGCACCGGTTGGCCTGCTCAGACGACCTGCTTCGCGCTACGTTCAGCGACCAGGCGAGCGATCTGGGAGCGTTCGATGCCCCGCCGGTTGACGACCTTGCCGTCGATGCGGCGGGAGATCTGCACGGTGTCCACGCCCAGCGGCTTGAGCGCTGTGGCGAGTTGGTCGGGGCCCCAGCCCTCGTAGAGTTCGGAGCGCAGCTCGGCGAGCCTGGCGACGACGATCTCCGACCACACCTTCGACTCCGAGGACGGGACCACGGCCAGGATGTCCTCCGACAGGCTGCTGCCGGATCGGCGACTGTCCCGGGTCTGGCCGGCGGCGAGTCCGGTCAGGGTGCCCGCCGCGATGCGCGCGGCGAGCGCCCGTTCGCTGATCGCCTCGGCAGCGACGTTGTCGATGTAGTAGGTCCGCACGATCTGTGGGTCGTCACCGGCGCCGACCAGGTAGCCGATGCCCTTGTCGGCCTTGACGAAGCTGGTGGCGCGGATGCCGTTCTTGTAGGAACTCGTCCCCAGGACCATGTCGTTCTCGGTCTGGCCCATGACCCGCAGGCAGAAGCGGGTGCCGACGTTGGCGCTGATCGCGGTCGGGAGGGACTCGCGGTCCGGGCGCTGGGTGGCCAGCAGCAGGATGATGCCGAGGGCCCGACCCCGCTTGATGACGGCGGTGCAGAGCGCTGCCGCCTCCTTGCCAACCTTCTCGTCGGCGAACAGTTCCTGGCACTCGTCGATCGCCAGAACCAGCGGGTGGAGTCCCAGCGAACGGATCCCGGCGAGTTCGGGTGTGACCTTGTTCTCCGGGCACTTGTCCTTGTGCAGGGATGCGATGACCTTCGCCCGCCGCTCCAACTCCCGGTGGACATAGCGGATCGAGTCCAGCGCGGCATCCTTGGTGTCGTCGTCCGCGCCGGAGCCGTAGTCGGCCGCCACCTTCATCAGACTCGACAGGTCACCGGTCCCCTTGAGCTCCCAGACCAGCAGTTCCGCCACCACGTCCAGGGCCGCGGCCAGCAGCGGCGTGCGCAGGGAGAAGGTCTTGCCCATGCCCGGCATGGCGCCGATCAGGACGTTGTCGTACATCAGCGTCAGCTGGACCGGCCGTCCACGCTGGTCGGTTCCGAAGGGGAGCGCCTGGAACAGCGAGGCCGCGCCGCTCTTCGCCAGGGGCCACGTGGGTGGATCGACCTTGGTGAGCGCCCGGTCGCCGACCCAGAGCAGCATCCGGCCGGCGTGCTCGTCGGCCACCGACTCCGGCCAGACACAGCCCAGTGGACGCCGCAGCCCGGAGGCGAGCCGGTCGCGGCGATCGAGGATGTCGGGGACGGTCACTCCGTAGGGGAGATCTAGATCAGCTCGCCAGCCGGGTCCGTCCCGGGTGATCGGGGCTTGGAACCTGATGCCCTCCCCGCCCTTGCCCAGGGCCTTGTTGATCTCCGCGATACCCAGAGAGCCCAACGCCCGCTCGATGACCGTTGAGGTCAGCCGCTCGACTTCGGTGGCCACCACAGCGCGGGAGACGATGGGCTTGTCCTTCGGCGTGCCGGTGTTCCCGAGTACCGCGACCAGGGCCGAGACGATCAGGAACAACATCCAGGCCGGGGCGCTGAACCAGAGCACCAGGGCACCGCCGGGTCCCGCGAGGACGCCGAGCAGCAGCAGGATCCAGCGAGCCCGCACTCGCCTGTCCCGCAGACCGGCCAGCTTCAGGTACTCGACGGCGTCGGGCGAGGACGCGGCGGCCTGGCGCAGTGGCTCGCCCTGAACGTCCCAGGCCCAGCCGAGCAACCTGCCGTAGACGGCGGCCAGGCCGAGCACGGCTCGGGCGGTCAAGACCACGGCGTACCAGGGGAGGCGGACCGCATGGAACGCTGCTGTATGGCCGATGTGTCCAAGAAGCCAGTGCAGTGTGTCACGGAAGTCGTCCCTGGACCTGGCCCAGGCGGGCAGGACCGGTCGACGCTCGGCCGCGCGCATTCGTGCCCACCAACCCGGGCCGGACGGTGCGGGGCCGTCCACGGCTGTACGGCTGTCCGGTGGGCTGTTGAGGTCATCAGCGACCTCGTTCAGGGCGGTTCCCGTCGGGCTGGTTTCCTGGGTGTTGTGCTCGACGCGGGCCTTGCCCAGATCCAAGAGCCCGACGCCGGGGGTGGTGTGGTCCTTCATCTCGGCTTCCAGCCTTGCGAACAGGGCGAGGTCGTCCTCGTTCGACGCGTGGTTCACGGCTGACGTCCTTCTCTCTGTGGCGGAGTCGAAGGGAGTCGGGGCGCGGCGCTGGCTGGGCAGGTGGCAGCGCCCCGGCGGTGGAGCTAAGAGCGGTGTGGGCGTCCGGCTTCGGCTTTGGCTGCGGCCTCGGCGGGAAGCAGGCCGGACGGACGAGTGGACCTTGGATCAGTGGTAAGCACCGGCGGGGTAGAGGGCGCGCAGAGCTTCGGCGATGGTGAGCAGGGCCTCGATCTGGGCGGCGGCGAAGTGCTCCTGGCGGCCAACGGTGGTGGGGTCGCAGGCTTGCTCCAGGTGCCGGACAGCGGCCCTGCGGTGGTCCTCGGGGCGGCGCGGGTCAGTGGACATGGCGGACTCCTGTCAGGTGAGTTGGCGCTTCGATGGTGTCGATTCAGCGCGAACGGAGCGGATCTGCTTGGCCCCCCACTCGGGGGACATGCCGTAGGCGCGCCCGATCTCGGTCGGCGATGGCGTTCCGCCGGTGGCCAGCACCCGACGAATGCCGACACGCGCCCGGCGACGCTTCTCCTCTATCGCGGCATCGTCCGGAGCAGCTGGCTCCGGGAGCGGAGCGGATGCGCTGTACGCAGCCGTACGCGGGTTGTACGGTCCCGGCTCCGGCAGCCGTGTACGGGCTGTGAGCTGCTTGTACGTACCTGTATGGACACCGCACCACTCGGCGCCCAACACATCCGCCAGCGGTACGGAATTGGCGAACGCCGCATCCACGACGGCAGTGGCGTCGCCGCCCGGAGGCAGTGGGCGCAGCAGCAGCGGACGACGGTCTTCCTCTGGTTCAGCAGTTGGCGAGGCGGGCTGGGTGAGGGCCGCCACCCTGGTGGCGGCCTCGCGGTGGCGCTCCAGAAGCGCCCCAGTGACGCCAGGTTCGGCTCCATGGATCGCACGCCAGGCCAGAGTCCATGCGGCGTCCGGTGCCAGGCCGTCCGGCAGGGAAGTCACCAGACGGTCGGCGAGTCGGGCGACCCGTCGGTGGTGACGCCGCCGCAACCGCTCGTGCCGGACGTGCTCGGGATTCGCACTCGGCTCTACGCGCTGGGAGAGCCGGTACAGATGCCAGGTCGTCGGCGCGGCCAGTGAACCGCAGGCCGCGACGGTGGCGAACCCGGTGCCCCACAGCTGCGCGCCGTGGGTGAGGTTCACCCAGGCTGCTACCGCGGCAGCGGCCCAGATCCCGGTCCGGTGCATGGATCCGGACAGCCCGCGTGCCTCCCTGGCCTGCTCTTGCAAAGCGAAGACCCAGGTCAGGGACTCCAGAGCGACACCGCCGGCCAAGGCCATCGGCCACGGCCAGCGCTGGGCGAGGAAGCTGAACTGTGCGGGCAGGGCCACTGCCACGAACAGCGCGATGGCGGTCACCGTGGCCAGCAGCACCTGCCGATCAGCCACGGCGTTCAGGCGAGCGGCGCGCCAGGTTGCTCGTTCAGCGCGGCGGGCAGCTTTGGCCAGGTCGCGCTCGGCCTCGACGGCCGCGTGCAGTTCGGCGTCGGCTGCGAACTCGTCGCGTCGGGCCTGTGCGCGGATGGCTTGGGCGGCTGCCTCGTGCTCGGCCCGTTGCCGGGCAGCCCGGGCCTGGGCGATCTCGACACTGGCCGCGTCCAACTTCCTTGCGGCTCGCATACCGTAGACGGTCGGCTCACTCACCGTTGCCACCGCCCTGGCCGGTCCGGTCGCTGGTGCGCCGCACTGACGGGTCGACGTTGCGCAGGGTGGCGATGTACGCGGCCAGCTCAGGCGCCTCCACCTGCAGGTCGGCGAGGATGCCGCGTGCCGCATCGACGCGGGCCAGGCGTGCTGTGGAGGACTCCTCGGCGTTTCCGAAGAACAACTCCCGCAGGAAATCGGGGAGTTGAACGTCGGGGTCGAAGCCGACGTCTAACTCTGCGAACTCGGAGGCGCCTTCCGCCTCCGGTTCTCCGTCGCGGGTACACATGGGGATCTCTCCTGACGCCTGGAACGGGAAGGGGAGAGCCAGTGGCGGCGGCCTCGTTGACCTGTCGTCCGCCTCCACCGGCCACGGACGTGCTTCAGACGTGGAAGCGTCGCGGGCTGCTCATCCGGAGGGACAGGCAGAACACGAGCAGTACGGCGCTGGCCGAACCGAGACCCGTCAGCGCGGAGAGCAGGATGTTGGCGTCCTGGGCCTGCTCAGCGAGACCGCCGAGCAGGCCCGCGACCAGTGCGACGAATGTCGCGATCAAGGCCGCGACGCGCTGGCCGGAGGTCATGGCCTTGGAGGAGCGGGCGACCAACTCCAGCTTGTGAGGCCAGGTGGTCCGCAGCTCTCCGCCGGAGAGCTGCAGGACGACTCGACGACCAACGGTCTGGTCGTCGCCGAAGCCGACCACCGAGCCCAAGATCATGTCGTCGAGGTCACGAACCACGTCACCGATAGCGAGCTGCATCAGGTCCCCCAGGTCATCAAGAGTTCTAGTCCTCTAGTTCTCTAGTCCTCCTTAGGACTAGAGGAAACTATGACGTGGGCTATGTCCACTCGTCAAGTCCTCTTGATGACTCGTATGCTGGATGTCGCACGGCAACCAGGACGGATTCAGCTATGGCGAAGGTGTACGAGCGGATCGCGGACGACCTCCGTGGTCCCATCCGCGCAGGTGAGATGCGCCCCGGCGACCGATTGCCCTCGGAGGCGACACTCGCCGAACGCTACGGAAGGAGCGTGCCGACCATCCGGCAGGCTCTGGGACTCCTGGAAGCCGAGGGGATGATCGAGAAGAAGCACGGGCGCGGGAACTTCGTCCGCCAGCCCCGCAGCCTGGTCCACCGGTCGAACGACCGGCATCAGTGGGAGAAGGATCGAGCCCGCCAGGACGAAGAGACGCGGTCCGAGACCGGCGCCACCGAGCGGGACACCGGCCTGCACCTCGGCGACCTCAGCTTCCACGCCGAGTACCACAGGGTTCCAGCGAACGCGGATCTCGCAGCGGCCTTCGACGTCCCCGAGGGGACCGAGTTGCTGGAACGCCACTACGCGACCCAGTACCGGATCGAGAGCGCCCCGTTCAACCTGGTCCGCTCATACCTGGTCTGCGAAGTCATCGCAGGCAACCCCGCTCTGCTGGACGAGACGAAGGAGCCCTGGCCGGGGGGGACCCAGAACCAGCTCTACACGGTCGGCATCGAACTTGACCGCATCGTCGAACACGTCACGGCCCGCCCGCCGACGGCGGAGGAATCCGAGGAACTGGACCTCCCACCCGGCACCGCGGTCCTGGTGCTGCGCAAGACCTCGTACGCCACTGACGGCCGCGTCGTAGAGGTCTCCGACGTCATCCTCCCTGGCGACCGCACGGAAATGCTGTTCACCACTCCCCTGGAAAGGTGGTGAACGCCTTGCGGCGCATCATCATCATCACCGCTGTCCACCCCCCCTCCGCGCCGCACCTCCAGGACGCGTACAAGTCGCTCTGCGCGCAGGAACTCCCCGAGGGGTGGGACTGGCACTGGGTCATCCAGGAAGACGGCCGGAGCGACGTCGTGGAGAAGTACATCCCCGATGACGAACGGATCAGCTTCCAGCAGGGACGTGCCGGCGGCCCCGGCGTGGCCAGGACGATGGGCCTGGCCCGTGCGCTGGAGGGTGAGTTCGTCAAGGTGCTGGACGCGGACGACGTCCTCCCGGCGGGCGCCCTGGCACGGGACTTGGCGGCGCTCACCGCCGACACCAGCATCGGCTGGGCGACCTCGCGGGTGCTGGACCTCCTGCCCGACGGCTCCACCCTCGGCTTCGACGGCGACCCCGATCCCGGGCCGATCGAGCGCGGCTCGGTGATGGAGTACTGGAAGACCCACGCCTTCCGCGCCCCGGTCCACCCGGCCACGCTCTTCGTCCGCCGCGACCTGCTGCTGGCCCTGGGCGGCTGGATGGCCCTCCCCGCCAGCGAGGACACCGGCCTGCTGCTGGCCCTGGACACGGTCAGCCGAGGCTGGTTCACCAGCGAGGTCGGCCTCCACTACCGCAAGTGGCCCGGCCAGGCGACCGCCCAGGCCACCCACACCGACGCAACCGAGCGCGACGCCCGCATGGCCATCGTGGAGGCCCGGGCCCGCTCCCTCGCCTGGTTCCAGTGGCGCTACCCGAGCGAGGGCTGAGCGGCTGCCCGCGGCACTGCTGAGGTCCTGATCGCGCTGCGCCGTTGGTACGGCCGCGCGACGTCCCGAACGATCACTCGGGAACATCCCCGCATGCGCGGGGAGCAGGTTTCGACCTCCATCCGGCACCACAGGCTGCTGGGACCATCCCCGCGCACGCGGGGAGCAGGACGTCAGCGCGGTGGACTGCGGCACCGTGACGGGACCACCCCCGCGTGCGCGGGGGGGCGGAAGGCCGGAGTTGTCTTCACCGGCACGCCGAAGGGACCATCCCCGCGTGCGCGGGGAGCGGGGGCCGAAGGACCGCGTGGCGATGGCTCGCACGGGACCATCCCCGCGTGCGCGGGGAGCAGGCGTGCTCGGGGCCGTCCATCCACAGCGCGTTGGGACCATCCCCGCACGCAGGAAAGTAGCACGACCGCTACTGTGCGGCTGCTGGCGGCCTGCTCCCGCACTCGCGGGGCATGGCCCTACCTTGAGGAATTCGGGGTAGAGGCATTGTGGTGCCCCGCACGCGAGGCAGCAGACGAGTACCGGGACGCCGCCTTGAAAAGGGGACGCGCCCGGAGCCCCTGCGGCAGGGATCTCGTCTTCAGCTCAGCGAATGAGCATCAGCCCGCAGCTGTAGGCGCGGGCGTGGCCGATGCCCTGGGTCAGGGCGGCGACGAACGCCATCGGGTCGGTCACGGTGAGCGTGCCCTTGATCTCTGCGCGAGCGATACGAAGACCCTTATGGTGTGCGGGACTGGACACCCGCGGGAGCATGCGCAGGGCGAGCCGCTCGGTGTCCGTGTCGGCTCCGATTCGGAGCATGCCGTTGGGTGCGACTGCGGGCTCGCCGGACGGTTGCAGTCGATGCTCGAACCAGGTCTTTACGTGCTCGGGGCGGGTGGAGGCCACGCGGGTCCCTCGGGGCCTCGGTGCCGAGCCCGGCGGCGCCACGCTGCGGACGGGGTTGACGACCGTCCGGAAGTCGACGTGGTCACCGGTCCGGAAGGTGCGGTCAACCGTGAGGGTTTCCGGTGCCTCGACCATCGCTCCCCGGGGCAGGTTGCTCCAGTCGGCGGGGACGGACGACTGGACTACCAGGTTGAGGCGTGCCTGCCGCAGATCGACGGTCCAGGTGGAAAGGACGCCCATTTGGGAGCGGGCGTCAGGGCTGCCGTCTTCCACCCAGCCCAGGAAACCGCTCATGACGGTGCGGTGCATGTCCTGTGCGTCGATGAGCGACTTGGCGGCAAAGGCGTGTCGAGCATCGAGGGTCAGCAGGGACTGCGTGGCCACGAACCTGGCGGGGCCGGCCGAGCCCGACCGTGCGTGTGACGTGGAGGCCGTGGAGTTCACAGAATGATGTCCCATCCGCGGGCATTGGAGGCGATGGTGATGCGGTGTCGAGTCTCCCAACGGAGGCTGTGGACGGGAGCGTCCGCGTTGAACGCTACGGGCTGGTCCGACAGCGGGCCGACGCCAGGGAGTGGGTGGGGGCTTTCGATCCAGGCCCATGGACGCGCCCCGCTCTCTGCCGTCGTCGGCTCGCTGTCGTAGCGGTGCTCTTGGGGCAGAAGGGTGTGCGTTTCGAATGCTTCCTTGAGGGTGCCCGGGACGACGCCGAGGGCGATGTCGCCCGAGGGAGGGCAAGCCTTTCGGCCGAGCCATAGGAGATGCCTTGGGTGTTCCAGCGCGTGGCCGATGCGCTTCAGGAGGGCGGTGTCAGGGTGCTGGAGGCCGACGAGGAAGGCGGCGTCGGCGAGGTACCAACGTTCTGTGATCAGTGCATGGCGGCGCACCTCTTTGGAGATCAGTGCGCCCGACGTCGGGTCCGTGGTGACGTATTTCGGAGAGCCGTACCAGCCCTCCAACTCGCTGCGGCCGAACGCACTGGGGTCCTGGTGCTGGGAAGCCGAGACTGCCGTGGCCTTCGTCGCACGCTGCGGGTCAGTGATGAGGTCCCTGGGGCGCAGGGGATACCGCCCTCCGCCGACCGTGTGGTAGTCGCGCAGCGGGGTGCCGGGGCGATCGGCTCGGACCCCGAAGAGAAGGTCGGCAAGCTCTCCCAGCGGTTCTTCCCTGGTGACCCCGAGGGCAGCGGCGCACAGGCCGATCACGCCGGACTTCGTTGGCCTGCTGTGTGTGTCACGGTGTGAGAAGCGGCCGTTGAGACCCCAGGACTGTAGCGGGGCGGCCAATCTGATCAGCAGGACGTGCGGATCGCTCATCGGATGAGGTCCTTGCCCCTCTCGACCAGGGTCAACGACTCAGGAAGCTCCAACTCCCCTAGAAGCATGTCGATCTCGGGATCATAGGTGAGTACACGCGCGCTGCGCAGGTCCTCGCGGCGGTTGCTGACGAAGATGTGGTGTCGCAGCAGCCTGCGCACGGCCGCCGGGCCCGCCGGGCCTTCCCCGCCCGCTGACACGGGGCCTTCGTCGACCGGCCGTTGAAAGGCGGACGCGTAGTTGTACGGGCGTTCCCCTTCGAATGCGAGGACGAGTGCCGGCAGCGAGCCAGTGGAGGCGGTGGAGTTCTTCTTCGCTCCCGGGAACGCCTCGACGAAGGAGTTGACGAACTCCATCTCGGCTTGGGAGGCGACGGTCTCGGCCTCCTCTTCCTCCATTCCGGCCGCCCGCAGGTTGGTGCGAAGCTGGGCGCGGTCCAGGACGGCGTGTCGGTAGAAAGTGCCGGAGATCAGAGACTGGTAGCCGGTCATTCCCGCGCCGGCGTCGTCGGCGGAGTCGAGGAAGCTGAGGGCGTTGCGCTTGCGCTCGAGCTTCGCATCGTCGGCTGCCGCGTAGAAATCCTCGATCTGCTCGGCCTCGTGTACGGAGAAGGCGTGTCCGGTTTGGATGGCGCCGTCGACGTTCGGGGAGGCGGGGATCTCGGCCAGGAAGCGGCCGTAGAGTGCGATGTCCACCGCGTCGCGGGGCGCGAGGGCGAGCAGAACGGCGTCGCGGGTGGCCTTGGGCAGGGGCGGCAGCGAGCTCTTCGCTGCTGTGTCCGTCGATGCCTCTGCCGCGCTGTCGTCCACATCCACAGGCGGGGTGACCTGCTTCCGGCCTGTGCGACGGGTCTTCTTCGCCTCCTCTTGAGCCTTGGCCTTGAGGTGTTCCTCGCACCACTCTTCGACCGCTGCGGCGTGGTCCGCGATGTGCTGGGCGATTCTGGTGGCGGCGTCGGACGGGGCGAAGATCAGCACTCTGGTCAGGTTCGCCACCGTCTTGGTCTTCGGGTCGCCGAACTTGAGGCCGGTCCCCTCGAGAACGGCCTGGGCTGTGGCCAGGGCACGGTCCTTGTCCCAGCCGTGTTCGGACTCGAGTTCGCGTCCGGTCAGCAGGGCCCACTCCCGGGTGCGGATGCCCATGCTCCGACCCTTGAGCGCACCCTGGCCGGCGTTCGCGCGGTTGCGGGCATGGACCCGCTCGGCACGCCGACGTGCCTGACTGGTGATCATGTGGCGTTCCACTCCACCGAAGACGAGAGTCTTGGGCTGACCGTTCTCATCGCGCACCGGGAGGACGGCCGCCAGGGTCTCGATCAGATGCAGGGAGAGGAACTGGCTGTGAGGCGCTGCCTCAGTCACGATGTCGTGTCCTTACGCGTTGTCGGTTCGGTGCGTGTGCTTCGGCTCTGGGCAGGCGGGATGTGGAAGTCGACTGACCAGCCGTAGGCGACGCGTGCTTTGCGGTCATTCCAGCGGATGAGGTCCTCGGTCAGCGCGGCCCAGGACGGCGGTTGCGCTTCACAGGACCGCAGCCGAGTCACCGCATGCTGCAGGTGCCGCCAAGGGACGCGCCGACTCGCAACGATCCGGCTCAGCAGCCGCTGTGCGCCGGGGTTGTCCGGCCCGCGTTCCTTTCCGTACCCGATCCGGCGGGCAGCGGTACCGAGGCTCCCGTGACCGTAGAAGACCCTGGGCTGCCCTTGGTGGTAGATCGCGAAGAGGAAGGCCATTCGTTCGAACAGGTCGCGGTGTTCGTCGCCGCCGTACCAGCCCGCGCGGATGTGGGCGTTCGTGCCTCCGCCGGCTCGGCGCAGCTCGGCGAGGGTGCCGGAGTCGCGGTTGCGGACGAGGGTGGTGAGCCAATCGACAAGGGCTTCGCTGTTGTGAGCGAACTGCGGCCGCGTCCATTCTGTCGCCTCGACTTCTTCCGCAGCAGTCGGATGGTGGTGCTCAGTCACGCGCGATCTCCCCTCGGAGTTCGGCTGGGGCCCGCTTGGCGGACATGTCCTTGTCGAACTGGCGTATAGCGTCCGCGCGTGCACGATTGCACTGGTCGCTCGGTGGCAGAGTGTCGAGACGCTGGAGCAGCTGGGTTCGGCCAGTCGCCAACAACTCCTCGGCGTACGCGATGAGGGGATCGGATACCGGATCGTCGTCCTCAGGGCCTCGGTCGATCACCTCATCCAGCAGTTCGTGGAAGGGGTCCTTCGCTGCGGGCCAGAAGAGGTACCGGGCGTCCAGCCGTGCGATTTGGCCGGCCTCGTCGGCGGCCCGCACTGCGGGAAAGGCTGCTTCGGCAGCCAGGATGGCGGCCTTCTTCAGGCACTTGGCGATGTATTCCGCGATGTCGGATCCCCGTCGGGAAGCACGGAAGAGGTGGGCGGCCATGCCGGGGGCATAGGGGTAGCAGCCGTGCGTCCAAATGACTGGAAGCGTCTGGTTCGCCAACAGCCCCACAGCCCAGAGGTGATATTGCGCTCCCGTACCTTGGCGATCGTAGGGCAGCGAATGCAGTCGCGCGTACAGCCCAGGTTGGTTGTCTTTGACCGCACAGTAGAGTGCGTGGGCATCCTGCCAGAGCGCCCTACTGGGAGAGGGCCACAGGGGCTTCTTCGTCTCATTGGTCGTTGTGTTGAACACTGCGTCCTGTAGATGGCGGACCGGATCCAGCTCCAAGGTCTCCCCGGCGCCGATCAGAACCTTGTCGACCACGAGCTCCTGGTGCGGGCCCACGCCGGCTCGCAGGAGCACAGACCGACCGAGGGCGCTGTGCAGGTCCGCGGTGCTGCGCGGAACTCTGGGCTTCGCTTTCTGGTGGAAGGTGGCCGGGCGCTTGATATCGCCTGCGGTCCAGGAGGTGTTGAGTGAATCCGGGGGACCATAAGGCGGATAGAGGTTCAGACGCAGCGTCTCGCCCAGTGTCTGCCCCAAGGCGGTGACCCGGATCCGCCCCGTGAGCCGACCAGCGGCGAGATTCGTCACCCTGGCACCGAGGTTCGCGCCGGACATGCGGGCTCGCCCGTATGTGGCATACACATGCTGCGTCAACGTGGCACGGAACGCCTCCGCCGCGGGGATCGGGTTGTCGAACCCGAGATGATGGTGGTCGAAGTGCACGTTGTAGTCACCGGAGTGCTCGATGATCAACTGTGCTGTCCCGGTGCCGCTCTCGCTGAGATCGCGGGCCAGACCCGAGTTCTGCAACAGTGGATCTTTGGGGTGGAACAGGTCCCAGGAGTCGTCGGGTTGGTGCAGCAGCCAGGTGGCCGCTGACTCGAGACTCTGCTTGCCGAGGACCCAGTCATGCCATTCCTCGTCCGAGTCCGGGCAGGTGCCGGACGCGAAGCAGATCGCCAGCAGATGCTCCAAGACGGCGACGTTCTCGCCTGGCGATGCGCAGTCGAGGGCGGCCAGTTCGTCGGCGGTGGTGAAAAGCGCCACCAGCGAGTGGTAGGCGGACGCCCCGTCAACGGCTACGGCAGGAATGCAGGGCTGGCGCCGTGGGTCCCAGCTGAGATCCGGCCTGGTGGGCTCGGACGGGGAGGCTTCTGGCAATTCCTGGTGTCACTCTCTCGGTGGGGCCCGCAGCGGCAGCGCGTCGCCGGGAACCTTTCTACTCCAACAGGCCTGCCAAGCGCGGCGTTTCCGAGAATGAGACCCGTACGAACCGCTCACTGCGACCCTTTGCGAACGAGAATGCCGAGAGTGGAGCGGGCGTCCTTGCGGCGTTGCGGAGTGCGGGCGAGGACGGACACCAGGGCCACGGTGATCAGTACGCCCGTGTAGAGCAGAGTGGCACACCCACCTAGAGTGGCGGCGCTGCAAAGGGCATGGGGGATCTCGGACATGGACCATCCTTCGGGTCGGCGGGAGCCGGAGCCGGTTGGCGCGGACAGGGGTCCACAGTCTCGGATCGAAGGGGGAGAGATCGAGATCGTAGGTTCTGAAATTCACGATTTATGCAGGCCAGGGCGCTAGTGGCGGTGCATCAGGCGGCGGTAATTCTCGCCGGTTCCGAACCGAGAGGTGGGTGGCGATGAGTGACGCGAAGGGACCTGGGCGTGAACGTTTAGGTCTGATGCTGAAGGAGCTCTGGGAGGCAGCGGGCGGGCCGCCGGCCGGCAGTGACAGGGGAGCGCTCAAGATCGACCGCTTCGTCTTCCAGAGTTGGCGCTCTGGAGCGGCTGCTCCGTCCCCCGACAACACGGAGATCTTCTGGTCCGTTGTCCGGGTTCTACAGAAGGCTGCGGGGGGACCGGTCTACTCCCAGGCCGAGTGGCAGGGAGCGCTTCGCTTGGCCCAGAACGAAGCGAGGGCGGGACAGCGGCTGGCTAGCTTCCAAGGGGACAGTTCCCATGTCGCGTTCGTGCGCCCGCACCTACCTGCCATTGACGCCATGGTTGAGGGCGAACTCCGTGGCCGGGAGGACGATCGTGCGGTCATGGACGCTCTTGTCGGAGACCGTAGCGAGGCGGCGTCTTCGTACCTGTGTTGGTACGCCGAGGACCCAGTGGGCAAGACGACCCTGCTCGCCGACTACATCGTGCCGCCACCCAGGCGGGCCGACATTCTGAACTTCTTCGTGACAGCCGACTATGGGGCCGACACGCGAGCCGCGTTCGAGAAGGCGATGGCGGCCCAGATCGCTGAATTTCTCGGCGAAGTGCCGTCCGCTGTTCCCATGGGCGTTCGTCAGTGGCGGAACATGTTCGAGAAGGTCGCCAGGAGGTCTCGGGAGAACCAGCACCGGCTTCTGCTGGTTGTTGACGGTCTGGACGACGATGTTGCCTGGTCGGGTCCGGCCGAGGGGGCCGCAGAAAGGTCTGGCGGCGGCAGCATCGCCGCGCTCCTACCCTTGGCACCTGCTGCCGGTATGCGGGTCATCGTCTCGATTCGGCGGGGGATCCGCTTCCCCGATGACGTCCCGTCCAGGCATCCGCTTCGGCAGCTCAAGTACCGGCGTGCTCTCACATCCGTCCCAGGGCTTTCGTTCCTGCGAGGAGCCGCCCAGCCAAGAGTGGTGCTGGCGGAAGGCCGGGCGGCCCGCGTGGTCGCGGAACTGCTCGCCACGGCTGGCGGGGGTCTCCGCACGACGGACCTGACGGACCTGATGGGGGAGCCGGTCAGCCACTTGATGGAGGGACCTCAGGGGCGGGCATTCGTGATCGACGATCCGGTGGCCCGGACGTACGCCCTGGCGGATCCCAGTCGCGTCCAGGCGATCCGCGAGAACCTGGGCGACGAGGGGGCCGCTCAATGCGCGCGTGCATTGCTGGACTGGTCACAGAGGTGGGAAGCAGAAGGGTGGCCGGAGAGCACGCCCCCCTACCCCTTGACACATCAGCTCCGACTGCTGACAGATGCCACAGAGCGTGCCGCGTATGCCCTCGATTTTGCTCGGCTGCGTCGGTTGGCCGCGGTGTTCGGTCTTGAGGCCGCTCTCGCCCAACTGGACGCTTTTGAGGCGGAGATCGATGTTGTCGGCATCGCCGCCTCCGATACCGACACTGCATCCGTCGTTGACAGTGCTGCCCTGGTAGCGCCCGTCCGTATCGCCGCGATAAGGGCCATGCTGCGCAGACAGGCGCGGAAGGTCCCGACCGGTGCTCCTGCCCTGCTTCTCCGCCTGGGCGAGCCCCAGCGGGCGCGTCGCCTGGCGCGCTCGGCGCTGACCCCGGAGGCGAGGGCCGTGCATCTGGCACACCTCGCGGTGGAAACGGTCCGCGAGCATCAGGACGGTGCACAGGCCATCGCCGAGGAGGCGGCTGGGTGGCTCACCCGTGCTGATCGGGACTCTGCTGGCCCATACCCGGACCGGGCCCCTGAGACGAATGCTGGGCTTCTCGACGCGGCTAGGAGTCTGCTGGAACAGAACGCCCAGGATGCCGCTCTGCCGCTGCTGCTTTCCGTTGCATCCGACTGGGAAGCCCCTGCAATCGACATGCTGGTCGAGGCAGTCAAGTTGATGGGGGAGCCTGCAAACGACGACATTACTGGGGCGCTCCGTGAGCGGGCATTTGACCTGAGCCTGGGCGATTTCCGAGCTCGGACCGTCGCGGTGGAACTCTGGGGCGCGCTGGCTCGGATCAGACCGTCGCTCAGTCCTGCCGTTGGCAATTGCATTGCCAACCTGTGCGATGACCTCGACCTCTCGGCGGGGTTGGGTGCGCTAGACGTCATAGCCGTTGCGGCGTCGGAGCTCTTCGCCCTGCCTGCCCCGCGAAGCAAGCAGGGCGGCGAACGGTTCAGGGAGGTATGGGTCCGCATCCGAGAAGTCGTAGCCGACCCCGAAGCCTTGTCACTTGAGGATCGGGCCCACCTCGGTCGTGAACTGGCCGGCACCTTGGCCCGCATCGCACATGCTGCAGTGGGCAGGAAAAGCGTCCCGAAGGCTGGCATCGACGACTTCGAGGAACTGCTGGACAGCCTGTCCCAGGACCTGCGCGTCGGTGTTCTCGGGGACGACATTTCCGATCGGGCCCGATCCATCGTCGCGGATGCACGGAAACGCGTGGCCGAGGAGGACAGGAGGTGGAAGGCGAAGGAGGCCGAGAAGGGAAAGACGCGGGCAGAGTCAAAGGTGAAGGACGCGAGAGATACGGGCGGTAGTGGGGGGAGCAAGACTCGGCGCCTTTTAGTCCCTCAGCCTCAGAACCACCACCAACCATCTGCTGGACTGCCGTCCCTCGGCGACGGCCCGCAGCTTGATCTTCCAAAAATTCTGCTGCATGAGGCAGAGCGCCTTTTTGCCACAGGAGACATTTTAGGCAGCCGGGAGCAGCTGGCGGAGGCGCTGCATAGCGCCACCCCCACGTTGTCGGAATCGCCGACTGTGGGCGGCTGGGCATTCGAACTGTCTCAAGCTCTTGGCGAGGCGGGCGACGTTACCGCTGGCGAATGTCTTGCCCGGGCCTCGGTGGTCCCGTCGGATCGTGCGCGTCATCTGGCAGCTCTCTCCCTCGGGTGCTCCCTCGGGGGCGACGGGGAAGCAGGAACTCGCTGTGCCCATGAGGCAGCGAGGCTCATGCCTGTCAACGCCGAGCCGAGCCTGGCAAACTTTGTCGCCCAGGCGCTTGCCCACGCTGGGGACGGGCCTGCGGCCTTGGCCATAGTCGCGGGAAGGGTGAGCGAGAGGCGGCAGGCGAAGACGGCAATCGCGGCCGGGCTGGTGGGCCACTCCCCCGAGGAGGCGGCGCGCATCGCCGAGTCCCTCACCGAGGAACTGGCTAATCGGATCGATAGGGGGAGCCCACTCTCCGTCCTCCCGGAACTGGCGAGCCTCCTGCTTGCCTATCCGGACGCCCACCACCCGGACCCGCGACTGCACGAGGTACTTCAGCTGGCCTCGGAGCGGGCGGCTTTCTCCCCGCAAACTTGGCAAGACCCGTCGATGGCTCTCCTTTCGTTGTTGGAGCGCCTTGGCTATGTGCCTGAGGAAGCGGTCCACGTGGTCGCGGGGTTCACAGGCAGGTGGCGGCATTCGCTCCGGCCTGGGCAAGATCCTGGTACGGAGCTCGCGGTGCTCCTTGCCGTGGATGGCGATACCGTAGGGCTCCAGCAGCATGCCATGGCGCTCGCGGATCCAGGTGCACGTGCAAAAGCTCTCTGGGCGGGGGCTGCGCATCTTGCCGGCTGCAATGCCGTTTTGGCCGTCAGCCGAGAGCGGCTGGCCAACCGGACGTTGCAGACCTGTCTGGCCATTGCCCGGAGACCGGGCGATGGCAGCCCTCCCGACGAAGTGACCGCTCGCTATATGGTGCGGAGCCTACTGAGAGCAGGTGCGTGGACCCACACGATCTCCTTGCTCCCTCAACTTGCTCCCGAGGCGCTGGGACACCTCAGCACGATCGCGCTGGTGCCAGGGCAACTCGCGAATCAGCACCCACGTCTGAGGGGCTAATCCCCGCAGGTGCGTGGAGCGGGGCCGGCGGAGGCGTCCGCGTTCGTGGTTGTCGGCAATGGGTTTTCAGCCGTTGCCGACAAAAGTGATACTGCTCCCTGTACCCGTGGGGATGAGCCCACTGACTACTTGGATCGACCTCTACACCCATAACTGCCCCCATGCCTGCGGGGATGAGCCCGCCGACAATAAGCTTGGCCAGGCCTTGGCCTACTGCTCCCCGCATCTGCGTGGATGGTCCCCCTGTGGGCAACCCTGTCGGCAACCTTGCAAGCCGCTCCCCGCGCACGCGGGGATGGTCCCGAGAACAACATCGTGGACCTGGCCGTCGATCCCTGCTCCTCGCGCACGCGGGGATAGGCCCCGGTGGGGCATGTGCAGGGAATTCCCGGTGGTCTGCTCCCCGCGCACACGGGGGTGGTCCCGGCATCGTTTCGATGGGTTCGTGGATCGAGTCCTGCTCCCCGCGCACGTGGGGATGGTCCGGCGCCAATACCGCGTTGCCTGCCTGCGGGCCCTGAGAGGAGGGCCCGTAGGCAGGCGGGGTCGTTCAGGCGCTCACTGTTTCGATCCTGGCCCCCACCGCGCGGAGTTTGCCGACCGGGTCTTCGTAGCCGCGCTCCAGGTACCGGGTGCCGGAGATACGGGAGGTGCCTGTGGCCACCAGTGCGGCCAGGACGTAGCCGAAGCCGGCGCGGAGGTCCGGGATGGTGAGGTCGGCGGCCTGGAGGGGGCTGGGGCCGGTGACCTTGGCGGTGTGGTCGAAGTCGGCGTTGTGGAAGCGGCAGGCGGTCGCGCCGAGGCACTGGGTGGTGAGGTTCACCGTGGCGCCCATGGCGCGGAGTTGGCTGGTGTAGCCGAAGCGGTCCTCGTAGATGGTCTCGTGGACGACGCTGGTGCCGGCGGCCTGGGTGAGGGCGACGACCAGGGGCTGCTGCCAGTCGGTCATGAAGCCGGGGTGCACGCCCGTCTCGATGTCGATGGCGGTGAGCGGGCGGTCGCGCCAGAAGGCGAGGCCGCTGTCGGTCTCGCTGAACTCGCCGCCCATGCGGCGGAGCTTGTTGATGAAGCTCATCAGGTGTTCCTGCCGCGCGCCCGCGATCTCGATCCGGCCGTCGGTGATGACGGCCGCTGCGGCGAGGCTGGCGATCTCGATCCGGTCGGCGATGACGTGGTGCTGGACTCCGCGCAGCGCGGCGACGCCCTCGATGGTGATGGTGCGGTCGGTGTCGACCGACACCAAAGCGCCCATCTTCTGGAGCATCAGGATGGTGTCGATCACCTCGGGCTCGACCGCCGCGTTGGTGATGACGGTGGTGCCCTTGGCCAGCACCGCAGCCAGGATCAGGTTCTCGGTCGCGCCGACGCTGGGGAAGGGCAGGGCGATGTGCGCGCCGGTGAGCCGGTCCGCGCGGACCTTGACCGCGAGCAGCTGCTCGGCGATGTCGGCGCCCATCTGCCGCAGGCCCTGCAGGTGGAAGTCGATCGGGCGTTTGCCGATGGTGCAGCCGCCGGGCAGTGGGACGACGGTCTCGCCGCAGCGGTGCAGCAGCGGTCCCATCATCAGGATGGGGATGCGGTTGACACCGCTGTACGCCTCGGACAGGGACGGACCGGTGACCTCAGGGGTGTGGACCCGTACGGTGTGGTCGTCCAGCCAGGTCACCTCGGTCCCGAGCTCGGCGAGCATGGCGAGGACCAGGTTGACCTCGACGATGCGCGGTACGCCGTGCAGGACGCAGGGCTGGTCGGTGAGCAGGGTTGCCACCAGCTGCTTGGTGACCGCGTTCTTCGCCCCCGACGCCTGGACGTGGCCGTGCAACGGCACGCCGCCGGTGATCAGGTAGTGGTGCCGGTCGGCGGCCATCTGCTGGTGGGCCGGGGCGTCGATCGTCATGGTTCCTCCGGGGTGCGGGGGCGGGGGCCGACGGCGTGCGTCGGCCCCCTGACAAGACGGTGCCTGGCGGGCGCCGGGTTCCGTCGTGAACGTTAGGCGGTGGCGGGATACAGGGCATTCGTGCGGATGTGCGACACGCCGGGCGCGAGCTGCGCCTGGTAGAGGGCGGTCCGGGCCGATTCCTCCACCCGCATCGCCAGGTCCCGGGCCTGGTCCAAATCGCGGGCGGCGACGAGCAGGCCGTGCCGGTAGAGGGTGCAGGCCAGCCCCCGGGAGGCGAAGCTGTCACCGAGTTCGGCGGCGAGCTTGGTCACCTGCGGCTGGTAGTGGTCGATGTTGATCAGCGCGACCTCCGGGCGCTGAACCATCCCTTCGGGTAACTCGACCGGGTGGGGTGAACGCCGGTACTCGGCCTTGATCCGGCCGTCGTCGGCGGCCAGGCACGGGACGTCGCCGATCAGGTCGCAGCGGGCTGTCACCGCGGGTACGGGCAGTCCGAGCGACGCGAAGACCAGCGAGTACGGCGCATGCGCGTGAATGATCGCGCCCGCTGTCGGAAGCGCTCGGTAGAGCGCCAGGTGCAGGGGAGTGCCGGACGCTCCCAAGCCGCTGGTCTGCTCGATGATCCGGCCGTCGTCGGGGGCGAGTTGGATGAAGTCGCGCAAGGAGATCCGCCAGCCCTGCGATGCCAGGCCGGTGGTGGAGATCAGTATGGTGCCGTCGTCCAGCCGCACCGAGGCGGCGCCGCCGGACGGGTTCAGCAACTCCCAGCGCTCCATCTCCTTGAGGCAGCGGAGCAGGTCCTGGCGCTGTGCCGTGTTGTTCATGGGCGTTCTCCTCGGACGAGTAGGGGGGTGAGCGGCGCGAGGTCGCGTCGGGGCTCGACGTGGTATCGGTGCGTGGGGCGCAGCACGCTGCGTGACGGTATCTCCGTGCAGGCGACGGCGACTTCGCCGTACAGGACGCAGTCGGCGCCGATCACGGCCCCGGGGCCGAGGGTGACGTTGACGGCGGTGCGCACGCCGTCGCCGATGACGGCTCCCCACTTGGGCTTGCCGGTCTCGACCAGCGTGCCGTCGGCCATGGTGATGCTGATCGGACGACTCGGGTGGAGCATGTCGGGGCTCCAGAGGTCGCAGACGGCCACGGTCAGCGAGGACGAGAGGTGGCACGCCCGTCCGACGACCGAGTGCCCGAGCCCGACGCGGTGGCCCAGGGACGTGCCGGCCGCGATGACGCTCCGGTTGACCTCGCAGCCGTAGCCGACATGCACGCCAGCGGAGAGGACCGACCTGTCCCGCACCGTGGAGTACTCGCAGACCCGGCAACCCGGGCCGATGACGACGTCGTCCGCGATGTTGGCCAGCGGCGAGACGACGGCGCTGGGGTGCACCCGCGGACCGCTCCCGATGGCGGACGCGGCCAGCCTGTACGCGACGGGGGCAATGCCGCCGATCTCGACGAGTGGCAGATCGTCCAGTAGGCCGAGTCCCCACTCCTGGAAGAGCGGGTCGAGTGAGAGGCGCAGGGTGTCGCCCAGGACCGGGACGGTCACCACGCCGCCGCCAGGCGGGCGTTGCACTGGTGCGCCAACTGGAGGTACTGCGCGGCGCAGCGCTCGGGGCGGTACCAGGCCTCGGCCCGAACCCGGGCCGACAGGCCCATCCGGACCAGCCGGAGTCGCCCGCCCTGGACCGCGTCCAGCAGCGCGTCGGTGAGGCCGTCCGGATCGGTGTGGTCGTAGACCAGCCCGGTCAAGCCGTCCAGGACCACCTCCGGACCGGCGCCGGAGCTGGGAACGACGGCGGGGACACCGGCTCCAGCCGCGTCCACCACGCAACGGCCGAAGCCTTCGAGGTGGGCGGCGGTGGCCAGCACGTCGTAGTCGGCCAGTACCTCCGACAGGTTCTTGACCCAGCCGTTGAAGGAGACAGGGGCACCGAGCTCCAGAGCGAGTTTGCGGACGTTGGCGTCCTGGGAGCCGGGCGCGCCGTAGACGTCGAGTTGTACGCGGGGAGCGAGCCTGGGATCGGCGACGGCGCGTACCAGTTGGTCCACGCGCTTCCAGGCGGCCGTCCGAGCGACGGCGGCGATGCGGAGCGGACCGGAAGCGACATCCTTGGCCGGCGGTGCGACGGCGGGAATCGCGACGCCGTTGGAAATGGCGACGACCGGTGTCCCCAGCGGGAACGAACGCCTGGCGGAGTCCGCGGAGGCCCCCGAGATCCCGACCCACGATGCGACCGAGCCCAATTCGTGCCAGGGCCAGTCCTGGTAGTGGCTCTCCACCAGGGTTCCGGTGGCCAGGTCGACCACGCGCAGCGGTTGATCGCGGTCGATGATGCAGCGGATGGCGGGAAGCACCGGTGCGCCCTGTGCGGCCAGTACATCGGCGGCGGCTGTCCGGTGCGAGGAGATCACCACCGTGCCTTCTTCGGTGGTGAGGTAGTCCACGGCTGCTTGGTACGCCGCGTAGTCGTGGACTTCGGTGACGTTCAGGCGTCCGGGGCCGGGAAAGCTCGGCCCTCCCATGCGCCACCACACCACGTGCACGGGGACGCCGAGGTGGGCGAGGTTGGCGGCGAGCTCCGGCACGGACTGTTCCGCGCCGCCCTGTGCGGTGGTTAACCAGGTCAAGATGATCCTTCTGAGGGGCATGGTGCCAACTCCTTGGTGATCATGGACGATTCGAGCATGTGGGCATGGCTGTTCCATGGGTGGACAGCGATGTGAGTGAAGCGGCGGGTGGGCTGGTCGGTAGCACCCCTGGGCGGCAGCCCGACGTCAACCACTGGGACAGCACCCGGCAGTGTCCTGGTGGACGTGAGCTCTGCCCCGCCGTCTGGTCGATCTCAGTCGACCGAGGAGAAGCAGAATCAGCGTTGCCGGTATCCCGGCCCGCCGCTCCGCTCCGATCGGCTCTCTGCGATGCGCAGGACGTCGTTCAGCGCCTCGGCCATGCGGAGGAGCGTGAAACGGAGCTCCGCCGCGCTCACTCGGGGGCTGGCGAGCAGGATCCTGGCGCAGGTTGCGACCTCTACCGCGGAGGTGAGCAGCGCCGACTCGACCTCGTCAGCGATCCGAGGGAGAACTCCTTCTCCGCTGTCCGTGACCAGAATCGACGTCTTGGCGGTGCGTATCCCCCAGGGCAGCAACCGGATCTGCGAGCTGGGACGTTCCCCGGTCGACGGGTCCGCGCCATTGTCGTGCGTTCCTGACGTCACTGAGTTGCCTCCAACTCAGCCTGGCTGAAGGTGACGAAGCGCGCTTCCGCGCGATCCCCTGGCAATACGAGGAGCGCGACGACCACCACCTGGCCATTGACGTCGATCGACGTGCGCTCGATCGCAAGCACCGAGGTCCTGGCGGTGATGCGCAGCGCCTTCGCCTCCTCCGAGGTGGGGAATCGCGCCGATACTCGCTCCACCGTGGTCGCGAACGCGACACCTGATGCGACGAGTGCCTCCCGCACGTCATCCCCCCAAGGCGAGACGGCGGCCCCTGGCGGGAGCACGTCGAAGTCACGCGGGACGTAGACGTGGGCCAGGCTGCGTGGCAGGCCGTCCCGTTCACCGAGGTAGGTGTACTCGGTGAGCGGTCTTCCAGCGGGTACGCCCAGGAGTTCCGAGACAGTGCCCTCGGCCGCCACCTTCGCGGTCTCGACGGCAACGTGCAAGCAAACCCCGGCCTCTCCCGAATCCCGGGAGCCCGTGTAGGTGATGCGCTGGAGTGTCCGGCGGACGTAGTTCCCACGTCCGTGGTGCTTCTCCACCAGTCCTTCGTCCTGGAGCACGTCCAGTGCTCGTCGCAGGGTCATCAGGCCGACACGGTACTTGGCGGCCAACTCCCCTTCCACGGGCAACTTGCTTCCGGCAGCGAACGCGCCGGATGTGATCAGGCGTCGAATGTCGTCGGCTACGTTCTGGTAGCGGATGGCCATCGCGGCGAGTCAGCTCCCTTGCATGTGGCAGTCATGTCCCTGAGCGGTGGTGCCGGCGCGCCTGCCCGGCTCACCCTTGTTGACAGTGGCCCAGGCGATGCGGCCCTGCCGTGCGCTGCTGACGAGTCCGAAGAAGTCGGCGGTTTCGAGCACCGCCAGGACCCTTCGCCACACCTCACCGGAGGTGGAGGCCGGGATCCTCGCTTCGACACAGACGTGATCACCGTGGTCCTTCACGCGGGGGTGGAGCCCGGCTGCGGCAAGACCCCTGGTGATGGCGTCGATGCGGACGTCAGGTGAAGGCACAAGGCGTTCCTCCGTCATCGTCAATCTTACTCAACGTGAATCTAGTCCACTAGATTACGGCTAGTGGACTAGATTTGGCTACATGCGCGAGCAACCTCCTTACCTCCGGGTCGCCGACCTGTTGCAGCAGCGAGTCGCGGACGGCGAGTGGTCGCCCGGGGACCGGCTGCCGCCCCGGGTCCAGCTGGCCCAGGAACTGGGCGTCGGTGACAACGTGGTCCGCCGTGCCCAGGAACTGCTCATCTCGCAGGGAGTCCTGGAGGGCCGTGCGGGATCCGGGACATACGTGGCCGAGCCGCAGGAGCGACTGAGGATGGTCCGCTCCCGGTACTCCCCGAAGGGGGCCGGATCGTTCTTCAGCTCCGGCCTGACCCGCCTCGGCGGCCGGGGCACCTGGGAAAGCCGGACCGAGGCCAAAGTCCCAGCTCTGCCGGAGATCGCCGCCCGCCTGGGCATCGCTGAAGGGGATCTCTGCGTCCGCACCGCCTACGAGTTCTTCGCGGAGGGCAAGCCGGTGCAGCTTTCAACAAGCTGGGAGCCGTACAGCCTCACCGAGGGCACGATCGTCGTCCTGCCCGAAGGCGGCCCCTTGGCCGGCGCCGGGGTCGTCGACCGGATGGCCGAGATCGGCATCAAGGTCACCCACGCCACCGAACAGCCGGACCCGCGCCAGGCGACCGACGAGGAGGCAGTCCTGCTCGGCATCCAGCGCAGCGCCCTGGTGACCCACATCCGGCGGACGTACTACAGCGACGAAGGTCGGGCGGTGGAGACTGCGGACATCGTCATCCCGGCGGCGCTCTGCGAGATCGTCTACGAGGTCCCGACGCAGAACCACTGACCTTGTTCCTAACCTCTGGCCGCTGCGCCAGGTCGTTCAATCCCACCAGAAGGACCAGAGTTGGGCGCCTATGAGGGATGCGGCATGGCGAGGGAGGGGTGTTGTTCTGCTGTTGATGTTGTCCGCACCGGTCAGGACGTGCTCCAAGGCGATGCGTGTGGCGTGGTCGGGTGTCTGGGGCGGGCGGGCGACGGATACGTAGACCGTCGCGCTTTGGACGGCGACAACGGGGGTGCCGAAGCGCTTCTCCCAGCTGCGGAGCATGGTGTGCGGGGAAGCGCGTGGCGTATCGGCAGATCAGCCCATGACCGCTGGGATGTCGCCGCTGTGGGCGGCGGTCACGAGGGCGCTGAAGTGATCTTCCACAAGGCCATGGTGACCAGCTTTCAGCTTCTCGATGACGAATTGCGCGGTGTCATCCGGGTCGCCGGTGTTGCCGGTGACTCCGGCGGGGGCCAGGCCCGGCCATCGGTCATAGGGTGCCCCGGGACCCTCCTCTCAGGGAATGACGCCCTCGGGAAGTTGGTATAGCTGGGGTGGCGCGGCCTGTTGGTGGAGCTGCCGTTCAGGGGCCAGCTCCTTCACCCGGGCCCTCAGCCGCCGGTTCTCCCTCTCCGGGACGCTCGATTTCGCAGCCCCCGGGCAGGGCGGCCTGCACGGCCTTGCGCACCCACACGCGCGGCGCCTCGTGGTTCACTCCCAGGGTCTCTGGCCACCGAAGCGTACGTGCGCCCGGGGCTTGCCCGGTACAGCGCGACGGCATCGGCCCGGGACTCAGGCGAGTACTTCGACGTCCTCAACGGGAACCCCTGTCCTGTGGATCTTCACGATCCAATGATCAGGGTGTCCACGATCAAGGGTAAAGGCCCATCGAACGGGACCCGCATCCCGGCAGTCGAACATCAACGCGTCCATCAATATGACGTACGTCACAGATGTGACGCTGAGTTGCATACGTACAAACTCTCAAGGCCACTCCGAGCCCTCCACTTCCTTGCCGTGGGGTTCCATGGCCGGTGCCAAAGTCGCACGTGTGCGGATCGTTCAACCTGGAGCGTTATATCCGACCTGCAGGGTCGTAGATGATTCAACCAGGTGGCCGGAATCGCCTCTCCATATTCTTGAGCAAGATTTGAGCTTCATGCCATCACCTAACGTGAAAGCGGATCGGATAATTACACATCCGAGGCCGTGGAAAACATTGATCATGCGGTACGTTCTCACAAGGCGGCGATCGCCGGGAGTCCTGCGCAGGAGGATCCACTCGTCTTTCGGGTCTATTCCCATCGGTCTGACCGAACTGGAAGCACGAAGAGAAAGGAAAGAAATGCCGAAGAAGAAGCTGGTTGCTGGCGTTCTCGTGTCGTCTGTCGTGGCGGCCGGAAGCGTGGGCCTGCTGAGCACGTCGGCCTCCGCGGCGGCGTTGCCCCAGCAGCGGTCCGCGGCCCACCAGTCACTGGCCACCGCCACCGTGGTCAACCAGGGTGCCCAACCGCAGTTCTGGGGAGTCGTTGCCGCTGTTGCGGCTGCTGCCGCTGCGGCTACGAGTAAGACGACGAGTCTTGTCGAGCCCGCTGCGGAGGAGACCATCATCGCTGCCTCGTCCTCCTCCAGCGGAGGTCCGGCGACGGTTCCGCAGTCCCCCGGGGCGATTCTCAGCGACGCACAGTTCAACGCGTCCAACTGAGCTTTTCCGCGTAGCACTTGCGACACCCGGCTGCACGTCATGGCCGCCGTCCAGTTCGATTCCGGCCTGTAGGGCACGTCATGACGGGAGGCACAGGTCAAATCCCGGACAGTCCAGTCGGCCTGTCCGCCCAAGGATCAAGTAAGGGAGAGGAACATGAAGAAGAAGCTGGTTGCTGGCGTTCTCGTGTCATCTGTCGTGGCGGCCGGAAGCGTGGGCCTGCTGAGCACGTCGGCCTCCGCGGCGGCGTTGCCCCAGCAGCGGTCCGCGGCCCACCAGTCACTGGCCACCGCCACCGTGATCAACGACGGGGTGCACCCGCAGTTCTTCACGGCCATCTTGCAGAGCGTGGCGGCTGCCACGGTCGTGAAGGCGAGCGAGTACGCCGTGAAGGCGACCGCGAAGGTGACTGCCGCCGCCGGGGACGCGTCCTCGTCCTCGTCCTCGTCGGACTCCTCGTCATCGTCCAGCGGCGGCCCGGCTACCGCGCCGCAGTCCCCGCACGGTGTCATCCCGGGCGATGCCCAGTTCAACGCCACCAACTGATGCCCGCTGCCTGAGGTAGCACCGCAATCCGCGCCCGGCGGCCCGTAATGCCGCCGGGCGCGGTCACGAGCCACCGGAAGTGAGTCGTCCGGCCATGAGACAACTCTTCAACCGATCACCCCGTGAGACCAACATACCCGCAGGCACTGCGGTTCCGCTGCGAGTGCGCATCTGCGTCCTGCTCGCATTGGTCCCAGTTGTCCTGTTCACCCTTGCCTGCCTCGCCTACAACGCTCCCGCGTCGCCTGCTCGCAACCGCGTAGCCTCTGCGGCGACAGCCTTCATGGAGCCCTACTTCTGGCAGGACTGGCAGTTGTTCGGCCCGACACCGGGGGACAGCAACAGTCTCATCTACCTGCAAGCGCAGATCAAGCTTCCTTCAGGGAAAGTGGTTCAGACATCTCCATTGGAGATCGAGCAGGCGATCGACCGCGCACCCCAGCAGTTTCGCGTCAATCCCACCAAGCTTCCCGGAGTCCTGCTCGCATTCGACCAGGCCGCGCAGCACTACGATCAAGCGGCGACGAACATCAAGAAACTCCCTGCATCGCAGCGTGCGGCTGCGCAGACCGATCTGGACAAGGCCTACGCCACTGATTTCCTGGAAATGCAGAGGTTCTTTTCCGCGCGTGCGTCCAGTCTTTATCCGCAGAGTCAGATCCTGGCGGTTAGGGCGACATTCGAAAGTCAGCCGATTATCCCGTTCTCTGATCGCTACGAGAGGCCGCAGCCGAAAGAGCCGATTGACCCGCTCTTGGTGACTTCGTGGCTGTCCTATGTTCCAGGGGTGGCCCAGTGATGCGTCCAACTGCCTATATGGATAATGCGGTCATGTGGCTGGCGCGTGGCGAGCGCCGACTGATCGGGATCGCGGCGCTGCGTATCGTCATCGGGTTCGCCACGATCCTGTACTGCCTGGCGGACTACGACCGCCGACAGTTCCTTTGGGGCCCGGACTCCTACAACTCGGCAGCGGCAGCGAGCAAGAGCCTACCCCAGTGGGGTTTCTCCCTGTTCCTGGTCAGCAACTCCCAGGTGTGGTTCGAGTTGATGTTCCATGCGGTGATCCTGGTGGCTATCGCGTTCATGGTCTTCGGCGGACGTTGGCTGACGGTGGCGCAGGCCGTGATGATGTGGTCGCTGCACTACCGTAACCAGGATGTCCTCGAGGGCGGCGACAACCTTGCTCAGATACTGATCATCTTCATGATGTTCTCGGTGTCCAACGCCTACTTCGCCCCCGGGGCCAAGGAGCGTCGAGCTCGGATGCGCGCCGATATTCAGCCCACCGTGCGTACGGCTTTGCATAATCTCGCCGCGTACCTCATCGTCTTCCAGACGTCGGTGCTGTACCTGGTGGCCGGCTACTGGAAGATCACCGGCACGTTGTGGCAGAACGGTGTCGCGATGTACTACATCAGCCGCATCCGTGGATTCGAGATGTCGTCCACGTATGCGCACGTGATGAGCAGTGCCTTCCTGGGTACCGCAGTGTGCTACTTCACGATTTTCACCGAGCTGGCGTTCCCGTTCGCTGTGCTCTCGGCGCGCGCCTGGGTGCGCAAGACCAATACGTTGGCGATCGAGGCAATGCACCTGGGAATCATGGTGTGCATGGGGCTGGTCTGCTTCGGTCTGCTGATGATTGGAGCCGACTTCACCTGCCTGCGCGACGAGGACTACCGGTCCCTGTATCTGCGCGCACTCAAGATCAGAGACGAGGTCGTGGCCCGCTGGCGTGGGCGGGGGTCTGTCCTAGCCGCTCCGGCCCTCGCTGTCTCTGGTGAGTCCGCGTCCATCGCGAAGGAGTAGACGTATGTACCGCGCCCCTGACCGCGAGGGCGAAGCCGAAGCCCTTCATGGATTCCTGCGTGCGGATCCGGCGAAGTGGCCTGCGCTGGCGCCGAAGGTCATGGAGCATAACGACGCCGAGCGTCTGCGTCAGATCGTGGATGCGACCAGCGAACGTGTGGGCGGTGTCCAGGCGGTGAGCGACTCGCTTGAGGGCCTGGTCGTCTCCGGGCCGCTCGGCCATGTTCTGGCTTGGGTGCGGTTGGACGCCGACGGTTCACTCGCGGACCTCATGATCGCCAGGAGCCCTGACGGTTACGGCCGCTTCATGCGACCGTGGCACCGATGGGGGACCAGGGCCTTGTGCTTCGCTCTGATCAGCTACTGGATCGTCCCCTGCTGGAACTCAGCGAACGTGACGGGATGGATCGGCTCGATCCTCATCGTCTTGACCGGCTACGTGCTGTTCGAGGGCTTCTATGTGGTCGCGAAGGAACCGTGGTGGATCCGTGGTCCGCTGCGGGCAGGACTCTTGGCCTCATTGGTCTCGGCCTACCGGCTGCCGCAGCTGCCCGCAGGGCACAGTGTCCTCGGGATGGTCAGTGGAGCGGTGTTGCTGGTCACGGTAACGGGAGTTCTGTTCCGGTTGCGCCGTCACCGTTGGGGGACCGTGGTGACGGCGCCGGTTAAGTTTCCGCTCCGTGGGGTCTGGTTTGTTGGCGCGGGCGGGGGCCGCTGGCTCAACCATCACTTCGCGGTGCCGGCGCAGCGCGGAGCCCTGGACCTGATGCGGGTGGGAGCCACCGGAGCCAGCCGGGGAGACCCTCAGCTGCTCGACTCCTACCTGGCCTACGGAGCCAAGGTGTACGCACCCTGCGACGGGCGCGTGATCGCTGCCGTCGACGGACTGGAGGAGCAGGTCCCAGGAATCGTCAGGTACGGGCCGCTGTACGGCAACCACGCCTTCATTGACACCGGCACCGAGATTGTCAAGCTCGCCCATCTGCGGCCGGGCACCGTCGCGGTGACCGAAGGCCAGCTCGTCCGCACTGGTGACCTGCTCGGAGAGGTAGGCAACTCCGGCAACAGTACCGAGCCCCACCTGCACATCCACGCCGAACGCGACGGCCTTGGACTGGACCTGTGTTTCACGGACGTCAGCGGATGCCTCTACCAAGGGCGCACCGTGCGCGCCTGACGGACCATCACTCATCTCCGCCCCGCTCACACCGAGCGCGCCCGGTCCGGGAGCGGGCCGACTATGCCAGAAAGACAACGCCTGTGAGACTGCACCGCATAGCCGCTGCCGCCATCGCCGCATCTGCGGTCATCACCACCGCTGGGGCGGCTCCCGCCCACTCGGCACCGCCAGCTCTCCGGCAGGTACTCCTGGGTTCACAGCCCGCTTATGCCACCGCTGCCCGCGACCTGGGGCCGGTACCCGGCTCGCAGGAACTGACAGCCCGCCTCTACCTTGGCTCACGCGCACCGCAGGCACTGGCCTCCTTCCTGCGCGCGGTGACCGACCCAACCAGCCGCAGCTACCGGCACTTCCTTACCCCAGGCCAGTACCAGCAGCGCTTCGCCCTCAGCGCCGAACAACGCCAAACCATCACCGAATGGCTCACTTCAGCGGGCCTGCGGGTCACCGCCGAAACCCTCCAGTACATCCAGGCCACCGGATCGGCAGAGGCGGTGGGCAAGGCCTTTGGCACCAGCATCCACCGCTACGATACAGAGTGGGGCACCCTCCAAGCCCCGGCCCAGAACGCGAGCGTGCCCGCCACCGTGGCCGCGAACGTCGTCGCCGTGGACGGGTTGTCCGCCCAAGCTGCAGCCAGCCCGGCCTCGGCCCAGGCAGCCGCCCCCCGGAGCACCGACGCCGCGGCGGTGTGCTCGACCTACTTCGGCCAGAAGACAGCCGGCACGCTACCTCCGGTATCCGGCCACGTCGCTTCCTTCGCAACCTGCGCCTACGCCCCCGCCCAACTGCGACGCGCCTACGGGGCTGCGACCCCAGGCGCCACGGGGAAGGGCCACACGATCGCGATCGTCGACGCGTTCGGAGCGGCCACCATGCCCGCAGACGCTGACAGGTTCGCCACTGCTACCGGCGACCGGCCCTTCCGCCCCGGCCAGTACCAGCAGCACGTCGACCCCGCCTCCTGGAAGACCGCCACCGGATGCGCCACGCCGGACTCCTGGGCCGGCGAGCAGGCACTCGACGTGGAGACCGCGCACGGATACGCCCCAGATGCCAAGGTGCTCTACGTCGGAGCCAATTCGTGCCTGGACAGCGACTTGATGGACGCCGAGGCATCCATCATCAACACCCGGGCGGCCGACATCATCTCCAACTCCTGGGCCGAGATCATCCATGCCCAACCCGGTCACCTCACACCGGGCCTCGTCGACGCCTGGAACACGTTGTTCCAACAGGCAGCGGCAGAGGGCATCGGCGTCTACTTCGCGGCCGGCGACTGCGGCGACTCCTCACCCGCTGCCGCCCAGACCGGCATCAACTGCGATCCCACTACCACCACCGCACAGGCCGACTTCCCCAGCGGTTCCCCTTGGGTCACCTCAGTGGGAGCCACCTCCCTGGCCACCAAGAGCAACGGAACCTACGCCTGGGAGACCAGCATGGGTGACGAGTTGTCCATCCTCCCCAACGGCACACATACCTGGACACCGACCCCTGGCGTATTCGCCTACGGAGGAGGCGGTGGCCCCAGCGACTTCCCCGAACCCTGGTATCAGAAGACCGTGGTCCCGGCACGGCTGTCCACCGTGGACGGAGCGGCACGACGCGTCACTCCGGATGTGTCCTTGGAGGGGGACTACGCGCTGCCGGTCCTCATCGGTCTCACCGTCAACGGCACCTTCGAACTCGTCGGTTACGGTGGCACCTCTGCCGCCTGCCCCGGTATCGCCGCCATCCAAGCAGACGCCGAGCAAGCCAGCGGCCATACGATCGGCTTCGCCAACCCCCTTCTATACGCCGTCGACCAGGTCGGACTCTTCCACGACGTGACAAACCAGCCAGGGAAGACAGCGCAGCAGGCACCAGTTGTCGTCCGGGACTATGGTGCCGCTGCCGGGAACCTGCGCTATGTCCTCTTCACCCTGGGCCAGGACTACGGGCTGAACGCCGCTCCCGGCTACGACGACGCCACTGGCCTCGGCTCGCCCGACAACGCCTACCTGCGCTGGTTCCGCACCCATGCCTGAGGCCATCGTGGTGGGTTCAGGCCCCAACGGGCTGGCCGCAGCCGTTGCCCTGGCCGAAGAAGGCATCACGGTCACGGTCCTGGAGGGTGCCTCCACCATCGGTGGAGGCACCCGGACCAGCGAACTCACCATCCCCGGACTGCTCCACGACCACTGCTCCGCCGTGCATCCCATGGCCGTCGCCTCCCCCTTCCTGCGCGGCCTCGACCTCAAGCGTCACGGACTGCAATGGCTATGGCCCGAGATCGGCCTGGCGCACCCCCTGGACGACGGGCACGTCGCGGTCATGCACCACTCTCTGGAGCGGACAGCCGAAGGCCTGGGCACCGATGGTCCGGCCTGGCGGCGGATCTTCGGGCCACTGACCGAACACTTCAACGCGATCAACAAAGACCTCATGCGTCCCATACCCCATCTTCCCGCCCACCCTTGGCAGGTCGCACGGTTCGCGGCACGCGCTGCCTGGCCTGCCACCGCCGTCTCGCGGGCCTGGCGCACCCCAGCGGCACGCGCCCTGTTCGCTGGGGTGTCTGCACACGCCCTTCGCCCTCTGCACACTATGGGCAGTGCCTCGATCGGAATGATGCTCATTGCCGCCGGCCACCAGTGGGGCTGGCCCGTGGCACGCGGTGGATCCCGCAGCATCACCGACGCCCTCGCCGCACGCCTGCTCGAACTCGGCGGAACGATCGAAACAGGCACATGGATCACCTCCCTGACACAACTGCCGCCCGCCGCGCTTGTCCTGCTCGATGTCTCACCAGGTGACGTACTGTCTATCTGTGGCAACCGCCTGCCCCCAACCGTCGCCCGTGCCTACGCCCGATGGCGGCACGGCCCAGGCGCCTTCAAAGTGGACCTCGCTGTGGAGGACGGCGTGCCCTGGCGGGATGAGGCTTGCCATCGATCGGGCACTGTGCATCTGGGCGGAACCATGCAGGAAATCGCTCACGCCGAGCAGCTCATCGCCCAAGGTCGGATGCCCGGTCGGCCCTTTGTCCTGGTCGCCCAGCAGTACCTCGCCGACCCCGAGCGCTCCGCCGGAACCGTACACCCGGTCTGGGCCTACGCACACGTCCCGAGCGGCTGGCAAGGGGACGCCACCGAAAGCGTGCTGGCCCAGATCGAGCGGTTCGCGCCAGGCCTACGGGACCGGATCGTTGACCGTACCTCCCGCAGCGTGGAGCAGTTGGCTACCTATAATCCCAACTACGTCGGCGGTGACATCCTCACCGGCGCCAACACGGCGCGGCAGCTTCTAGCCCGACCCCGCTTCGCGCTCGACCCCTACAGCACCGGTATTCCCGGAGTCTTCATCTGCTCCGCCGCAGCACCACCAGGTGCAGGCGTACACGGGATGTGCGGGGCCGGGGCCGCGGAGTCAGCTTTGCGGTACCTTCGGCGCAGATAGTCCCAAAGCGGAGTATCGCCGCAGGGCGCGCGCCCCGGAGCGGGCCCGCTCCTATTAGCCTCGATGGGCCCACCGCTGGCCGGGATGAGTCGGGTTCGGCCGAGCGGGCCTACGCCAGGTGGAGCCATTCCATCCCGGAACTCGGCACATGGTGTGTTCGTGGCGAGGGCTCGGTGCTCTTCGGGCCGACTGTGATGGCCGTCGCCGGATCGAGGGCTGCGCCGCCTGCGATGAGCACGGAGGTTCCGTCGGGCGAGACGCGTGCGCCCAGGCGGGGGAGTTGCACTCCGTTGACGGTGACGTAGTACGAGACGTACGGGTCTGGGAAGGCCCCGGGAACGAGAGCCTGCTGCTCGTCGGTGAAGACCGATGCTGGGATCACCAGGTCAGCTCCGGCTGCGGTTCCCGACGATGCCGTTGAGGTGAACAAACCCACGTTGGCGGTCATGCTTGCCTCCTGTCGATCTCGGACTGCACGATGCGGGGTGAGGCGTCAGGCTGATGCTGCGGGCTTGCGGTCCCGGTCGAAGGGCAGGTCCAGCATCCGGATCGCGTTGCCCCTGAGCAGCTTGTAGGTGACCTCGGTGGAGAGGCCCGCGACGTGCTCTGCGGCGACCTGCGCTGTGTCGGGCCAGGTGGAGTCGACGTGCGGGTAGTCGGTCTCGAAGGTCGCGTTGTCCACGCCCACGGTCTCGATCGCCTCGATGCCGTGCTTGTCGCGGAAGAAGCAGCAGAAGATCTGGCGGTAGTAGTACGTCGACGGCGGTTCGGGGATCAGGTCCTTCACCCCGCCCCAGGCCCGGTGCTCCCGCCAGACGTCGTCGGCGCGTTCCAGGGCGTACGGGATCCAGCCCATCTGCCCTTCGCTGTAGGCCAGTTTGAGGCGCGGGAACTTCACCAGCACGCCGGAGAAGAGGAAGTCGGTCATCGAGGCCATGGCGTTGTTGAAGCTCAGCGTGGCCTGCACCGCAGGTGGTGCGTCCGGAGACGCGGCGGGCATCTGCGACGAGGATCCGATGTGCATGTTCACCACGGTTCCGGTCTCCTCGCAGGCCGCGAAGAACGGGTCCCAGTAGCCGGAGTGGATGGACGGCAGCCCCAGGTACGTTGGGATCTCACTGAAGGTGACCGCCCGGACGCCGCGCGCGGCATTGCGCCGGATCTCCTTGACCGCGAGGCCGACGTCCCAGAGCGGGATCAGGCAGAGCGGGATCAGCCGCCCGCCGCTGTCGCCGCACCACTCCTCCACCATCCAGTCGTTGTAGGCCCGGACGCAGGCCAGGGCCACCTCCTTGTCGTGGGCCTCGGCGAAGGTCTGGCCGCAGAACCGGGGGAAGGTGGGGAAGCAGAGCGAGGCCTCGACGTGGTTGAGGGTCATGTCGTCGAGGCGGGCCTTCGGGTCCCAGCAGCCGCGTCTCATCTGCTCGCGGGTGATGCCTTCGAGCGTCATCTCGTCCCGGGAGAAGCCCACAGCGGCGATGATCCGCTTGTACGGGAAGATCTCGCCCTCGTACCGCCACCAGTCGGTGACCTGGCCCTCGGGGTCGGTCGTGATCCTGTACTTCCCCCCGACGTACGCCAGTTCCCCGATCCCGGCGGTGAAGGGCTGCGGGCCGCGCTCCCGGTACTTGGACGGCAGCCAGGTCGAGAAGAGGTGCGCGGGCTCGATCACGTGGTCGTCCACGCTGATGACCAGCGGTAGGGCAGTACCCGGTCCGCTCTGATGACTGCTCATAATGCCGCCCCTCGTCGCCCACCCATCAACCAATCTGACGGTTCATCAGATTGAGACTATGGGCTCGCCCGTCGAACCACAAGGCAGGACGGCGACGAGCTCGCCCCACGGCGGCTGTCGCCTCCGGCGCAGGTGATCGACCAGGTGGGGCTCCAACGCACTGCTGCCCCAGCCGAGGGGCGGGGCAGCAGGGGTTGACTCGCGGATCGGGGGTGCGGGTTGGTTCTACTTCACGGCTTGGCGGTGACGCAGACGGAAGCAGTGGTGGAGGGCAGGTAGGGGGAGTCTGAACTGGGGGGCGTATTGGTGGTCCATACGACGCGGTAGCACGTGCTCTTGGCGACCTTGACCCAGATGTTCGCGGGGCCGGGCGTAGCGGGGTTGGTGTAGACGGCGGCGCCGTTGGTCCAGGTGCTGGCGCCCGTGTAGTGCCACTGGTCGCGGGCGGTGGCGTCGATTGTGGTCAACTGGCGCCAGGCACCCAGGTAGTAGCCCCAGGTGCCGGCGGTCAGCTTGACCCAGGTGCCGGGCTTGACCGTGGTGGCGGAGGCGTGCAGGAAGGTGGCGGTCTTCCAGGCGCTGGTGAAGGTGAAGCCGCTGGTGTCGGTCAGCCCGGAGTCGGACGTGGTGGTCAGCGTGAGCCGGCCGTATTGCGGCCGGTTGGCGGGGGTGGTCCAGTGCAGCGTGGGCTGGGACGGGTAGGTGCCGGACGACAGTGTGGTGCCGTTCAGGGCGATCACCCAGGACTTCAGCTTGGAGAACCCGTCCGGGGCACTGATCTTCGGTGCCAGGCTGACCGTCTGGCCCACGGCCACCGACATCGGCGCTGTCGGCCAGGTGCTGGCGAGCGGCAGTGCGACGGTCACGTTCTGCGTCACGCTGTCCTGTACGCCGTTGATGTCGGTCACCATGTAGGTCAGGGTGTGGTGGCCGAAGGGCAGCAGCGGTTGCGTCGCCCTGCTCGTCACCGAGACGCCGCAGCCGCCCGTTCCCAGGTAGTCGTCGTCGGACGACGCGGGCGCCGAGTACCAGGCTTTGCCGTCGAGCAGGATGTCGATGTGTGTGGGCACTGGGGACAGAGGGAACTGGCCGCAGACCGGCATGTCCGGGTAGAGGTAGCCCAGGGTTGGAACGGCCAGACTCGGGCCGCTGACGGATGCGGTGCCGTCAGGAAGAGTGAGGGTGAACCCGTGGTCGACCACCAGGTTGACCTGAAGGGGTGCGCTGACCGTGCCGTTGCTGTCGGTCGCCACGATCGCGCCGCCGTAGGCGCCCGCGGGGATCGCGCTGGTGTCGATGCTGGCTGTCCAACTGGTGCCGTCGGCGGACGGGGTGAAGTCGGTGATCGGCAGCGCCGGGCTCCCGGGCACCTCCAGCTGTACGGACGTCAGAGTCGAGCCGTTCGGCGCCGTCGGGGAGAGCTTGGGTGTCACCGCGAGGTTGATCGTCTGGTCACCCTGGCCCACCAGGTTGCCGTGCGACGTCAACGAGCCCGCCGACGGTGCCAGGGTTGGCCGGTGGTTGTCGATCGTGACCGGGGTGACGGCACCGAAGCCGCCGATCGCGGACTCCACCCATACGTTGACGTGCCCGGGGCCGTCCGCTGTCTCGGGGACGTTGGCGCCGCCGGTTCGGTAGGGCAGGACCTGGGCGGTGTCCCCGGTCCAGGACACGGTGCAGGTGGTGTCGCACTGGCCTGGCAGCAGCGTGATCGTCTGCCCGATCCAGTTCTGGCCATTGCTGATGGTGAAGTTGACGGTCTCAGCCGGGGCGTCAGGCGCGGGGGTGATGGTCGCGTCCACCTCGACCGAGCCGGAGACGGTCTGCCCGCTGGTCAGGTTGCTGATAGTGACACTCGGGGCGACGGTGCTCGCCGAGGCGGCCGGAACGGCCGTCAGCGAGACCAGCAGCGCGCCGCCGAGGATCACGGCAGCGGCGCGGGGGCGGGCGAAGGTTATACCCAAGGCGGGTCCTCAGAGAGCAGGGGACACGGGCAGGCTTCTGCTGCTCGGCCATGTGGGATGTGCGGGCTGGGTCGATCGTCCACGACGATCGCCTCTTTGCATCAACGGCAGGACTCTAGCGGCCAGGTACCGCCTGGCGTGCTTGAAAGCCCGCTGATCGTCTCGGTGACTATTTGATCAAGGAGCTGCTGAACCTGAGCGTTATCCGAGACGCTTGACGCTCGCGACTCCTACGATCCTCTAGAGGACTGGAGGAATGCCGCGCACGAGGGGGAGCTTTGGGGGTTGTCGAGCAACTTGTCACGATTGCCGCTGTCCTGCTCGGCGCATTGGCCACCTACTGGACCAATGCCGCGACCGAGAAGCTGCGCAACCGGCATGAGCTGCTGACCCGGTGGGATGACAGGAAGCTCTCCGCGTACGAGGGGTACGTCGACAGCGTCCGAGTAAGCGTGTTCCTCGCCGTGCGGCGCTATGAGCACAGGGAAGGGCTGCGGGAGAGCGAGCAGCCGGAGGCCGAGCTGATCGCCGAACAGTCGGCGGCGGCGCGCCTGCGGGGGCAGGCGTTTGAGCGGATCATGCTGCTGGGCGGCGATGACGTCATCGAGGCAGCGCACCTGCTCAACGCGGTGGCGATCGAGATCGACTGGCAGGCCGACGGAACTGTCCCGGCTACCCTGGACCAGTGGCGCGAGCGGAACCGCGCGCTCTTCCGGGCGATCAATGAGTTCCACGACGCCGCGCGGCGGGATCTCGGCGTGCAGGGTCAGGTCAGCGGTGAGCAGCACCCGGAGCGCGACCTCCTGCTGCCGCCGGCACGCAGCGCCGAAGAGACGGCTGTGGTCGAGCCCGCGGTGGAGGAGGGTCCCTGATGGGGGCCTTGCTGGAAGGGCTGTGGAACATGGATGGAACGCCAGGCCTGCGAAGTGCCCTGCGCCGGGTTCCAGGCCAGGTCGGACGTGGTGCGGGCATCGCTGTGGAGTCGGTCTTGAAAACTGTCGTCACGGGAAACTGTGACCGTGGGTTCGAATCCCACGCTCTCCGCAGGTAGGGAACAGGCTGGTCAAGGTGGGTATGGGGATGACTCCCCATACCCACCTTTTCGATTCCGTCCCACCACTTCCCACCTGTATGCCGGTGCTGACCAGCGCGTGTGGAACATCCGTGGAACGCTTCCGCGGGCGGAGCGGCGACCTTCTCGTTGGCCTGCTCGCGCTTGCCGTCCAGGGCCTTCGCGTAGAACCGGTAGAGCACCGCGACACTGTGCCCCGCGCGACGGGCTACCTCCACTGGCTCACGCTACCTCCCGCCGCACTGGGCACCGGGTCGC